>Ga0210409_10004474_pt1 | contig 15033 bp, 14 predicted proteins | sample IncBWH17MmetaG_FD_161649 | JGI IMG/M metagenome (GOLD analysis project Ga0210409, IMG submission 161649) | Forest soil microbial communities from Barre Woods Harvard Forest LTER site, Petersham, Massachusetts, United States - Inc-BW-H-17-M | ecosystem: Environmental > Terrestrial > Soil >... | reverse complement strand
CCAAGGCTCCGGCGAAGCGCGAAAGCTGTTTCCCGTGAACGTGGAAGAAAAAATCATGGGCGGCGTGCGCACGGACGTCATCACTCCGCTCGACACACCGAAATCGAACCGCGCGTGCGTGCTCATCAATCTTCACGGTGGGGGATTCAATTCCGATTCCGGCTCGCTGATCGAAGGCGTCCCGATTGCCAATCTCGCGAAGATGAAAGTCGTTTCCGTGTACTACCGCCTGGCGCCGGAGAATCCTTTTCCTGCGGCGGTTGAAGACGTGGTCGCCGTGTACCAGGATTTGCTGAAGGATCATAAGCCGCAGAACCTAGGCATTTTCGGCACTTCCGCGGGAGGAATCCTGACCGCCGAAGTCGCCGTCAAACTGAAGCAGTCTGGCCTCCCGCTGCCTGCGGCTTTGGGCTTGTTCTCGATTCTCGCGGATTTCAGCCAGCCCGCGGATTCCCAGAACTTTTTTACGCTGAACGGCCTTCCCGGAATTCTTTCGCCACAAGCGGCCAGCAAACGGCGTCCCAGTGAATATGCGCCAAATACCGATCCGAAGGATCCGGTCCTGTCTCCGATCTTCGCCGATTTGCACGGCATGCCGCCAACTTTGCTGATTACCAGCACGCGCGACTTGCTGCTGAGCAACACCACGATTTTCCATCGCGCTCTGCTGCGCGCCGGCGACGACGCACAACTGGTGGTCTACGAATCCCTGCCCCACGCCTTCTGGTATCACTTCCAACTTCCTGAAACGCGCGAAGCCCTCGAACTAATGGCCAAGTTCTTCGACCAAAGAATCGCGCGCTAACCCTCGGCTCCGTTCACCATGCCATCCTCCATCCACATTGTCATCCTGAACGGCGCGTCGTGTGCGCCGCGAAGAATCTCAACCAAAGACCGTCCGCCCCAAATCTCGTAATGCACGGACGACGTCCATAGGAATCCGACCTAGCCGAATGGCGGATGTGGCCCTTCAGAACTTGGTGCATTCTGCCGTTGGAGGCAATACCAATGTCAGCAGAATGGCTCGCAATTTCAAATGCACTCGCGGAGGCTACCGAAAAAACCGGCGCGTTCACCGTGGCAGTGCACACCGAAGCACGCGGTTCTTCCAGCGGAGTGATCTGGCGGCCCGGCGTGATCGTCACGGCGGAACATGCCCTGCGGCGCGATGAAGACATCCAATTGACCTCGGCAGACGGTCGCGTGGTGCCGGCGAAGTTGGTGGGCCGCGATCCTTCCACCGATCTGGCGGTGCTGAAGTTTGACGGCGAAGTCGCCGCCGCGCCACTCGGCAACTCCGAAGAGCTGAAGCCGGGGAACGTCACGCTGGTGGTCGGCCGTACACGCGCCAGCGGACCCGTTGCGGCGCTGGGATTTGTCAGCTTGGTGGTGAAGGAACGTCGCATCTGGGGCGGCACACAACTGGCGCCATATGTGCGCCTGGACGTCGCGTTGCAGCGAACCGGCGTAGGCGGCGCGGTGGTCGGTGGCAACGGACGCGTCGTCGGCATCGCGACGCCAAAGCTCTCGCCCGGCGGCGCGTTGGCATTGCCAGTGGCAACGGTGAATCGCGTGGTCGATGCGTTACTGCAAAAAGGACGCATCCCTCGCGGCTACCTCGGTGTTGGCCTGCAACCGATTCGCCTCCCGGAGAATCTCATGCAGGCGCTGAATCGCCAGGCGAATCGCGCGGTCATGGTGCTGGAGGTGGAACCGTCCGCCCCGGCGCACAAAGCAGGAGTCGTGATCGGCGACATTCTCGTGAGTCTAAATGGCAAACCCGTGTTGCGGCTTGAAGATGTGCAGTCTCATCTCACAGGCGAGAACATCGGCAAAGACATGCGCGCGGGATTCCTTCGTGGTGGCGCGCCCCGCGAAGTAACCATCGTCGTTGGCGAACGCAAGAACGAGGGCGAATAACATGAGCATCCCTGGGTTGGGAGAAATTGCGGACCGTCTACGCCGCTCGACCGTACTGGTGCGCCCGGGCGCCAGCCAGGGCAACGGGTCCGGCGTGCTGTGGTCGTCCGATGGCCTGATCGTCACCAATGCTCACGTGGCACAAGGGTCGCGCGCTGAAATTTCGCTCTGGGACGGCCGCGAATTTCGCGCTGAGGTCACCTCTCGCGATGCGCGCCGCGATCTTGCCGCGTTGCGCATTTCCGCGGGCGAACTATTCGCGGCGGAAGCCGGTGATTCTTCACGCGTGCGTCCTGGAGAGATCGCCATCGCCGTTGGCAATCCCCTTGGCTTCGTTGGCGCGCTCACCACAGGTGTAGTTCATGCCGTCGGGTCTCTCCGCGGATTAGGCTCGCAAAGCTGGGTGCAGTCCGATGTGCGTTTGGCTCCCGGCAATTCAGGCGGCCCACTTGCTGATGCGGGCGGCCGGGTCATCGGGATCAACGCGATGGTCGCGGGCCGGCTGGCGTTGGCCATTGCCAGCAATGAAGTCGCGCGATTCTTGCGCGGCGAAAGCGCAGCCGACTCGCTGCGCCTGGGCGTTTCGGTGGTGCCAGTGCGAATGCCGCGGCCCATCGCGGGTAGAAGATTTGGCCTCGTGCTCGCCGCGGTTGAGCCGGGAACCCCCGCGGCTAGCGCGTCGCTGCTGCCTGGCGACATTTTGCTGGGCACCGAACAGAGGCGATTCACTTCGGTGAGCAATCTCGCGGAAGCCTTGCAGGGCGACGCTGCCGCTGTGCTGCGCCTGGAATTTCTGCGGGGTGACTATGAACGCGTTCGCCGCGTCAGCGTCCAGCTTGCCGCGCGTGGACAGAAGGCCGGGGCAATTGCGGCGTGACTCGGGTCTTCATCGTCGCGGCGCCGCTGCGGGCCAGAAGGGAACTCACCGCCCTTCTCGACGACGCGCCCGATGTGGAAGTTGCGGGAACCGCCAGCAGCGTTGACGGAGCCGCGGAAGACTGGGAAGAGCTCGACGTGCTGCTGATCCGGGATTCCGGCGAGTCCACCGACGAATTGTTCGACTCGCTGGAAGACCATGGCTGGGCGCGCCAGACCGCCGTTCTACTGCTCCTCGACCAAGCGACGCCAAACAAAGCAAATCGCGCCATGCAGCTTGGCGTTCGCGGAATCCTGCCCGCGGACGTTACGGCTGCGCAACTAACTAGCGCGGTCAGCGCTGTGGCCAAGGGTTTGCTGGTGCTGCAGCCCGGTGAACTTTCGCTCGCCGCAGCTTCCACGCAATCCAGGAACGGCGAGACCGCCGAATTATTCGAACCGCTGACTCCACGCGAAAAGGAAGTCCTGCAAATGTTAGCCAGCGGCCTGGGCAACAAGCAAATCGCCGCGCACCTGAAAATCTCCGACCACACCGCCAAATTCCACGTAGCCTCCATCCTCGGCAAGCTAGGCGCCTCTTCCCGCACGGAAGCCGTCTCCCTAGGCCTCCGTCGCGGCTTAATCCTTCTGTAGTCAGCGGTGGCCGCATTTTCATTCCAGCAGCGGGAATGATAAATTTAGGGCTTATGCGCACACTGGAACAGACCACCCAGGAGATTCTCGAGTTGGCGACCAAGCAGTTCAGAGTTCCTGCGGGCTCGCTCAAGGCCGACGACGATTTTTACAAGAAGCTGGCCATCGACAGCCTGCAGGCCCTCGACCTGCTCTCCCGAATCGAGAATCATTTCCGCATCGAGTTGCCCGATTACGAAGTCCAGGGCGTCAGCGATTTCAAAACGCTAGCCGAGCGCATCCAAGCCCGCCTCTGATGCTCGATCTTCCAAAGTATTCATCGATTGGCGACGCGCTGCGCGACGCGCTGGAAACCTTCGCGCCGGAAGTCTGCCTGATCGAATCCGATCGCGGCGAAGAAAAACTGCGCCTCAGCTATCGCGATTTCAAGAACCGCGCACTCCCCCTGGCCAAAGGGCTACAGGACCTGGGCGTCGCTGCGGGAGACCGCGTCTCCATCATCATGACGAATCAGTCCAAGTGGCTGATCTCCGCCTACGCCCTCTTCTATTGCGGCGCCACCATGGTGCCGCTCGATTACAAATTGAAGCCGGAAGAGCAGTGGCAATTGCTGAAGCACTCCTCCGCAAACGTGCTCATCACCGAGTACGGCATCTGGCGTCAGCTCAGCGCTTCTCCGGCGCGCGCCGGCGCGGACAAGCTCAAGACCGTGCTCGTCACCGCAGGGCCCGCCAACGCCGACTTGAGCGGAGCATTGCGCTGGGAAAGCGTCACCGGCGCAGGGCAACCGACATTCGTCGCGCGCAAGCGGCAAGACCTTGCCAGCATCATTTATTCCTCTGGAACGGGCGGGAGCCCGAAGGGCTGCATGCTCACCCACGGAAACTATCTGGAGCAGTGCACTTCGCTCACCGCGTGGTATCCCTTCTGGCCGGGCGTGCGCTACCTGAGCATTTTGCCCACCAATCATTCCATCGACTTCATGGTCGGCTTTTTCGGCCCGTTCGTCTGCGGAGCAGCGGTTGTGCATCTGCGAACCCTGCGCCCGGAATTTGTTCGCGAGGCATTTGCGAAGTATCAGATCACCTATGTCACGCTGGTGCCGCTGGTCCTGAAAAATCTGCAAAAAGGATTGCAATCTCGTTTTGACGAATTGCCTCCCTCCAAGCGCCGCGCCTTTGAACTACTTCGCAAAATCAACATCGCGTTGACCAAAGATCGGCCGCGCCTGCCTCTCAGCCGAATGCTCCTGAAACAGGTGCACACCGCGTTCGGCGGGAAGCTGGAAGCCATCATTGTGGGCGGCGCATTTTCCGAGCCCCAAACGCTGCAGTTCTTCTACGATTTGGGCATTCCGGTGGTGAACGCCTACGGCCTGACCGAAGGCGGCACCGGCGTCACCGTGAACGACCTGAAGCCCTTTCGCGCGGACACCGTGGGCAAGCCATTGCCAGGCATCGAAGTGCGCATTGCCAATCCCGACGGCGGTGGCATCGGCGAAGTGGCGGTGCGCGGCAAAACGGTCATGGCTGGCTACCTGAACGATCCCGAAATGACCGCCGAAACCATCGTCGATGGCTGGCTGATGACCGGGGACATGGGGCGTTTCGACCCCATGGGCCATCTGCAGCTCTTCGGTCGCAAGAAAAACATGATCGTTACCGAAGAAGGGAAGAACGTTTACGCCGAAGATGTGGAAAGCGCATTTGAGGGCCTGAAAGTGAAGGAATTCTGCGTGTTTGCCGCCAACTACATTTGGCCGCAGCGCTCCATGGTCGCCGAGAAGCTTGTGCTGGTGCTGCGTCTGGAGTCCGGCCAGGCATTCACCGACGAACTGAAGAACGAAATCGTGGCGCGCAACAACCGTTTGACCAACTACAAGCGCGTTCATGGCATTGTGTTGGTTGAAGAGGACTTTCCGCTGACGGCCTCGTTGAAGGTAATCCGCAAGACCCTGGCCCAGCGCTTGGCGAATCTCGATCGCGAACAGGCAATTCTGACGATTTAAGGCGGGAGCAAGGTAGAATGCCCCATCCGGGTAAAACGTGAAAGACAGACTTCTGGCCATAGTGAATCCTGCGGCGGGTGGCGGGCGAACGGCGAAGTTCGCCGGAGATGCGCTCGCGCGTCTGAAGGCCGGCGGGCTGCGTGTGGACGTGATCGCGTCCACCGGCCCGGGACACGCTTCCCAGCTTGCTGCCGAAGCTTGTGCGCAGGGCTACCGCAAATTCCTGGCGGTCGGTGGAGATGGCACCGCGCATGAAGTGATCAACGGCGCCTACAGCCAGAACGACGCAACCCGCCACATCGAACTCGGTTTCCTGCCCCTGGGCACCGGCAATTCCTTTTTGCGCGATTTTACCGGCCAAGGCGCGGAGTCTTCTATCGAGGCGCTGATCGCCGGCAAGAAACGCCCCATCGACCTGCTGCGTCTGCGCTATTCCACCGGGACGATCTATTCCTTCAATCTTCTCAGCGTGGGGTTCACTGCCGACGTCGGCGCGCTGACCAACCGCGTCTTCAAACCCTTCGGCCACTTTGGCTACCTTCTCGGCGTGTTTGTCCGCGTCGTCCAGCTCAAGCGCCGCGGCTTCAAAATGCGCTGCGACTCCGATCGCGATTGGGATGAACGCCGCTGCCTGTTTCTCACCTTCAACAATTCCAAATACACCGGCGGCACCATGATGATCGCCCCCAACGCCGATCCCAGCGACGGCTTCATCGAATACGTTCGCTGGGGCCCCATTGGCAGGCTCGGACTCCTGAAAATGCTTCCGCGCCTGTATGACGGAACCCACATCGATCATGTTCTCGCGGAAACTCGCCGCGTGCAGCGGGTTGAGTTCGCTTTGGAGGGTCCTGTTGATGTGATGATCGACGGCGAAATCCTCTCGCTGCACTGCAAATCGTTGGACATCCTTCCCGGTGCCATGGACGTTTATATATGACGCGGCTCTGGGAGCTCTTGCGCAGCATTTTTCTATGGTTCGTTAGCTGGCTGCACTTCCTGACTTTCGTGCCCATCCTGATTGGCCTTGCCATCGTGCTCGATCCGCGAAAGCACGACTGGCTGCAGCGCGCTCTTTGCCGCAGGATCGCGTATTTTTCCGGCGCGAAAATAGTGGTGAACAGGTCGCCGGGGTTTGACGCGCAGCGCACCTGTATTTTCATGGTCAACCACGTCAATTTGTTTGATCCCTTCATGTTGTACTGCGCCATTCCGCAGCTGGTTCGCGGCTGGGAGCTGGAATCTCATTTCCGCATTCCCATTTACGGCTGGCTCATGAAGCGCTTTGGAAATGTACCGGTGCCAAACGTCCGAAATCCCAGAGACTTGAAGCGCTTGTGGCGCATGACTCAGGAGGCCATCAACGGCGGCACCAGCTTGATCATTTTTCCCGAGGGCAAGCGCACGCGCGACGGACACGTGAACGACTTCGAAGAGGGCGGATTTCGCCTGGCACAGCAACTGGGAGTTCCGATCGTTCCTGCCAGCCTGGTCGGCTCCTTTCACCATTTGCGCACAGGAGACTGGACCCTGAGGCCCACGACCATCACCATCTTCCTGCACGACACGATTGAGACCAAGGATCTGAAAAAAGAAGATGTTCCCGAACTGAAAACGCGTATAAAAGAGGTCATCTCGCGTCCGGTGGAAGCCTGGTTACAGGAAGGATCCGAGCAGGAAACCCGCTCGGCAGCCGAAGTCACGCGTTAAATCAGTGGGAAATTTGCGAGCTACATGCTGAGTCGCACGCCCGGCAGAACCCGGCCCGCGCGCGTCTCTTGCCACGTGAAGAAAATTCGGTGAATCACCGTGATGGTGGAAATTACCGCGATCACCCACAGTACCGGCCCCATGCGATTGAACAAGCCTCCGATGATGAGCAACACCAGCCGCTCAGGCCGCTCCATGAAGCCCACTTTGCAAAGAGGAATGAGCGACTCGGCACGGGCTCGCGAGTAGCTCACCATCACCGATCCTGCCGTCGCCACCGCCGCCAGCACCACATACGGCGTGCGCCCACTTACCGAGTAGTACACCAGCAGGCCCATGTACAGCGCCATGTCCGCATAGCGATCCAGCGTGGAATCGTAGAAGGCTCCGAACGCCGTCACACGATTCTGCCGCCGCGCTACTTGCCCGTCCAGCATGTCCAGGAATCCCGCGATAAAAATGATGATCGCACCAGTGCGGAAATTGCCGACCGCGAAGCAAGCCGCCGCGGCGAAATTTACCAGCAGCCCAAAAAACGTCAGCAAATTGGGATTCACGCCCGTTGCCGCGAGCGCTCCAACTATTTTGTCGAGCAGCCATTTGCTGCCCGTTCCAATCGCCCCTGTGAGAGTCGTCGGCATATTTTTAGGCCACGTGGAATCATACTTCAGGCCGAGAGCTTATCCAAATCCTCGATCGCTTTCCTGGCGCTGTGGCCCAGCGCCACCGCCGTTTTTGCGATGTCTTCCTCGGAGGTGCGTGGGTTGATAGTGCATAGCCGCAACACCGTACGCCCCTGCAGCCCGGTGGAGAGCACCAGGGCGAAACCCTCTTCTTGCATGCGGGCGGCAATCGCCCGATTCAGGGCGTCGACGCGTGCCGCCGGCCACGATTCCGGCGCGCATCGAAACGTCACCACCGCCATTTGCGCGTGGGAAGTAATCTCCCACAGCGGATCTTCGCGCAATTGCGCTTCCGCGAATTCCGCCAGGCCCATGGTCCGATCGATCGCTGCCGCGAACGCCTCCGCGCCGAACACCTGCAGCGACATCCACACCTTCAGCGCGCGAAAAGGCCGCGTTAGCTCCGGCGAATAGTCCCAGAGATTGATCTCCTCTTCACGCCCCCGGGCATCTTGCAGATATTCGGCTTCGTCTTCGCGCACGTGAAAGGCATGCCGAAGCGCGCGGCGATCGCGAACCATCAGCAACGCGCAATCGAACGGCTGAAACAGCCATTTGTGTGGGTCCAGGCTGAACGAATCGCTGCGTGCGATTCCCGCAAGCAGCGCGCGTCCTTCCGCGCTAAACAGTGCGGCAGCTCCGTAGGCGCCATCCGCATGCAGCCATAGTTTTTCTTGTTGGCACAAATCCGCAATGGCATTCAGCGGGTCGATCGCCCCGGTGTTGGTCGTACCGGCATTGGCAATCACGCAGAAAGGCGCAAGCCCTTTGGCGCGGTCCTCCCGAACGGCATCTCGCAGCAAATCAGGGACCAGGCGGCAGGCATCATCGGAAGGAAGGCGGCGCAGTTGATGCTTCTGAAAACCCAGTATGCGCATGGCCCGTGTAATCGACGAATGCGTCTGGTCGGATCCGTATACCACCCCACGCGTGAATTGATCTGGCTGCAGCAGCGCGTCTCGCGCGGTAACCACGGCCGACAGATTCGCCAGCGACCCTCCGCTCAAAAACGTCCCGAAGGCCGATTCCGGATACCCGGCCAGCTGACGGATCCAGTCCAGCGTGACTAGTTCAGCGATTGCCGGTCCGGAGCCCTCCAGCCAACTCCCGGAAAAAATGTTGTAGCCCGTGCGCAAGAGTTCGGCGAGCGCGCCTACAAAGTTGCTTGGCGCCGGGATGAACGCAAAGAAACGCGGATGTGTTTCGTGGTTGGTGCTGCAAAGTATTTCCTTTTCTACGCGATCCAGCACGCTCAGCGGAGTTTTCGCCTGTGTTGGCAGGGCTTCCCACAACGCGGCGCGCAGTTCTTCCTGTGTTTTTACCCGCACCACGGGCAGCTCGCCCAGACGCTGTTGATACGCCAGCAACCGGTCCACAATCGCATAACCCAGGGCTCGCGCCTCGTCCATTTCCAGTTCCAGAAAATAATTCGGAGTTTTCATGGCGACAAAAAGTTTACCAGCAACCGCGCGCCCACTGCGGCCTCATGCGAAATGCCAAATTGGGTGCATCGACAAAAAACATCCAAGAAACACTTGACGCCAACGTTCGCTATCCTTAGATTGCTCAGAACACTTGGGGTATTCATGAACTCAGACCGACGGGACTTTCTTCTGCATTTGGGCGGAATAGCGGGAACAGCCTGGATCAGTGCACAGTGGCCGGTCATGGTTGCCGCGGCTCAACACGCGCACCAGGCGGCGGCAACGAAGCAGTCCTTCGAAGTGCTCACACCCGATCAGGCCAAGGAAGTGGAAGCGATTGCCGCTCGCATCATCCCGACCGACGAGCTTCCCGGAGCCACCGAAGCGGGCGTGGTCTACTTCATCGACCGCGCGCTCAAGACCTTCGCCAGCGACAATCTAGCGCGATACCAGACAGGCTTGGCAGAAGTGAATCACCTCGCCACGCAAATGTTTCTCGGGGTAACGTCATTTTCTGCCGCCACTCCGGAGCAACAAGACAAAATCCTCACTGAGTTGTCTGCGACACAGCTCTCCCAGACAAGCTCGCGCCGGCGCAACCAGGCCCCGGCCGGATCCGGATTTTTTCAGACAATTTGGTACGACACTGTGTGCGGATTCCTGATTGATCCAGAAGGCGGCGGCAATCGTGACTTTGCCGGATGGAAAGTGATTGGGCGCGATCCCGCACACAGTTTTTCACCACCCTTCGGGTACTACGACAAGGATTATCCCGGCTGGCAGCCTCTCTCGACAGAAGCGGGGAAGAAATGAGCCAGGCCAAAGTTTCCTACAAACCCTCCGAAGAAGTGGATTTCCTCATCGTTGGATCCGGCGCGGCCGGCGGCGTTCTTGCCAAGGAACTTTCCACTAACGGTTTCCGCGTGGTCGTCCTGGAGCAGGGACCGTATCTAACCGAGGCGGATTTTTCGCACGATGAGCTCAAAGTCCTCGCTCGGCATCTACTGACCAACAATCCGAAAATTCAGCCCACGACGTTCCGGCAGACGCCAGAAGAGAAAGCCAGAATTCAGTCTAGCGTGCTATACGGCCGCTGCGTGGGTGGCAGCAGCGTTCATTTCACCGCCAACTTTTGGCGTTTTCACGAAATTGATTTTGTCGAGCGAAGCAAGGTCGGCGAAATTCCGGGAAGTGGATTCGTCGACTGGCCGATTCGTTACGCAGATCTGGAGCCGTACTACACCAAAGTCGAGTGGGAGATCGGCGTTTCTGGTCTGGCCGGCGCCAGTCCTTTCGATCCGCCGCGCTCCAAGCCCTATCCCATGCCGCCACTGCCGGTGAAAGGTTCGGGCGTCATTTTTGAAAGGGCCGCGCGAAAACTTGGCTATCATCCGTTCCCCGCGCCAATGGCCATTCTTTCCGAGCCACGCCCGGGCCGCAGCGCTTGCGTGAATTGCGGATTCTGCCTCGGCTTCGGCTGCGAAGTGGGCGCGAAATCCACAGCCCTCTCGAGCGTGATTCGCATGGCGGAAAAAACCGGTCGTTGCGAAATCCGCCCCAATTCCTATGTCCATAAAATCGCCACGGACAAAACCGGAAGAGCCACCGGCGTCATCTACTTTGATGCCAAGAAAAATGAGCACCTGCAACGGGCCAAGGCCGTTGTTGTCTGCGCAAATGGCGCGGAGACTCCGCGATTGCTGCTGCTTTCCTCGTCGAATCAATTTCCCAACGGGCTGGCGAACTCCAGCGGCCTTGTCGGCAAATATCTGATGCCCAACAGTGCCGCGATGGCCTATGGAGTATTTGACGAGCCCCTCAACGACTACAAAGGATTCGCCGTTAGTCGCATCTTCCACGACTTTTATGAGATGGACACGCAGAAGCTGGGCATCTACGGCGGCGGAGGTCTGGACGCGCGATTCGATCCCACCCCCATCGGATTCGCTGCCGGCGCCCTTCCGCCCGGCACGCCGCGCTGGGGCAAGGATTTCAAAAAAGCTCTGCATCACAACTTCACGCGCACCATGCAGATTTTCTGTCACGGCACCTCGCTGCCCATCGAATCGAATAGCTTTTCTCTCGATCCCGAAGTGAAAGACGCTTGGGGCCTTCCCGCTCTTCGCATGACCTATCAGGATTCCGAGAACGACTTGAAACTCGTGACCTGGATGAAAGACCGCGCCATGGAAATTCTGGATGCGGCCGGCGCCACAAACAAATGGCATCAGCCCATTGCTTCGCAGCAGTTCGCTGTGCACCTTCTGGGAACCTGCCGCATGGGCGCTGACGCAAAATCTTCGGTCATCAATCCGGATCATCGTACCCATGACGTCCCCAACCTGTTCCTTTGCGACGGCAGCAGCCTGGTAACTTCCGGCCGCGGCCAGCCGACCATGACCATCCAGGCGCTTGCCTACCGCGCCGCAGATCGCATCAAGGCGCTCGCCAAACAGGGAGAACTGTTGGGTTAGAAGTGGCGCGAAAATCCCACTGACGGTATCCTTCTATCCTTGCCGGAAGCGCCTGAGAAATGCCTCTGGAGGGCATGCCTTTACAGTGGACGCTCTCATATGTCATTCCGAACGGAGTCTGCGGAGTGAGGAATCCCTCTTTTCTGGATCTTTACGACCGAAGACGAGTTCTGGCTATCTTTAATACCCCTGAGGAGCACATGAAAACAAGCAGCGCACGCTTGTGGATTTCCGTTTCTGCTTTGTCGACGGCAGTTTTGCTCGTTGCATCGATAAAGCTAAGTCGTGCCCAGCAACCCCCTCCAGCCGGGCACAGCGGACAATTCCAGACGGCCGAGCAGCATTTCAAAAATATTCAGGTCCTGAAAAATATTCCCGCGGACCAGCTAATCCCCTCGATGCAATTCATCACCGCATCCTTGGGCGTGGAGTGCGAGTTCTGCCACGTGGAGCACGCCAACGAAAAAGACGACAAGAAAACCAAGCTGGCCGCGCGCAAGATGATCACCATGATGATGGCTATTAATCAGGCTAACTTTAATGGCGATCTGGAAGTCACCTGCTACACCTGCCATCGCGGCGTTGCTCACCCTGTTTCCACTCCGCTTCTCTCGGCGGATGCTCCCCGGCCGCCCGCCCATGTTCACGACGATGCTGGCGAAGCTCACCCCGCAATGCCATCCTCTGACCAGATTCTCGACAAATACCTCGCCGCAGTCGGTGGCGCTGATGCCCTCAAAAAGATCAATACGCGCGTACAAAAGGGAACTATCGACGCCTTCGGCAAGGCCTATCCCATCGAGATCTATTCCGAAGCTCCGGAGAAGCGCGTCTCGCTCACCCATCCTCCGACGGGCACCAGCGTCACCGCCTTCAACGGTGAAGTTGGCTGGCTCAGCATGCCGGGTGGTTTCCATGCCATGACTGCCGCGGAAGGCGAAGCCGCCAGGATCGACGCCGAATTGCGATTTGCCGCGCGCCTCGGCGAACTCTACAAGGATTTCAAAGTGCGGCCAGGCGAGCCTGTCGCTGGACGTCCGACCTATCTCGTCGTCGGGAAAGCACCTGGCAAGCCCACACTCGACCTTTATTTCGATCAGGAAAACGGCTTACTGCTGCGGCTGATTCGGTTGGCCGAGACCCCACTGGGGCAAAACCCAACCCAGATCGATTACAGCGATTATCGCCAGGTAGACGGCGTGAAGATCCCCTACCGCTGGATGCTTGCCCGGCCCAACGGCGCGTTCACGATTCAGGTGGAGAGCGTCCAACAAAACGTGCCCGTCGACGAAAAATTGTTCGTCATGCCGGAACAACCTGCGGCGCACTAGCCGGAATTCCCCAGCGCCGGCACCCAGTTATCATAACCAGGTGCCACAGTCAGGTGTCATCCTGAAGGCCGCGCCTTCTGCGGTCTGCAGGATCTCAACCGAGCCACCACCTAAAACCCGGAGTTCTTTAGAAACGGAAAATAATCCCACCGGTGAAGCTCCCGCGGTTCAGGTAGTTGGGCAACGAGGCGTTATAGCAGAAGCCATAGAAAGGGTCGCAATACAACCCGTTCGTGGAGCTGCCATACGTCGGCAACCAGCGCAGGTCGCCTCGCAACCCGACGTGACGGCTCACATAATATTTCACTCCCCCGCCAATGTTATAGGCGAACTCCGTTCGATTGGGCGTTCCGCTGGCATTTGAGTCGTGCGTGAATCCCACGCCACCCTCAACATACGGGCGCAGGCGGTGCTCGCTGTTCAGAAACATGTACAAAAAACCGAACTGGAATTGGTCGACGGTTGTGTCGAAGGCCTTGTGATATTGCCCTGTCAAGATGGATTGCCCGCTATACGAGGTGTTGTTACGATTCCACATGAATTCCAACTGCGTATTTTCTGTCAGGTTGTAGTCGAGAAATGTTCCGAAAGCCAGGGCGTCATTCACGCGCAGCGAACTGACCGGCGGCAGATTTCCGATGGGCGGGTTGAAAGGGTTCACAGGGTAGGATCCGCTGGTCTCATAGCCAACGAAGGGCGAAACCTCAAACTTCTGTTGTGCCGGCGTCGAGGTCCCCGCAAAAAACAACAGTGCGAAACACAACAGGTACACGCTTCGGTTCATCATTTCGCCTTCCTCTCTTATTCCTGGACGAATCTGTCATCGGAATGCAATTGACTCCTCACCCTCACAGCGCCCCAAGCGGTGTGGCGATTTCGATAGGCCCCTTGACGCAGCGAGTTTCGCGCGCAGCCCTATCCTGGAGCCGAAAATATCCGCTAGCCCTGGTAAGCAAACCCTCCCGCGCCAAAAAAGTTTCGCGGCTGCGCATTCCATTCCAAGCCCTTACCACACCTTAGATGAGGAGAAACTCCCGAAACGGTGCTCAAAAGATACGGCCAACAGGCACAAGTCCTAATCGATATGCGGCTAATTCTCTTAATTCGAAGAATATGGATCTAGTCCGAGCAGGCGTGAGTTTCAGTTCAATCGGATGCACAATTGGAATAGTTTTCCTTCGGTCCTTATTTCATGCGGCCGCTGCCCGCTATCGGATTGAGATCGGCCGACGACAGCAGTCGCACCGCCACGCCGTGCTGGCCATCGCCCAGATCATCCACGCGCGCCACCTGCCCAATATATTCGTGATTCAGTGGATTGATGGGCGAATGATAAGGAAGCGTCACGAACAGGCGCATGCCTAGATAGTAGCTTTCGCGTTTTGTCAGGAAATAAACGCCGTCGCGGGAGACGTTCTTGGTCGTGCCGATTTCGTCGAAAGGAACATCTTTGGGATCCGAAGGGCGCAAGCGCAGCGATTGCCCCATACGCACCCGGCGAGTCCGGCGGCGTTCACTCTGTCTAACTTCGTTCATGCTGTCATCAAAACACAGTGTCAGCGAGGGGAATACTCTCTGTGCCGAATCAGCCAAGGTTTACGTTGGCACCCGCAGTACCAGTTGGATAAGTCTGACACCGGCGTGAATCTTTGACCGGTCAACGCTAACCCTGCAGTAGCGTGGTCACATACGCTGGCGTCAGCGGAATCCTCCGAGGTTGCACCCCGGTTGCATCGAAGATCGCGGCAGCCACTGCTGGCGGAACAATGGCGTTCGCAGCCTCCGACCCGCCGCCGAACCCTTTATCGTCGCGTGAAATCTGCACCACCTTGATCTCGGGCATCTCTCCCATAGTCAGGATCTTGTAGCGGCTCCAATTCGTGCTGGTCACTTTTTCCTTATCAAACGTGACCTCTTCTTTCAGCGCCTCGCTCAATCCCATCACAACGCCGCTCTTCATGCAGCGGTCCAGTT
>Ga0210409_10004473_pt1 | contig 15033 bp, 14 predicted proteins | sample IncBWH17MmetaG_FD_161649 | JGI IMG/M metagenome (GOLD analysis project Ga0210409, IMG submission 161649) | Forest soil microbial communities from Barre Woods Harvard Forest LTER site, Petersham, Massachusetts, United States - Inc-BW-H-17-M | ecosystem: Environmental > Terrestrial > Soil >... | reverse complement strand
TGGCGCCTGGGGGTAGGGGACGGGATATGTGGCGACGACGTTGGGCTGATCCGTGCTCCCCCCGTCGGCGGCATACGTCAAGATGCGCCAATCTCGATCGAAGACCGCGAAGCGGGACCCGTCGGTGTTGAAGTGCGGCTGCGATCCGTACGGGCGACCGAGCCCGAAGTCTGCGCTGCCCAAGTCCGTGGGTTTATTCCCGTCGCATGTCGACTGGGTCGTGCCTCTCCAAAGATGGGTGGAGAAGAAGCCCGCGTCGGCATCGTAGTCGACCGTGAATGCAGCAAATCGCGAGGGCTGTCCCGCCGGAGCCTCCCAGTAGTCGTACGCGCGCCCGGCGTACGCGGCAAACGGAGCGAGCGACGCCTGGGTCGAGACGTCGCCGGGGCAGAGCACCCCGCGAGGATTGCCGCCGTCGACATCCGCGATGGTGTACTGGGTCGAGCCCGGGCTTCCGGGCATGATCGCGCCCTGCGCGAAGAGCACCTGAGGCACTTCCGCAGTGACCTTGGCCATTTGCATTGCTGTCGTGCTTTGGACGCTGACTGTGAGTCCGAGAAGATACTCGCCTGCCACGTCCGGAACGAAGGTGACGGTCGCCGAGGTTGCGCCCTGCAGGCTGCTATCCACAAGTTGACTTGCCGGCGGTTTGCTCTTGAAGCTCCATCGGAACGAAAGCGACCCGCGCGTCGTCGTGCTCTTCGACGCATCGAGAATTGCCGTCTGGCCGAGGTATACAGAGACGTCCGACGTCATCGCGGTCACCGCGATGGCCGATGTGGTGTCGGCAGCGGCGTCCGCGCTCCGCGAGTCGGAAATGCTGCCGGCGTCGATGGGCGCGCCGGCATCGTGCGGTGAGGGCCCAACCCCGAAGTCACCGAGCAGCGACGTGCACGCTGCGCCTTCAACGCAAGCTACAGAGACAAAGACGATGCGCCAGCGCATCAATCTTCGGTGTACCACGGGATTCGGGCGCGCGCGCCTTTCCAGGGGGTTGCCCTAGCCCCGCCCGACGCGCGACCATGAGGAGCGGCCATGCGGCATGCGGACCTATTGGCACAGATTCCTCTTTTTCAGGGGCTTTCCGACGAAGATCGAGAGGCGCTCGGCGAGCGTCTCGCCGAGAAGCGGTTCCAGACAGGCGACGTGGTCTTCTCTCAGGGCGACAAGGGCGCCTCGATGTACGTCGTCCAGTCCGGGGCGGTGCAGATCTTCCTACCGGGTAAGGAAGGGTCGTCTGCGGTGCCGCTCAAGGACATTCGGACGGGTGAGTACTTCGGCGAGCTGGCCATCTTCGACGACAAGCCACGCAGCGCGAGCGTGCGGGCAGTCGTCGATACGGTGCTGCTCGAGCTGACGCGCGAAGTCCTGGCCGAGCACCTGGGGCGGTCCAAAACGGCCGCGATGACCATCCTCAGCGAGATGGCCGAACGCCTGCGTGAAACGAACACGATGCTGAGCCAGCGCGCAACGCGCGATGTGGCAAAGGAATTCGAGGAAAACCTCACGTGGAGTCAGCGTCTCGCGGACCGCGTGGCAGAGCTCAACGGGTCCTGGTCCTTCATCCTCGCGCTGATGCTGCTGACGGCCACTTGGTGCGTGATCAACGTGCCCGCCGTGGCAGTGCACATCGGCCTGTACTCGCGCGGGGACGACGGCAAAGTGACGAGCTTCGATCCCTACCCCTATATTCTCTATAACCTGGTGCTGGCCATCCTCGTGTCGTTTCAGGGGCCGCTCATCGTCATGAGCCAGAACAGGCAGTCCGCCAAGGATCGAGCGCAAGCGGAGACCGACTTCCGAGTGAACCTCAAGAACGAGGTGGGCATCGAACGAATGCTGTCGGAGCTGGGTGCTATGCGCGCCGAAACGGGAAAGCGGCTCGAGGCACTGGAGCGCGGCGCGCGGGCGGATCGTGTCCGAGCGGAGGTTCCTTCGAAGATGCCCGGCGGGCCGCTGGGAACCGCGTAAACTCCGCGCGATGCTCGACATCCAATTCATCCGCAACAACCCGGACCAAGTCCGGGCGGCCATCAAGAACAAGGGTTTCGACCTGGACCTGGACGAGCTACTGGCGGCCGACAAGCAGCGGCGCGAGACGACGACCTTGCTCGAACAGCGACGCGCCCGTAGAAACGAACTTTCGTCGCTCATCCCGAAGGCGAGCAAGGAAGACCGCCCCAAGCTGGTCGAGGAGGCGAAACTGGTCCGCGGCGACATCGAGCAGCTCGAACCGAGGCTGGCAGAGGCGGCGCGCCTCTACCAGGAGCTCATGCTGCGCGTACCCAGCGTGCCGCGCCCGGAGGTCCCCGTTGGCAAGGGCGAGGAGGACAACGTCGAGGTCAAGCGCGTCGGCAAGCCCCGGCCGTTCGACTTCACGCCGAAAGACCACGTAGAGCTCATGACTTTCCTCCGCCTCGTGGAGTGGGACGGGCCTCGGCGTTTCGCGGGCGGGCGCTCGTACGCACTCGTCGGCGACGGGTCACTGCTCGAGCTTTCCATCGTTCGCCTCGCGGTCGACATACTGCGCGCCCGCGGGATGACGCCCGTGCTCCCGCCGGTGATGGTCAAGGACCGCGCCATGACAGGGACGGGGTTCTTTCCGATCGGCAAGGACGAGGCGTACGCCATCCCGGCGGACGAGCTCTTCCTCATCGGCACGAGCGAGGTCGCACTCGTGAGCATGCATTGCGACGAAACGCTCGAAACGGCGGCTCTCCCGCTCAAGTACGCGGGCATCTCGCCGTGCTTCCGCCGCGAGGCGGGGGCTCACGGAAAAGAGACACGCGGCCTTTATCGCGTTCATCAGTTCACGAAGGTCGAACAAGTGATCTTCTGCGCGCCCGACGAAACCGTCGCCGAGAAGCACCACTACGAGCTTCTCGGCAACGCCGAGGCAATCCTGGAGAAGCTGGAGATTCCCTATCGCGTCGCGCTTGCTTGCACGGGAGAGATCGGGCTTGGACAAACGCGCAAGCACGAGGTCGAGTCCTGGATGCCCGGGCGCAACGCCTACAGCGAGACTCACTCCTGCTCCACGCTGGGAGACTTCCAGTCGCGACGGTCAAACATCCGCGTTCGTATGGCCGACGGCTCGCTCGGGTTCCCTTTCACGCTCAACAACACGGCCGTCGCGAGCCCGCGCATCCTCATTCCGCTGCTCGAGAACCACCAGGAAAAGGACGGCTCGATCACGCTGCCGAAAGCCCTCGCCACCTACATGGGCAAAGACAGGCTGACTCCCTCCTAGTGTAGCGAACGGAGAAGTTCGTAAGCAGATGCGGACGGCTCGTGGTCGTTGTCGGTGACGTTGACGTGAACGGCGTCATGCAGGCCGAGGGTCTCGATTGTGCGTTCAACTTCAAAAGCGACTTCCGCGCAGCCGGCTTCGCGGTGGTCGGCTGATCGCGTTTGGTGTGGACGTCTTTCATGACCGCCCCGGCGGCATCGACGCGATCAATCCTTGCACCTCGAGGGCGACCTCGAACTCGGGGCCGGTCTCGAGGAATGCCTCGAGGTATTTGCGAGCAGAGACGAAGTCCTGGCGGGCGTGGTACGCGAGACCCATGGCGTAAAGCGCGTCCGGATCGCCGGGAGAATGGCTGAGCGCGGCCATTCCCTCGCGCAAGGCGCCGCGGGCGTCGCCCAAGATGCGCAGCACGTTGCAGAGCGCAACGCGCGCTCCGAGGTAGGTCGGCGCCAGCTTCAGGCACGCCGTATATGCGTCGCGGGCCGGCTCGAGCTCGCCTATTTCGAAGAAGGCCGCGCCCAGGAAAAAGTACGCGTAGGCGCTCTGCGGATCCTCCGTGAGGACGCGTCGCAGCTCGGCCATGGCCTCTCGATATCGCTCCTCCTGCAACAGTTCGGTTGCTTCTTCGACCGCATCCCATCGCTTCGCGTCGCGGAGCTCGTCGTCGCGAGAGCGTTTCATGTCGTCGCTGCGTGGACGAACGGCGCGAAGGCCAGCCGCACTTCCTCGCGTATGCGCCTGGGCCGACCGGTCGCGAGCTCTACGAAACCCCATGTGGTGATGGCCTTTGCGAGCACTTCACCATCGGAAAGCCGAACGAGCTCGGTCGAGCGCAGAAACTTCGCAATCATCGCGGTGGATATCCACGTACGCGCTTCGACCCGGTCACCGAGAAGCGCGGGGCGAAGGTAGTCGACCTCGTGGCGGGCAACGACGAAGGCAGCGCCCAGCCGCATGTAGGCGTCCAGGTCGAACCCGACTGCAGCCGAGTGCGCGATAGCCACTTCCTGAATCCACCGAATGAACGCGATGTTGCTTGCGTGGCCGAGGACGTCAACATCGTCGGGACGCACCGTGAGCTCGTGGCGAAACACTTCTTGCGCTTGCATAGGCGGGCCAGCCTAGCCTAGCTTCGCCGTCGTGCGAGGTGCGCTCGCGTTTCAGTCGGTCGCGGCCTTGCTCGCCCTGCTTTTGCTCCCGGCGAGTTCTCAAGGCGACGTGACCTCCTGGCTTGCGATCGGCAGCGGCGGAGCCCTTCAACGAAGCCACGACACCGCGACCCGGGATTTCGCGCCCGCGATCACGTATTCGCTGGGAGTCGGCAGCACACCGGTAGCCCCCCTCGTGCTTGGCGGGCTCGCTCGTGGAACCACGATGGTCGGCATGGGGACCGACCTGGGCCTTGCGCTGCGCGGGGCGACCGGCGGGTTCGTTCGCGGCAATTGGGGCGTGGCGCTCGATGCCGGCGCGGTTTGGCGGCCATGGCGCAGCGGAAGCTACGGCAAGTGGCCGTTGCAGGCGGTGCTTACCGTCGGGTCCCCTTGGGGGCTACAACTGGCCGTGGGCACCGAGCTATCGAGCGTCGCGATCCAGACGCCGGCGCAAGGTGCCTTCGCGGCCATCGAGCTCGACTTGCTCCGGTTCACTGTGATGCGCCAAGGTTCGACCGAGCGCTGGTGGCCGAACCCGAACCCAGCGGGCGGACATCTAAGAGCGCTGGGAAAAGACGAATGAAGGGGCCATCCAACCGTCATGGATGCGGCGTCACTTGCGGCGTGGGACGGCGCTCGTCGGCCTTGATGGAGTACCGCACCAGCGCCCGCAGGACCTCGTTGCGCTCGACGTTGCCCACCACGCTGCGCAAATCCTCGTACAGCGTCGGGTCTACGAGAAGAGCGCCGAGCGTCCCCTTCCCGTGCCGAACGTCGCTCACGATGGCGCGCAAGTCGTCGCTCATCGCGTTCACGTTGGACATCACGTGCTGCGAGTCGCTGTCGCCGTAGAGCAGCGCGTGTGCGATTCCGTTGCCTTCGCGAATGGCTCGTAAGTCCTCGTGCAGCTCGGCGACGGAGCCGGCTGCGTTCTTGGAGATTTCCCCGTCGTAGATGAGAGCGTGCGCGATCCCCGGCCCCTGGCGCACGTGGCCGGTGATGTCCTGCGTGTCGGCAAGGACGCCGTCGAACCGGGCCGAGGCCCCGTCGAGGTGCGTGAGCACTTGGCTGAGCTCGTCGGCTTCGCGGTGATCGAAAAAGAGGCGGTGCACGGTGCCGTCTCCGTGCACGGTGGCATCGAGCAGCTGGTGCAGGTCGGCGATGGACCCCTTGATGTCTGCGGCGAGCTTCGGGTCCCCCAAGGCTTCGGCAAGGGGTCCCAGCTTCTGAATCGCATGCTCCGTCGCCTCCGCAACCTTGTTCGCGGCCGTGAGCACGTCACTCGGCTCTTCGGAGGGGATGAGCTGCCGTTGGTCCAGCGGGGGGGCGCTCGGCGATCCGACAGTCAGTTCGATCATCTTGTCTCCGAGCAGTCCCTTGTTCTCCACGCTGGCGATGGTGTCCGTGCGGATGTGCGTCATCTCCTTCTTGGCCACCGAGAGAGACACGTAGACGCGCGCGTCGCCGGGGTTGCTTCCGTGGTGGACTCCGGTGACCGATCCGATGTCCAAGCCTCCCATGCGCACGGGAGCTCCCGGTTTCAAGCCGGCGACGTTCTGGAAGGCCGTTCGATAATCCACCTTGGATTGCCACAGCCCGCGCGTGTCGCCGATGAGGAAAATCGCCGCCATCGTGAGCGACAGTCCCAGGATGACGAAGAGGCCCACTTTGAGCTGTCGAGTCACGAGTCCTCCAAGGAGTTGAAAGAGAGTGCGGGGGCCGGTCTCACGAAGAGGCAAGGAGGGACGCGACGTCCTCGGTCTCGGGGGCGTGCCCCTCGATGAAATCGCGCACCGTCCGGTTTTGTGTGTTTCTGAACTCGTCCTTCGCGCCGACGAGCAGGATGCGTCCCCTGTGGATCATGGCAAGCCGATCCGACACGCCGAACGCCGTTCCCATGTCGTGCGTCACGACGACGCTCGTCACGTTGAGAGCGCGCTGAATTCCCTTGATGAGGTGATTGATGCGCGCTGTGTTGACCGGGTCGAGACCCGTCGTCGGCTCGTCGTAAAGGATCACCTCGGGCTGCAGGGCGAGCGTCCGAGCCAGCCCGACGCGTTTCTTCATGCCGCCCGACAGGTCGCTCGGCCGCATGTCCTGAATGCCGGGCAGACCCACCAGGCTGAGTGCCTGGGCTATGCGCGCGTCGATCTCTTCGGCGGACATCCGACTCCAGAACTGCTCCCTGAGGCCGTAGGCCACGTTTTCCCCCACGGTCAGCGAGTCGAACAGCGCTGCCCCCTGGAAGAGATACGCGATGCGCCGGCGCACGTCGGTGAGCTCGTCGTCGTTCATCTTCGTGATTTCGCCCCCATCAAAGACAATCTCCCCGGCGTCGCTCGTCAGGAGGCCGATGAGCATCTTGAGCATGACGCTCTTGCCGCTGCCCGACGCCCCCATGACCGTCAGCGTTTCACCGCGTCGGATCTCCAGATTCAGGTCGGAAAAAACCGTCTTGGGGCCGAAGCTCTTGCGAACGCCCGCATAGCGGATGATCGTCTCGCCAAGGCGCCGATCCTGGACCAACGTGGCCACGACACAGCTTACCCCACTTTCACTCCACTCGAAGTAGACGCAGTTCGACGGCGTCCCCGCCGGTCCAGGTGTCGCGACGCAGCACGCCGACCGCGTTGACGTGGCTGCCGAGCTTGGTCGCAACGCCGCCGAGGTCGGGACCGAAGCAAGAGAGTAGGCGGTTCTCCCCGGCGTCGAGCCAAAGGCGCAGGTGGCCTCCGCGGAGCTCGCGCACGCCGAGTACACGTGCGCGATCGAGGCCCAGGCGCGGCGCAGGGTTGGCCTGGCCACACGGCTCGAAGCGCTCGAGGTCGTACAGGACACGCACTAGTGCGTCCCCGTCGTGCAGACGCGCGTCGGCATCGAGTGGACTGGCGGGGTCAGGCACGCCCATGGCGGCACATGCGGAGCAAAAGCTCTCGCGCAGGACCTCAACGCGGTGGGTCGCGACGTCCAGCCCGGCAGCCGCGTGGTGACCGCCGAAGCCGAGCAGCGCGTCGCGGGATCGAGACAAGGCATCATAGACCGAGAACCCCGCCGGCGCGCGGGCCGAGCCGCGTCCGTGCGCGCCGTCGAGCGCGACGACGATCGCTGGCTTGCCGAAGCGCGACGCGAGTCGTCCGGCGATGATGCCGACGACCCCGGGGTGCCACCCCTGCTTGGCGAGAACGATGGCCGGCAGACCTGCAACGTAAGGGTCGGCGAGCATATCGAGCGCCTCGGCCAGCAGTGCGCGCTCGATTTCTTTCCGGCGCGTTGATTGCTCCTCCACTTCGACCGCGATTCGTCGTGCCTCTTCATCGCTCGTGGCGAGCAGCAAGGCAAACGCCGCGTCTGGCTTGTCGAGCCGCCCGGGGGCATTGATGCGCGGAGCCAGTCGGAAAGATACGTCCTCGCCGAGGACGGCGGCCGCGTTGGCGCAGCGGCCGATTTGCGCAAGCGCGCGCGTGCCGGGGCGTGCGCCGCGGGCCAGCAGATTGAGGCCAGCCCGCACGAGCGGACGGTTGTCGCCATCGAGAGGGGCCACGTCCCCGATGGTTCCTATCGCGACAAAGTCCAGCCACCGCCGCATGTCGAGCGGTACGCCCAGCTCGGCGCGGACTCCGGCCCCGATGGAGAGCGCCAGTCCGACGGAGGCAAGTCCCTTGTAAGCAAATCCGCACTCTGGACGGTGAGGATTGAGAAATGCGAGCGCGGGCAGCGGCGCGTCGGGTACCCGGTGGTGGTCGATGACGACGGCATCGATACCCGCGCGGCGCGCCGTTTCGAGGCGTTCGTGGTCGCTCGACCCGCAGTCGCACGTCACGAGCAGCGTCGCGCCGGTGGCTTGGACCCGCCCGAGCGCCGGTTCCGACAGGCCGTAACCGCCCGAGAAGCGGTTTGCGAATACCGGTGTAATCTCTGCGCCGAGCGTCCGCAAGACGTCCGTCATGAGCGCCGCGGCCGTGACGCCATCGGCGTCGTAGTCACCGAAGACGCAGACGTGCTCCTTGGCGCGAACGGCGCGCGCGAGACGCGCGACCGCCTCGCTGCGGTCTCTCATCGTGTCCGGCGGCGTCAGATGGGCTAGGCGTGGGTCGAGAAAGCGAGCGCTCTGCTCGGGGTCGCGCAAACCACGCGCGATCAGCGCACCGGCGGCCGTGCGCGTGATGGAGAGCGCTCGCGCAAGCTCGGCAGCATCCTCATCCGCGTGCGGTGGCAGCCGTAGCATCGACGCGCACCGGAGCGCGCGTACACTGAGGAGTCAACGTTGACCGCCCACCCGCCGCAACCCTCCGCGGCTGCGCTGCCGGCAGCTTTGCGGGCGGCTTGCTCGCTCTACCCGTCGCTCTGGTCATCGTTCGGACCAGACGACTCCGGGACACCGACAAAGCCTGACCAACCCAAGCATTCGACACCGCCAAGTCAACCCCTTGTTCACGACCCCCGTGGCCCCATATTGGACGGCATGCACGCCCCCGCCCCGGTCGACCCGCCCGTCCCCGCCGCCGACACCCGCTCGCGTCCGCGCAGCGTCGAGGCCATTCACCGCAGCACGACGTTCCACTGGGTCGGAGACGGATTCTTCGTCTCGACGTACTTCCCGAGCGACAAGCTCCCGGCGGAGCGTGTGAGCCCCTTCGTGCTGATGGACTACGGCCCGGCGAGAGAGGTCGCACCGTTGGCCCAGGGCAAGCGCGGCGTCGGCTGGCACCCCCATCGCGGCTTCGAGACGGTGACCCTGGCCTGGGAAGGCTCGATCGCGCATCGGGACAACGCCGGGCACGCGGGCGTCATCGGCCCCGGCGACGCGCAATGGATGACCGCGGGTTCGGGTGTCTTTCACGAGGAGTACCTCGAGGAGGGGCTCACGCGACGCGGCGGCCGCCTGCACATGATGCAGCTCTGGGTCAACCTCCCGCGCAAGCAGAAGACCGCGTCGCCGGCCTACCAGGCGCTCACTTCGAGCCAGTTCCCGCGCGTTCCCGTCGACGGCGGGGGGGAGGTTCGCGTGATCGCTGGCGAGTACGAGGGAGCCCGCGGGCCGGCACACACGTTCACGCCGATAACGATGTTGGACGCTCGGGTGCCCGCCGGCGGCGCCCTGTCCGTAGCGCTCCCGTCGAGCTACAACGCGCTGGCCGTGGTGACCAAAGGCCGCGTGACTGCCGGAACCATAACCGCAGGAGAGGGCGAGGTCCTTCTGTTTGCCAACGACGGTGAGCGCCTTGCGCTGTCCGCAACCGAGCCCACGCACGTCATCGTTCTTTCCGGCGAGCCACTCAACGAGCCGATCGTGCAGTATGGTCCCTTCGTGATGAATACCGTCCACGAGATCCAGCAAGCGATGATCGATGTCAACCGCGGCAAGTTCGGCCCGATCCCGGAGTGACGGTCCCCTCGTCTGTCGCGAGTACGCCTGTCGCGGTTGGAGAACGCAGATGCCCCCGGAGCTGCTCTACGTAGCCTATTCCGCCGCGCTCACGTGGGTCATGCTCATGACCGCGAGCTTTCTTCGCGCGCGAGCGTGGACACCGCTAGGCCTGAGGTTCGCCTTCAGCAACCGCGATCAGCCGCCGGAACCGACGCCGATTGCGGCTCGCGCTCATCGTGCCGCAAAAAACATGCTGGAGAACTTCCTGCTCTTTGTGGCGCTCGTCCTGGCAGCGCGACTGAGTGGCGTCCCGAGCGCGCGACTGGCGCCGGGCGCGGCGCTCTTCTTTTGGGCGCGCGTCGCCTACTTCGCCGTGTACTTGGCGGGAATCGCCTACGCCCGAACCATCGTATGGGGGGTGAGCGTGGTCGGGCTCGGAATGATTGCGGTGGCGACCGTAGCAGGCTGAAGGCAGACCAAGGCCGCTCACTTCGCGGCTAGTCAGCCCTCCTTCGGTGGGGGCAGGCACGAGGCGCGCAAGCTCCTCAGGGCGCTCGCCCGATCGATCTCGACGTTTCCGCGAAAGTACACCTTCATTTTGCGGCAGCCTATCTCTGTAAACATCCGTAGACGAGGCTTTCCTTCGGGCCGGATGTGGAGTTCAAAAGCAGGCGCGCAACCCGCACCCACCTGGTCGCGCCGCCTCGCTTTTCGAGACCCACGGCGCGACCGGTGTCGGCCGAAGTGGACTGCGAACGACTGGTCAGTCGCTGACGCTGACGCGGACCCGGGCGGCAGGCAGCAATGGTAGAGTTTCCGGTGCCTGAGGGAGGCCAGCGCTGACCAATAAGCGAACCGCAGCCGCAGTTGCCGCCGCGTTGGTGTCATGCGCGCTCGTAACGGCGTGCGCCCACCAGCAATCGCGAGAGCCGCAAGCGGAGCCCCATCCGCCCGGCATCTCATGTTCGCTCGGATGGTTCATGTGCGGCCCCTTCAATAACGCGTCGAAGTGCTGCGCCCCGGACCAGCGATGCGCGAACGTCCATGACGCGCCAGCATGCCTCTAAGTGGCGCTTCAAGCGCTCATGAACGCGTCTCGTTCGCTCTCGGTGACGGTTCAGACGCTGACGGAGTGGCTTCGGGCGCTCCTGAACCCGTCTCTTTCGCCCTCGCTCGCGGCCTAGACGCTACGGGCGGCAGCCGGGCCGCTTCAGATCGCGATCGAGAGCCTCGAGACCGCGTCTTTAGCGCTAAGGAACGCATCTTGTCCGGCATGGATCGCGATTCGAACGCTTCCGGACGCGTTTTGTCCGCAGCCAATCGCGATTGAGAAGCTCCTTGCCTCGTCTTGTCCGCTCGCAATGGCGCTTCAAGCGCACGGAGGCGCCTCTCGTACGTTCTCGATCTCGGTTCAGACGCTACCGGGGGCGTTCGATCCGCGACGGTTCGTGATCGAGAGCCTCGAGACCGCGTCTCTTGCGCAACGGAGCGCATCTTGTCCTGTATGGCTCGCGATTCGAACGCTTCCGCCCGCGTCTTGTCAGCGATGAATCGCGACACGCAAGCTCTCCGACTCGTGGGGTCTCCTATGAATCGCGGTTTGCGGGCTCTCGGTCGACGCTTGTCCGCGATGGATCGCTGTATGGAACGTCTCGGTCACGTCTTGTTCGCCGTCAACCTCGATCCAAACGCTGTCGGCCGCATCTCGTCCGCAATCGAGCTCGGTTAGGAAGCTCTCGGCTTCGTTTCGTCTTTTACTGAGCTCGGTTCGAAGGCGCCTCAGCGCGCGTCATCTGCTTCAAACGGCTTGTCGAAGGCTCCCTGGCGGGTCCTGTTCCCCACGAGTCGCGTTGGTGGCGCGCAAGGTCACGTCGTTTCCACACTCGATCCGGATTACGAAGCTCACGACTGGGTCTTGTCGCCACGCGATGGCGATTCGCAAGCTGGAGGGCGCGACCCGCACGCTACAAACGCCCACTGGAAAGGTCATGGCCGCACAACGTAGCGAGTCGTCCGCGCAAGGCGCGAGCGTCAAGCCATTGATAGGCCGTCCAGACAGGTTTGGCGAGCAAGCAGTCGGCGGTTGGTCAACGCAACGTAACACCCGGTCCCTATCCGCCCGCTGGGGGAACCTTCGACTCTCGGATGGTTACGGCCCGGCCAAATGCGAGTTCGATCCTGCCGCTCGTACTCTCGATGTTGAGGCTGAGCCGCTGTGCGCGGACGATGGTGTTTTGAGCAATGTCGCCGGAGAGCTCGATAGAGTCCGCCTCCAACACGCCCGAAACGGAGCCTCTGCAGGCTATCGTCTTGGCCTCGACTTTCCCCTGAAGGACCCCTGAATTGGTTACCGTTACGGTGGGAGCCTTCACGTCACCTTGGATCCGACCATTCACGATGATGGGGCACTTGGAGATGAAGTCACCCCTGAAATCCGTACCGTCTTGCACGATGGTTGCGGGCTCTGGATGTGATTCCCCATGTGTGAACTCAGCCATTGAAACCTCCAAGAACAGACCCATTGCCGTTACGCCATCGAGGCTCCCCCACTCCACGACCGCAGCGTCGGCTATGGAATGCTACCTGCCCCATTGATCCGACCGCCACGTCGCAACATCCTACCTCGCAATGATGTCCGCCCGCGAGGGCGTCTCGCTCGAGATCACGGCTCGACGTACCGCCAGATTCCCTGGTCCCACATTACAGCCACAAATACGTAATGAGCGCCATCATAGGAAACGACGACGCTATTGGGACCGATCACCAGGTCGCTCGGGACAGTGACAGCCGCCCACGCGCTCCCAGGCTGCGGCGCCGTCTCGAAGTCGGTGCCGAGATTGCAGTTGGAGCACGCCCATGCGTACATCGCATACACATTCTTGGGAGTGCCCCAAACGACCGCCTCGGGCGTCATTCCGCGGTCCACGCGTGACCAATTCGCCCCGAGGTCGGTGCTGCGATAAACGCCCTGGCCCGGACCGTTGATTCCGGCAACGAAAAGCGTGGAACCGGTTTGGTACATTTGCGAGTTTCCGTGCGGGTGCTCGAGCCCAGTCAGCCCATTGGGCACATTCCAGTGCGCTCCCTGGTCGCTGGTCATGACCGCGCCGCCGCCGTTCTGCGCAATCGCCAACCAGGTGCGGCGCGTCGTGGCCGCAGACCCGGTGTCCACGAAATAGGGATACCAAGACACACCGCCCGAAGGCCAACCGGCGCCCCCAACGGTCTTCCACGTGTCGCCGCCATCGATCGATTCCATCAGGCCGTCGACCTCGTGAAGACCGCTGATGAGATGCGTATTGTCGTACGGGTCGACCTTGAGCGAATAAAGGCTTTGACTCAGCGAGCCGCCGGTGACTTTGAACGTCGAACCGCCGTCGATGGACTTGTAGACCGTGTTGTACCCGGCGGCCCAAACGGTGGGCGGAGTCGTGCCTGCCACCGCGATCGTCACGCCGCGCGGGACGTCCGGCAAGGTGCTGTTGAGCAGTGTCCACGTGTATCCATAGTCACTGGACTTCCAGAGGCCGGCGCTGCTTCCGCCCACGTACATGTCACTGGGACGAGCGGGATCGCCGACGATCGATCCCGGACCAAAGATGTTCGCGGTCGGCCGGAGAACGGAAGCCGGCATCGCGGCCGGAGTGACGTTCACCCAGACGCCCGGGGGGCATGTCCCTGCTTCGACGCACGGATCGGGGGGCAAGGGCCCCGAATCGCGGACCGCACTGTCCGCGGAACTGTCGACGGCGGAGGTCGCTTCCGAAGCGTCTCGACCGCCGGTTGCATCTGCACCATGGGCTGCGTCGCCACCGGCTGCATCGATGCCGCTCCCCATGAACCTAGCGTCTGCCCCCACAGAATCGCCCTGCCCTCCGTCGACCGCACCTTGATCGCGCGAAGACGAATCGCGCGAAGAGCCGCAGCCCGCAAGCCATCCGAAAGGGGCCGCGAGCAAGAGAGTTGTATGAACCGCCTTCATGGGTCGTCCACGGGCAAGCGCCGGGCCATGCGTGCCGCCTGACTATGTTATCGCGCGTCTCGGCCCCCCACACCTTCATCACTGTGATGTAGACCAAGCCACGCCGCCGTTGCCGCCAAAGTCAACGACCACGACGAGGTCAACGCAACCACGAACGCAAAATCCAGAGACAGGTCAGCATTCGGCGGCTTGGAGAAAGCAGATGTCTCCGGGCGTGAAGCGCGAGGCGCGGGGCGCTGGCGTGGGGCGCGTAGGGGCGGAGCGCGAGGGGCAATGCGCACGGCGCAGAAGTGACGCTGTCGCAGACGCAGACGCTGTCGCCGACACCGACTCCGCCGCCGCTGCGCAGGCGGTCGCCGGCCGACGCCGCCCGCGTTAGCCGTGCAACATAGCGTATAGCGCTTCCTAAGCGCTGTACGCCGTCAAGGGTCGCTGCCGGCCCCCCGATCGCTGCTGAGGGGGCTGAGGAGTTAGTTACAAGGCTGCGACCGGATCGGCGGGATTTCTTCTCCAATCGACGGCGCGTTTTCGTCGGCCAGCTCGTCGTCAGCAATCAGGATGTTGCGGCCGAGTTCCTTTGCCACTGCGCGGAGAGCCGTTGCCTCAACCAGAAGACCTTGCCGTTCGTAGCGGCGTCGTGCCCGGCTCCATTTCAACACAACGGCGTATTGTGCACTCGACTCGCGTGTTCGTCGGGTGAGGAGTGTGTCGCCCCGGGGTAGGTATACGAGCTGATCGAGGCCAGCGCATTTCATACACCGCGCTTTTCGCTCTTCCAGAACGATGAAGACGGCGTTCGAGCTCATGCCCGCACGAATCGCAATGCGACTGCCTCAGCGGCACGTAAACCAGACGCTCGGTGACTTTCCGGGACCCGTCTTTGCGCTGCTCGCGAGTGCGTTTCGCGCAAGCCTGCGAAATCCAGTGCGTACGGTATCGCTCTTCGAGGGCGGGGTGGCCGGATTTACTGAATTGCAACGGCGACTGCTGGTTCGAACGTAAGTACTCCGTGCGGCTAGGTTTCAGGCCCTGCGAAGCAGCCCAGTCGTGCAGATCGCGCATGGCAGTGCTGATCTTGCCGAGTCCCGCCTGGATCACGCCCTCGAGATACGGCGCCTGGCCCCGGCGCCATGCTTCCACGTGATCTTGCGAGAGCCAGCCCATACCGACGAGAACGTCGATCGAGCTGACCCAACCCTTTTCCGCGAGCGCTTTCGAGGCGGCTACAACCACGCGCTTATGAAGACGGTCTTCGTTCCTTGGATTCATGACGCGCTCTCGT
>Ga0210409_10004471_pt1 | contig 15036 bp, 12 predicted proteins | sample IncBWH17MmetaG_FD_161649 | JGI IMG/M metagenome (GOLD analysis project Ga0210409, IMG submission 161649) | Forest soil microbial communities from Barre Woods Harvard Forest LTER site, Petersham, Massachusetts, United States - Inc-BW-H-17-M | ecosystem: Environmental > Terrestrial > Soil >... | reverse complement strand
TTTGTATGACAGCGAGGCGGGAGCAGAGACCGCAATTCAGCTACTCGAATATGCCAACTCGCAGTTGCTCGAGTTCCGCCATTACGATGAATTCCTCACGCGCGAACTGGAGAGCGTTTACGCCTCCTTTGACGAGGGCACTGGGATGCTGGCGCGCTGGCGCCTGGCGCGAGCCGCGACCAAACTGCACACTGTCTTGCTCGACGTAAACGAACTCACCGAGCACGCTGACAACGCCATCAAATTTCTCAGCGACATGTTCTCCGCGCGTCTGTACAAGCTTGCAGCCTTGAAGGTCGGCGTTCCCGATTACAAAGACCTGGTGACTCAAAAAGTGCAAACCGCCGAAGAGCTTTACCGTTTCATGGTCGACCAGTTCAATCAGAGCCGTGCCTTCGTGCTGGAACTCATGGTTGTAATTATTCTGATTATCGAACTGGTCTACTTCTTCCGCGGAAAACCTATCTGAGAACTGAGAACCAGAATCTGAGAACTGATTTTCGATCACCCGCACTATCCTGAAGAACGATGCGAGGCCTAAAAGGTAAGCGCGTCTTAATCACCGGCGGCGCTAGCGGCATCGGCGCAGCCACGGCCGCGCGCTTTCTTGAGGAAGGCGCAGCCGTATGCGTCCTTGATCGCGACGCCAACGCAAATGATGAAATTCGCCGGCGTCTGCCCGGTTTAGCCGGAGCGCTCGTTGCGGATGTCTCCGATCTCAAACAAGTGCAGGCCGCGTTTAACGACGCTGTGCGCATCATGGCTGGCGTCGATGTGCTGATCAATAACGCCGGCATCAGCATTCGCCATGATTTCCTTAAAATCACTCTGGAAGAGTGGGACAAGGTCATCGCCGTGAACTTGACGGGCGTGTTCTATGTCGCCCAGACGGCGGCGCGGCATATGTGGGAGCGCGATGGCGGAGTCATTTTACAAACCGCTTCGACGAACGGAATCGTAGGGCAGCCCTTCTATGCGGATTACAACGCGACCAAGGCGGGCGTAATCGAACTAACTCGAACCATGGCTTTGGAACTGGCACCCAAGGTACGGGTGTGCGCGGTGGCGCCGGGGTACGTGCTGACTCCAATGCAACGGGCCGAATACACCGATGCGATGCTGGAGGAAGTCAATCGGAAGATCCCGCTGCGGCGTCACGCCCAACCGGAAGAGATCGCGGCCCTGTTTGCATTCCTGGCATCGGACGACGCTGCGTATATGACCGGCCACGTGTATACGATTGATGGCGCCGAAATCGCGGGTGGGCTGGCGAGCCGCTGAGAATCCGAGACACTCTACTTCGCGTCAATCCGCAGGATGATGTTCACCTGCTTCCGATCATCGAATTGGCTCACTGTTTTGGTGTCGCTCTTTTGGCCCCTGTATTGAGCGTAGACCTCGTAATCGATGTTCGGGGAAAGTTCAGGGAAGTGGTACGCGCCGTCGGCACCGACGATGTAACTCTTCACGGCCCTGGTCCGCGTATTGGCGAGGTAGACTACCGAATCGACCAGAGGATTATCGCCCCGGTCGAGCACCTTGCCGGTCAGCATCCGGCCCGGGGTTTCCTTCTCTTTGTCTTTGGCGTAAGCGGTGGTAACGGCGATCAGGCCAACCAGCAGCATCAGAACCGCAACTCGACACTTTCTCATGTCCCCAGCTTACCTGACTATCAGGTTGAGGCGATCTCTTACTTCAGATGCAATCCGGTGTCGACGCGCTCGTCCGCTTCCACGTGTACCTTGACCTCTTCCCCCTGTAACGGATTGCCATTCTCCGACTTGCGATCTTTCACATCCGCCCAGATCACGTAATCCTGCTTGCCCGCCGGAACTCGTTGGGCAAACTCACCGTGATGATCGGAGTACAGTTCCCAGCGCGCCTTCTTTTCATTCTCACGGCGAATCTTGATCCTTACTCCATAAAGTGGATAGTCGTTCGGACCCCAGACCGTGCCAAAGATCAGCGCGTAGGGTTGCTCACCCTTGTCTCCTGCCGAGGAGACGCCACTCGCACCAACGGCTGCCTTGGCCAGACACAACACCACTGAAAGGCACAGGCAAGGCAGCGCTATTCGCGAGGCCAAGCGGAAGCGGAGCCTGAACCGGCGAGTCACAGCCGGTCGCGATCTACGAGAAATCACCGTCTTCGACTTCCTCTTCGTCGTCCTCCTCGTATTTCTCCTCGTCCACTGGCTTCAACTCAATGGGACTCACGGTAACCACCTCGAAATCCGTGCCGCACTCCGGACAGGAGACGATTTCTCCCTCATCGACTTCGTCTTCTGTGATGTCGAGGTTGGTTTCGCATTCCGGGCAATGAACCACAATAGCCTCCATTCTTTTAAACCCCCCTGATAATATTTAGTGTCTCTTGAGCCGAAGGTCAAGTCCCCGCTTTCCTGTACTCGTCCGACCGTCCCGGAAACCCTTGGCTGGCAGCTATTGCACGAGAGGTGATGAAACTCCAACGCTATGGCCCACGGAATCACCAAGCCCCTGCTCCGAGCAGTAAGTGCTAAACCTGATAAGATATCCAAACCGCTGCTTTATCTTGAGGCATAGGTTGTCAGCCCCCAACTGGCAACCGGCAACTGAGAACTGACAACTGCATTTATGTATCGCGGACGAACCCTCTCGCTGAGTTTCCCGCCGTTCACCAAGGCCGTGAAGTGGCTCATTCTGACCAATGCCGCGGTCTACCTGCTCCTCGAATTACTCAAAGCTGTGGTTCCTGACCTGGGTGGAGCATTGACCCTCGGTCTGGCTCTGATTCCAGCTTACGTCATGCATGGCTGGATATTTCAGTTGGTGACGTATTCGTTCGTACATGCCGGTGTTCTCCACATTCTTTTCAATATGCTGGGTCTGTGGATGTTCGGCGCGCAGTTGGAATCTGACTGGGGGCAAAAGCGCTTTCTCGAATTTTATTTCTTCTGTGTGATCGGAGCGGCGCTAACCACGATTGCAATCTCGTACACCGGCGTGGGCGGCGTACAACCGCAAACCCCAACGGTGGGTGCATCCGGAGGAGTGCTGGGCATTTTGATGGCGTTCGGGATGCTTTACGGCAACCAGGAGATCATGCTTTTTCCAATCCCGTTCAGCATTCGCGCCAAGTATTTCGTCGCCGGGGTCGCGTTCATCACTCTGGTAGAAGCGATCAGCGCCTCAGGAGCAGGCCGGGGCTCGAACGTCGCCTACTTTGCTCACCTCGGTGGACTATTGTTCGGCTTCATCTACGTAAAGTTTCTGCCTAAGCGCGGCCTCGCGTACGGAGCCTCCGAACAATACTTCAGTGTGCGGAATTCCTATTACCGCTGGAAGCGGCGCCGGGCCGCGCGCAAGTTCGAAGTATTCATGCGCAAGCAGAATCGTCCCTTGAGTGGAACCTTCGACGAACACGGCAACTACATCCCACCCGATGACGTGGACAAAAAGAACGGCGGCTCGAAATCCGGCTGGGTGAATTAAGAGCATACGTATTTCCGGACGCCTCGTCCGGGTGGGTCGAGCGAAAATCGAATGGGAGGGCACGAGTTCACTCGTGCCGCAAAGACCCAAAACATATCCGGGATTTCAGCCCCCGGGGCGAGGGATTTCGACCGTCATCAATCCCCCAACAAGCTTAGCCAAAGAACTTTTGAAACTCCCCCAACACGGCTGCCGGCAATTCCTCTTGCGTTGCCTTGCCCTTGAATCCAAGGTCGTGCGCTGCACCCTCGATCCGCAGCATACGTTTCATCGCCGGAATCAAACTCAACGCCGACTCCATCTCCCCCGGCGAACCGAACGGATCGCGCGTGCCATGCACGAACAACGCAGGCGTCTGCAACTTCGGCAGATGCTGTACGCGAAGCTGTTCGGGCTTGCGCGGCGGATGCAGCGGATACGAGAGCAACAGCAAGCCCTCGACTAAGCCGGGCTCATCCGCGCACAGCATCGTGGATTGGCGGCCTCCATAGGAATGCCCTCCAAGAAACATGCGGCTCGGAGCCAGCGCACGCAGGGCAGCAACAGCATTCTTCAACCCTTCGCGGTCGTGTGCCGCGTCTCCCGGCCGAGGAGGACCGAAGGGCCGACTCTGGCGAAAAGGCAAATCGCAGCGCAAAACGGTGATGCCGCCTTCCGCGAAAGCTTCAGCTAGCGAAGCTAGCAGCGGAGCCCGGCAGTTCGATCCGGCACCATGGGCAAGCACAAGACCATCTCCCGAAGGCGTGGCAGGCTGATGAAGAAATCCGCGGACATGGGGATCAAGCGATCTATCGGCGAAAGACTCGAAGCTGGAGTCGGTAGTCATAGTAGAGAAGAGATGTTCAATGGGCAGTATGACATGGGCCGACCATCCGTACTGCGCGTCCGCGTTAGCATTTTTTTACACTTTTTTTCTTGCACAAATTTCAAAGTCATGGCATCTTGAAATATCTTCTTACGAAAGGACGCTCAATTGGCAAAACAGATAACCAAATCGCCAAGCATGCGACTGCGGCCCCTATGCGGCCTCGGTTGCTTTACGGGCGTCGTCGATCGCGCCAACTGATCTGCGGCGCTTTCCACGCAATCCCAACTAAAACCATAACTGCGCTGGGTGGCGCAGGCCGCGGTTCCTTCGACTGGTAATCGAAAAACCACCGCTGCCGCTCGTTCCCCCAGCCCCAACTTCACAGGGTCAGTGGTGAAGGCCACGGTTACTTCTCTTGGCGAAACAGCCTTCGGGCTGGGAGGTTCGACTCCTCAAAACCGTGTCCGCATGTTCCCTGACCAGTAGTTTGCTCGTGTGGCTTTGCTCGTGTGGCGCGGGCGCCCCCGCCCGCGGAGCAACAATTTCGGCCGGTGGCGAAGACAAGGGTTACTTCGTTAATCGGTAAGTCGCAGGTCCGATTCCTGCTGTGGCCGCGAGGTCACATAGCTCAGTGGCAGAGCATCCGAACCAATGCCGTCGTCGACTCGTTCCCCGGCGATTGAAAACACAACCGATTCCTCACCGCTGAAGCGGTCGGGAGTGACAAGTTTGACCTGGCTGGAAGCTAGTACTCCTGCCTAACAGCTGACGGCTCAAAAGGAGATCTTTATGGCTCGACTCAACACACTGAATTTCAACTTCACCCCGCGCACCCACGAGGGCGCGCCGGCTCGCCACATCTCGCCCGAATTGCAGTTGCGGCGATCGGTCCTCGCCTGCCTGCTTTGGGAAAAGCAGTTTTACGAGGACGGGATCGAGATCGCCGGCCGCATTGCGGAATTGGTGCCGACGGTTGCAGCCGAGAAGGTCGCGGGTCTTGCCATCGAAGCTCGCGAACGGATGAAGCTGCGTCACGCGCCGCTGTTGCTGGTGCGCGAGATGGCGCGGCACAAGACGCATCGCCGTCTCGTCAGCGACACGCTCGCACAGGTCATCCAGCGTGCCGATGAACTGTCCGAGTTCATCGCCATCTACTGGAAGGGCGGACGCGTCCCGCTCTCCGGCCAGGTCAAGAAGGGGCTGGCGGCGGCTTTCCCCAAGTTTGATGAGTACGCTCTGGCGAAGTACGACCACGGCGGACCCGTCAAGCTGCGCGACGTCCTGTTCCTCTGCCACGCTAAGCCGCGTGATGCAGCCCAGGCCGGCGTGTGGAAGAAGCTGATCTGGGGACGCCTCAACGCGCCAGAAACCTGGGAGGTCGCGCTCTCATCGGGTGCCGACAAGCGCGAGGCCTGGCAGCGTCTGCTTGCAGAGAACAAGCTGGGCGCGCTGGCTCTACTCCGCAATCTGCGCAACATGCGGGAAGCTGGTGTGGAGGAAGAGTTGGTGCTGTCGGCTCTGCGCTCCATGAGCACAGCGCGCGCGCTGCCATTTCGCTTTCTCGCTGCGGCTCGTTACGCGTCGCAGTGGGAGGAGACGCTCGAGCAGGCGATGCTGAAGTGCGTTGCTGGGCAGGAGAAGCTCGCGGGAAAGACTATCGTGCTGGTGGACGTCTCCGGCTCGATGACCGCGCCGCTCTCGCGCCGCTCCGAGATGCAACGCACCGATGCAGCCTACGGGCTCGCGGTGTTGCTGCGCGAGATTGGAGAAAAGGTCAGCGTCTTTTCTTTCTCGGATGATCTCGTCGAGGTGCCGGCCCGCCGTGGATTCGCTTTGCGCGATGCCATCGGCGCCAGCCAGCGCCACAACAGCACGCAACTGGGAAAGGCCGTTGAAAGCCTGAACCAGAAGGAGCAGTACGATCGTCTGATCGTGATTTCCGACGAGCAGGCGCACGACTCGGTCCCCGGACCGAAGGCCAACGGCTACGTCATCAACGTGGCTAACTACAAGAACGGCGTCGGCTATGGCAAGTGGACGCACATCGACGGCTGGAGCGAGGCGGTCGTCGAGTACATCCGCACACTGGAGCAGACGGTTAACAAATGAGTGAACTGAGCGGTTGGGCCCGGGCGCAAGTCCGGGCCTGACTTCGTCGGCTCCCGATGAATTCGCCAGGCTAGCGATTTAGAGCTTCTTCGAGGGTTTCGTAAATCTTCACGGTGCGAATCTCATGTGAGAGTTTCGCCCAGCAGCGCAATACTTCGGGATCTTCCAAGGCGGCGCGGCGGGACTCTTCGGATTTCCAGTGACGCAGCAATACGTGGTCGCGCGATTTGGCATCCCGGTAGAGAACATCTCGACTATAACCTCCCGCTGAGAGCGCGGCGATCAGAGCACGCATGGTCGCGAGAGATGCTTCTTCGTGTCCGGGCAACGGCTCGAAGATGGCGATCGAAAGTATTTCCTGCGGCATGAGAACTATTTTCCCCGTCGCGTCAAGCCCGGCTTGTTTTTTTGTCCGCTCGCACGTGCGGGCAGGCGCGCACCCACATCTTCTACTACGTGAAGCCGTATAAGATTGGTCGAACCCGAAGCCATCTGCGTCCCGGCCACAACGCCCAGCACGTCGCCAACTTTGATACTGCCCTGCCGCAAGAGCTCCCGCTCGGCGGTCACGACCATGTCTTCGGCGCTGCGCGCCTGCTTCGTGCGCACCGGGGTTACTCCCCAGAAAAGATTCATCCGATTGCACACGGGTAACACCTGACTGAAGGCGTAGATCGCGGCTTTGGGGCGATACTTCGAAATCATCCGCGCCGTATTTCCAGTCTCGGTGAACACCGCGATTGCTCCCATGCACAGATCTTCAGCGGTATGAGAAATCGATTCACAAATGGCTTCGGCGACGGTGATCGAATGTCTCTCCCGCCGCCGCCGGGACGGGGTAAAATCTCCTGAATTGCCCTCCGCCTCAACCACGATCCGAGCCATCATTGAAACAGCTTCGCGCGGATAGAGGCCGTTGGCGGTTTCGGCGGACAGCATAACCGCGTCGGTGCCGTCGAAAATCGCATTCGCGACGTCGCTGGCTTCGGCCCTGGTGGGGCGCGGGTTCTCGATCATCGACTCCAGCATTTGGGTGGCGATAATCACCGGCTTGCGCCACGCAGCGGATCTGCGGATCACATGCTTCTGGATGACCGGAACTTTCTCCGGCGCCATTTCTACGCCGAGATCGCCGCGAGCCACCATCACGCTATCGGACGCTTCCAGAATCTCTTCCAGCTTTTCGAGCGCCTGCGGTTTCTCCAGCTTCGCGATTATTGGCTGACCGTTGCCATGGTCGGCAATGATTTCTTTCACCTCGTGGACATCGGCGGCGGAGCGCACGAACGATATTGCGAGCATATCCACGGCGTGCTTGAGGCCGAACTGCAGGTCCGCACGATCCTTGTCGGTGAGGGCAGGAATGGAGAGTGCGACACCGGGAAGATTGATGCCCTGATGCTGTCCGAGTTGGCCGCCGTTGATTACTTTGCATTCCACGTCTTCGCCGCGGGCGCGAATGACGCGCAGTTCGATCAGCCCGTCTGAAAGCAGAATGCGAGCGCCGGCTCCGACTTCGCGAGCCAACCCCGGAAACGTGGTTGAAATCAGGTTCGATGTCCCTTCAACGTCGCGCGGCGTGATCGTGACCTGCGAGCCAGCCTTGATGGTGACGGGAGTTCCGTCCTTGAGGCGGCCGGTACGAATCTTGGGACCTTGCAGGTCCTGCAGAATGCAGATGGTTCGATTTTCCTTGTCAGCCGCGCGGCGCAAGCGCTCGATGATGCGCGCGTGCTCCTCGTGCGTTCCGTGAGAGAAGTTCAGCCGGGCCACGTCCATGCCCAGACGCATGAGGTCGCGCAAAATCTCTTCCGAGTTGCATGCGGGACCGACCGTGCAGATGATCTTTGCCCGGCGATCTGTGCGTTGAATGGCGGACGCGGCAGGGGATGGATCCACGGCCGGGCCGCCGAGTTTCTGCGAAGACTTTCCTTGTGTCAAGTTTGTCCCGATCAGAATTTCTGTAGGTCTGATTATTGTATATGGAGAATTGCTCTTCCAGCAGCCGCTCGAACGGGTGGGCTTCCGCTCAAAGGGTCGTGGCTGGTGTCGCGCTCTCGCTCCCGTGGGTTCAGCGCAGCAGATGCCAAGCCTCTTTATACGGTGCGTACTTACTGGCGGGGTCTGAGGTGTAGAGACGAATTGCGCTCATTTTCCCATTTACGACGAGTCTTGCTGGGATGATGTACCAAACGTCTTCGGTAATGACATAAACCGCGAGGAAATCGAATTCTCCTGGCTGGTAAGGCTTGCTGGTGCCAGCGGGCTGGACCTTGCATACATAGCAGCCTTCCCGGCTGCGGCAGATTGTTGATTTAACCTGCACGCTTACGAAGTTGCCGCCAGTCTCGACCACCATGTCGTAGCGAGAAAGGTCTCCCCAGGGTTTGGAAACCCTCAGACCTAGTTTGGCGGCTTTGGCCATGAACTGAAGCTCAGCCCACTCGCCGCGACGTTTGCAATTGTTCATCATCTTCCTGGAATTCATAGGTCCAACGAAGCCCCAATAAAAAACGCGGCCGGTGAAGGCCGCGTCTCTTTCTTTTCGAATTTTTGCTGTGCAGATTCTGGACGGCTATCCCATCAATCCCGACGTCCGGTCATTTCGAGCAACGCGAAGAATCCCTGCCGGGCCAACCATGGCCGCGTCGGAATGCTGCACTTTGTTCAAGGAGGAGAATCGAGAGGATGAGAAAGCCTATACTTCTATTATATCAAGGTGAAATAGGGAACTATGACATGTTTTCTAACTTTATTTTCCTTTTAGATGCAGGGAGTTAAGCCCGATCGTGTAACTTTTGCCTATTGACAAGATTTTCGGCAGGCTCCGCTTTTCGCGTTTCGCTGGGGTGCCCCGCTCATTGCGTTTCTTGCAAGGGGCGGGAGCGTCGAATGGTCACCTCCTGGGCTTGCGTCTGCTCTCAGCGTACACCCGCCCCTTGCGAAAGGCCGCAAGGAGCGGGGCACCCCAAGCCTGGTTTCATCTGTTAAGGTCCGGGCCACCCGCCAGACCGCCCCCGAGTTTGCCATCGAACAAGCGGTTCGAGGGCGCACATCGCTAGTAGACCAGAAACACGTAGGACTGAATATTGCCGACAAGCGGGCTGCTTTGTTGGCCGGTGTTGGTGGAAGTCGCCTCTTGCCCGTCGGTGGCGTAGGCGTAAAGGATGTGGACGCCGAGCTGCAGTGGTTTCGGGACCTTCCCCTGAAAGTGTCCAGAACTCGTCTTGCTCGCCGATGACCATGTGCCCTGCCAGGTGTCGACCTGAAATAGAAGCCCGTCGATTTTGGTGGCGTGCGGTCTGAAAGTGTCAGTCGCGGTGAAAGTGAAGGTCGGCTGCGGATTGTGGGTTCGATCATGAGCCAGGGGGTTAATCTTCACCTGGATAGGAACGCTTTGCACGTCTTGCTCGGTAATGACAGTGACGTTGTTGCTGCTTAAGTTCGTGTTTCCCGCGCCATTGGGCACATACACCTTGCCGGTCGCGGGATTTGCCGCTACCGCCCACGGGACATTCGCATTCGGGTCAATGGCAACAGTAGCAAAGTTGGAAATCCCGTCCATTACGCAGATATTGTCGCTAGCCGCGTTCGCTATATAAATCTTGTTCGTCGCCAGGTTCACTGTGGCAGCCATGGGCCCGAACGCGTTCGGGCACATGATAGTTGTAGTCTTGTTGGTGGCGCCGTCGATTACCATAACCGCGCGGTTGCCCCCCGCCACGTAAATCTTGTCTGTCAACGGATTCACGGCCAGGGCCAGCGCACCATTCTGATCGCGTATGGTCCCGGCCTTGTTGGTAGCCCCGTCGATCACGGTAACGCTTCGAGCGTTAGCTACGTAAATCCTGTTCGTAACGGGATTGACGGCTAGCGTTCTAGGAGCGTCGCCGGCGGGGATAGTTGTGGTTTCTCCAGTGGCGCCATCGATCGCGGTAACGTTGTTGCTAGAGTAATTCGCAACGTAAACCTTGTTCGTCACGGGGTTCACTGCTACCGCAATTGGAAACTTCGCGTTGGGGTCGGTAACAATCGTCGTATTGTTGGTGGCTCCGTCGATCACCATAACGTTGTTTGTGTTTTGCTCGCCCGAATAGCCGTCGGCAACGTAAATTTTGTTGGTGACTGGATTAACAGCTACGGCATCGCCTCCGAGCGCGAGGGGGTTGCTCACGGTAGTGGTCTTGTCTGTTTTTCCGTTTATGACGGTCACGGTATTGTCAACCAGGTTCACGACATAAATTCTATTCGTCACCGGATTCAGCGCAACGGCGTACGGTGCCAACCCAGCACTTACGGTCTTCGTGTCGTTAGTAGCACCGTCGATGATCGTGACGTTATTGCCGTACCGATTAGGCACGTAGATCTTATTGGTGGCCGGATTCACGGCCACATCGGATGGGTTGTTCAGGCCGTCGACAGTATGGATGTTGTTAACTGCACCATCGACCACTGTGACACTCGAACTCAAATAATTGCCAACGTAGACTCTGTTGGTCACAGGATCCACTGCGGCAGCAGACGGCTGGAATGCAGCAGGATCATCGAGGGTCACTGTGTGGTTGGTCTGTCCGTCGATGGACGTGATGTTGTTGCTCTTGAAATTGGCCACGTAAATCCAATTCGCCACCGCATCCACAGACACGCTCACGGGTTCGCTAGCATTTTGATCAGTCACCGTGGTGGTCTTATTGGTGGCTCCGTCGATCACGGTTATATTGTTGCTGGCTCGGTTGGCGACATAGACCTGATTGGTGACGGAATTGACCGCAATCGAAAAGGGCTCCTCGGCATTTCGATCGCTGACCGTCGTGGTCTTGTTGGTGGCACCATCGATCACCAAAATCGAACTGCCGCCCGTGACATAAACCTTGTTTGTAACTGGGTTTACAGCCACCGCGTTCGGGTAAGAGCAAAGGGAACAGGTGATCGTAGTAGTTGCATTGGTGCTCCCATCAATCACAATTACGCTTCCGGTGCCGACGACATAGATCTTATTCGTCAAAGGGTTCACCGCAAGGGGACCCCCAACCACTCCAGCGATCACAGTGGAGCGGTTGGTGGCTCCGTCAATCACCGTAATGCCGGAATAGCAATTGGATGCATAGATCTTATTAGTGGCCGGGTTTACTGCGATATCGATCGCGCCAGCACCATCCTGAATATTCCTGAACTCATTGGTGTCGCCGTCAATCACGGTGATGCTGCCAGTTTGGCACTGATGTGTATTCGCTACGTAAATCCTATTGGTTACAGGGTTCACCGCAACGGCGATAGGACCTTGCGCTCCGCGGTCGCGGATGTCGGTAGCCAGGCCTGTTGCCCCGTCGATCACCGCAATGCCCCCGTCCCCCACTACGTACGCTTTATTGGTCGCGGGATTAGTGGCGATGGCTAGCGGGAACAGTACCTCTATGGACTCGGTGACGGTTTGCGCTCTGACACTCGCCGTCGCGGCGAACAAAAGCGCGCCGAGGCATATCGCCGTGCGGACCATCCGGAGAAACTGCGGCTGAAGGTTGGATTTCGGATACATCGGTTTCCTCCTGAGGACGGACTTAGCGACGGGACCGAACGCGAGGACCCGGAGATTTTATGCTGAGCGGTAACCTTGGTCAATGGGGCTGAAAGTACTGGGGCAGCTGGTTACTTGGTTGCGGGTTGCGGGGTGGGCATGGCTTTGAGTTCCTTGCCGAGGAAGGCTCTTGGGAAGAGCATGGCGTTGAATTCGGCGCCGACCAGGATTACGAGCGAGATCAGGTACATCCACACCAGCAGGGCGATGGCCGCGCCGAGCGAGCCGTAGATGATGCTGTAATCCGCGTAGTTCTGCAAATACCAGCCAAACAATGCGGTCGACAGGAACCACAGCACGGTGGCCAGCGTGGCGCCCGGCAAAACGCTGTGCCAGGGCTGGGTGCGGGGCACGGCGTTGTGATAGATGAGCGCGATCACGGCGATGCTGGTGAGGGTGGCGATGAGCCAGCGGATGGCGGTCCACATCAGCAGGACGTAGAAGCCGAACTCGTGATTCAGATGAAAGAGGATGTTGCGTTCGATGCGGCTTCCCGAGGCGACCAAAATGGTGGCGAAAGTCAGCGGAGTCCCGGCGAGGATTACTAGCGAGAATGCGATCATTCGCTCTTTCACCAAGCCCCAGATTTTTGGCAGCTCGTAGCAGCGGCGAAAGCCTTCCATCCAGGAGATCATGACGCCGGAGGCGGTCCAGAGAGTGATGAGCGAAGCGCTGATCAGGAGGCCGACGGAGCGCGGTGAATTTCCCTTCAGGTAAGAGAGAGCGGTGGGGCTTCCGGCGGGAAGGATTCGGTCCAAAGCGTAGGTAATCTCGCGCAGGTAGGCGGCGGTCTTGCGCGAGTTGGCAAGGACGGATCCGACGACCATCAGCAAAGGGAAAAAAGTGATGATCGAGGAGTAGGCAGACGCCTTGGCGATGGCGAACGCGTCATGCTGGAACGCGCGCCAGAAGGCAAGCCGCAGCAAACGTAGGAAGCGAAGAACCACCGGTCCCAGAGTAGCGGGGCGGGGCACTGGGCGCAACTGGGAATTGGAGTCCGGCTGTCGATCTTGCAGTAGCTGTGGATTAGCGGCCATGGGGGATGAGAGCAACGCAGAAAAGCAAAAGGGCGGCTTGAACACCGCCCCTCTGCTGTTTTTGCGATTACTCTGCCGTCAGTTCCTCGGTCTCGCCTTCGTGCCGCATCAGCTCGAGCGCACGCTCAGCTTCCTCGTACGCTTGCGAGACTTCTTCCTGCACCTTCGCGGCCGCTTCTTCCATTTCTGGCGAGAGGCGAACGTTGCGGTAGTACTCCATGCCGGTGCCTGCAGGAATGAGACGTCCGACGATGACGTTCTCCTTCAGGCCACGAAGGTGATCCACGGCGCCCTGTATAGATGCTTCGGTGAGCACCCGGGTGGTCTCCTGGAACGAGGCTGCGGAGATAAATGAGTCGGTCGAGAGCGAAGCCTTGGTGATACCCAGGAGCAACGGCCGGCCCGTTGCCGGACGTCCGCCCTGCGCAATCACGCGCTCGTTCTCCTCGGCGAAGCGGAATTTGTCGACTTGCTGTTCCAGCAGGAACTGGGTATCGCCGACGTCTTCCACCTTGCGCCACCGCATCATCTGGCGAACGATTACTTCGATGTGCTTGTCGCTGATGTTCACGCCCTGCAGCCGATAAACTTCCTGAATTTCGTTTACCAGGTAAGACTGCAGTTCCTTTTCGCCGAGCACCGCGAGGATGTCGTGCGGGTTGAGCGGGCCGTCCATGAGCGGTTCGCCCGCCTTGACGCGCTCGCCTTCCTGCACATTGATGTGAACGCCGCGCGGTACCGAGTATTCTTTTTCGGTGCCGTTGTCGGCAATCACGTACATCTTGCGCTGGCCCTTCGAGACTTCACCGAATTTAACCGTGCCATCGATTTCGCTGATGACCGCAGTCTCATGCGGCTTGCGGGCTTCGAACAACTCGACCACGCGTGGCAGACCACCGGTAATGTCTTTCGTTTTGGTAGTCTCGCGTGGGATCTTGGCCAGCACGTCGCCGGGGTGAGCGGTGTCGCCGTCCTGAACCATTAAGTGGGCGCGTGAGGGCATGAGGTAACGCTTGCTGGTTTTGCCCTTGATCACAATCGCGGGCTGGCGCTTCTCGTCGGGAGAATCGGCGACCACGTGACGGGACAGGCCGGTGACTTCGTCCACTTCCTCATGAAGTGTGACACCTTCTTGCAAGTCCTTGAACTGGATGGTTCCGCCGATCTCGGTGAGGACGGAAAAGGTGTACGGATCCCACTCGACCATGACCTTGCCGAGTTGAACCTGGTCGCCTTCGTTGACTTTGACCTTGGCGCCGTAAACGACAGCGTAGCGCTCACGCTCGCGGCCCTTGTCGTCGACGACTGCGATTGAGCCCTGGCGATTCATGACGACCAGATCGCCGGACTTGGCTTTTACTGTTTGAAGTCCGACAAACCGGACGACGCCGGTGGTTTTGGCTTCCAGACGTGATTGCTCGGAGACTCGCGATGCCGTACCGCCGATGTGGAAAGTACGCATCGTGAGCTGAGTTCCAGGTTCGCCGATGGACTGGGCCGCGATGACTCCAGTAGCTTCGCCGAGTTCGACGAGGCGGCCAGAAGCCAGGTTGCGACCGTAGCACATCACGCAGACGCCACGCTTGGATTCGCAGGTGAGCACGGAACGGATTTTCACCCGCTCGATGCCGGCAGCTTGAACTGTTCCGGCAAGTTCTTCCGTGATCTCCTGGTTGATATCGACGACCACGTTGCCGTCGTAGTCTTTAAGTTTCTCGAGCGACACGCGGCCCACAATGCGGTCGCGCAAGGGTTCGATGACTTCGCCGGCTTCGACGATACCCGCGACGTAGATACCGTCCACCGTGCCGCAGTCGTATTCGCTGATGATCACGTCTTGCGCAACATCGACCAGACGGCGAGTGAGGTAGCCTGAATCGGCGGTTTTGAGTGCCGTGTCAGCCAGACCTTTGCGGGCGCCGTGAGTCGAGATGAAGTACTCCAACACGGTCAATCCTTCGCGGAAGTTTGCCGTGATTGGAGACTCGATGATTTCGCCGGATGGTTTCGCCATCAATCCACGCATGCCGGAGA
>Ga0210409_10004470_pt1 | contig 15044 bp, 10 predicted proteins | sample IncBWH17MmetaG_FD_161649 | JGI IMG/M metagenome (GOLD analysis project Ga0210409, IMG submission 161649) | Forest soil microbial communities from Barre Woods Harvard Forest LTER site, Petersham, Massachusetts, United States - Inc-BW-H-17-M | ecosystem: Environmental > Terrestrial > Soil >... | reverse complement strand
TGACGCGCTCGGCTATGTCGCCGCAGGTAAGACGCTTGAAGCCAAATCGCTGACGCTCAACACGACGGGCGCGAGCTTCACCGGTGGGACGGGCAGCGCCCCGACATTGAAGTGCGGGGCGACCTGCGCAATCGACAGCGCGGCCGCCGTCAAGATCGCCTCGGCGGCGACCGGAGGCGCCGGTGCGAGTACCTGGACGACCACCGGATTCTCCGCCACCAGCATCACCCTGACGACCAAGACAACGCTCAAAACGTTGCCCGCGGCCGAGGTCTATCGGGTCAACATCCTGTGGACCTTGGCCACGGGGCCGTAACCGGGGTCGCGTCTTGTGGACCTTGGCCGCGGGGCCTTGACGGGGGTTGAAGCCCTGCTTGACGCGGCGGCGTCGGCCATGCGGAACACGCCCGACGCCGCCTTGCGCCTATGAGGCGGTGGCCCCCTCCAGCTCGGTCATCGCGACGATCTCATACGGAGTGCCGGGGGCGGCGCCGATCGCGAGCATCTGCAGGCCCTGTGGACCCGAGAACACCTTGCGCTTGGGCTTCGGCCCGACGCGCACGAACAGCTCGGGCTCGAGCTCGACGCGCTCGTCGTCAATCTCGATCCAGCCCGATCCTTTGAGTGCCAGGAAGACCTCCTCCTGGCCGCTCTCGGCGTGATCGTGCAGTGGGTAGTCGCTGTAGTCCGGCGGCATTTGGATCACCTGCATGCCAAACGAAGTAACGCCAAGCTCGGCGCGGGCCTTGACGAAGCCGCCGCTGTATGCGGCCTCCATGTCTTTGAGGTGCTTCGCTGTGTAGTCGCTCATTGCTTCTCCTGTCTCTGTGGGGATCGGTTGCGGTTTGTTTTTTTGGAAATGGGGTCGTTCCGAGGAGGTCAGTCGGCATCCCGGTCGCTACCGAGCATGGCCGGCTGCAGCACAGGCTTGTCCGTCGGCATGATGATCCCGAGCTGCCTCGACTGGGCAAGGACGGTGCCGTCTTGCGCCCAGATGACGCCATCCTCCTCGAACAGGCCGTCGTGGAGCAGACGCGTCTCGAACACGCTGAGGCACAGCGCTACCGGGTCGCAGTCACACTCGGAGATGGCTTGGCGGAAGTGGATCGTGAGGTCCACCGTGGGGCTGATCGCGGGTGCTTCCAGCGCGATGAACGACGGGGGGAACCACGCGTCGCAGAAGAGGGCGAGCGAGAGCGCGTCCACCGGCCGATGCTCGGGCAGCCCGATCCAGCCGCCGATCTTCATTGGCGCGCCGCTGCCTGCGAACGGGATCGCGCCGACGCGCGGCTGCATCACCAGCTGTCGTGTGAACTCGGGCGCTCCCTTGAACAGCTTCGGGGTCGACCGCCGCTCGGCGTCTGGCGCGGCCAGATCGGGCATCGGCAGTTCGTTGGCGCCCGGAGCCTCCCAAGGGACCGAGAAGGCGGCCAGCGCGAGCGCGGTGGTGCGGCCCGCCTGCTCCATCCGCGCGGATAGGGTGCTCAGCGAGCGACCCTGGCGCTCCACGGTCGTTCGGATCTCTACCGGCCCGGTCTCAGGCGCGGAGGCATAGTGGATCGTCAGCGAGCGCGGTGCCCGCGTGGGGTCGTCCACGGTGGCGGTCAGCGCGCGCAGCAGAATCGCCGCGAGGTAGCCCCCGTGGGGGCCGCGGCCCGCACGCCAGCCTGGCGCGATCGTGGCGGCGAACAGGCCGTCGTCGAGGCGCGTGACGGCAGTGTCGCGGTCGAACACCGTGTCCATGCAGGGCGAGCATATCGGACTGGCTGATTGGCCAGCCTGGGCCCCAGACGGGGTCTCAGCCGCGCACGAGGCGCTTGTATGTGATGCGGTGGGGGCGGTCGGCGGCGGCGCCGAGGCGCTCGCGGCGGGCTTCCTCGTAGGCCTCGAAGTTGCCCTCGAACCAGGTCACCTGCGAATCGCCCTCGAAGGCGAGCACGTGCGTGGCGATGCGGTCGAGGAACCAGCGATCGTGAGAGATCACAACGGCACAGCCGGGGAAGGCGAGCAGGGCTTCCTCGAGTGCGCGCAGGGTGTCCACGTCGAGATCGTTGGTGGGCTCGTCGAGCAGCAGCAGGTTGCCCCCCGAGCGCAGCAGCTTGGCCAGGTGCACCCGGTTGCGCTCGCCGCCCGAGAGCTTGTCGATGCGCTTCTGCTGGTCGGAGCCCTTGAAGTTGAAGCCGGCTGTGTATTGGCGCGAGTTGACCACGCGGTCGCCCACCTTGAGATGGTCGAGGCCGTCTGAGATCTCCTCCCAAACGGTCTTCTCCGGGTCGAGCGCGTCGCGGGATTGATCCACGTAGGCGAGCTGCACGGTGTCGCCCAGCTCGAGCGCTCCCTCGTCGGGGCTCTCCTCGCCCACGATCATCCGAAACAGGGTCGTCTTGCCCGCGCCATTCGCTCCGATCACTCCCACGATGCCGGCGCGCGGCAGGTCGAAGGAGAGCTCGTCGATCAAGAGGCGCTCGCCGAAGCCCTTGCGCAGGCCGTCGGCCACCAGCACCTTCTCGCCCAGGCGCGGCCCGGGGGGAATGTGGATCTGGACCTCCTCCAGCTTGACGTTGCGCTCCTCGGCGACCAGCTCCTCATAGCGGGCCAGGCGCGCCTTCGACTTGGTGCGCCTGCCCTTCGGGTTGGTGCGCACCCACTCGAGCTCAGCGGCGATCGTGCGCTCGCGGCCCTTTTCCGAGCGCTCTTCCTGAGCCAGGCGCCGCTGCTTCTGCTCGAGCCAGCTGGAATAGTTGCCCTCGTAGGGGATCCCCTTGCCGCGGTCGAGCTCGAGGATCCAGCCGGCGACGTTGTCGAGGAAGTAGCGGTCGTGGGTGACGGCCACGATCGCGCCCTTGTACTCGGAGAGGTGACGCTCCAGCCAGTCCACCGACTCGGCGTCGAGGTGGTTGGTCGGCTCGTCGAGCAAGAGCAGGTCCGGCGCGCTGAGCAGGAGCCGGCAGAGCGCCACGCGGCGGCGCTCCCCGCCGGAGAGCGCGGTCACGTCGGCGTCGGCGGGGGGGAGTCGCAGGGCGTCCATCGCATACTCGAGCTGCGTGTCCAGGTTCCACCCGTCGGCGGCTTCGATCTTGGCCTGAATCTCCCCGAACTCCTCGGCGGTGTCCTCCGAGTAATTGGCTGCCAGCTCGTTGAAGCGGTCGAGCAGCGCGCGCGTGGGAGCGACCGCCTCTTCCACGTTGCCCTTGACGTCCTTGGCCTCGTCGAGGTGGGGCTCCTGCTCGAGCATTCCCACGGTGGCCCCTGGGGCGAGCATCGCCTCGCCGCGATAGTCCTGGTCGATGCCGGCCATGATGCGCAGTAGCGTCGACTTTCCGGCGCCGTTGTAGCCGAGCACGCCGATCTTCGCCCCCGGGTAGAAGGCGAGCGTGATGTCGTTCAGCACCGTCTTGTCCGGCGGGTGCAGCTTCGACAGGCGGTGCATCGTGAAGATGTACTGGGAGGACACTCCCGCGCAGGATAGGCGGTCGCTAACGTATTGGAGTCATGCCCGGGGCGATCCTCGACATCGAGCAGCAGATGCTCCTCCTTGAGATCGAGCCCCCGTTCGACAAGCGCGACGTCCAGCTCGCACGCCGAAGGATGGCCAAGCGCTGGCACCCCGACATCGCCCCTGCGGGGAAGCAGTTCGAGCACGAGCGCCACCTCAAGGCGATCAACGAGGCAGCAGACCACCTCGAGCGCATGGCGGAAACCTCGCGTGGCGGGAAGGTCTCGCGCAACGCCGTCAAGGTCAGCGCCGCCGCGGCGCGTCAGGCGCGCGAAGAGGCCGGAAGGCGCGCCTATGAAGCCGAGCAGCGCGCCCGCGAGCACGCGGCGGACCGCAGACGCAACGACCCGTTCGGCAGCCGCGTGCCCGACCACTCGGTGGTGCACCGCTACGCGCGCTGCCAGTCCTACCCGGAGTGGGGGGTGGGGACGGTGGAAGGCATCTACTTCACAGGCGACAGCGCCGAGGACCAGGAGGTTCAGCAGTGGGCGCGGGTGAAGTTCTCCCATGGCGTGAGGACGGTGCCTGCCGGGAGCATGAAGTTCGTCGACTTCTCGCGGCCCGATCCCGCCGAGGAGCGCGTCGAGCGCTTCATGACGGCGGCCCAGCGGGCGATGGCCGAAGGGGAGTACGTCCTCGCGGCGCAACGACTCGTGTACGCGCGCGACGCCGAACCGCGCAACGTTGGGGTGTTGCGGCTGATGACGCTCGCCTTCTGGCAGGCCGGCAACCTCGAGGCGGCGGCTCGCTCGGTTCGCGATTGGGCCAGGGTGGACGGCGAGCGACCGGCTGCACACCGCTTCGCCGCGCGCATCTACGAGGACATCGGCGCGATCGACCTGGCCGAGGAGGCGGCGCTTCGAGCGGCTGAGCGCGGCCCGAGCGACGCCGGTGCCTGGGAGCGGTTGGGGCGGCTGCGCCTGCAACTGGTGGACCGCGAGGGCTCCCTGCAGGCCTTCGACCGCGCACTCAAGCTGGGGGCGAACGGCGAGGTGCACGACCTCGTCGTGCGGGCCCTTGCGCTCGAGCCGCGCATGACACAGACCGCTTAGTGAATTGAGGCCTCGGAGCGCGCTGCTCCGGTCGCTCGGCTCAGGCGACGGCGCGCAGGTGGCGATACGGCTCGCCCGCAAGCTCGCGGGCGAGGGCATCCACGATCCCCTCGTCGCTTTCCTCGCGCCCGTCGGTAACGGCGCCGATGATCGCGCGCTTGCGCTCCAACAGCGTCGCCATCGTCTCGTCGATCGTCCCGGCGGCAAGCAGATACCAGGCGTTTACCGAGTCCTGCTGGCCGATGCGGTGGCAGCGGTCCTCCGCCTGGTCGTGCTTTGCCGGGGTCCAGTCCAGCTCCAGGAACGCCACGTTCGACGCTCGCGTGAGCGTCAACCCCTGACCGGCCACCTCGAGCGAGCAGACGATCAGCTGGTTCCCGGAGGTGTCGGCTTCCTGAAAGGCGCTGAGCGACGCATCTCTGGCGGCGTGGCTGTCGGCACCCAGGATGTGCAGCGCGTGGGGAAAGCGCTCGATCACCGCGCGTTGGACCTCGCGGTGGTGGGCAAACACGACCAGCCGCTCCCCGGAGGTGCAAAAGTCGTGGATCCAGGCGAGTGCCGCGTGCAGCTTGCCGCGTGCCGCAAGCATCTTCAGCGCGTTCAGGCGCACGAGACGCTCGGCACGCAGCGCGGCTGCAACCTTGGCGTCGAGCTCGCCGAGGTCCAGCGGGCGCGAGCGCAGCCACGCGATCACGTCGGTCTCGGCGAGCCGGTACTCGGGCTCGTTGTCGAGCTCCACGGGCACCACCGTGCGCGTCTTGGGCGGAAGCTGGGGCAGTACATCGGCCTTCAACCTCCTGACAAAGCAGCGTGAGCGCAGGTGCCAGTGCAGGCGCACATGGGCGTCCGCCCCCTTGAAGCGTCGCCCGAACTGAGCCCCCGAGCCGAAGTCGGCGAGCCTTCCGATGATGCGTAGCTGGGAGATCAGCTCCGGCGGACGGTTCATCACGGGGGTGCCGGTGAGCGCGAGCACGAGGCCGTCGCTCGGGATGCTCGTCGCGAGGCGAGCGACTGCCTGCGTGCGCTTGGCGGCGGCGTTCTTGCAGTAGTGAGACTCATCGAGCACGAGTGCCCTTGGCTCCATCGCGGCAAGTGCGGGAGCGCGGGCCGCGAGGATGTCGTAGTTGACGACCGTGATGTCCGCGGGTGGGATCGGCGCTCCCGCCGCTCGGTCCGAGCCACCGCGCGCGTCACTCGATGTGCGACTCTCTGCGAGGTCTCCGTCGGAGCTCTCTGTGGCCCGCCCGCCCCCCATCCCGGTCAGCGCCTGGGAGCTGCGGCCCGGCAGCCAGCGCTCGAGCTCCTTCATCCAGTTGAGCTTGAGGCTCGCCGGGCACACCACCACGGCCGGATAGGCGTTGTCGGCCTCGAGCGTGGCGAGCGCCTCGATCGTCTTGCCGAGGCCCTGCTCGTCGGCGAGGAAGGCCCTGCGCTGAGCCAGCAGGTAGGAGACGCCGGCGCGCTGAAAGGGCTTTAGCTCTCCTCCCAGCCCTGCCACGTCGAGTATGGCGTCGGTCGCGGCGGAGAGCGCCACCAGCCCCGCGGCGTGCGCGTGCTGCTCGCGAATCTGCTGCAGCACGACAAGCGCCTCGGGCTCGATCCACACGTCTCGCTCGGCAAGGAAGCGGTCCAGCTCCTCCACGCAGAAGGGGTCTGCACGGATCGCCGGGAGCTGGCCGTGGTCGCGCCTGCGCGAATATGGGCTGCGTGGGCTGCGGCTCGCCGTCGCCGGCCGGTGTGGCGAGGCCCCGGCGAGCGTGCCAAACGCGTCGAGTTGCGAGGCGTCGTGACCGGCGGCGAGCACAAAGGTGGGGTCCTCGTGGACCGAGGAGAGCTCGAGCACCGACGGTGGAGCCGGCCGGCCCTCCTTCAATGCGGCCACGCAGCGTCGGGCGGCGGGGCTTGCGAAACCGTGCGCCGCCTCCTCGAGCGCTTTCCACGACTCCAGTGTGAGCGGCATGGTGGCGCCGCCCGGGACGCGCACGGCCCGCTCGCGCACCTGCGGTGAAAGCCGCTCGGGGTCTCCCAGCAGCAGAAACACCGGCTCCTCGGGTGGACCCGCCACGTCGATCGTGCCGCGCCAGGTGGTGGCGCTCGCGATCCAACTCTGCACGCGCGGATCGACACCGGCCATCTCGAGCTCGGCGAGCAGCTCGGCGATCAGGTGGGCGTCGCGCTCCACGGCGGCGAGCGCAAAGGTTCCCTCAGGCCCCTCGAGCGCACGCAAGCCGGTCCTGCCGGCGAGCACGCGCGCGAGCGGAGCGTGCTCGGCCGAGATCAACACCCAGTGTTCCTTGCGACGATCGCGGCGCAGCTCGACGTCGTAGGTCATCGCCCCGGGCCGGCCCTGCGGGCCTCGCGCGACGCCGGAGCCGCCCGCCCCGCGCTGAGACACCTCGGTGAGCGCGTGCGCCGCGTCTTCGCTCAGCCGCAGCCTCCCGGCCTGCGCCGGCAAGCCGTCGACGAGCTTTGCCGCGTGCTCGTCGAGCGGGATCTGGGCGCGCCCGATCCTCGGAAGCCGGTAGGCGTCCGGATGCTCCAGCAGCGCCGCGACGACCCCGGGCGCGCGGTCGGTGGCGAACGTCAGCCACCAGCTCTCGTCGGGTCGCGCGACGTCGAGCACGCACTCGTCGTTGCTGCGCAGCGCGCGCTTGCGCGCCAGCGCGCGTGCGAGCGAGTCGCTGACTTCGGGTGCTCTCGGCAGGTCCGCGAGCAGCAGCGCCACGGCCTCGGCGCGCTCGGGGTCAAGCGGCACGATCCAAGCGCGCTCCGCCGGGTCCCAGCGGCGACCCGGGATCGTGCGCAACAGTCGGCGCAAGTCGTCGTCGTAGGCGAAGCGCAGCACCGCCTCGCCCTGGTCCAGCGTCGCCTGGAAGAAGGTCATGACCTATGGACGATAGGCCGCCGTGGGGATGGCTGCCTATCAGGCGAGGATGTTCACTGCCCTGGACACAATCAAGCCGATCGTCACGAGCGAGACGAGCGACTGGACTCCCATCGTGCTCTTGGCTGCCGGGCTCAGAGGCATCGTGTCGGTCGGGGAGAAGGCGGTCGCATTGGTGAGCGACACGTACAGGTAGTCGATGAACTTCGGCCGCCACTCCTTCGGCTCGATGCGGTCGTCTGACATCTGCGGGAACAGGAAGTCGGGCGGCTTGTCGCGCCCGGCGGCGCGCTTGCCCGGGCCGCCGCGGTCCATCTCCCAGTACCACAGCGCGAAGATCAGGAAGTTGGTGAGCCAGATCAGCGTGCCCGCGACGATCAGCTCGCGGCCGCCGTTGCTGCCGAGTTTGGCGTGCAACAGATAGTGGGTGAGCGCACCAAGCGAATAGATGTTGGCCGCGGTGACGATCGCGGTAAGTCCAAGCGCCACGTGGCGGCGGCGCGGATGCTCCTCCTCTACCTGGTTCGGCGTGACGATCACCAAGCCAGCCAGCAGCGCGCCCTCCAGGGCAGGAATCAGCCAGGACGGGCCGACCGTGAGCCGCTCGGGTAGCGACACCTGGAGCACGATTGCCGCGAGCACCGTGGCTTGAGCGGGCCAAAACGGCTCGCTCGCCCCTGGCGGGGGATATGGACGGCCGGGTTGAGGAGATGTCTCCTGCGCCACGCGCCAGAGGGTACGAGTCGGGTCGGCGGCGGCCGTGTGCGCTCCCCCCCGAGGGGCACTCTTGCGGGCACACGCCGACATTCCGCTCCCTCCTGCTCCCCGTCCCGTCGCGCCGGCTTGCCAGCCATCGAAGATACCCTCCTGCTCACACCCGGCCTCGCGATTGCGCGCTAGCCTTGATCGGAAGTGGGAATCGAGAGTCCTGTCCACCTGCTGTTCCTCGGGGTCGTCGCCCTGATCGTGCTTGGCCCCAAGCGCCTGCCGGAGCTTGCGCGCGCGCTTGGCAAGGGCGTGCGCGAGTTTCGCGAGTCGATCGACGTGAAGTCTCACGACGAGGAGCGCTGAGGGTCCGGCCCTCGCGGGCGGCTCGGCATCCACTTGCCTCGACCGCCGGCGCTTCGATCCGCCTGAGTGGATACCGTCCGGCGGTGCGCTTGATCGTCGCTCGCTGTGAGGTCTCCTACATCGGTCGCACCACGACCGTCCTACCCGAGGCGGTGCGTCTGCTGATGTGCAAGGGGGACGGCACCTTCATGGTGTGGGCGGATGGGGGCTCCCCGAACGTGAAGCCGCTCAACTGGATGATCCCGCCGACGGTGCTCACCGAGCAGCGCGACGCGGACGGTACGCTCACGAGTCTTGTCGTGCGTACCCTAAAGGGCACAGGCAAGCACGCCGCCGACGAGCGCCTCGAGATAGCCGTCGCCGAAGTCCTGGCCGACGTCGACCACGAGCTCGACGTCCTCGTGGCGCTGGAGAAGGAGGGCCTCGAGCGCGAACTGCAGGAACTGCTCGCAGACGCTCCGCAGTGGTGCGGAGAGGGCTTTCGCCTCGTGCGCCGCGAGTGGCCGACCGACATCGGGCCGGTTGACCTCATGTGTCGCAACACAGAGGACGAGTGGGTGGCCGTCGAGATCAAGCGCATCGCCACGATGGAGTCGGTCGAGCAGCTCACGCGCTACCTGGAGCGCATCCGTCTCGACCCCGCCATGGCCTCCTGTCGCGGCGTGCTCGTGGCCAGGTGGATCAAGCCGCAGGCGCGCGTCCTGGCGGCCTCGCGCGGCATCGACTGCGTCGAGATCGACGTCGAAGTCCTGCGCGGCAACCGCGAGCCGGAGCTGCGGCTGTTTGCGGCGTGACGCCGCGTGTCCTCGGCGGAGCCCTCGGCCGCGCGTGTGCTAGCCGCGCTGGATACTCTCCAGCGGATGAGCAACCTCGACACGGCTGAGGAGGGCCCCGTCCTCGTCGAGCGGCGCGACGGCGTGCTGTTGATCACGCTCAACCGTCCCGAGGCGCGCAACGCGATCAACCTGTCCGTCGCCAGGGGTGTCGCCGCGGCGCTCGAGGAGCTCGACGGCGAGGATTCGCTCAGCATCGGCGTGCTCACCGGCGCCGGCAAGGGCTTCTGCGCGGGCATGGACCTGAAGGCGTTCGTCACCGGTGAGCGCCCATGGGTTGGAGATCGCGGCTTCGCCGGGATCGTGCGGCGCGCATCGGTCAAGCCCTTGATCGCCGCGATCGAGGGCTTCGCCGTCGCCGGAGGCTTGGAGGTTGCGCTCGCCTGCGACTTGATCGTGGCCGCGCGAGGGGCCAAGCTCGGTATCCCCGAGGTCAAGCGCTCGCTGGTCGCCGCCGGCGGCTCGCTCCTGCGCCTTCCCCGGCGCATCCCCTATCACGTGGCGATGGAGCTGGCGCTCACCGGCGACCCCATCCTCGCTGAGCGTGCCTTTGAGTTGGGACTCGTCAATCGCCTGGCAGAGCCCGGCGCGGCGGTCGAGGTCGCCCTGGGTCTTGCCGCCGAGATCGCTGCGAATGCGCCGCTCGCACTCGTCGCCTCCAAGCGCATCCTGCAAGAGCAGTGGGACTGGTCCTCTGCTGAGATGTGGGAGGCCCAGAGCGCCATCTCCGACCCGGTCTTCGTCTCCGAAGACGCACGCGAGGGCGCCACCGCCTTTGCCGAGAAGCGCCCGCCGGTCTGGCGGGGTCGCTAGACGCGAGCTTTGCGCTTGCGTTTGCGCTGGCGCATGACCATCATGAGACGTCGCCACAGGGCGCCCATCAACGCTCTCCCGGGGTCTTTTTCGGGTACTGGGACACGGGCACGCCCAGGTCGAGCGCGGTCCTCACGATGCGGCTCTGCTCGGTCATGTGCGCGGCCGGATAGCCCTCGCCGGGGCTCGCCCGCTCTGGGCGGCCGACGAAGCCGAAGTGGATCCTCTCGGGCATGATCTGCATGAGGCGCGGGAACATGTGTGCGCGCGCACCCATGTTGCGCGGCTCCTCCTGCACCCACACGACCTCTTCGAGCTTCGGGTAGCGGTTCATGAGGTCCTTGATGTTCTGCTCGGGGAAGGGGTAGAGCAGCTCGACCCGACCGACGGCCACGTGGTCGTTGCCCTGCCGCTCGGAGTGGCCGGCGAGGTCGTAGTAGATCTTTCCCGTGCACAGCGCCAGCCGTGTCACCGCCTCGTCCACCACGCCGGGCTCGGCCAGCACCGGCTCGAAGCGCGAGCTCTCGGCGAGGTCCTCGACCGTGTTGGTCGCCTGCGCGAGTCGCAGCAGCGACTTCGGCGTCATGATCACCAGCGGGCGCTGCTTGGCTATCAGCGCCTGGCGACGCAGCAGGTGGAAGTACTGGGCGGGCGTGGTGAGGTTCGCTACGCGCATGTTTCCCTCCGCCGCCAGCGCGAGGAAGCGCTCCAGGCGCGCCGAGGAGTGCTCGGGCCCCGAGCCCTCGTAGCCGTGGGGCAGCAGCAGCGTGAGCCGCGAGGTCTGGCCCCACTTGGCAAGCCCTGAGGCGATGAACTGGTCGACGATCACCTGTGCCGAGTTGACGAAGTCGCCGAACTGGGCCTCCCACAGCACGAGCGTCTCGGGTGCCTCCTGGCTGTACCCGTACTCGAAGCCCATGCACGCCAGCTCGGAGAGGGGGCTGTTGTGAAGCTCCATCGGCGCGAGCGCCTCGGGCAGGCTCTGGATCGGGCAGTAGGCGCGCCCCGTCTTCGCGTCGTGCAGCACGAGGTGGCGCTGGCTGAAGGTGCCGCGCTCGGTGTCCTGGCCGGTGAGCCTCACCGGCGTGCCTTCGGTCAGCAGCGAGGCGAACGCCAGCGCCTCGGCGTGCGCCCAGTCGATGCGCGCCCCTGTGTCGTCGTCGGCAAGCGCTTCACGGCGGCGCTCCAGCTGCTTGACGAGCTTGGGGTGGACGGTGAACTCATCGGGCGTGCGCAGCAGCTCGAGGCCAAGCTCCCGCACGCGCGCCGCCGGCACCGCCGTGTCCACGTCGGGGCTCGGGGTGCGGTCGAGCTGGTACTCGCCCGTGCTCTGCTCCACGGCGCCATGATCTGCGGCCGCCTGAATCCTCGTCTTCAGGCGCTGGTGGAGGATCGTCAGGTTGTCCCACACCTCCTGGCCGGTCCGCTCCACGTCCTCACGGCTGACGACCCCGTCTGCCACCAGCTGCTCGGCCCACAGCTCATACACCCGCTTCTTTGCCTTGATGTTGGCGTACATCTCCGGCTGGGTATAGGCGGGCTCGTCGGACTCGTTGTGGCCGAAGCGGCGGTACCCGATCAGGTCGATCAGCACGTCGTGGCCGAACTCTTGGCGGAACGCAAACGCAAGCCCGACGGCGCTCATACAGGCCGGCACGTCGTCGGCGTTGACGTGGATGATCGGCACATCGAAGCCCTTGGCAAGGTCTGAAGCCCAGCGCGTCGAGCGGGCGTCGTCGGGGTCGGTGGTGAAGCCGATCTGGTTGTTCATCATCAGATGAACGGTGCCCCCGACCTGGTAGCCGTCGAGCGCCTGCAGGTTGAGCGTCTCGGCCACGACGCCCTGCGCCGGGAAGGACGCGTCGCCGTGGATCACGATTGGCACCGCGGCGTTCGTGTCCTGGTGGGCGCGGGGGCCGTTGCGCGTGGTTTGCGCGGCGCGGGTCGCCCCCTCCACCACCGGCGACACGTACTCGAGGTGACTTGGATTCGACTCGAGGTTGACCCTGATCGTGCCCCCGTCGGGCAGCTTGTACGAGCCCTGCGTGCCGTGGTGGTACTTGACGTCGCCCGTCCCACCCTGAGGGATCGTCGTCACGGCCTCGAGCGTCGAGGCCCCCTCGAACTCGGCGAAGATCGTGTCGTATGGGCGCCCCAGGTTGTGTGCCAACACGTTCAAGCGCCCCCGGTGGGCCATCCCGACGACGACCTCCTGGCCGCCCTGCCCGGCGGCGAGCTGGATCAGCTCGTCGAGCATCGGCACGGTCATGTCGAGTCCCTCGATCGAGAACTGGTGCTGGCCGAGGTAGGCCTTGTGCATGAAGCGCTCGAGCGCATCCACCTCCACCAGTCGCTTGAGCAGCGACCTGCGCTGCTCGGCGCCGAGCGGCTGGCGGAACGTCCCCGACTCGATCTGCTCGCGCAACCACACGCGCTGCCTGTGCGAGGAGATGTGCTCGATCTCATATGCGATCGTCCCGCAATAGGTCTGGCGCAGGTGCGGTAGCGCCTCGGCGAGCGTCTCACCGGGTACATACATGCGCAGGATGCGGGCCGGGATCTGCGCCATCACCTGCGGCGTCAACCCGGCGGTCTCGGGGTCGAGCTGCGGCTCGCCCTCGGGCTCTGAGCCGAGCGGGTCCAGCCGCGCCGCGAGGTGCCCATGGCTGCGGAAGCGGTGAACGAGCGTGCTTGCGGCCTGCACGGCCTGCAGCATCTGCTCGTCGGGAGCGGCGACCCCCGGCGCCGCCGGGGCGCCGGCCAGGCCGGGCGCGCTCGGTACGGGTGGGGTGGGTGGTGGACCCAAGGCAACTCCCAGCGCGGCGAACACCCCCTCGTAGAAGTCGTGCTCGCCCTGCAGACGGCCCTCCACCAAGGCGAGGAAGCGGCCCGACTCAGCGCCCTGGATCACGCGGTGGTCGTAGGTCGAGGTCATCGTCATCACCTTCTCTGCGCCGATCTGCTCGCCCACGCCGCCAAGGCCCACCGGGTAGGCGATCGAGCCGGTCGCGACGATCGTCCCCTGGCCGCTCATCAGGCGCGGCACCGATGCGATCGTTCCCAAGCCGCCGGGGTTCGTGAGCGTGACGTTCCCTCCCACCAGGTCGTCAGCGGTCAGCTTGTTCGTGCGCGCCTTCTCCACGAGCGCGTCATAGGCGGCCACGAACGCCTCGAACGTCATCCCTCCCGCGTCGCGGATGACGGGCACCATCAGCGTGCGCGACCCATCCCTCTTCTCGACGTCCACAGCCAATCCAAGGTTCACCTGACCGTCGTCGACGCGGTAGGGCTTACCCGCGACCTCCTCGAAGTGGTGTGCCATCGTCGGCATCTCTGCGGCGGCTTGGGCAATCGCATAGGCGATCAGGTGGGTGAAGCTGACCTTGCGCCCTGCACCCTTCAGCTCGCGCCGGCGCCCGTCGAGCACGGTCACGGTCATCGTCCTGAAGCTCGTTGCAGTCGGGATCGAGCGCGACTCGTCCATGTAGCGTGCGAGCATGGCTGCCGCGCCCTTCATCGCTTCACGCTCGCCGGCATCCGCGCCCGACGGGGCGGGTTCGCTCGTCGCGGCGGCTGTGCCGTTGGCAGGCGCGGTCGTGGTGCCACCGTTCGCCGCGGCGCCGACTACGTCTGACTTGACGATGCGACCGCCCGGGCCGCTGCCCGACACACCGGCCAGGTTCACGCCCTCCGCGGCCGCGACGCGTGCTGCCACCGGCGACACTCGGGTCCCGCTCGGCACTTGAGCTGGCCCTCCATCCGTCGACTGTCCGTCGCGGGCTCCATCGGCTGCTTGGGTGCCGGTTGCGCTCGCCGCATCCTCACCGTCGCCGTCGCGGCTGGACGCACCGTCGCCGCGCGACTCGTCCTCGCCCACGGTCAACCTCGCTATCACCTGTCCGACGCCGACCGTGTCTCCCTCCTCGGCCAGGATCTCCGTGACCGTGCCGCTGGCGGGCGAGGGCAGCTCGACGTCCACCTTGTCGGTGGATATCTCAACGATTGTGTCGTCGACCTTGATGAAGTCGCCGACCTTGACATGCCATTCGAGGATCGTTCCCTCGGTGACCGACTCGCCGGCTGCGGGGGTCACGACGTCGATCGTCTCGTTGATCGTCGTGCCGGTGGGCATCCAGCCCAACTCTAGCGCGCGCGAGGGCGCTGTTCACGCACGAACTCGTAGCTTCCGAAAAAAGGCCCTATCCCGCCCAATACCGCGACGGCCACCGCGAGTCGCAACGAAACAATTCTCATTCGCGCCGCGGCGATGCAGGCAAGCGACATCCCGATCCAGAGGATCCCGTGCGTCCATCCCAAGACCAGGGTGACCGGCTGTGGTTTGCCGAGCACGAATGCGCAGACCAGCAGGGACGTGTACACGCACGAGTGGAAGAACGACGTCCACTTCAGCGGGGTGAATGCCGGCGAGCGCCCGCTCGCCCCGGGCGTCCTCGCCGGATCGGAGACGTCCCTGGCAGCCTCCGCCGCATCGGAGACGGACCCGGGCGTCTCCGCCGGATTGGAGACGGCAGCGGGCCGGCTCACTCCGAGATCCAGCGGGCCATCCTGCGCAGGCTCTCCTCGGCCTCGCTCGGCCACTCGTCGATATCGCTCGGCCACCAGGCGTACTCGTCGTGCTCGTGATCCGGGGTCACCTCGGCGCCCTCCGCAAGCCACGCCTGCCCGACGAACATCACGAGTCGGTGCGGAAGCTTCACGAGTGCCTCGCCGCGCACGCGCTCGGGGGATACCGACCACTCCTCTTGCAGCTCCCTGACGAGCGTGTTCGCGGGGTTCTCGCCGAGGTCCACGGCGCCGCCGGCGCCAAGCGCCCAGCGCCCGCCCCACGACGACAGCCATGCCGCGCGCCTGCCCGCCACCCAGCGCCCGTCCGC
>Ga0210409_10004469_pt1 | contig 15044 bp, 14 predicted proteins | sample IncBWH17MmetaG_FD_161649 | JGI IMG/M metagenome (GOLD analysis project Ga0210409, IMG submission 161649) | Forest soil microbial communities from Barre Woods Harvard Forest LTER site, Petersham, Massachusetts, United States - Inc-BW-H-17-M | ecosystem: Environmental > Terrestrial > Soil >... | reverse complement strand
GCCGAGGGAACCGCCCTGCCCCAGCACGGCATTGCCGCCGGCGACGGCGCTCGCCAGTTGCGGGGCGAGGAAGTTGAAGAGGTCGATGGTCTTCTGGCAACCGTCCTGCAGCGTCGTGGGGCTGTTGGCACACTGCGCTGACTGCGCCTGCAGGCCTGCACTGAAAACGCTAATCGCGAGCGCGGCGACCGCGGAGGAACGAACAACGCAACGCATGAGTGCTTGTCTCCCGGTTATTACATGAGTTGTACCCGTCCTTCCCCTGGAACGATCTCGCCCAGAGGCCACGAGTCGACGCCAGCGCGGCGCGCGGAATCCGCGATGACGTCCACCGATGACGGATCGGTTATGACGACCATCCCCACGCCCATGTTCCAGGCGCGGTACATCTCTTCCTCTCCAATGCCACCCGCTCTCGCGAGGACATCGAATACACGCGGCACACGCCAACGACCTCTCACTATCCGCGCGTCCAGCGAACGCGGCAGCACGCGATCGACGTTGCCCGGCAAACCGCCGCCCGTCACGTGCGCCATCGCGTGTACGCGATCGAGCACCGGACCAAGCGCCCCGAGATACGACTGGTGCACCGCGAGCAGCACATCGGCAACCGAGCGGTCACTGTCCGGGAAGCGGTCAGTCACCGCAAGATGGAGCCGATCACTCACCACCCGACGCGCCAACGAATACCCGTTCGTGTGCAACCCGGTGCTCGCCAGCCCGAGGAGGACATCGCCCGCCCGCACGCGGTCGGCGCCCAGTACTCGGTCTTCATCCACGATACCGACGATGCATCCGGCCAAGTCGTAATCCGGAGGCGTATACACACCAGGCATTTCGGCGGTCTCGCCCCCCACGAGGGCGCACTGGTTCTCGCGACAACCGGTGGCGACGCCGGCTACGATGGCTTCGGCCACCGTCGGCTCCAACCGCCCAAACGCGACATAGTCGAGGAAGAAGAGCGGGCGCGCGCCCTGCACCAGGATGTCATTCACGCAGTGATTGACGAGGTCCTGGCCGATCGTATCATGACGGCCAGCCTCGATCGCGATTTTGACCTTGGTGCCCACGCCGTCGATACTGGCGACGAGCAGCCGGGGCTTATCACCGGGGGGTACGCGAAACATCCCACCGAACCCGCCGAACGCCCCCCGCACGCCTGGGGTGAACGTCGATTCCACCAAGCGCTTCAGTCGCCGTTTCGCATCATCAGCGGCGTCGAGATCTACTCCGGCGGCCTTGTAGTCGATCACGCGGGCATCTCGGTATCAAACGCGACGAGCTGGCGGAACTCGGCTACGCGGTTATTGAGCTCCGAGCGAGTCAATTCCAGGAGCCGTTCGTTCGAGAACTTTTCTACGGCAAACGATCCCATCGCGGCACCATAGACCACGGCGCGCCGCATGTTGGCGTCGCTCAGGTCCCCAGTTTTCGCGAGGTACCCGATGAATCCTCCAGCGAACGAATCGCCGGCGCCAGTGGGGTCGAAGATCTGCTCCAGCGGATACGCGGGCGCATAAAAGACGGATTCTCGCGTGAACATGAACGCCCCGTGCTCGCCTTTCTTGATAATCACGTAGCGTGGGCCATGATCGAGAATCCAACGGGCGGCATGGACGAGATTGGCCTTTTCCGTGAGTTGCCGCGCCTCGGCGTCGTTCAGAGTGATCAAGTGTACCTGACGCAGTAAGGCGATCAAATCGGCGCGACGGCTCTCGATCCAAAAATTCATGGTGTCGCACGCCACGAGCTTTGGCGCGTCGACCTGTCCGAGCACGTCGAGTTGGAGCCGCGGGTCGATATTGCCGAGGAACACGAACGGGGCCTTTCGGAACTGTTCCGGGATCTTCGGTCGAAAATGCGAGAACACGCCGAGTCGGGTTTCGAGCGTCTCGGCGGTATTGAGATCGTGGCGGTAGCGTCCGCGCCAGCGGAAGGACTCGCCGTCCGCCCTTTCGAGGCCGGCGAAGTCGACGCCACGCGCGACGAGCGGTGCGAGCTTGTCGACCGGGTAGTCGGATCCGACGACACCGACCACCTGAACCGTTGTGAGCAGCGACGCCGCCGATGCGAAAAACGTCGCCGAGCCACCGAGGACGTTCTCGGCGCTGCCGAATGGCGTCTCGACGGAGTCCAGCGCCACTGAGCCGACGACGAGGACGGTCACATCCGCTCCGGTGCGTGAATACCCAGCAGTGTCATTGCGTTTTTCAGAACGAGTTGAGTGGCGCGCGCGAGGGCGAGTCGCGCGCTCTGGATCGGCTCGGGTTCTCCGAGCACGTGGTACTTGTGATACCAGTGGTGCGCGAGCTGCGCCGTGTCGTGCAGATACGCCGTGATCCGCTGCGGTTCGAGGCCGGCAGCGGCATTCTCGACGATGTCGGGAAAGTCGAGCAGCGCCTTGATCAGCTCGAGCTCCTCGGGCGCGTCCAGCGCGTCCAGCGTCTCGGGTACCACTCGCAGCTCGTCCTTATCGATAGCGCCCACTCGAAAAATCCCGCACATGCGTGCGTGGGCCATTTGCACGTAGTAGACCGGGTTCTCGTCGGACTGTCGCCGCGCCAGGTCGACATCGAAGCTGAGCTGCGAATCGTAGCGGCGCATGAGATAGAAGTAGCGAACGGCGTCGCGTCCTACCCACTCGATCAGGTCCTGGAGCGTGACGTAGCTGCCCGCGCGCTTGGAGATCTTGACCTCTTCGCCGCTGCGGAGCACGGTCACCAGTTGGTGGATGACGTACTCGGGGTAGCCCGGCGTAATGTCCAGGCCAAGCGCCTGCAACCCGCCGCGGACGCGCGCGACGTTGCCGTGGTGGTCGGACCCCTGCACGTCGATCGCCCGGTGAAATCCGCGCTGCCATTTCGTCACGTGGTACGGGACGTCGGCCACGAAATACGTGTAGGTGCCGTCGCGCTTACGCATCACGCGATCCTTGTCATCGCCGAACGCGGTCGTGCGCAGCCACAGGGCGCCCTCCGCCTCGTACGTGAACCCGGCCTGTCGAAGGACGTCGAGGGTGCGCTCCACCGAGCCATCGGTATAGAGCGACGACTCGAGATAATACGTATCGAAGTAGACGCCGAACGCTTGCAGATCCTTGTCTTGCTCGGCGCGCAACACGCGTACGGCGAACTGTCGGACTCGATCGGAATTGTCCCCGCGCGGATCATCCGGATAGGCGGCCGCATATTGCGCGGCGATCTCCTTGATGTACTCGCCGTGGTATCCCTTCTCGGGGACCGGCTCGCCACGGACGTGCGCTTGCACGCTCGCCGTGAGATTGTCGATCTGCGCACCGGCGTCGTTGTAGTAGAACTCCCGCGAGACGTCCCAGCCGGTCCACTCTAGGAGTCGGGAGATCGCATCGCCGAGCGCCGCCTGGCGCCCGTGTCCGACATGGAGCGGCCCCGTCGGATTCGCCGAGACGAATTCGACCATGACGCGCTGAGCGTGTCCGACGTCGGATTTCCCATACGTCTCGCCGTTCGCGATGATCCCCACGAGACCGCGGGCGAGCGCCGCCTGCTGCATCCGGAAGTTGATGAACCCGGGCCCCGCGATCTCGGCTCCGGCCACGTGCAGCGCGGGGAGATCCAGCGCGGCAATGAGCGCCGTAGCGATATCGCGTGGCTTTTTCCCGAGTGGCTTCGCGAGCGTCAGCGCGACGTTCGTGGTCCAGTCGCCGAACGTCGGCTCGCGTGGACGTTCGACGATGGGCGCGACGTCGTTGGGCGCGCCGAGTGAGCGCGCCGCGTGAGCGAGCGCGTCACGCAGCAGATCAACGTCGTTCATTCGTTCTTTTTGGATCCGTCTCCGGACGAAGGCGCGGGAGCTGCCGCGGGTTTCTCAGCCGCCGGTTTACTCTCGGAGGCTTCCGCGCCATTCTTGCCGGCGCCCTTGTAGTCGGTGGCGTAGAAGCCGGAACCCTTGAACAACAGGCCGGCGCCGCCTGAGACTTGGCGCACGGCCGGTTGGCCGCACGTCGGACACGGCAGCGTCTGGGTCGCCTCGCTCATCTTGCGAAAAAAGTGATCGAACTCGTGATTGTTCGGGCAACGATACGCGTAAGTCGGCATTATCTTGGAACTTAGCTTATGACAACCGTACTCCGCCACCACTGGGTCGTGCGGGTCACGCACTGGGTCGCCGTCGTCGCCATCACGATCATGGTCGGCTCCGGCCTCCGCATCTTCAACGCCTACCCCGCCTTCGCCCGCCGCGGCGCCTCGTTCTGCTGCTATCCCTTCGCCGGGAAGCCCATCCCCAACTGGCTCACCTTCGGCGGCTGGCTCGGCGGCGCCCGACACTGGCACTTCGCCATGATGTGGCTCCTGGTCGCTGACGGGCTGGCCTACCTCGCCTTTTTGTACCTCCACGGCGAGTGGCGCGACCTCGTGCCCCGGCGCGGGGATTGGCGCGACGCCCTGGCCATGGTCCGGTTCTACCTCTTCGTCACCAAGCACCATCCGCGGCAGGGGAAGCACAACGCGCTGCAGAAGTTGGCGTACTTCAGCATGCCCTGGGTGGGGGTGGTGCTGGTGCTCACGGGGCTGGCGATTTGGAAGCCGGTGGAGTTGGGGTGGTTGACGGCGGTGTTTGGGGGGTTCGTGTGGGCGCGGTACTGGCACTTCGTGGCCATGAGCCTGTTAGTGATCCTGGCTGTCGGGCACATCTTCATGGTGTTCACGGTCGATCCGTACGCGATCGTGTCCATGGTCACGGGGCGGTATGACGAGCGCTTCGCCCCGGAGGCGCGTGACGCCCGGCCGTTCTATCACCTCCTGCCGCGACATGACAATGATTGACCGGCGGCGGTTCTTGGGGGCCACGGCACTGACGCTCTTGGCGGGCTGCGACCGGGCTTTGTCCTTCGCCGAGCATGCCAACGAGCAGGTCGAGCGTGGCTTGTTTCGTCACACGGCCATGGATGTGGCACGCGGGCGCTTCGTGACGCCGGATGCCGCCTTCCCTTCATACTTCATCTCGGACACCGTGCCGATGTGGGACGCGGCCAAGCGGGGTCCGTGGACGCTGGAAGTCTCGGGTCTCGTGGCCAAGCCGGTGGCCCTGAGTCTGGACCAGTTGACGCGGCTTCCGTCGGTGACGCAGCGGGTGAACCACTACTGCGTCGAGGGCTGGACGGCGGTGGCATCCTGGACGGGCGTGCGGCTCAGCACCTTGGCCGCGCTGGTCCAGGTGCACCCGGAAGCCCAGTACGTCGACTTTCAGTCGTTCGACGACGGCTACCACGAGTCGTGGGACCTGCCCTCAGCGATGCACCCGCAGACGCTGGTGGCCTACGGGATGGACGGGCACTGGTTGGGCGCGCCGCACGGGGGCCCGGCCCGGGTGTACTCGCCGGTCAAGCTGGGCTACAAGAACACGAAGTACCTGACGAAGATCGTCTTCCTGCCCCAGCGCAACGGCGGCTACTGGTCCGATCAGGGATACGAGTGGTACGGCGGTGTGTAACTAAGGGGCACGCGCGAACGTGACGCTGTAGACGACGGGCTGCGGCAGATGCGAGCTCGTGATGCGCACGTCTTCGCGGATTCGCTTGCCGTCCTCCAGCATCACGTAACGCGTCTCCGCCTGGCCACCGTGTGAGACGACATGCTCGACGAGCGTATCGCCGGCCAGCGCCCCGCTCACCTGGCACTTGTCGCCGCCGAGCGAGCGCCAGGGCACGGCTGAACCGTCCCGCGGAAGCGCGGCTGGCGGCGCGTCGCCGAGGCGGACGGTGATCGTGTCAGTCGTGTAGTCGAGTCGCAGTTGGCGCGGCAGCGGGTTGGTTTTGAGCAGGCGATGGCGTGCGATCGGGCGCGTGATGAAGTTCATGTGTTGAACCGAGCGCTCGATTGCAGCCGCGATGTCGTCGCTCTGGCCGGGGAGGACATCGTAGACTCGACTGGAGTCTTGGATCACCAGGAGGGCTATGAGGATGAGCCTCATGAGTCCCTGAATCGTCCCCACTCCTGTTGCAGCGTGTCGGAGATTTCGCCGACTGACGCTCGCGCCCGCACGGCGTCAATGATCGCTGGCATGAGCGGCCGCTGCTCGCGCGCAGCGCTTCCGAGTGCACTGAGCGCCGACTCGACCTTTTCGCCATCGCGGCTTCGCCGTACCGCCGCTAAACGAGCGACCTGCTCGCGCTCCAGGGCGCTGTAGTCAGGCGCTGGGATTGTCGGCGGCGGCGTGTCATCCGTGAAGACATTCACGCCGACGATTGGGGCGTCGCCACGTTCGACTCGCAATTGGTACTCGTAGGCGCTCTTGGCGATTTCGTCTTGGAAGAATCCGGCGCCGATCGCCGATACGGCGCCACCGAGTTCGTCGACGCGCGACATCAGGGCGAGCGCTTTGTGCTCTAGTTCCGTCGTCAGGTGCTCGACGTAGTAGCTGCCGGCTAGCGGGTCGGCGGTATTGGCGACACCGGACTCGTAGGCGACGATCTGCTGCGTGCGAAGGGCGAGCGTCGCCGCCTCGGCTGTCGGAAGGGCGAGAGCTTCGTCGTAGCCGTTGGTGTGCAACGACTGGGTCCCGCCGAGCGACGCGGCGAGCGTCTGAACTGTTACGCGCACCACGTTATTGAGCGGCTGCTGGGCGGTCAGGGTGACGCCGCCTGTCTGGGTGTGGAAACGCAACCGTGCGCTCGCTTCGCTCGCGTGAAAACGTTCCCGCATGAGGCGCGAGTATATTCTTCTCGCGGCGCGGAACTTCGCGACTTCCTCGAACAGGTCGTTGTGAGCGGCGAAGAAGAACGATAGGCGCGGGGCGAACTGATCGATGGGTACGCCCGCCGCTACGGCGCGATCGATATAGGCTATCGCGTTGGCGAACGTGAACGCGAGCTCCTGGATCGCCGTCGCGCCGGCCTCGCGAATGTGATAGCCGGAGATCGAGATCGGGTTCCAGCCCGGGACTTGCTCGGCACAGAAGCGGATCACATCAGCGACGAGAGAAAGACTCGGACCCGGCGGATAGATGTACGTGCCTCGGGCTATGTACTCTTTCAGGACATCGTTTTGAACGGTGCCCGATATCTTGTCGCGGCCAATGCCCCGCTCCTCGGCGGCGACGATGTACATCGCCAGCAATGTCGACGCCGTCGCGTTGATCGTCATCGAGGTCGACACGCGATCGAGCGGGAGCTCGGCCAGGAGCGCATGCATGTCCTCGACCGTGTCGATCGCCACGCCGACGCGGCCGACTTCGCCCATGGCCCGGGGCGAGTCGGAGTCGAACCCCATCTGCGTCGGCAGATCGAATGCGACGGATAGGCCAGTCTGGCCGGCGGCTAGGAGCAGACGAAAGCGGGTGTTGGTCTCGGCGGCGGTGCCGAAGCCCGCGTATTGGCGCATCGTCCAGAGGCGCCCGCGGTACATCGTGGGTTGAATCCCACGGGTGAATGGGAACGTGCCCGGATCACCTAGGTCGCGCCCGTAGTCGACCGACCCATCGGCGGGTCGATATACGGGCGCGACGGTTAGCCCCGACGGAGTCGTGTCACGCACCGACCGCGCTCAGGTTCGCGGCGAGCATCTCGCGCGCGACCGCGACTTCGTCTTTGCTGCCGATGAAGAGCGGCGTTCTCTGGTGGAGCTCGACCGGCGTCTGGTCGAGAATGTCGTTCACGCCGTCGATGGCCGCGCCACCGGCCTGCTCGCAGATGAACGCCAACGGATTGGCCTCGTAGAGCAAGCGCAGCTTGCCCTTGCGGTACTGCGCGTTCGACGGGTACGCGAAGATCCCACCGCCCAAGAGATTGCGGTGAAAATCCGCGACGAGCGAGCCTACATACCGGCCCGACAGCGGCTTCTTCTTCCCGTCGAGACCACGATATCGGCGAATTAACGCGCGCGTGGGCTCATCCCATTGCTGCTCGTACGAGTCGTTCACCGACAGATACCGACCCCGCGCGGGGGTCTTGATATCGGGGTGCGAGAGTAGGAATTCGCCTATGGAGGGGTCTAGGGTAAAGCCATGGGCGCCCTGACCGGTCGTGTACACCAGCATCGTGCTGGATCCGTAGATGACATAGCCCGCCGCTACCTGGCGACGGCCCGGCTGCAGCATGTCGGACAGATCACCCCTGGTGCCGCGCGACACTTTCCGCATCACGGAGAAGATCGTGCCTACCGGAACGTTCACGTCGATGTTGGAGGAGCCATCGAGCGGGTCGAACACGATGACGTACTTGCCGGTCGGGAACCCGTCGGGGATCGGGATGATGTCGGGCTCTTCCTCCGAAGCCATGGCGGCGAGACGGCCGCCATGGTCTAGGGCTTTGATCAAGATGTCGTTGGCGAGAACATCGAGCTTTTGTTGAGTTTCGCCCTGGACATTGATCGCCGTCGTGGCGCCGAGCACGTCGGCGAGGCCGGCGCTCCGGACTTTGTTGGCAATGAGCTTCGCCGCCAACGCGAGATCATACAAGATGCCGGACAGCTCGCCGGTCGCCTGGGGATAGAGTCGCTCCTGCTCGATGATGAATCGCTCGATCGTCACGACCGACACATCGGTGTGATGGACCACGACCACCCCCAGTTAAAGGTTTAGCGCACCGCGCCATGATGCGGCTGCCTGGCTACCCGCCGCATGGCATCGAGCACGATCACGGCCAGCTCCGCCTGTGCTTGATCCTTGCTGAGGGTGACGCGGGTCACCGCCGAGCCGAGCGCGTCACCCACGATGTAGCGTGGACGCGCTTGGTTCAAGGCAAACGTGAGGACATCGTCGCGACACCGGTCGCACGAGCACAGCTCGGGGTGCAAGGGCCGGAGCGTCTCGTAGGACGCCCGGATGGCTTCTTCGAGCGCGTTTACCATCAAACGACCGCCTTTTCCGACACGGGCAACGCACGAGTTGCGCCAATGATCTCGCCCGTGAAGGTCGACCCCGTCGTACCGGTGAGCTTCACCCGATAGTAGCTGCCGAGGACCGCGGCCCCGGCCCTCAAGACGACGGTCTTGAAGTCGCGCGTCCGCGCCTGAATCTCTCCGTCGCCGCGCTTCGCGACCCGTTCGGCCAATACTTCGTGCTCGGTCCCGAGGAGTCCGAGGTTACGACGCCGGCTGCCACCCCGCACGACCTCGATGAGTCGCGCCAGGCGGTCGCTCGCCACCTCGTCCGACACGGTCTCGCCAACGGGAAACCGGGTTGCGGCCGTCCCCTCGCGGGGGGAGAACTTGAACGTATAGGCGTCCTCGAATCCGACTTCTTTTACTACGTCCAGCGTCTCCTGGAAGTCGTCTTCTGTTTCGCCCGGGAACCCTACGATCACATCCGTCGTGAGGGCCAGTCCCTGAATCGCGCCGCGCAAGCGCGAGACGCAATCCAAGTATCCCTCGCGCGAATACCGGCGCAGCATGCGCTTCAGGATCCGCGTCGAGCCCGACTGCATCGGCAGATGAACGTGTTCACAGACAGAGGGGACAGCGGCCAAGGCTTCAATCACCCGGTCGGTGAAATCATTCGGGTGCGGACTGGTAAATCGTACCCGTCTCACACCTGGCACTGCCCCAACTGCGCGGAGCAGGTCCGCGAAATCGTACGTCCCGTCGTGATACGAGTTCACGGTCTGCCCGAGCAACACCACCTCGGTCATGCCTTCCGCCACGACGGACTCGACTTCGCGGACGACATCGTCTAACCGGCGGCTTCGTTCAGGCCCACGCGTCGTTGGGACAATGCAGTAGGTGCACCGATAGTCGCATCCCCGCTGCACCGGGATCCACGCTTTCACGCCATCGATGCGCCGCGGCGAGAAATCCTCGTAATGCTCGTCGAGGTCGAATTCGGTGGCCGTGGCGCGGATTCCCCGACGGGCGCCATCGAGTAGTGAAGGAAGGGCGCGATAGCCATCAGGGCCGATCACCAGGCTCACGTGTGGCGCACGCTCCAACAGCACGGGGCCCAGGCGTTGCGCCATGCAGCCGGTGACGCCGAGGATGGACCCCGGCGCCATGTGCCGTTTGAGCTCCCCGAGCCGCCCGATCACCCGCTGTTCGGCGTGATCGCGGATCGCGCATGTGTTGACGAGGATGACATCGGCGCCGTCCGGGCCGTCGACGGGACGATAGCCAGACGCCGCGAGCTTGCCGAGCATCAGCTCGGAGTCGCTCACGTTCATCTGGCAACCATACGTCTCTACATAGACGGTCGGCTGGTCTGTCATCGCGCAATCGTAAGGGGATCGCCGAACAACACGCCCCGCCAACGCGTGCCGCGAGGAATGGTCGGGTCGGCCAACTGGACCGTAAGATAATCTTCCGTCATCGCGGAGCGACTACCCATCGCAATCGCGTCGGCCACAGTGCCCTTTCGCGACTCCCGATATGCCGCTGCCTTCCGTGCGGCCAACGCCCGCAATTCGGCCGCCCGTTCGCTCGAGCGGGCCGGTGGCCCCAGCCGCTCGGCCGCCGTTCCCGGTCGGGGTGAGTATGGGAATACATGCAATGCGGTGAACGGCAGGCGCTCGACGAGCGCCAGCGTTGAGCGATGATCTGCCTCGGTTTCTCCTGGGAAACCCGCTATGACGTCTGCGCCGAGGCCGAACACGGGCACGCCGGCGATAATCCCGGCAATGCGTTGTTCGTAGGCGGATGCCGTATACCAATGGCGTCCCATTCGCCTGAGCACGCGATCGGAGCCGGATTGCAGAGGGGCGTGCAGCCAAGGGGCGATGGCCCCTTCGCGGAGGAGGCTGGACAATCGGTCGTCAACCTCGGTCGCCTCGATCGACGACAAGCGGAATCGCGTGTCTGGCAGGTGCTCGACGAGCGTTTCGACCAGCACGCCGAGGTTCTCATACGAGCCAATGTGAATTCCGGTCAGCACGATCTCCGGGTGCCACTCGGCCAGGCGGGTCGCCTCGGACAGGACATCGGCGACGGAGCGGGCGCGGTGGGCGCCGCGAGCTATCGTGGTCGCGCAGAACGTGCAGTGTTCGTCGCAGCCGTCTTGGATTCGGAGCAGGGCTCGGGTTCCGGTTTGCTTTTGCGTCTCGCGCTTCGCGCTCGACGCCACTCCCAACACCGAGCCGAGTGCTTCGAGATCCGCCCCCGAGATCGCTTCAGAGACTCCCGGCGGTATGCGTGTCGGGAGGCAGCCCATCACGATGGTGCGGGCATGGGTAATACGACGAACCGCTTGTCGGACATCGGCGTCGGCTTGGGCGGTGACGGTGCAGCTATTGATGACTGCAACGTCAGCGTCGGCTGGTGACCCGACGATTTGATATCCAGCACCGAGCACCAGGGCGCGGACTGCCTCTGAGTCAGCCTGATTCGCCCTGCAGCCGAACGTCTCCAGATAGACGTTCACGCCGTCACCACAGGATACTCGGCGGTCTTCGGAGCTTGCGGAAGGAGAATGTGAAACGCCGACCCTTGGTCCTCGGCGCTCTGCACCCAGATGCGTCCGCCATGCTGCTCGACCACCAGGCGGCAGAAGGCCAACCCGAGCCCGGACGAGCGCACACGGGGCGCGTTCGGTGCTCGTACTTGCTCGAACTTGCGGAAGATCAGCTCGTGGTACTGGGGTGGGATCCCAGGGCCGTTGTCCGCAACCGTGAACAGCACACCGGATGGGTCGCGGCGCGCCGTCAGCTTGAGCGTGATGGAGCGGGCCGAGTGCGTGAGCGCGTTCTGTACCAGGTTCGCGAATACGCGCTTGAGTAACCCGCGGTCGGCCTCGAACATCGTCACGTCGTCGGCGACGTCGACACTCGCGGTGGCGCCATCCTGTTGAAACCGCACTGACCACTCGCCAAGGACTTCTTCGAGAAGCTCCGAGGCCGAGATCGCCTCGAGGGAGAGCGGTAGAGCGGCTTCTTCGATGCGCGCGATCTCGAGGAGGTCTTCGATCAGCCGGAGGAGCTCTTGGGCTTTTCCGTCGGCATCGGAGACCATGCCTTGCTGATCGTTAGTCAGCGGGCCTAGGTCGCCATCGAGCAGCAGCTCGAGGCTGGCCAGGATCGATGTGAGGGGTGTTTTCAGATCATGCACGATCATCTTCATGAGATCATCGCGCACTTTCTCGAGCTCCCGAAGCTTGCGGTAGCTGTCCTCGAGCGCGTCCGTGGCCGCCTTCAGACGAATCAGGCTTCGCACTCGCGCACCCAGCACGAGGCGGTTGTGAGGCTTCGTCAGGAAATCATCACCACCCGCCTCAATGGCCTTCACACGGTCCGAGGTATCATTGAGTGCCGTCACGAAGATCACGGGGATTCGCGCCGTTCTCGGATCGCGTTTGATGCGGCGACAGACCTCGAATCCGGTCGAGCGATCATCGCACCCGAGATCCCCTGCTGGCATCGATACGTCGAGGATGCACAGCTCCGGGTGGTGGGTGAAGGCTGCCGAGAGAGCTGAGGGACCGTCCAAGGCGGAGACCGTGCGGTAACCGAGCGTGTGAAGCTGATCAAATAACAACTCCACGTTCGCGGGAACGTCGTCCGCGACGAGGATCAGCGGCGCCTGGGCTTCGGTCACGGCCGAATAGTAAGTCCGACGCTGAGGATGAACGCTTTTTCGTTCACGCCGAGCACTTGAGTGCGGTCGGCGTGGACAACGGAGACATCCAGGACCGATCGCTGACCGAGGAGCGGAATGCCGAGTCCGCCGCTGAGGTCGGTCTCGCGAATCTGCGTGCCGGCCAGCACGTACGGCAGCGGGCGATTGCCGCCGCCGACGCGGAGCGTGACGTAGCGGTTGGTCCCGATTTTCGGCCCCTCGATGTCGGCGCCGACGCTCCAACCGCCGCCGTTTTGCGCCTGAAGGTCGCCACGGCCGAGCGCGTTGAGGCGCGACCATTGTTCCCAATCGTACCGCGCGGAGATGAGCAGACCCTGGAGCGGGTTGAGGAGCAGGCCGCCACCCCATCGACCGGGGACGAGCCCATGTCCGACGCTCGCCGAGTCGCCTTCGCGCACCGTGATGCCGCCGCCGTATCGGAAGGAGCCGGCGAGACCGAGCCATTTGACCGGGCGCAGCGTGATGCCGCCCGACGCGCCGACGCCATTGTACGAGAGCGAGTTCTTGAACTGCGACTGCTGGTATTGATTGGCGATCGTATCCGTGACCGTCACCTGTTGGAGCAAGCGGTTTTGCCCCGTGAACAGGTCCAAGCCGCCGCCGATGGCCAGCCACGATCCGAACGCCCACGCGGCGGTGAGCCGAATGTCGTTGATCCCGCCGCTGGACTGGATCGTCGAGGTCAGGGTGTCGAGTTGATTCGCGGTGTAGTTGTTGATCAAAGTTTTCTGGGACACTTGGAACGTCCGGTCGAGCAGCGTCGACCACGAGAGCGCAATCGCGCCGCCGCCCCAAATCGGGCCGCTGATCATCGCCAGCGGGAAGCGCGACGTCGTCGAGCTCTCGTGCGTTCCGCCCACGTCGACCGTGCGAAACTCCGGATCGTACTGGAAGTGAATCTGAGTCGTACGGTCGGATGCGATCGCCGCCGGGTTGATCGGCGACTGGGCGTCGAACTCGCCGAATGCACCCGCGCCGCCCTCGGCGCGCGCGCTCAGCTGGCCCGTGGGATAGCCGAAGCCCTGCGTGCTCACGTTGCCTTGGGCAGCGAGCGACGCGGGCACGAGCAGCATCAGCCAGAAGACGCGCATCAGGGAACCCCGAAGCTCGACCGCTTCACGTATTGGATTCGGACGTGAGGGCGCAGCGACGTATCGGAAGCGAACGATGACCAGAAGCTGGTTTCGAGCGGTGTTCCACCCTCGGGCAAGATCCGGAGGACGAGCGAACGCGTGTTGACCGTGTCCGAGATGTTCTGCCAATTCTTCACGGCGTTGACAAAGTCGAGCGCTACCACTGAGTTGGCGGACGGCACGACCTTGACGGAATCGAGCGAGTAGATCGTGTTGCTGACGATGAAGTTCGTCGCCTCAGCCGCCGTCTTCACCTTGTTCGATGACACGACGGGCCACGGGTAGAGGATGACCGTGTCACCCGGCAACTGAAATGGCTGGGGTCGCGGATGCAACAACAGGGTGGCGCGGATGACATTCGCCGTGTCGATGATGCGACGCGGCAGCGCAAAATGCAGAAAGACGCGACGCGCCGGCATGCCACCGATGTTGAGGGCCTCCAGGGAGTCGGGGACAGCGCCCTGCACAATGAGCGGGTAGTGCGAGAGCCGGCCGAGCAACATGGAGTCGGTCACCGGCGTGACCGATCGGAGATTCGACGTGACGCGCGCCCAATTCGTGTCTTTCAGGGTGTCGAGATTCCCGACGTAGCGGATGAACGGCGCCGGCGTGGGGCTGATGGTCAAGCGGACGCCATCACTTCGACTGTTCGGCAGGACCGCGACGATGCCCAGGCGGAGCTTGCGATCCCCCCGGATCTTGGCCAAGACGACTGCCGTGTCCAGATTGATTCTGATCGTGTCGAGCGTACTCCCGGTCAGCGTGTCGCGGAGTCCCGACACGAGGTATCCGCCGCTCGCGCCGAGGAAATGGGGCGTGTTGAACATCGACGAGAGCACGCCGACGGTCGTGTCCGCGGTCGTATCGACATCGTAGACGAAGAACTGAAGCTGATCGGAGCCGCGCGTCGCGCGGACGGATGCGCGATTGATCGTGAACCACAACAACGCATTGTGCGCCACCGTGGGATAGAAGTGCACGGTGTCGTCGAAGCCACCGGGGTAGTAGTTGGCGAGCGAATCGAACCGCAGAATGCCGCGCACATCGGCGCGATGCGGAATGTTCGCCAGGAGCACCGTCCCTTCGTCGCCGAGCAGCGGGAAGCTGGCGACCGTCGTGTCGTAGACGGGATAGAGACGGTCGATTCGGAACGTCGTATCGAACCTCTCCGAGTTCTGCCCGGGACACGTCACCGGGCAGGCGGCGCCTCCGTTGAGATGCTCGCTGCAAGCGGCCGCCGCGAGCGCGGCGCCGATGATAGTTACCAGAACGACAATGGGACGAACGGTCATGTCGGCGGGTGGAGGGACGACGGCAAGAACGCGTGCGGGAGCAGGTCGGTCAAGCGCCACCGTTCGAGCGCCTGGCCGGCTCC
>Ga0210409_10004468_pt1 | contig 15046 bp, 7 predicted proteins | sample IncBWH17MmetaG_FD_161649 | JGI IMG/M metagenome (GOLD analysis project Ga0210409, IMG submission 161649) | Forest soil microbial communities from Barre Woods Harvard Forest LTER site, Petersham, Massachusetts, United States - Inc-BW-H-17-M | ecosystem: Environmental > Terrestrial > Soil >... | reverse complement strand
TCCGCGATGCGCAACTTTTCGTGATGGTGCAGTTTCTCTTTTTCGCGCAGCGTTGGATCTTCGAGCGCGCCTTCGCGCGATGGCAGTGCGCCTCCGTGGGTGCGATGGACGAGACCATGCGCATGCAGGATTTCCAGATCTTTGCGGATGGTGACCTGCGACGTCTCGAACTGCCTGGAGAGTTCCGTAACCAGAACCCGTCCCTGGTGATTCAGCAGATCGAGGATGGCGCGGCGTCGTTCTTCGTTGAGCACGGATTGAGCCTGAATATGAGCGCGTCGCCCATGGCAAACGCACCTGAAAAGCGCATTTCTTTTTATAGCGTTTTGTTTCGTTTGTCTATAGGAAAGAATGGGCCCGGAGCCGTCGGTTCCTCACTTTTTCTTTTCCTAACCCCCGGCCAAAAGCCGCCTCCGCTCGAGGTCCCCAGTCAAGCTGTAAGTCTCTAATTTATCGATGGTTGAGAATCACCCAGGGTGATAACCAACTCAATACCTTGCCCTAAAGTCCGATTGCTAGGAGGGGGTGCTATTGCCGTAATCTCAATTTGGGACGAAAGCGGCCCGGTTTCGAAGCTGATGTTTTTACGAAATCCGAACGATGGAGCCCCGATTTGTCAGACACCTTCGGAAGCGAAAAATTGATCCGTTCACAGTCAGTAGTGGCGCGAGTGGTTGCGGGCGAAACGCTGATTGTTCCGATCCGCGGAAAAGTCGGCGACCTGGCATCCATCTACAGCTTCAACGGAACCGGCACGCTGATCTGGAAGTTGTTGGAGTCTCCGAAGACGGTCAGCCAATTGGCCGTGGCGGTGGCGACGGAGTACGACATTGATCCTTCGCAAGCGGAGCGCGACGTAGAGAGTTTTGTGGGTGAAATGAAAGCTGTTGGTCTGGTCGAGGTCCCTGCGTCTGTGGCGATGGCGGGCGACTGAAGCCAGTGGGGCGGGAAGAACGGCAAAAGGCAGCGGATGCGATGACTCGTATCCGCTGCTTTCAGAATTGAGGGCGCATGGAGCAGCTTAGTTACGGCGCATTCAGCGCAGATCTACACCAGCGCCAGGCTGGCGAGCGTGTGCCGTTGCAGGTTTCCATTGAAGTTACGCGCCGCTGCCCGCTTGAGTGCCTGCACTGCTACAACAACCTGCCCATGGGCGACATGGACGCCAAGCGGCGGGAATTAACCAAAGAAGAACACTTTCGCGTGCTCGATGAACTGGTCGAGATGGGCTGCTTCTGGATTCTCTACACCGGCGGCGAGATCTTCGCCCGCAAAGACTTTCTAGAGATCTACACGTATGCCAAACAAAAAGGATTCCTGATCACGCTGTTCACCAATGGCACGATCATCAACGAGCAGATCGCCGACCATCTAAAGGAGTGGCCACCTTTTGCCATCGAGATCACGCTCTACGGCCGCACTCGCGAGACGTATGAGGCGCTGACGGCAGTTCCGGGCTCATACGACCGCTGTCTGCGCGGAATTAAGTTGCTCAAGGAACGAGGCCTTCCGCTGAAGTTGAAAACGGTCGCGACCAGCATCAATAAGCATGAAGTGATGGCGATGCGCCGGTTTGCAGAAGAAGAACTCGGCGTTGAGTTCAAGATGGATGGCCAAATCAATCCCCGGATTGATTGCTCCCAGAGTCCGCTGGCGGTGAGACTGACGCCCGAGGAGTTAGTGGCCATAGACATGAACATGCCGAAAGGGATAAGCGAGTACCGCAGATTGGCCGAGCGAGATTTGGAACGGCCTCCAAATCTTGCGCAAATTGATACCGTCTACTACTGCGGTGGCGGTATGAACGGTTTTGCTATTAACGCTTGCGGCGAGATGGGCATCTGTGTTATTTCGCAGCAGAAGACCTTCGATATTCGAGCGTCGGGAGTGAGAACCGTCTGGGAAAAATCGCTATTGGATTTGCGAACGCAGAAACGAACAAGAGTGACAAAGTGCGTCGAGTGCCGGATTCAGTCTCTGTGCTCGATGTGTCCTGCTAACGGAGAAATGGAGAACGGAGATCGTGAAAGCCCGGTGGAATTTCTTTGTCATGTCGCTCATCTCCGGGCCGCAGTTGTCGGCATAGAGACTCCCGCGCACGGGGAATGTGATTTTTGTGCCGGTGGAACTCAGTATGAATCCGTCATGGAGTCAGCTCGGCGAATTTCGACCAGAGAAATCGACGTCGATAGCTGGGTTGGGCCGCAGATGTTCCCAATCCTCAACAACAACGTCATCGCGGCCTTAGGCGGATGTGGGAGCTGTGGACAACATTAAGCCAACGACAGAGGTGAGGCAGGATGAATAATTCGGAAAGCCAAGTCGGGGGCAAGAAGCCTTATGAGTCACCCCAGCTATCGCAAATAAGTCTGCGGCCTGAAGAAGCCGTGCTGGGCCATTGCAAAATGTCCGGCGGGTCGGGCCCCTCGCAAACAGCAGGTCCCTGCGACATCCTTTTAGCCGGTTGCCGCAGTATCGGTTCGTGAGTCCGCGTTGAGCCGAGAAATTGGGCGGAATATGACTACCCAAAGGCCGTGTGCGTATCCGGCGGCAGAACATCGAAATCAGTTCACGATCGGTGGCATATCGGTCCTGCTGGACGGGGATGATCCCGCAGCGGTCGAACTTGTTCCTGCTTTAATGCCTTTCCAGGCTGGAGTCGGCCTCTTCGATATTAGGGTTCGAGTCGAAAGATTCAGTGATCTCGATATTTCAACTGTTCCCGCGTTGTTCGACTCCGGATCCGTGTGGCGGCTTTACGATGACGACAGTGGTTTTCGATTTGATTTCTCCGTCCCGACTTTCGGTCATCGACCATACAAGCGCCTCATAGTCGACCGTGATTTTTCTCAAGCGATGCTTCAAATCAGCGGGCCAGTTTTTGATACGTATACGACAGTGGCACCGCTGGATTATCCGTTAGATGAACTCCTGATCATGCACCGCCTCACCCACGAAAAAGCGATCGAACTGCACGGCTCGGGCATCGTCCGTGCAGATGGGATTGGTAACTTGTTTGTTGGACACTCGGGCGCGGGAAAAAGTACGACTACGCGTCTGTGGACCGAGCGCGAGAACGTCGAGGTTCTTAGCGACGATCGCATCATTGTTCGGCGGGATGACCAGCCCTTTAGGGCTCCCTCGGCTGCGCTCGGGATTTCGGCGCGCGGCTCAGACGCCGCGCAAGCGCCTCAACTTCGACTGCGTGACCGCTCGGCTTCGCCGATCGGTCACTCCGCTCAGGATGACAGAGCTGAGAAGCAGATTCCTCGCTCCTCTCGGAATGACAAAGGACAGATGCGCATGTACGGCACTCCCTGGCATGGTGAGGCCATGTATGCGTCCCCCAACAGTGCACCGCTGGCGCGTATTTTCGTTCTCGAACACGGGCACGGTAACGTCATCACGCCCCTGACTCCCAGCCAGGCCGTCGCCGAACTGTTCGCCCGGAGTTTTGTGCCCTTTCACCGGCACGAATATGTCGATTCAGCGCTGGTGTTCCTCGAGGAACTGGCGAATGCAGTCCCGGTCTATCGCTATGCATTCGAACCCGACCAGCGTGCAGTAGAGAAGATTCGCAACTTCCATGACTGACGGCGGAGCCGACTCGAAGGTCTGTGCTGATTCGAAGCTCTTTGAAGAGGTCGTCCGTCCGTTGCTGGAGCAGGGCCTGAACGTGCGTTTTCAAGCGCTTGGCGCCAGCATGTCTCCCGCGATAGGTGACGGAGAGGTAGTCGAAGTTACTCCCGTAATGGTTACCAAATTACGAAAGGACGATATCGTCTTAGCAAAATCTCACGCAGGCTTCCGGCTTCATCGGATCGTCGCCGCAGATCCCGACAAAGACGTGTTCATCACGCGCGGGGATTGCGGCCAGCAAAACGATCCGGCACTAAAGGCGGAACAGATTCTTGGCATCGCTCGGGCCAAGGAAGTGCGGGTAGGACGGAATATGGTGCAGGCTAGGTTCAGAGGTGTGGGTGGGTGGATGCTGCGCTCCGCATCACGGATGCAGTGCGTCTCGCGCAAGTTGTTGGCAAGAGCAGTGGCCTTTCATGGTTCTTCCCTCGCGATTGCACTCTCCTGTTTGCTGCTGTTCGCAACTTCATTGAGCGCGCAAGTTGCGGTGGATTCCTCGACTTCCAATTTCGCAACACTCACTGGCACTGGAAGTTCAAGCCTGACCATTCCTCACACGACAGCTGGCACAAATCGCCTGATGCTCGTCGGCGTCTCCATGAACGTTACGAACGCTCCGACGACCGGCGTGGTTGGAGTGACCTGGAACGGCACGCCGCTCAATTTCCTCGGAGCGCATAATGACGCCGGCAATACTCGACGCGTCGAGATGTGGTCCCTGCTGGCGCCGGCAACTGGTGCGTTCAATGTCGTTGTGACGGTGAATATTCCTTCGGCGGTACAGATCGGCGTTGTAGCGGGCGTGACAACGTTCAGCGGAGTCGATCAGACGGTTCCCATGGGAACGTTCATCTCCGCGGACGGAGCGACTGCAACGAATTCCCAACTGGACGTTCCGAGCGTGATCAACGGCATGATTCTGGACACGCTGGCTATTGGAGGGAATCGTACTGTAACCATCCCAGGGCCGCAGGTATCGCAGTGGAATGCCAATAGCGGCGGAACCACAAATCCCGATGTCCGAGCTACGGGCACATCGAGAACTGGAGCGCCCAGCGTCCCGATCTCTGAGACGTTCAGCGGTACATCCAACTGGTCGTTGGGCGCGGTATCTATCAACCCCAGCACCGCAGACATCGCCGTCAGCACGAGCGTCAGCGCGGTCCCCCTCGGGCAGAATTCCACCTACAACATTACGATCACGAACAATGGGCCGTCGGCGGCGAACAGTGTCACTCTGGCGGATACTTACAACGCCACGAATCTTTCGCTGGTGTCGTACACGCCGAGTGCCGGCACGACCTGTACAAACACACTTACCACGATTAACTGCACGCTGCCAACGCCATTCACGAGCGGTGCGACAGCAACCGTCACCGTAGTCGTAGCGACAACGGCGGCTGGATTTTATCCGAATACGGCCACCATTACAGACTCCGGCACTCCGCCCGATCCGAATACCGGCAACAACACCTACGTCGCGCTCGCACCGGTGATAAGCGTGGTCTGTTCAACGACGACGCTGACGGCGGGTGGCACACTGACCGGGCAGATTAATACGTACTATCCAGGAAACGGCAACGTTGCCATCGGGGCTACTTCGATTCCGGTCGGGACGGCGAACGGTACCGGTACGATCGCAGCCGGAAGCCTGCTGCTGATCATCCAGATGCAGGACGCCAGTATCAATCCGTCTAATTCCGTTGCCTACGGGAATGGGAGTACGGGCGCCGGCTTTACGACCATTAACAATGCCGGCAACTACGAGTTCGTGAAAGCGACTGGAGTTGTGGCGGGAGGTGTCGTTCCGATCTCGGGGGCGGGCGCTGGAGGCGGAACCGTCTTTGCTTACACGACGGCGGCCCTAACCGCGACGAAGGGCGCAAGCACATTCCAGGTTGTGCTGGTGCCACAGTACACATCGGCCACGTTGAGTTCCGCTATCACTACGCCATCCTGGAACGGTTCCACAGGCGGAATCCTCGCGCTGGACATTGCGGGACAGCTCAACTTGGGTGGAGCTGCGGTTAACGTCGACGGAGACGGATTCCGCGGTGGCGCTGGATTGCAGCTCACCGGCGGCTTTGGCGGAACCAATGCCGATTATCAGTTCGCAGCGCCTGCCACGTACACGGGGGTGGCCAGGACCGGAGTCGATGGCGCCAAAGGCGAAGGCGTCGCAGGCACGCCCCTATGGGTGGAATCCGGCGGAACGTACCTCAATACGGGTTCGGGTTACCCGAGCGGAACAGCCGGGACTGACGGCAGCATGGCGCATGGCGCACCAGGAAATGCGGGCGGCGGCGGAACGGATGGCGATGCCGCCGGCAACACCGAGAATGCGGGCGGCGGGGGCGGCGCCAACGGCGGAACGGGCGGATTTGGCGGGGATTCGTGGAATACGAACTTCAGCGATGGAGGCGAAGGCGGGGGCGCGTTTCCCGCGACGATTGATCGCATCGCGATGGGCGGCGGAGGCGGTGCCGGATCGCGTAACAATTCTGACGGACTGACGCAGGCCAGCAGCGGTTCAGCCGGCGGCGGCATCATCTTTATTCGGGCCGATAGCTTAACCGGCACAGCGACTCTCACAGCGAACGGCGCCGCATCCTATAACGGCACCTCGAATGACGCAGGAGGAGGCGGCGGCGCCGGTGGAACCATCGTGGTGCTGGCGGCAAACGGTGGCGAAAGTGGTCTGACCTTGCAGGCAAATGGCGGGCGGGGCGGTGACGCATGGGATTCGCAGCCCTACAGCTTGGCTGATCGCCACGGGCCGGGCGGGGGCGGCGCCGGCGGCGTAATCCTCGTTTCCGGTGCTCCGGCCAGCATCAGTGTTAGTGGCGGCGGGAATGGCACAACCCTGACTCCCGGAGTGGCGTATGGAGCAACCCCCGGCAAATCGGGAATCAGCGCCGCGACGGTTACCCTGGGTCAGGTGACCGGAATCCAGTCGGCTTCCCTCTGCGCTCCCGACATGACCTTGGGCAAGAGCCACGTCGGCAGCTTTACCCGCGGCGCTGCTGCCAGTTACACAATCCCCGTTTCGAATGTTAGCCCATACGGGGGGACAACGGGGCTTGTAACCATTAACGACACTCTGCCCTTTGGCATTAGTCCAACGGGGACCACCGCGACAGGATGGGCCTGCTCGATCTCGGGGCAAACGGTGAGTTGCACTCGTTCGGATGTGTTGGCTGCCGGTGCCAGCTATCCCTCGATTACTCTCAGCGCATTAGTGTCGCAGTCTGCCCCCGCCACTCTGACGAATACCGCAACGGTCTCCGGAGGCGGGGAAGCGAATCTGCTTAACGACACCGCCACTGACGTTGCCGCTGTGGTCTCGAGCGCGGACATGGCAGTCACCGACTCCGGTTCTCCCAATCCGGTCGCCATCAATGGCAGCATCACTTACACCGTCGTCGCAATCAACAATGGTCCAAGCGCCGCCGACAATGCCACGCTTGTGTTGCCTGTACCGAACGCCGCGACATTTGCGTCGCTCACTCCTCCGGCGGGATGGAGTTGCCTCACGCCCAGCATTGGGGGTACGGGTGACGTAGTGTGTACGAACGCGAACATGGCCGGATTATCTTCGGCAAGTTTCACCTTCGTGGTGAAGGTGGCTGCCGGCACTACGAACGGAACCGTGATCACCGCTTCGGCGACCGTGAGTTCATCGGTCCTGGATCCGATTCTGTCGAATAACACCGCTACCGTTACGACAATTGTCGGAGGTTCCGGGCCAAACTTATCGGTTACCAATACAGCCTCTCCCAATCCAGTCCAGGCCGGGAACACCATCACCTACACGCAGGTCGTGACCAATACCGGTTCCTCTGCAATCGCAAACGGTACCTTCACAGAGGCGACGCCCGCGAACACAACTTTCGTGTCCATCACGCCGCCGGCGGGATGGGTATGTACAAGTTTCCCGGCAAGCCCCTGTACGGCCTCGACCGTCGCCGCCGGCGCTTCCGGAACCTTCTCAGTTGTCTATCGCGTGAACGCGGGCACGGCGGCGGGCACGTCAATCACCGATACGGTCACCGTCAACGCGACAAATCAGTCATTCGGGGCAAACTCCGCGACCGCCACTGACGTGGTTGCAACCGCGACGCAGGCTGATATTGCTCTGAGCACCGTTGCGACGCCCGCGACTGTGTACGCCGGAAACAGCCTCACCTATACGCAGACGGTAACGAACAACGGTCCAGCAGCGGCGGCAGGCGTCGGGTTTACCGAAGCAACACCGGTGAACACCACGTTCCAATCAGTACTGGCTCCTGCGGGATGGACTTGCACAACGCCGGTTGTTGGCGGGGTAGGCACCATCACCTGCAACGATACCGGCAATCTCGCCGCCGGAACTTCTGCAGACATCGTGGTTGTATTGAACGTACCCTCTACGGTCGCGATCGGTACGATTACTGCGACGTCTTCGGTCTCGGCTACCACCTCAGATCCCAATAGCGCCAACAACAGCACAGTGGTTAGCAGCAATGTGAATGTGGCCTGCGACCTGGCAATCACCAACAGCGGAACTCCGAGCCCGGTCGCTGCAGGAACCACGATCACCTACACGCAAGTCATCACCAATTCGGGGCCGAGCAGTTGCAGCACGGGAACGCTTAGCGAAGCCACTCCCAACAGTTCAAGCTTTGTATCTGTCGCCGTTGCCAACTTGGGTGGCGCGACATGGGCCTGTCCGAACAGCGCGCCAGTAGCTTGTAGCAGTGCGAGTGTCCTGCCGAACTCAACCGGCACGATAACGGCCGTATACCGGGTGACCGCTGGAACGGCCGGCGGCACCATCATCACCGATACGGTCAACGTCGCTACCACTACCCGGGATACGAACGCCGCCAATAACTCCGCGACCGTGACCATTCCGGTGTCTTCGGCAGCGCAGGCGGATTTGAGCGTCACGAACAGTGCCAGCCCGAATCCAGTCAGCGCAGGAAATAACATCACCTATACCCAAACGGTATTCAACGCGGGCCAGGCCTCGGCAGCTGCCCCGGTCTTTACCGAGACGCTCCCTGCGGGTACCAGTGCTGTCTCGTTAACGGGCCCCGCGGGTTGGACCTGTGTGCTGGCGACTCGCACGTGTACCGATACGGCGACCATGACGGCAAATAGCACCGCCAATTTTGTTTTTGTCGTCAGCGTGCCCTCGACAGTCGCATCCGGAACCAGTCTCCTGCAGACGGATTCCGTTACCTCTACTACGACCGATCCCAACAGCGCAAACAACAGCGTTACTGTGAATACACTGGTGGCCGATACTGCCGACCTCTCGGTTACGAATACGCCCAGTCCGGTTCCCGTGCTGGCCGGTGGCACGATCACCTACACCCAGGTCGTGACCAACAGTGGTCCAAGCACCGCGACCAGCGTAAGCCTCACCGAAACGGTACCGGCGAATACGACGGCGCAGACGCTGACCGGACCCGGAGGCTGGACCTGCACTGTCGGGACCCTTACTTGCACGAATCCCAGCTTCGCCGCAGGCTCGGCAACGATCACCTACATGGTGCTTGTTACCGCTGGCACGGCAGCCGGCACTGCGATCAACCAGACCGCAAGCGTCAGTTCTGCAATTACCGATCCGAATTCATCGAACAATACTGCGACTGCGTTCGACGTGGTTGCGACGGCAGGTCAGGCAGATCTTGTCGTTACAAACTCTGCGTCTCCCACCTCCGTGGCAGCCGGAAGCAACGTCACCTACACGCAGACCGTTACCAACAAGGGCCCTGCGACCGCCACTGGCGCTTCCTTCACCCAAGTCAGTCCGCCCAACACAAACTTCCGGTCGATCACTCCTTCTGCGGGATGGACCTGCGGAATTACCCCGGCCGTGGGCGGGACCGGCACGATCACCTGTAACGCTACCGGTACTCTAGCGGTGAATAGCATCGGGACTTTTACCCTTGTTCTCCAGGTGAACGCCGGGACGCCTTCGGGGACGAATATCACCGATACCGCCACAGCGACCGCGACTAACATCGTTCCCAATCTGACAAACAATACCGCGAGCGCTACGGTCGTCGTCGCCAATGCCAACAGCGCTGATATGGCAATTGTTAAGACGGCGACTCCGAATCCGGTGACGGAAGGAACGCCGCTCACGTACTCACTCGCAGTTACGAATAACGGCCCCGCATCAGCGACGAACGTGACGGTCACCGACACGCTGCCCTCCTCTGTGACATATCTCTCTTCCACAAGCACCGTGGGAACCTGCTCAGAGGCAGGCGGAATCGTTACGTGCCTCCTCGGAACCATGGCGAATGCCGGTACGGCGACCATTACGGTCCTGACCCTTCCGGGACAGCCTGGCGTTATCTCAAACACAGCCACCGTCACGGCTGATCAGACTGATCCAAACCTGGCGAACAACACGTCGACGCAAAACGAAATCGTAGTGGCGCCTACCAGAATTACGCTGCGGTCTTTCTCGGCGCGCTATGGCACCGACAAAAACGGCGCTAACCGTGTGATGCTGATCTGGAAGACCGGAGGCGAGTCCCACAACCTCGGATTTAACGTCTACCGCGAGTTGAATGGAAACAGGGTTCGCATGAATCCCTCGATCATCGCGGGTTCCGCGCTGATGATGAGTGGAGCATTGTCGCGTCATGCCGCCAAGAGCTACGCGTGGATTGATCCTTCCGCGCCTGGCTCGGGAACCAGCTATTGGCTTGAAGATATCGATGTGAATGGCACTCGCACCGTGCACGGTCCGGTCTCCGCCGCCGGGATGCAATCGGCCGCAGGCGCTACTCCTTCGGAAAGCCGAATGCTCAGCCAGATGAATCAGGCGCAGCCGCCACTACCGGGCAGCCAGGACAGCCATCTTGCGGAGGCATTTGCTGTAACCGATTCACCTGCTCGCGTGCAACTTGAAAAGCAGTTTGAGCTCGCATCGCATCCGGCGATCAAGATGAACGTTCGCCATGAGGGTTGGTATCGAGTCGGACAGCCGGAGTTGGTGAAAGCCGGACTTGATCCGAACGTTGATCCCGCGAACCTGCACTTGTATGCCGAGGCAATCGAGCAGCCTATTCAGATCACCGGAGCAGCCGCAGGCCCAGGCGGCTTCGGCGCGCAAGCTGCTATTAATTTCTACGGAACCGGCATCAACACCGTTTTCTCAGGAACACGGGTTTACTGGTTGGTGGCCGGCGAGGGACGCGGTGCGCGCATTCCGCACATGGCTGCCTCGTCAGGCTCGAACCAGCCTCCGGCTAACTACTCAGCCACCGTGGAATTGCAGCAACACGCGATCTATTTCTCAGCCCTCATCACGTCCAATGACGAAAACTTCTTTGGCGCGCTGGTCTCCTCAACACCGCTCGACCAAATTCTGGGGACTCCACACCTCGATACCAACTCCACACACGCGGCACAGCTGGAGCTTTCGCTGCAAGGCGTCATCATAGGCTTCCCGCACGACGTCGCCGTCTCGCTGAACGGAACGAGTCTTGGTGATGTGACTTTTATCGGGCAAGACAAGGGGAAGGTGACGTTCGATGTTCCGCCGGGCATCCTCCGGCCGTGGAGTAACACCATTACCTTGACCGCCCAGAATGGCGACTACGATACCAGCCTGGTCGACTACATCCGCATCACGTACCCTCGCCTCTATGTCGCGGACTCGGATCTGTTGAAGTTCACTGGGAGAGCAGGCGACGAGATTACAGTCAGCAATTTCGCCAGCTCACCTGTCGTGATAGACATCACCGACCCGAACCGGCCCGTGCAACTGACACCGCAAGTGACATCGCAAGACGGCAAGTATCAGATCGCCGTTCAAGTGCCCTTCACGACCACGAATCCTCAATCTATATTGCGGCATACGCTGCTCGCGGTGGCGGACGACCGGGTCTCGTCGCCAGCCGGTGTCGTGGCCAATCATCCCTCTCAGTGGCACAGCCCGCAGCCCGGGGCTGATATCGCGATGGTCACCTACGGAGAATTCGCCGGTGCGCTGGCACCATTGGTGCGCGCTCATACGGCGGAAGGGAGGACCTCGGCCGTCATTCCTGTGGGCAATTTGTACGATGAATTCAATTTCGGCGAGCACAGTCCCTTCGCCATCAAACGCTTCCTGCAGTCCGCATTGAAGAATTGGAAGCGGCCGCCAGCCTATTTGCTCTTGAACGGCCGCGCATCGCTCGATCCCCGGAACTATCTTGGCTTCGGCAATCTGGATCTGGTCCCAACGCGGATCGTTCCAAGCTCCAGCCTGATGACCGCCTCAGATGACTGGTTCTCCGATTTCAAAGGGAACGGCATGCCCACAATTGCAACCGGCCGCTTGCCGGTGAGCACGATAGTGGAAGCGAAAGTTGTTGCCGAGAAGATTTCCATTTATGAGGGTCAGTCGACGAGTGGGCCATGGACCTCGAATGCCCTCTTCGTGGCCGACAAGGATGACACCGAAAGCTTCACGCAAGACACTCAAACTGTACAAGCTGGGTTGCCGGCTGCGATGCAGATCAGCGATGTCTTTGTAGACAACGTTGGCGTCCCGAACGCCCGTGGACAAATTGCGAACTCAATCAATTCAGGCCAGGCGCTTGTCAATTATCTGGGACATGGTTCCGAAGAACAGTGGGCCGGGCCTGACATCTTCGATGAAAACACCGTGAATTCGCTGACGAACGGTTCGCAGTTGCCGGTGTTCCTGATCATGGACTGCCTGAACGGATTGTTCCAGGACGCCGTTGCTCAGCCGCTCGGTGTCTCTCTCATCTTGGCGCCGAACGGTGGCGGTGTTGCTGTACTGGCATCAAGCGGCCTGAACCAGCCCGCTCCCCAGACCGATCTCGACGCGATGGTTGTTCAGAGTGCATTCGGCGCGAACGGCACGGCGCTGGGCGACGCTATCGTCAAGGCCAAGTCGAACATCGCTGATCCTGATGTTCGCCGCACATTCGTTCTCTTCGGCGATCCGGCGATGAAGGTGAAGCAGCCTCGGTCGGCCGCAGTCGTTCACTGAGAGTCGGTCTCATCAATGGTTTTCGGGAACGGCCCAGAACTACTGCTGCACGGCAATCGCGAGATCGAGGTTCCCATCCGCGCGTCTAGCGAGGAAATCGGCATGCCAAGCGCATTAGCGAACGACGCCGACGAAGGGGACGAAGCTTCCATCTTCCGGTTACAGGCGCGGCGGAGCCGGCTGGTGTAAACGGCTCTGCCTGCTCTCCTCGGGGTGCTCCTTTGCTTAGTCGGCGTGAATGTCTGCCAACACGCTGCCTACACGGCCGCTTAAGTTGTCACGCACCACCACTCGCAGCTTCTGCGAGCCTGGCGCCAACTCCACTGAATCGGTAAACCCCAATCCCATCGCCGTGAATTGCTTCATCTGCTCGGCATTCAGATTGAGGTTGTAGCTTTTGTCCTGCTTAGCGGTGCTGTTCCCGTCGGCGCTCAGAACCGCGTACGAGATCTCGATGAACACATGATTGTTGTCGGCGGTGTCGACCCTGACGCCTGTGGAAGGAATCACTGTCGAGAACGGCACTTTCTTCTTTCCGTCGGCGTCGACCCGAGATTTGAGGAGAACACGCAGTGGAACGCCCGTGTAGTCAAGCGGAGACCTCAGTGCGGCATCGATGTCGAATTTGGCCGAAGCCAGAGGATCAACCGTGGCCTGGGTGAGGTAATACCCCTGTCTCGCACGTACGTTGTAGTGTCCCGCTTTCAGACTGATCTTGCGCCAGCCTTGGCGCCGATTGTTCTTGTCCACGGGATAGCTCAACAGATAGTAGTGGGCGCCATCCAGAGCGGCCGCGCGGACGGCTCCGGCGGTGTCGTTGGTGTTGAGATAGGCGCGCCCGCCGGTCATGTCGGCGAACGTATGCATCGTGTCTAAAATATCACGCTGACGGTTGGAACTGTCTGCCGCCATGGCTCCCGGATATTGCAGCTGCGTTCGCGTGACGCGCAGCGTAGCATCGACATTTGATGTCAGAAGGCCCCGTGCGTCGACCGGATAGACCGCAATCATCTGGTCACTGAGCTCCTGCATCACGTGCTGGTAAATGCCGAACCAGACGGTGCCGCTGAACCGGGCGGTAGCGGGGTCGAGGGTGAAAGGGAAGCTCCCCGTGATCCAGACTAGCGACTTTCGTCCCGGAACGCCGCTGGTCCGCTGAGCGAGCTGGTGGAACGCGGTCAGGGTGCTCTCTGCTGCCGCCGCTGCGACTGATTGGGCATAGGGCCGCTCTGCCGCACCGCTTTGCGCCGCTGCCCATAATTCGATGTCGATCTTCCCGCTCGCGTCTCTTAAACTGTAGGCATTCCCCGAGGGACCAATGGAAGTGGCTCCTGGCGTTACCGTTGACGCGCCGATATCACCCTTGGAGTTGAAATCGGAGAGCGCCGCATTGTCCACTCGATCAGCAGCAGTGAAACGGCTACGCACATTCTTCACGGTGGCAATTAGATCGGCCGAGCTCTGCGTATAGTCGTGGAGCACGCGCAGGCCATTGTTCTCCACAACGACGACCTGGTAAAGGCTAGTTGGCTCAAGGGAATTCGCGAGATACGAAATCACCTGCTGCCGCGCCCGCAGCTGATCTAAAAAGGGAGTATTTACCATGTCGATGGCAATGATGATCAGGCGCCTTGGAGCCCGGTTCTCGATCGAGAGTTCATTGCTGGCTTCGTTCTTGTTTTCAACTGGATGGTTGCTGAGCGGCGCTGCGATCGGAACGATCTCGTCTATGCTCGAGATGGCTTGATCCTTACCATTCTCCTGCAGGCGAAAGTCCTCCTTTTTTAGTCCTGTGACTGGGTTTCCTTCCTTGTCCGTTACAACCGCAGGAACCAGGACGTACTGCGCCTTCGTTGAGAACGTCAGCAGACCCTTCTCGTACTCCTGATACTCGATGGGGTGGTGCTCTGTCAGGTCCACTGCGCCTGAGAAATCCGGAATTGGCATGGGCGGCGCCGATGTCTTCTGCTGGGACCAAAGCCAGGATGGAAAGAGAACGGAAACAACAAGGATGAGATGTAAATAGCGAATAGTCCGCAGCATACGATCCTCCCTCTTCTTCAGAACACGCTCGCGGGCAAATCGTTGCTTAGATTGTAGTCTCCTAACGTGCTCCGGTGTGGATGATCCGGTCTCCGTCTCCACCAATCGGCCCCAATTGGTGACAAATTGAGCGAATGGGAACATTTTCATCAAGAGCCGGTCAGTGTTGCTACGGATCTAGCTCCACCCCGTTGCTTACAATCCCACCACTATGAGGCAACCGCCGATTCTGCGGGTAGACCAGCCGTTTGCCGCAGCGGTTCCCCCAGTGCCCGCATGACCTTTCCGAATCCCGCGAAGTCGAGCGATTGTGGACCATCCGACAGCGCGCGCTCAGGGCAGGGATGCACTTCA
>Ga0210409_10004465_pt1 | contig 15053 bp, 15 predicted proteins | sample IncBWH17MmetaG_FD_161649 | JGI IMG/M metagenome (GOLD analysis project Ga0210409, IMG submission 161649) | Forest soil microbial communities from Barre Woods Harvard Forest LTER site, Petersham, Massachusetts, United States - Inc-BW-H-17-M | ecosystem: Environmental > Terrestrial > Soil >... | reverse complement strand
GGAAACGGTCGGGTTAGGGCTAGAACTCAATAAGCATCTACCTCTTCAATATTGAGGTAGATATTTTATCCATCCATAACCCTAAATTATCCAAGATAAGTTTAACAAGCGTTGATGGTGGTCAGCATAGCTGATGATATACAAAATCAACAGTGTGCTTTAACAGATATGTAATTATTTAAAAATGTTCATTTGCTCATTATAAATTGGACTTTGTATACCTAGAAAATTCAAAACGCTATGAAAAACGTTGTTCTGTGATAACATTTTATTAGGCTTGAGTTGTTTTGAACTGTCAGACAACCAAACTAAAAAAGGAATCTCATATTGTTCTTTAGGCGCGATACTCATAGGTACCCCATGCATATATAGATTTTTTTCTCCCAAAGATTCTCCATGGTCTGAAACAAAAATCATCGCACTGTTATACTCTTTTAATTCTTTTAAATTTTCAATTAATTGATGTAAAATATAATCTGTATAAACTATGGTGTTGTCATAAGCATTGATTAGATCTGTTTGAGAACAATTTCCTAATTCCACACTATTACATACGGGTTTAAAAACCTCAAATTGAGCTGGGTATTTCTTACTATAGCTAGGTCCGTGACTTGTACTTGTATGCAATACGATGAGTATTTTGTTTTTCGTACTGGCCAATATTTGCTCTTTTAGTCCTGATAAAAGAATTTCATCAAATTTACAGCCATCTCCTTTGCAATTTGGCATTAAAGCATCTGTATTTTGATAATTTTTTATATGAATTGGCGGTTCGCCCCAATTTGTGGTTCTCCAGATGACCTCAACATTATTTCTATATAAATAATTGGGTAAGATTTCATATAATTCATCAGTGCTTGTATGTTCTAAAATACATTTAACACCGGCAGTAGTGTAAGTGGCACAAGAGGTGGCATCGAAATGGAATAAATTAGGTGTTTTAGAAAGCAATGGATTCGTATTTTTCTTGTAGCCATATAAAGAAAAATTTTGTCTTCTTGCAGATTCCCCTATAACTAAGACAATAACCGATTTCTTATTGTCTTTTATGGTCGCATTTGGTAATAAAATTTCTTTTTCATTTTTTTGGTGCTTGTGAATATAAAAAAGCGACAAATTAACTGAATAAGACCAGGGCATTGCAAGACCACCTAGTGTCTTCGAATTTTTATCAATCCACAGCCAATTGCTCGCATTAGCATAGGCTAAGGCCAGCATAAATACGAGGGTAACTGAAGAGGTGATTAGAAATTTCTTCCATGTCACATTTATTATTTTAGCTTTAATGATAAAAATAGAAGGAACAATACCCAATAGAATAAGGTACACTATTAATTTTATAGAAAAGAAACTACTGGACTCGGCATAATTGGTATTGAGTACATTACCAATCATACTTTCATCTATGATCACACCGTAAGTGTTGACAAAGTAAACTGCAATTGCATTGATTATGAAAAATAAGACTAGTAAAGATTTTCCAACAACACGTGACAGAAAAAAAAACAGATAAAAAACAAAGAAATTTGCAACCAACATTATAATAACTAAACTTACAATGAGCGTAACGCCGGCGAAACTTTTATAATCAACTTTATCAACAACAAAGGTGAAAAATGGAAGATGAAAGAATAAAAAATTAAGAAAACTCATTAACAAAGCGAAATGAGTTATCTTCCAATTATTTTTTAATATAGACATTAATAATTTTATATAATGAAACGACTAAGCTAGTTAATGATAAATAAAATATGATCAAATTTTCATTGATTATTTTGTTGATTAACGAAATGCAACAAAAAAGAAGAAATAAAATTAAAATTGGATAATATTTTTTATTGCTGATCCAAGCCCAAATTCTATATTTTTTGCTGATTAAAATACCTAAAAGCCCTGATATATATCCAATAATACCGCCAATAATAACATCAAGCGGATAATGTGCGCCAACACCCACTCTTGTAAATATGAGAATCAAGCCCGTGATGGTTATGAAAACAGACCATAAAATTTTATAGTTCAACTTTTGGGGCATAAATGCAAACAACAGAACAGTGAGTATTGTAAAAGCTGTAATGGAATGCCCGGAAGGTAAACTGTTGTTTCCAGTCAAGGTATTTCCAATAATCACAAAACTATTCTTATCAAATGCTACTGCAGGTCTTGGTACTGCAAATACCTGTTTTAACAGGCTAGATAATATACATGACAGTATCGAAGCTGATAATAAAGACTCCCAGATTTTAGGAGCATACACCATAAAAATGGTTATGAATGATAAAAAAACAACGCAGTCTCCAAGCTGGTTGAGGTTAAAAAGTGTATTTGGGAACTGGGATAATTTTGAATTCAGAAAAATAAAACAATTCTTTTGAATTTGAATGTATCCACCAACATTTAAAGCGTGTTTTTGATAAAGAAAAGCGACAATTGTAATTAAAAAAAATGCGGGTAAAAAAAATAAAGTTAGCTTGAACTTTGAATAATTATTAACAACATTGGTATTCATTATGTTATTTGTTGACAGATTTACTTTGATGTTTTTATATAACATAATGCCGATAGTTTTTGAGATTTAATTTGGTTCTTGAGTGGCATTACAATATAAAAATATTTAGTTGTATATTTCATCGTTAAGCGAGAAATGGCATGATATTATTGGCCCAGGATGCCTTTAACAACATCCCGGTGCGGTTTTGAAACCGGAACTTTATCTCCATTGTTCATCAATAGCATACCTCCGTCTTCTTTAAGCCAGCTTTTTACCGCTTCCGGGTTAACCAGATGGCTTTGGTGTGTTCTCAAAAAGCCATGAGGTTTTAAAAGGTCAGAATATTCTTTAAGTGGCTTCGATACCAGGATTTTATCGCCATCCATCAGTAAAAATAAGGTGTAGGTATTGTCAGCTTCACATCGCAAAATATCACTTATGGCCAGGTACCTGATCTCATATTGCTGCGGCAAGGCGATCTTTTGAACAGTCTTTTCTGCTTTGGTTAGTTGCTGAAGTAAAAAATTGACCTGATCGGTCTGTATTCTGTTTTTTACTTTATTTTGAGCTTTAGACACCGCCGTAACCAGTTCGATGGGATTTACAGGTTTCAAAAGATAGTCTAAGGCAGCGAACTTCACGGCCTGAATTCCATATTTGTCAAATGCAGTTACAAAAATAACCTCAAATGTTCTTTCTTCAACCATGTTTAGTAAATCAAAGCCAGATTGTGTACCCATCTGGATATCCAGGAAAACCAAGTCTGGCTTTTGTGAATCAATAAGTACTGCAGCATCAGCTACAGTATGTGATTTTCCAACAATTTTAATTTCCTTGCAGTATTTCTCCAGTAAAATATGGAGATTTTCCAGATTGGTCAGTTCATCATCTACTAAAATTGCTTTCATGGTTATAGCCATTGAGTTAAGGTAATCTTGATTTCCGTTTGATTTGAACCTGATGTCATGGTTAAGATAAGCGGGGTTGAGTTGTAAATTGTGTTTAATAAAGATATTCTGTTTCTGCTCAATTGCAAACCTAATCCTTCGTAGCTTTTTTCAGGATCAAAGCCGACACCATTATCCATGATTTTCAAGATCAGATCATCGTCTTTTTTGATAAAAAAAACTTCAATTTCTAATTGATCTCCTTTATCACCATGTTTAATCGCATTTTCAACAAAAGGCTGCAGCAACATGGATGGAATTTCGATATTGTCCATATTCAAATCCTGAGAAACATGGAACCGATATTTAAAACCAAAGCGCAACTGTTCCATTTGCAGATAATCCTCTAATAACAGTTTTTCCTCTGCCAGGCTAATCAAATCCGGCTGGTCCAAAACATTGCGGGTTAATCTGGCAAACTTTCCAAGATAATGGTTTACCTCGTCACTTTTATTCTGATTCATCAGACTTTGGATGCCTGAAAGTGCGTTAAACATAAAATGGGGGTTCAATTGCGAACGTACTGTAGCCAGCTGTATTTTGGCCAGGTCCTTTTGTTGCTGCTCTTTCAGGAGCTTTTTCTTGTTTTTATTTTTGAGCCATACAGCCACGCCTCCGATAACTGTCCCTAAAAATGCGCACAAGATAAGACCTATCAGTGCCAATTCTTTATTCGAAAACCATTTACCTGTTACTAGTGACGGTAATACAGTAAATTTAAATCTTCTCGCTTTTGCTGTAAGATAATTAACTTGACTGCCTCCTGGTTTTACCAATTTCGGTGTGAAAGTGATTTCATAATGACCTGCTTTATTCCAAAACTCTTTATACAGAAAATAATTGCCATTGTATTCTCCCAATTCAATGTTTTCTGTTTTATTGCTTATTGTTCTTTTTAGACGGATCTGATAATTGTAGGGGGTGAGTAGTCTCGTCGAAAAGAAATTTATTCTGACTAGAGAATCACCAAGTCTAAACCTTACATCGTTTAGCGTCTTTGTTTCCAGGAAATTTTCATCTGTGTTTATTTTGTCCTTATCAAGGGGAGCTGAAAAGATGTTGCTCCCCCAATATTTTGTACGATAATCAACGAAGGTCTGGAAACTTAACGCTTTTGGCTCGCGCCAGTCAATGATCATGGCATCTTTTTCCTTGTAGTTATTGATGTTGTACATTTCAATTTTCAAATAACCATCAGGCTGTAATTTATAATTGCCTAAATAAGCAAAAGTGGCTTTGCGATCACTACTGGTTTTGAATTGATCGGGGGTAGTCCAGCCTACAATTTCTTTTTCATCGTTTACTACAACGTGATAGCGGTAGTGATGTGCGTTTTGGGGTGTGATCTTAACATCTGCAAACTCAATGTCCGATTTTCCATTAATCAAATATCTTCTCAGATATGCGGTTTCTCCCCAAGACCATTCATTTCCCTCATAAATTACCGCCCCGGTATTTTTTTGAAAACGAACAGCAAGGGTCAGCGTAGTTGGATATAAGTTTTCGCCCACTGAAAACAGAAACCGTTCATTTGCAATTGACGTTAACCGTTCTTTCCTGGCAATCATTTCAAGTTGCGCTGGAGTTGCGTGCCTGATATCCACCCGTACATTGCCAGCAAATTTGTAAAACCGGCTGTCGACGGCTGTATCAACCCCGGCCTTTTTTTGAGCCAGGGAACATAAAGAAATTAGTAATAAAACAAGTAGTAGATTCTTTTTTACGATGTTTCTCATTTGATCAATAAATATAAGTCCAAAATCCATTAAATCTGGCCTTCAAAAAATAAGAAAGCAGTATTGGAACGGTGGGACTTAGTAACGAGGCCTGTGTAAACAGGATTTGATCAATGGGAAGACTATTTATCCCATTCCAGTGATGATTTTGACCAATAGGCTGATTGCATGGATATGCAGAAAAAGCGATTTCCTTAATAATCTGGTTAAAGGTCATGCTGTTGTATTGATAGAGTGCGGTCAAATTAAATGGGATGCCATGAACGCATTGAATCTGAGCAAGTCCGATCTGATGGAAAGTTTACCTCTAAGACAAAAAACGAATCGCTTGATAAAGTGGAAAAGGCCGTTATAGAAACCAATGGTCGGATTAGTTTTATCTTAAAAACTTGAATAATCAAATTTTTGATTTCTGTTTATCATATTTTGTAACGGCCTTTTTTTATTTGAATTTGTATTTAAAATATTGATTTACATATTTTTATGAAATTTTTTATTTGGAAAAACTATCGCTACACTTGAAGGTGTTTTTAAAAAATCAAGTGTAAATTATGAGTAATACGAAGTATGTTGATCCACTTCTTGACCTGAGTTTCAAGAGAATTTTCAGCGTTGACCAAAACCGAGATCTGCTGATTGCCTTCTTAAATGAAGTTTTCAAGGGGAGAAAACGGATTGTAGATCTTACCTACAATAAAAACGAACACCATGGGAATAACAAAGAGGAGGGATCTGCGATATTTGATCTCCTTTGTACCGGAGATCAGGGCGAAAAAATTTTGATAGAAGTCCAAAACGGCAGGCCCGTTAATTTTAAGAAGCGAGCAATATTTTATACCTCCCGGCTGATTAGTGAGCAAGCCCCCAAAGGAGAGATGGATAAGTGGAAGTATGATATCACTGAGGTGTATTTTTTAGCCATTTTGGATGAGAAACTGAAAGTAGGTGAGGAATACTTTCAAGATATTTGCCTCTGTAACAGGAAAACACGCGAAATATTTTACGAAGGTTTAGGCTACACATTTATAGAATTGAGTAACTTTGTTAAAACTGTTGATGAATTGGAGTCTGATTTAGACAGATGGCTTTATTCATTAAAATATCTGGGAGAAATGGATAATATGCCGCTACAGTTACAGAATAACGCGGTTTTTGAAAAACTTTATAATATTGCAGAATATTCGAATATGACACCGGAAGAGCAAGAAATATACGACAGGGAATTAAAGCGTAAATGGGATAATGAAGCTGTTAAGGAGCAGCAACGCCTCGATTATGAAGAAGGGCTTAAACGTAGCCGTGTAGAAGGTGAAGAGATTGGAAAAGAGATTGGACGGGTTGAGGAAAAGATGGAGATTGCTCTAGTGATGAAGAAGAAAGGATTCGAGGTATCTGTTATCGCTGAATTAACCCAACTCACGCCTGAAGAAGTCGAAAAATTGTAATACCATATAACCAAAACCAACAAAAAAGCCCTGAAAGAATTTTTAGGGCTTTTTTTACCAATAAATTTTATAAACAATAATGGCAGCATTCACATTAGAAATACGTGTGACGGTTTGAAGCGATATATCAGTAACCTTCTACTGGGGACAATCGCCCCTAATGCATATCTGGATGGGGTACTGTTGGGAAAAAGGTACCCTTTACCCCAACAGTACCTCATCTAGATCCCAAACCAGCGTACAGGGGGCTCGGTTTCGGGGGTGAAAATGTGTTATTTTGGCATTAAAACCGTATCCACTATATGGATAACACCATTTTTCTGACAAACATCAGCTATAATTTGTAAGCTTAATGAGGATTGAATAAGCTTTCCAATACTGCGTTACGGTAATCGAAAATATTTTTTAGTTTTTTCTTTACGATAAGACTGTGCATAATCTTACCTATAAAACCAAATGGTAATTCATAATCTACGGTATCTATCATCAAAACGCCTTGCTGATTTGGGATAAATTCATGATGATGTCTCCATAACTTATAAGGCCCTTTTTTCTGAAAATCGATAAAGCTTTTTTGATAATCAACCTCTGTAATCTGGGTTTGCCATTTCAATGGAATACCTAGCAAAGGTTTAACTGAATAGTCGATGATCATTCCTTTATATATATCAGAATCAGTGAGCTTGCTCAACACAACAAATCCCATCTCTTTGGGGGTAATCCGGGAAAGATTGTTAGGGGAGGAAAAGAAGCTCCAGGCGGTGGCTATATCACAAAATAACTGCTGTTCCCTTTTTAGTGTATACATCATTTTTGCTTTAGATAAGACTGTTATTTTTGAATAACATCAAAACTCTATATTAATGCAATTATATGCTAATTTTATAATTTTTAGTATATAAATATACTAATATTGTCGTCAAATTTAGAATCAGTAATTGGAGTTAGAGTATGGAGAAGTGATTACGGACGCTTTTCGGCGGCTGAGGGAGTTAAACTAAATATTTAATATTTTAGTCAAAATTTTGCTTTAAACTATAGCTGTTGAATAATATTTTTTGTGTAGTGAAAAAATAGTAACCATTTATTGAGGTGGAATATTTACTATTGCAAAAAGTTTTTGGTAGATTTATTTAATCTTCCCATTTGTTTATTTAAAAACTGGCTTTGAAATAACTGTATCTACAAACCATGAGGATATATAATGAACTTTCTGATCAGGAGCTGATTGAGCTTTTAAAAATAAAAGATCAGGGGGCTTTTGCTGAAATTTACAGCCGCTTTTGGAATAAATTGATGGCCATTGCTTATAACCACACCAAAGATAAATCTGCTGCCCAGGAAATTGTTCAGGAGCTTTTTATAGGATTATGGAATAGGAGAGATCAGCTGGAGATTCTTAATATTGGGAATTATCTGGCCACAGCAATTAAATTCTCTATCTATAAACAAATAGATAAAGAAAAAAGACGCAGGGAGGTAGAAAATAATGGAACCGGTTTTTACAATTATTCTGAAGACGAAGAAAAGATAGAGGCTAAATTCTTACAGGAATACATTAACGGGCTTGTTGAGCAATTGCCTGAAAAATGCCGTTTGGTTTTCAATTACAGTAGGGTGCAGGGTTTAAGTATTCCGGAAATTGCTGAGGAAATGAACATTTCTGAAAAAACTGTAGAGGGACATTTAACAAAAGGTCTTAAGACTATAAAGAGCAATTTAAAAGATTCAGGCATACTCAGCCTTTTGGTTACGGAAGCCATACATGAGTTTTTAAAATAATGCTTATGAAATTTTTCAAACTTTCTTCTCTTTTATTGGGCTTTTTATCTTTAACAGGTTGTGTTGGTAGTATGAACCCTACGGGTGGGAATTCCACACCAGATTATCCCTATTTTATCACTACTGAGCCGTTGGTTGTTAAAAAAATAGCAGTCCCAAAAGGAACAAGACTAGTTTATGAAGAGATGCTTTTCAAAAAAGGAGAACAAGATAGGATATTGAATGAGGGAAAACTCAGTACAATAGCGCTTCCAGACGGTAAAACCTTAGATTGGGGTGGTGTTCCTGTCACTTCGATTACAAAATTTTTCAATTCGGAAATGCATGGATTTACGGTTTATCCAAAATTTGATCAATTGACAAAGGACAAAAGAACTAAATTCTCTGAGCTGTGGGAAAGTTGCGGTGATGGTTTAGGAATTACGGTTAAAAACACAGACGATTGGTCCTTTAATACAAAAAACATTTCCGATGTTGAAAGTTGTAGTGTAAACTATCAGCGATATTTCAAGAAAGATGTCAGTCAACAGCTTTTTTTAAATGATATGTATCAGGAATTGATAAAAATCGGTACAATTCTTTTTAAGAGTTAACTTCAAGCTTATATCCTTTGCTACGGATAACAACGATGTTGATGTTCGGATCAAATTCCAGTTTTTTTCTAAGTTTTGAGATGAACATATCCAGACTGCGGCCCACAATAACCCCTTCATCTTCCCATATCTCTTTTTGCAGCCGGCTTCTCTCTATGATCTCGTTGGGTGACGATGCAAAAATAAGCAATACACGGCTTTCCGTTCCGGTTAGGTCTATTGTTTTTCCATTAATGATCAGTTTCCGGTTTTTTGCATCAAACAACACCGAGCCCAAAGTGAACATATTGGTATATTGACCCTCAGGTATAGCTCTTCTTGGCTTAACAGATTTAAAAAAGATAAAACCGATAAATGCTAAAAATGGCAGGCTGCCCAGAAGATATCTGTTTTTTGCTGTATTTATTCCTGCAGGTCTGAATTTAATGTTGATTAGGTAACGTGCTCTGGGTTGTTTTCTTCCAATGCATGCTATAATATCATCTTTCTTATTTTTAGATATTGCGTATCCATAAGCTACACTGGAGTTGCCATAGTTCAGAACATTAACGATATAATCACTTGCAAAGGGGGCTTTAGCTAATAAACGCCGGGTGGTATTTACCAGTGAGTCTGGTCGAAAAGTAAAATCCTTCTCAAAGCTGATCTGGTATTCATTTTCTGCGATCTTTTTTACTGGAAGTACCCGGGATGTACTGTCGCCCGATTGCAGGAGGATTTCATGTCCGATCTGGCGGAGCAACACTTCTTTTTTGGCGAAATCAAAGTCGTCAATGCCCGCCATAGTGAAAGCCAGGCAGACTAGTGAGATAAACGAGAATACGATCAATCCGTATAGGTACTTGCGTTTCCCGGTCAGGAGATTTCTGCTATCAAGCATAATGTCAAGATTTTATACGCAAAGTTCACATTTTTTATTAGTTTAATAGATCATTAATTCTTCTTTTTTGGTTTTTTCGGCTTAGGATCTGGGAGTTCATTGACTGTGACCTTTACCAGGTTGGAAACCCAGTCGTGATCTTCCAATTCTTCCTGTATTAAAAAATAGGATTTCGCTCCTGGAAAGGGTGATGCTAAATTCGGTTTTCCAATAAATACCCGGCCTGCTTCTGTGGGTTTAATCAGTAACCGGTTGTCACAAACTAAAGCAAAGATCCGGACTCCGGCATACAGGCCGTATTCGCCGAACATTTTTTTATAGGTGATTCCGGCTGGGTGGTGTATCTGGTCGATGATATAGTCTACGTATTTTTGATCAGTTGCCATGATGATGTTACAATGTTTTTAAAATCTCAATAAAACGGTCAATTTCATTTTCTGTATTATAGTAGTGTGGAGAAACGCGAACAACCCACTCAATATCTTTTTCAGCGAAATCTATTACAGCTGATACTTTAGTCATGATATAAATATTGATGCCGCTCCTGGAAAAATGGTTCTTTGTTTTTTCAGGAGTGTGTCCGGTCAGGCTAAAAGTTACGATGTTACAGCGTTGTTTTCCTCGGTCCTGCAGCGTTACGAAACTTATTTCTGCCAGTGCATTGACCAGTCTGGAGAAGAGCAGTGCATTTCTTTCCATAATAGCTTCTATGCCGATATTTAACAAATACTTCAGTGCTTCTTTGCTTCCCATCATTAAGGCGTAAGAAGTTTCCCAGTCCTCAAACCTCTTTGCATCAGCTCTGGCGATGTATTCGTTTTCCTCTTGCCATTCCGCGCCTTGCAGATCTATAAACAATGGTTCCAATCCAGCAGCAAGTGCTGTGTCTGAAACGTATAAGAGACCGGCTCCACGTGGACCTCGCAGAAACTTTCGAAATGTGCCGCTTATAAAGTCGGCGCCTGTAGCGGGGCCATCTACATCGATCTGGCCTAATGACTGGCAGGCATCCAGCAGGTAAAGCGTATCGTATTTTTTAACAATTTTTCCTATTGCCTCCACCGGTTGTACTAAGCCGGAACTGGTGGGCACATGGGAAACAGAAACCAATCTTGGCTTATGCAGCAACATTTTGTTTTCCAGATCTTCCAGATCAATTTCGCCGCTTTCGGTGTTTTTTACCTGAATTATTTCTATCCCGAGTCTCTTCTGCAGTGAAAGGAAGGCAATAAAATTGGATGGGTAATCATTTTCGGTAAGTAAAACGACATCTCCTTGTTTGAATGGTACAGCTGATAATGCCCGGTTGTAACTGTCCGTGGCATTGGTTGTAAAGGCAATATTATTCTTTTTGCAATGGAGTAGTTGTGCGGCGTAATCGTAAAAGGTATCTAATTCTTCCCGCTTTTTGTCGGCCAACTCATAACCGCCTGTAAATTCTTCTTCGCTGATATAATCACGAATAGCCGAGGTGACTTGTACAGGACACAGAGAAGCGCCGGCATTATTTAAATGTACCAGGTTGGTTGTGCCTGGTGTGTCTTTACGAATTTGGTTTATATCCATAGTTTTCTGCTTTTTTTCTGATGAGTTCAAGGGTTGGACCCCAGTATAGTTCGAGATGTTTGCGGATTACCAGATCAGGGAAATTGCTGATCGTAAAGTCTAGTCTGGTTCTATGATCTTCTGGTATTAGGTTAAATTCAAGAATGCAGTAACTTTCTGCTATGTCGGGTAAATTGGAGAGGGAGCTTAAAAAGCTATAACTGAGTTTGGTATCTGGGTCAAAGGCCAGGATACTACCAGAGTTACTGAACAGAATGCCATGCAGGTCTCCACTCATGATTAGAGGGCTGCCGACTTTCCAGTCGGTTTGTATTTCAACAGGGGTATCGTGTGTCCACTGCTGGATGAGCGCAGGCGTAGTAAGAGTGTCCCAAACCGCCTGTGTTGTGGTATTTATCAGAACGGTTTTTCGTATAGTTTTCATAGTTTTGCACCTGGTTAGTCCTTGAACTTTTCATTCAACAAGCTGTCGGCTAAAATTATATTTTTTGAAGGATCTCCTTTGTACAATTTGAAATCACCATCCATTATTTTATAGTTCTTTGTTTTTGCGTAATTGCTTTGCTGTATTTCCTGAATAGCTTTTGCTGCGTCTTTATTGAAAATAAGCATTTCCAGATTAAAAGTCTCCTTCATTTCTGTGGCTTTGCCTGACATGGCCGAAATTGACATGCCTTTGGAATAATCAATTTGGATATATCTGTCTTTAGTAGTCCATTCATAAAAAACATCCATAGTAGTTGATGGCCTCAGACTCGGCGTGCCATATTGTTTGGTCAGTTGTTTAATCAGATCATTGTAGACTGTATCTGATTTCATCTCTGCATTGCCTAAAACAGCCACTGTTTTATTTTTATGTGTTAGAAAAGCTATTCTATTAAAGTTTATATTTTTATAGTAAGCAATGCTGTCTGTTACTTTGCTGTAGTAAGCCTTTCCATAAAATGAATCTTTACCATTCCAGGGATCAAACTTATAGCCAACAGGATAATCAAAGGGGGCAGAATAACCCTTTTTAACATATTCTTCCTGACTATTCGCACTGCTATCTATTTTCGATTTTAAAATTTCTAAAGGATTTTCGTTGAAATCAATTTTTTCTAAATCCAGGCCCGGTTTATTTTGGAAAGCAGTTGAACGAACTTTCTTTTGGGAACAAGAAAACATCAATAGACTCAACAGCAAAAAGCAATAATTCTTCATATTATTTCCGTTAATTTTAGATTTAAGGTAACAAAAAAGGGTGTATAAATCTATAAACTTGTATATTCTCTAACATCATTGGGTTAAGATTGTTTAGGCCGATGTCTATTCAATATCTGCAAGCATTGTATGGTTAAGGGAAAGTTAGCAGATCAGTTTGTAACCAATACTTCTTAAGTTCATGATTTGGATGCCGTGTTCATCCTTTAGTAACTTTCTTAAATGTGTCATAAACACATCCATACTTCTGGTATTGTAATAATTATCATCGCCCCAGATTTTGATCAATGCTTCCTGGCGCTCCAACACATCATTCTTACGCAGGATCATCATTTCCAGTAAAGCGCATTCTTTAAAGGAAAGAGAATGCGCAGCAGAAGAGGTGGTTAGTTTTTGCTGCACTGTATCAAGCTGGCAGTTTGCAAACGAATAAATTTTATTGTTTTCGGTTTCCTGTCCGATGACCTCTTTCCCAAAGCGCTGTAATAAAGCTTCCATCCGTACCAGCAATTCGTCCATGCTGAACGGTTTCTTGAGGTAGTCATTACCCCCTGATTTAAAGCCTTTCACTACATCTTCAGGCAACAATTTTGCACTTAAAAAGATAATCGGTAAGTCTGGCTGTGCCTTTCTGAGTTCTTTAGCGAGTGTATAACCGTCTTTGGAGGGCAGCATAATGTCCAGAATGCAGATGTCGGGATGTAAAGAAAAATAGGCATCCATTACCAGGTTACCATCTGCAACAGTCTGAACGGCATAACCACTGCTTTTTAAGCCATCACTAACAATGTGTGATAAAAATGGTTCGTCCTCTACATATAATACTTTAAAACTCATAATGCTATTGGGAAAGTGATGATAAAACTGGTTCCATGTCCGGGTTCACTTTTAATTTTGATTGTCCCGTTATGTTTTTCTACGATTTGTTTTACATAATGCAATCCTAAACCTGATCCTTTGATATCATGTGTGTCACCCTGTGCCGGAACTCTGAAGAACCTTTCAAAGATCTTTTTATGATAGATTTTGTCAATGCCAGGCCCGTTGTCTTTGAAAGTCAGTATTACTTTTTCGGAATCATATTTACAATTGATTTCCAAAAATAGCTTCTTCCCGGAATATTTAAAGGCATTGTCAATGAGGTTATAAAATATATTGGTCAGATGTAAGGGGTCTGCATAAATAAAACAAGGTTCTTCTAAAAGTTGGAAAGAGATATTTGCATCGCTGTTCTGCAAGCGCAGGTGCATAGAATGAATCACCTGCTGTAATCCAGATTGGACATCATATAATTCCAGTTTAAGTGGTTGATCTGCTTCAGTTCCGCTACTGACATTTAATGCTTTTTCAACCATCAGATCTAGTCTCTGCATTTCGTGCTGACTGATGTCAAGGTAGTGCTGCAGGGTTTCCGGATGATTGATCAGTTTATATTTCTTGATAGATTCCATGGCTAATAGTACGGTTGCAATTGGCGTTTTGAGCTCATGGGTCATGTTACTGGTGAAATCAGCTTTCGCTGCTGCATATAAGTTTTGGCTGCGCAACAGTTTAAGTATAAAATAAAAAGCGGCACAGGTGAGGATCACCATGAGCATAGAAGAGGCTAAATAGTACCGCATTCTATACCATACTACTGAATTCACAGAAGCCAGGTTCAATTGATATCTGTTGATGTTCTGGATATTATAAAGATAACTTCTGGTGGTAAATGCAGGTTTAAAGCCTGCCGGAACATTGCTTTGATGCGCTTTTGTATTGTTAAGAGAATAGATGTTATAATAAGGTCTGGAATTAATCCCCATTTTTTTTAAAGCAGCGTTTACATTTTTTTTCATTTGTATCAGAGAGAGGCTATCACTTAATCTCAGTTCCTCCGGACTACTTTCTGAACCAATGACCACAGGTTTTGCGCGTTTTTTTGAAGGATTATCTTTTACGCTTAAGCCCAGGATTACTGCAGTGCTGTCATTATCTACAATGATCCTGCTCGAAGTACGTACGCCCTGGATTTTCATGTTGTCAAATGCCAGACGCAGTTGTTCCCACTGCGGGGAGAGAAAGAGTTGTTTAGCCAGCGAAAGGTTGCCTGGATCTTTAAATTTGGTGATGCTGTAATACAAATTGGCTTGTGCAGTTTTACTGACCAGACTTTCTATTTCATCTTTAAGTTGTTTCTGCTGCGCCTCAAAAAGCTGCTGAAGCCATACCACCTGGAGCCCGGTGCTCACCAACAGAGAAAGTACGATCAATACATAAGTATATTTTGCTTTGAGCCATTTCATAAGGTAAAGTTCCTCATAATTTATCTGCTATGATCAGGTTAAGATACGATTTAACTCTATTTAACTCAACTTAACTCCCGTTTAGGAAGCGGCAGGGTAGGTTTGTGGTATAATTTAAATGAGAT
>Ga0210409_10004463_pt1 | contig 15055 bp, 11 predicted proteins | sample IncBWH17MmetaG_FD_161649 | JGI IMG/M metagenome (GOLD analysis project Ga0210409, IMG submission 161649) | Forest soil microbial communities from Barre Woods Harvard Forest LTER site, Petersham, Massachusetts, United States - Inc-BW-H-17-M | ecosystem: Environmental > Terrestrial > Soil >... | reverse complement strand
GGGCGCGAGTTCCAAGCAAAGCGTGCGACCGGTCAAGAGGCTCGGAGGGCATACGAGGTCATCCCAGCAACGCGTGAGGAGATTCTTGTTCTCTTGAAAAAGCTGTACCCTTGGCGAGACTCCTGGGATGACATGACCATCGGTCAGACATTCCCTCCAGAATCGTTGGGGAAAAAGGTAACATTCTTGAAGGAAAAGTATCTTTACGGAATCCGGTGTGGGATCGCTCATGCTCTTTTGGAGCGCGGGGAGGTTTCGATTACGCTCGACAAGATTGAGCACATCCAGGAAATCAACAAGTGGCTGCCTCTATGTCGAATCATCGCGCGATGGATGCTTATCAGCGATTTTCCTACTGAAAGCACGATGGGTGTGAAATAATCCCACGTTCCGAACACGCTCCGGTTGGGCGCGTTTTTGGATGCGAGAGCGTTTTGTGCGGGGCGATTTTTCAGTAACTTGCGCGGCAATCAGGAAAGTCGCGCAGGTTCTTTAACTGTTTGCGGCATCCGACTGACTATCCATCGTGCTGAGAACCCACTTCTGCAACACGGCTCGATACTCTGGCTTCACTTCACCAAACACAAGTCCGATGCCCGAGGGCCTGACATAGAGCACGGATGCCTCGGCCTCGCAATATTCTCCGCCGTAGTTGATCTTCACCAAAACTGGGCGTTGAATCTCAAACGACGCCGAAGTTTCCAGGAAACACCCGCGCAGGCTTAGCTCTGTCACGCGCGCAGGGGCAAAGACAGTGGGCGCGTTTCCGAGAGCGATATCAGCGCTCGCGGTGAATGCAAATCTCAATCCACGACGTTCTTGGTCCATTGTGCAAGCCTATTCCAGTGAATGACTGCGTCGAGTGACTCTTGAAAAATGAAATACAGCACCAGGTTTAGTCCTAAGTCGTCGCACTTGGTGCGCTTGGTGTGCTTCCCGGCGAATCCGTTTTATCCGTCGTGACTCGGACAGCTTCCACTTGCAGACCCTTATTCGCGTCAAATCGCTGCTTGCGGTCTAGACCCTTAACGAATTCTCTTGCAGCCTTCGCAATGCACCGGCGATTATGGTTGCATCTACTTTAACAGTTGTTCCTTCTGTTCCCTTGCTCCGGTCTTCGTAGCGGATCTTTATGCTGTATGTGTTCATGGTTCTACTTTGCGCCAGGTTTCACGTATCCGCAAGCCCACCGGCGCGACGTTTTCTGATACCCCTTCTAGAATAATTTTCCACCCTCAAACGCTGGCACACCCAACTTCCGCGTCGGTCTACTCACTACCCACTACTCACTACCCACTATTCCCTACTCACTGCCTTTCCCACTTTTCCACACCTTTCCACAGCCGTAACAAACCATCACTCCCCGCCCAACTCCCTCAAACTCCTCGACTTCCGCCACGCTCATTCGAATACCAACTCAGTAATCGATAGCACTATTGACAATCAGTAATTTACATGCTATCGTGACTTGTGAATGTAAGGCGCTGTCCCTTCCCGACGACCCCATCGTCTCAGCGCTACCTCTGTGCCCTCTGCGTCTCCGCGTTGTCTTCTTCCGATCTTTTTCTTTCTTCGTTGAACTCCAGACTTTCGACTTTCAACCGTTCCTCTCTAAACTCTTTTCCTTGCCGCTCTTACGAACCCCTCGCAACCTATTGAAAATGCAATTGCTTTAAGTCCTCTATTTGTCTCTCTTACAGACACGGTCAAGCATAAGTCCTTTGCCTGCCGCTCTTACAAAAAACACCGGGGGGTGGGGTACGCTGCTCAATCCAAACTCTTCTCTCCCCCTCACGCTTCCCCTAACTACTCGTCATTCGCCACTATCCCCTTTAGAATCATATCTTTCGCACACCCCCCCCCACCCGCTAACTCCCATCGAATCAAATCTTTGCAAAAAACATAGGGGGTGGGGGGGCCACTTCAGAAAATCAACTCTCAGTTTCGCCAGCAGCGACTCGGCTCTTGGCCGAACGCGATTCCATGACGACGCGTATGCCATACCTCGGCCGCAGCGTTATCGACGCCAGCGGCACGACCGGATGCCCGGCGACAAGCCGGAAGCGGTACTGCTGTGCGATCGTGGCAAGCGTCAGCGCCGTTTCCATCAGCGCGAAGGTGTTGCCGATGCACTGGCGCGGCCCGCCTCCAAATGGAAAGTATGCAAACCTTGGAATCCGTTTCAGCAGGTCGCCCTCCCACCGCTCGGGACGAAATTCTCCTGGCGCGTCATACCACCGCGCGTCGCGATGCACAGTCCATTGCGCAAAGGAGACGCCAGAGCCTTTGGGCACTGCGTAGCCCGCAATTTCGTGGTCCTCAATGGCTGTGCGCGCTGTTCCCCACGCGGGAGGATAGAGGCGCATCGATTCGGTGATGACATGATTCGTGTAAACGAGTTTCGGCAAATCGTCGAGCGAGGGCGCGCGACCCGCAAGCACGGTTCTCAACTCGGCGTGGAGCTTCGCTTCCACCGCGGGATTCTGTGCCAGCAACCACCAGGTCCAGGAGAGCGTGTTCGCAGTAGTCTCGTGGCCGGCCAGGAAAAGCGTGATGGCTTCGTCGCGAAGCTGTTGATCGGTCATCCGCGAACCATCTTCGTCCTGCGCGGCCAGCAGCATGGAGAGGAGGTCGCCCGAATCCCGGCCCGAGGCACGTTTCTCCGCGATAATTCTGTAGAGCACTTTTTCGATTTGCAGGATCGCACGTTCCAGCCGGAGATTCGTTGGCGTGGGCAGCCATTGCGGAATAAGAATAGTGCGCCGGAAATTCGCGCTAAGCTCGAGCAGGAGCTCCATCGATTTGCCGATGTCCTGCGCGTCTCGTTCGACATCGGCATCGAACAATGTTTTACCGACGATTTGCAGCGTGAGCCGCATCATCTCTGCATGGATGTCGCGCTCATCCCCGTCCTGCCAGTCGTGCAGCAGCCGCTCGGTGTACTCCACCATCGTCGAAGCATAACCGGCGATGCGCGCGCGGTGAAACGCGGGCTGCGCCAGCCGCCTCTGCCGCAGCCAGAAATCTCCTTCGCTCGTCAGCAGGCCCCGTCCAAAAACGCGCTTGTTGGCCAGCAGCACGCGGCCTTTGATGAATTTTCGCGGGTGATTCACCAGCACGTCTTCGATATGTTCGGGATGATTGAGCAAAAGGATGCGGAAATTCAGAACGCGAAGGCTGACCAGATCTCCATACTCGCGCATGAGGCCCGTGAAATATTTCAGTGGATCGCCGCTGTTCAGAGGGCCCAGCGACCAGCGCTTGAGCCCGGTGGAAGGACCGGGAGGAAACTTGAGCTTCGCCCGAGAGCTCATCATTTCATGCTAAGGGCAAGGTGCGCGCTCGTCAACGCATCTAGCGTCAGGGCATCTAGCGTGAGGAATTGTCGGAAGTCCGCGCACGCAGTGCACGAATGCGATAAGCGCCGCGCAGAAAATCGATGGACACGCTCGAGAACCCAACCGATGCAAGCCGTTCGGGCACGGATGACGGCGCCACCGGCACAAACGTGCTTCGGATATGCCCGAAGCGCTGCAGCCATCCATCTTGAACTTCAACCGCCAAAAACGCGCCGCCGGGCCGCAACACGCGAAAGATTTCGGCGAAGGCGCGCTCTTGCAATTCTTGCGATTTCAGATGGTGCAACACCAGAACTGCGATCGCGGCAGAAAATGTTTTTTCTGGAAAAGGCAACACGGATGCATCGCCCTGCAACACCGCTCCGTTGTTGCTCGCGGTCCGCTGCGCAAGCCTCGCTGCAAAAGCGTGGCTGTACTCGATGCTCGTCACTCGCCCGGCTCGTTTTCGCAATTCCTCCGTCGCCGCGCCAGGCCCTGAGCCAATTTCAAGAACATGCTCTCCCAATTCCGTGCCGGACAAAATCCAGGGAAGCACTCGCTTTCGCGTCAAGTTGCGCCAGTACGACGAAGCGCAAAACCAGTTCTCGAACCGATTCAAAGAAACACGTCCAATCTGCCGCGCAAGAGAAAATGCTGCCGCACTCTTTTGAAGGAGGACTGATTTTCAGAGTTTGATTATCGCAGGCCTGTGCAAACTTTAGCTATCGCAACTGCCTATCGCAGCATGGGGCGAATTCGCCGCAACGAAGCCGCAAATTGGTCGGCGTTATACGCGGAAGGATTCTCAAGCTGCCGGAAGAGCTCGTTGATGGCAGCGCGGACTTCCTCTGCGTTGCTGGGCCTCGCGTCCTTGCTGTACGCGATGTACAGCGAATCCATGGCCATCGTCGCTTGTTCAGCGGCGCGCTCGTCAGCGAGGGAAATGGTTTCTGCGTCGTCTGAAATTCGCTGCAACATACGCAGCACGAGCGCTTCATCGTACTGCATGGCCGCGAGCCGCTCCGCAAAGCGTTGCGCAAGCGGCGCAATCGCGGAAGCTGAAGTGGCAACCGCGTTGCGATCGGGATTCAGCTTGGACATTTCGTCCGAGACTTCGAGTAGCCGGCGATCGAGTTCTTGCGCGCCCGCGGAATCAATTTGCGCCGCCAACAAACGGAATACTACGTAGCGCGAACCGTTCCACGCGGGATCGCCAGGACGACGGCTAGCGAAGCCGTGCTGCTGCCTCCAGCTATCTTTTGGCGAGACGAGCGTGTGGTGGCACGCGAAGCAAGAAAGTTCGGAGTATTCGGGCCACACATCTTTTTTGTCGAAGCGCTCGCCTTTCGCTCTCCACGTGAGGCGCTCCATTTCGGCGCGCAGCTGGACGGCTTGGCCGGCGCTCCAATCGCGCACGCCAGCCCACGCCGCATCTTCGACGGGTTTGCCAGGGGCAGATTCACGCGGGGATTTCCAGTGGCGCGGCATCACCGCGGAAAACGAATCCAATTCGAAAAATAGATCTGGATGACCGGCGGCGATCATTTCGTGGTCCACAAATTTGTCTTTCGTGCCCAGGTGGCACTCGAGGCATTTTTCTGTGCGATGGATCACGTCGCGTGTATCGCGCATTCCTAGCGCGACGGATTTTTCGTGCGGCCAATCGCGCGTGGTGTGCGGACCGAGCCAGGCGGACGCGGGGCCGTGGCAATTTTCGCAGGAGACGCCTTCAGACAGTTCGAATGGTCGACCGCGCTGCTCCGGAGTGGTGTACAGCGCATGGCATGCGAGGCACTTGGGCGATTCTTCGGCTTTCGCATTGAGTCTTAGAATGCGGGTGATGCGTTCGCCGATGTCTCCGGTCAGCGCTTGATATGCGTGGCTGTGCTTGTCTTTTACGATCCAGGTCGAATACTCATTTTGGAGAATGCGGCTGCCTGCCACGGGTTTGACGCTGCCGTGGCAGCTTGTGGCTGCGCAAGAGCCGGGGCCGATATATTTCACTGGCTCGCCGTTCGAATCGGCAGGCCTGGCGGCAAGCGCTGCAGGCGTTTCGGCGGGTTTGGCGGCTGAGCCAGTGGAAGTTGTTGGGTGGGCGGGGCCGTTTTTCGCGGCGGTTATTCGAACGGCAAAGGCTAGCGGCAGGAGGAGCGCGGCGCACAGCGCGGCTCGTAGCCAATAGGATTTGGAGACGATTTGCATTCGCAATGACGGACGATTCGTTCGCCCAATTATCGTTTGGAAGGTGCACCGGACGCGTTGTCTTTTTCGCGGCGTGGCGCGAAAAGGCAACGGGGCTTCTATTTACAGGGCGGGAGGGCGCCAGTAGTATGCAAGAGAATCCGTACTACACTCCACGCCGGGCGACACGACCTGACCGGCGCCTTTCGATGCGAGTTGCCGCGCCGTGATCTTCGACGACCTGCGAGCTATTCAGCTTCGCTACGGCTTCTTGCCCAAGGCGGAACTCGAAGCTTATTCCCAGCGCTCGCACACTCCTCTTTATCAGATTCATAGCGTCGCCAGTTTCTATCCGCATTTTCAGCTTGTGCCGCCCCCTAAGGCGGACGTGCGTGTTTGCGCGGACATGAGCTGCCACTTGAATGGGGCCTGCGAATTGCGCGCGGAATTGGAGGAGCGCTTTGCCAAAAGCAGTCCCGGCGATGTTCTGATACGCGATGTGTCTTGCCTAGGGAGATGCGATCAAGCGCCTGCGGTTTCCATCAACGATGAGATTTTTACGAGTGTTACGGCGGCGTCAGCGGAGGCGATTGCGCGGAGTGCGATCCTGGGCAAAGAGGTGTCCGAACCGCATCCGGAGAGCGGGCGCGTGGAGTGCGCGTCGGACCCTTACGGCAATGGCGAGAAATACGGCGTGGTTCGGAAACTGGCTACGACAAGAGATTGGGACGGGGTGCTGGCGGAGCTGAAAGCGTCGGAATTGCGCGGGATGGGCGGTGCGGGATTCCCGACAAGCATGAAATGGGATTTGGTGCGCAAGGAGCCGGGGGCGGAGAAGTATGTCGTTTGCAATGCGGACGAGAGCGAGCCGGGGACTATCAAAGACCGGTTCATCATGACGCACCTGCCGTACCTGGTGATCGAGGGCATGATCGTGGCGGGGCTAGTTACCGGCGCAAAAAAAGGAATTCTTTACATCCGGCACGAGTATCACCTGCAGGAAGAAATTCTTGGCGAGGAGTTGCGGCGCTGCTATCACGAAGGTTTGCTCGGAAAGAATATTTTGAAGAGCGGCCTTAGCTTTGATTTGGAGATTTTCGTCAGTCCCGGCGGCTACATTTGCGGCGAAGAGACCGCGTTGATTGAGGCTATCGAAGGCAAGCGGGCAGAGCCACGGAACAAACCGCCATTTCCCGTGCAGGCGGGGCTGTGGCAAAAGCCGACGGTGCTCAATAACGTGGAGACATTCGTGAATGTGCCGCAGATTTTGGCGCGCGGGGTGGAGTGGTACAAGGCACAAGGAAAGGGTGGTTCGCGAGGGCTGAAGTTTGTTGGTGTCAGTGGCCATGCCGCAAAACCTGGAATTTTCGAAGTGCCGATGGGAATCTCGATGCGCGAGGTTTTGTTCGACTACGCAGGAGGGATTCGCGGCGGGCGGCAGTTAAAGGCCTTCGCGCCTTCGGGGCCGTCTTCGGGGTATTTGCCGGCGTCGATGGTGGATGTGCGATTGGATTTTAAGGCGCTGGCGGATGCGGGGTCGATGCTGGGCTCAGGTGCGATTGTCGTTTGCGACGATACGACTTGCATGTTGGATATGGCTTTGAATGCCGTGCGTTTTTATCGGAATGAATCGTGCGGGAAGTGCGTGCCGTGCCGTGTGGGTTCGCAAAAGATGACGGATTTGCTGGTGCGGTGGACGCAGAGCGGTCTGCCGGAAAAACAGTACCGGGCGGATCTGGCTTTGGTCGAGGAGCTTTGCCAGGCCATGAGTCTGACTTCTATTTGTGGGCTTGGGCAGATTGTTCCGGCGCCGGTGTTGTCGGTGTTGAAATATTTTCGGGAGGAAGTGGAGGCGCATGTTTTGAAAGGCAAGTGTCCGAGCGGAATTTGTTTTACTGCTGCGGCGCGGGCGGGAGAAGCGCAGCGCGTGGGGATACGGCCGTGAGTCCAGAAAAGAGATTTTACACAGAGTTCACTGAGGACGCAGAGGGCACGGAGAAGAGACGAGCATTGTGAGTACGGCGACTACACCGGCGGGATTTGTGGAGATCACGATTGACGGGCGACCTGTACAGGTGGCCACTGGGACGAGTGTGTTTGATGCGGCGCGGATGAATGGGACGCCGATTCCTACGCTTTGTCATTTGCAGAATGAAACGCCCGTGGGAGTGTGCCGGCTTTGCGTGGTGGACACTGGCGCGCGTGTGCTGACGGCGTCGTGTGTGCGACCTGTCGAACCAGGAATGAAGGTGGTAACGAATTCCGAGAAAGTTTTGAACGCGCGGAAGACTTTGCTTGAGCTATTGATGGCGGATCACCCCTCGCCCTGTGCGCGGCAGGAAAAATCGGGAGATTGCGAACTGGAAACTTTGGCGAAGGCGGCGGGAATTACGGAGCCGCGATTCGCAAAACGCACTGTTTCACGAGGGATTGATGATTCTTCGCTGGCGATTGCTGTGGATCACGATGCCTGCATTTTGTGCGATCGATGCATTCGCGGCTGCGACGAAATTAGGAATAATTTTGTGCTCGGACGAATGGGGAAGGGTTATTCCGCCGGAATTGCGTTCGATTTGAACGCGCCGATGGGCGATTCGACGTGCATTTCTTGCGGAGAGTGCATGGTTTCGTGTCCGACGGGTGCTTTGACAAACAAGACCGTTGTGGGCACATCCATTGCTGCGGGGCCGGACGCGCGGGGATTCGAAGCGGAAGAGCTTTTGCAATTGCCGGTGTTCAAGGGAGTTTCGGGGACGTTCTTGGAGTTGAACCGCGGGGCGATCGTCAAACGGCGATGTCGTCCGGGGGAGATCATTTGCCGCGAAGGCGAATTCGGATCGACGGCTTTCTATATTCTGGAGGGCAAGGCGCGTGTTTCGCTTTCGTCGCCGATCGCGCACGTCAAAACGCAAGGCGGAGCGAAGGGACTATTTAAGAAACTCACCAGCACACTTGCGGCGCGGGATACGGACATCCGCGCCGAGGAAACTCGCGACAGAACGATTCCTATCGATGCGTCCGTGGACCTCGCGTACGGAAATCCGGTGGCCGAACTCGGGCCCGGCGATTTGTTTGGAGAGATGACGTGCATGAATTTTTATCCGCGGTCGGCGACGGTGATTGCGGAGACGGATGTTGTGGCGTTCGAAATGCTTCGGAACGTGCTCGACATCATGATGAAAAACAAAACATTCCGCGCGCAGATCGACCAGAATTACCGCAAGAGGGCGCTGGAAAACCATTTGCGCGGCGTGCCGATGTTCGCGGATCTTTCGACTGATTTTATCGAGCACTTGAAGGGGAGCGTGGAGCTGCAGCGATTTGCGCCCGGGCAAATCATCGCGCAGCAGGGTGACGCGGCTGAGAGTTTTTATCTGGTGCGCATCGGGTTTGTGAAGATTTCGGAGACGTATCCCGGCGGGGAACTTGTGCTCGCTTATCTTTCGCGCGGAGATTACTTCGGGGAGATTGGATTGCTCGGTGGAGGAGTGCGCACGGCGACTTGCACGGCGCTGGACCACGTGGAACTGGTGCGTATCTCTGGCAACGATTTTCGGGACATGGTGGAACGCTTCCCGAGCGTGCGGCAGGGACTCGAGGCTGTGGCGGCAGAACGCGGCGCGCAGAATCAGCAACGGATGCAGACGGTGAAGAGCGTACCCATCGATCAGTTTCTTTCGCAGGGTTTGATGGAAGCGCAGAGTTTGCTGATTCTCGACCTGAACAATTGCACGCGCTGTGATGCTTGCGTGAACGCCTGCGCGGATGCTCATGACGGAGTCACGCGGCTGGTGCGGGAGGGCTTGCGGTTCGACCAGTATTTGGTGGCGACCTCTTGCCGGCAATGCCGCGACCCGCTGTGCATGGTGGGATGCCCGGTGGGAGCGATCCGGCGGCGAAATTCATTGGAAGTGATTATCGAGGATTGGTGCATCGGCTGCGGCTTGTGCGCACGGAATTGTCCGTACGGGAACATTAATTTACATCCGTTTGATGTGATGGTGGAAGATCTGGAGCGACCGGGTAGGCAGAAAGCGGTGGTGAAACAGAAGGCTACTTCGTGCGATTTGTGCACGCATTTGAAGGAGCCGAGCTGCGTCTACGCTTGCCCGCACGATGCGGCGCACCGCGTGGACCCGAGGACGTTTTTTTCGGAAATGCTGGGCGGGGGAGCGGCGAAGTGACGCGGCGAGGATTTTTGCTTGCGGATTGATAAGACACAACGCGGGTGGGCGGGTGCGTCGCTTGTGATGCTCGCCCTTTCTACCTTGGCGTACACGACATATGCCGTGGAAGCGCCGGAAGGACCGCGAGGCGGCAGCACGATGGGGCTGGTTTTTGGTGTCGTTGGATTCGGGTTCATGATTTTCGCGGCGCTGCTGGGAGCGCGAAAACGGGTACCGACCTGGCGGGTCGGCCGCGCGCAGGCTTGGATGCGCGGGCACTTGTGGCTGGGATTGCTGAGCTTGCCGATGATTTTGTTTCATGGCGGATTTCATTTTGGCGGGACGCTGACTAGCGTGCTGATGTGGCTGCTGATTATTACGGTGGTGAGCGGAGTGTTTGGGGCGGCGCTGCAACATTACGTGCCGCGCGTAATGACGGCGGACGTGAAGCTGGAAACGATTTACGACGAGATTGGAAATGTACGGAAGCTGCTGCGCGAAGAAGCGGACCGTGGCGTCGAGGCGCTTTGCGGGCCATTAGGAATCGACAAATCGGCGAGTGAAGAAGTTTTGCGCGGGGGTGGACTTAGCGCGGCGCGGGGCATGGCTACTACGAGCGGCGGAACAGCGGTGGCCGCCGCCACGGAGACGGTTGTGCTTAGCGAAGAGGAGCGCGCGCCCTTGCGAAAGTTTTATTTGAGCGAGGTGCGGCCTTTTCTCGAGCAACCAAAGTTGCGCGGATCGCGGCTTTGCGATGCGGACAAGGCGCATGGTGCGTTTTCTGGGTTGCGGACGTTAATGCCGCAGGCGGCGCAGGCGACGGTGCAGGATTTGGAGGAAATTTGCGATGAGTCGCGGCAGTTGGTGCGGCAGGAGCGGCTTCATCATTTGTTGCATGGGTGGTTGCTGGTGCACATACCGATTTCGCTGGCCTTGATTTTGCTGGGGGCGGTGCATGCGGTTATGGCGCTGCGCTTTTGAAGAAGTGACGAGGGGCGAGTGACCCTTCGGCTTCGTTCTGGGTAAACGAGTGGCTAGGACACGGACAACCAAGAAGCTGGCGCAGCGCATCGACCTGAATTATTTCAAGAGGCCGACGGCGCTGAAGCGTGCGAAGTTTTGGCTGAGCGTGGGGCTGTCTGCGATCGCGCTGGTTTGGATTGGCTGGCACGGATTTTCGCGGGACTCGAGGGTGTATTCGAGCGGGAGAATGAGCGAGGCGCACGCGGTGTTGGAGGCGGATTGTGCGGCCTGCCATGTGCAAACGGCGGGAATGTTTTCGGCGAAGGCCAGCGATGCGGCTTGTCTGTCGTGCCACGATGGGCCGATACACCACGCTGCGCAAACGAAATCGGTTGGTTGTGCGACGTGCCATACCGAACACCGCGGCCGAGTGAGTATTGTTGCGGCGAAGAATGAGACTTGCGCGGAGTGCCACGGGGATTTGAAAACTAGCAGCGGCGCGCCGCATTACGCGGCGCATATTGCGAGTTTGGAGGACGGGCATCCGGAATTTGCCGCGTTGCGCGACCATGCGCACGATCCTGGAACTATCAGGGTGAATCATGCGATTCACATGAAACCGATCCGGCGAGGACCGAACGGGCCGAATGTGCAGCTGGAATGCGGGAATTGTCATCAACCCGAGAGTGTTTCGGCGGATTGGAAGTACGCCGACGCGAACTACGCATCGGCTAACCCCAGTTACGCTGCACAGGATGAGGCGCTCACTCTCAAACCAGGGACGCTTCCACGTCGGGGGCATGAAAGTGGCCGTGAACTGATGGCGCCGGTGAAATTCGCGTACGCTTGCGCCGGTTGTCATTCGCTGGCATTTGACAAGCGGTTCAGTGAAGGCGTGCTGCACGATATGCCGGAGGTGGTGCACGCGTTTCTTGTAAAGAAATTCAGCGAGTATATCGCCGCGCATCCTGGGGAGTTGCACGAAGCGCGCGAGCCCGGGCGCGATTTGTCGGGGAGGCCAGTGCAGGCGGCTGTGCGAGTATATACGCCGAACGAGTGGGTTGGCGCGCGGATCAAAGATGCCGAGGAACTTTTGTGGCGGAAGACTTGCAAACAATGTCATGCGCTTGCGGTTGGAGCGGGGCAGAATAATTTGCCGGGGGTCGAACCGGCGCGAACAACCGTGAAATGGATGGCGCATGCGCGATTCGATCATGATGCGCACCGCGGATTTGCTTGTGCGAGCTGTCACGAAAAGGCGCTGAGCAGCACGGAGACGGGCGACGTGCTATTGCCGGGGATTGCGACTTGCAAGACTTGCCACGCTCCGGGGCCGGAGCATGCGGAGGCGCGGTGCTTCGAGTGTCACACGTATCATGATTGGTCGAAGCGAAAAGAAGTCAAGCCGACGTTTACTTTGCCAGCGCTGCGCACGGGCGGGCGTTAAAAACGCAGAATCGCGAGCGCGCTATTTATTATTCAGAGCCATCATGTGTTCTAGGTAACGCTGCCCAGCAGCGGCGCCGTGGGGAGCGATTTCTTCGATGCGGGCCAAGTCGCTCGCGGAAAGCTTCACGCTGAATACTCCGAAGTTCTCTTCCAAATATTTGCGGCTTGTTTGCAAAATAACTGAACCCACTGGGGGAACAAGTGACAGAATGGGCGCGAGCGCACAAGGGCGGATAAGGAGGATGGCATGAGGGAAACGAGGCGCACATTTTTGAAGGCGCTAGCCGCGGCGGCGAGTTGTTCTGCGGCGGCAGATTGCTCCGTCTTCGGGCAAGTACGAGGCGATAAGCCCTTCCCAAATCCGCCGGCCTCGGCGGAGACTCAGAACCCAGCGGAACAGGAGGCGTCCAAACCCGATTCGCAAAGCGCAAAGAGAGCGGCACTGCAGCGGAACGAAAAAGAATTTCGTGCCGGAGTCGATCGATTGTACCAGTTGGCCGGCGCATTGAAGCAAGAGGTCGACAAGACGGTGACTACGGAAGTTTTCTCCGTGCAGATGTACAAGAAGACCGAGGAGATCGAAAAAGTTGCGAAAATGTTGAAGGGGAAGGCGAAGGGATAGTGACTAGTGATGGTGAGTGGCGGGAGTACGTGTTTGCCATGCAAGACGCTAAGTTTCCCAAAATAGCTTGAGACGGAAAAAGATGAAGAGGGCAAAGATTCGAATCCGTAAGGCCGTTATGGCCGAGATCCCGATATTGCGGGCGTTGATTGAGGCGTCAGTGCGGGGGTTGCAGGCACAAGACTATACGCCGGCGCAGATGGAGGGTGCGCTGGAAACCGTGTTCGGCGTAGATAGTCAGCTCATCGCGGATGGGACTTATTTTGTTGCGGAAGCCAAGGCCACAGATACGCCGTCCGGAGCGAAGAAAACTAGCGAAGCGAAAAATAGCGGGGAAGGCTGGACGATCGCCGGATGCGGTGGCTGGAGCAAGCGCAAGACACTTTATGGCAGCGATCATTGGACGGGGCGGGAGGATGCGCTGCTGGATCCCAAGCGCGACGCGGCAAAGATCAGGGCGTTCTTTATTCATCCGGCATGGGCGCGGCAGGGGATCGGAAGCAGAATTCTTGAGGCGTGCGAAATTGCGGCCAGCTCTGCTGGTTTTACGAGCTATGAAATGGGCGCGACGTTGACGGGAGCGAAGCTATTCGGGGTGAAAGGTTACGCCGCCGTGGAGAATATCGAGGTTCCGCTGAAAGCCGGGTTGTCCCTTCCTGTGATTCGAATGGCAAAACGGGCTTAGCCTGCTTTTCTCACTTGCCACCAATGGCTAACTCCCCATGAGGAACAAGGGCTTGGCTTCAAAGCTTGAGAATTGCGGGCGGAGCCGCTCGATATTGTAGTGCTCCTTGATATCGACAACCTTTTTGGTGGAAGTGATCGTTTCGATGGGGATGTTGCCGTAGCTACCATTGTGGAGGACGACGAGTCGGCCGTGGACGCCCTTTAAGAGCAATTCGAGGGCGATATTGCCGTAGGCCATGGGGACAATGGAGTCCACGACGTCGGGGTCTCCGCAGCGGGCAAGATAACCGAGCTTTTGATTGACCACCTCAATGGTCTTGCCCTTGTTAAATTTCTTGGAGAGTTCCTTCACTTTGTCCGAGACGATGTCTCCGATGCCGCCAAGTATTTTGTGGCCGTAGGAATCCGCGGTTTCGCCTTCAAAAATCATTTCACCGCCTTCAAACATCGCGCCTTCGGAAACGAGGACCGTCGAGTAACGGCTGGGATTCTTATTTCGATCGTTGACGAGAAGCTCGGTGAGGCGCTCGATATTGAATTTGTATTCGGGGATGACGCAACGGTTGGCAGCACCGGCCATAGTGGGAAGCATGGCGGTGTAACCGGCATAGCGGCCGAAGACTTCGATGACCATGAAGCGCTCGTGAGAACCCGCCGAGGTGCGCAGGTCATTGACGAGCTGCAGAGTACGGGTGACGCAGGTACTGAAGCCGATGCAGTAATCTGTACCAGGGACGTCGTTGTCCATGGTCTTGGGAATGGCGATTACTTTGAAACCTTCTTTGTGGAGGCGGACGCCGTAGCTGAGGGTGTCGTCGCCGCCGATGGGAATAAGCGTGTCGATACCAAGCCAAGAGAGATTCTTGAGGACTTCGGGAGTGAGATCGTTTTTCTCCGCGGTGAAATTGTCTTTTAGATGGGCCGGCACGTTTGACTTGCTGACGCGGCCGGGATTGGTACGCGAGGAGTGGAGAAAAGTGCCGCCGGTGCGTGCAGCGCGCTCTACGACTTCCTGGGTGAGAACCAGAAAATTGTCGGAATTGTCGTAGTCCTTTTCTCGGACCATGTCGACGAGACCGGCCCAACCGTGGCGGAAGCCAATAACTTGATAGCCTTCATGAAGCGCACGAATGGTAACGCCGCGAATCGCGGGATTCAAACCGGGGACGTCCCCGCCGCCGGTGAGAATGCCAATGACGCCTTTTTTGGTGTTGATGTTTGCCATGATGCAGAGCCCCTTCCGAGGAATAGTGAACCGACAATTATCCACGGACCGTCGAAATTAAGAAAGTGCGGATCGATCCAGAAATATACGGCGTCGTGACCGAAAGACGCGCGCTACCCTTCAGATTAAGGTTGAATTTGTGTGCCGAGGACGCCCAGGAATTTGGCGAGCCAGGAGTGGAGCGCAGGCCAGGCGGGGCCGGTGATAAGGTTACCGTCGACGAGGGCTTCGGTCATGGGGAGACTGACATAAGTGCCGCCGGCGAGAGTTACGTCAGGGCCTGTGGCCGGGTAGGCACTACACTTTTTTCCGGCTAGGACGCCAGCGGCGGCGAGAACTTGAGGCGCGTGGCAGATCGCCGCGAGAGGTTTGTTCGTCTTCGAGAAGTGGTGAACGATCTCGATGACCCGCGGGTTGAGGCGAA
>Ga0210409_10004462_pt1 | contig 15057 bp, 10 predicted proteins | sample IncBWH17MmetaG_FD_161649 | JGI IMG/M metagenome (GOLD analysis project Ga0210409, IMG submission 161649) | Forest soil microbial communities from Barre Woods Harvard Forest LTER site, Petersham, Massachusetts, United States - Inc-BW-H-17-M | ecosystem: Environmental > Terrestrial > Soil >... | reverse complement strand
GCCCTGTGCTCCGACCCGGATAATGACCCCCTTCATCTGCTCAGTGTCGGCGCGCCTACCCACGGAGTGGCCTGGCTGGACGCGGATTGCACCACGCTCGCCTACATGCCGGACACGGCCTACACAGGTCCCGATCAGTTTACCTATGTCATCGCCGATGGCCGCGGAGGGCTCACGACCGGCACTAACTTCGTCCTGGTGACGAGCCCTGGCAGCTCCGAATACAACCGGTTTGCGCTGGCCAGTGAGGCTGGAGGAAACCTCCAAGCCGTTCTCTCTGGATTTCCAGGCCACTATTATGTGATCCAGCGCTCCACCAATCTCGTCGACTGGGTCGATGTGGCGACCAACATTGTGCCCAGCAGTGGCCTGCTGAGTTTTCAGGATCCTACCCTGCCCTCTCCGCCGCCATTGCACGCTTTTTACCGCGCCATTTTCCAGGTCGGGGCTGCCGAAGCGCAGTCGGCCGACCTGCTCCAACTCTCCGCGATCAAAGGGGGTTTTGTCGCGCACGTGGGCTGCGGAGATGGCCGCCTGACCGCAGCACTACAAGTCAACAATAGTTATATCGTCCAAGGCTTGGATCGAGACCCAACCAACGTGACGGTGGCTCGCGCGTACATCAAATCCCTTGGCCTCTATGGCCCTGTCTCGGCCGACTTGTGGGATGGGATTCATCTGCCGTACATCGATGGCTTCGCCAATCTCGTCGTGGTTCAGGACATGGCTTCCATCACCAGCAACGAAATCTACCGCGTCCTGGCGCCTAACGGCGTCGCCTTGATTCAAACCGGTGGGTCCTGGACCCAGGTTGTTAAGCCACGCCCGACCAACATTGACGACTGGACTCACTACGAGTACGACGCCACCGGCATCTGTGTCGCCCAGGATACCGTGGTTGGTCCGCCCAAACGTTATCAATGGCTCGCGGGTCCGCGCTTCAACCGGCATCACGATGTCATGTCCAGTTTCAACGCCGCCGTCAGTGCCAACGGCCGGTTGTTTCATGTCATGGATGAAGGTTCCCGCGAATCGGTTTTGCTGCCGGGCAAGTGGTCTCTGATAGCTCGAGATGCCTTCAATGGAACGCTGTTGTGGAAACGGCCGATCTCCTCCTGGCACCCTTCCATGTACGGATTAAAGAGTGGTCCCGCTCAATTGCCACATCGCCTGGTCGCCGTCGGTAACGTTGTATATGTCACGCTGGACTACTACGGCCCGGTCGTGGCGTTGGACGCGGCCACCGGTGCGACCTTGCAGACCTACAATCAAACGGCCGCCGCGCAAGAAATCTATTGGTCGGCCGGCACTTTGTTTGTTCTCGTGGATCCGACTCCGATGCAATGGCCCATTTGGGCGGATTACTACAACACATCGATCTCATTGAGAGGAGCACCTTCAACCTGGTGGACCGATCACCCTCGCGTCTTAACTGCCCTAAACGCGGCCACCGGCCAACTCTTGTGGACCAACACCTCCTACATTTACCCGACCAGCGTCGCGGCCGATTCGACCGGCGTCGTGTTTCACAACGGCACCAATGTGGTCAAACTGGATCGGAACACCGGACACCAGCTCTGGCAATCGTCGACAGGTGTGACCCTCCTGGATCCCACCTTCACGGCAAACGGGCTGTCCATAATTGTCTACAAGGACACGGTGCTTGTAACCGGCGGTCCGGGCCCAGTCGGCACACTTCAAAGTCAAAACCTAAACGGTTTTATTTGGTCGATCGATTCGACGACCGGACTTGTGCTGACTAACTGGACTCATGGCCGCAATTCGCACGTGCACTCGCCCAACGATCTGTTCGTGCTCAATGACTACGTCTGGTCGACCGCCGCCGCCTCCAATAACCCGATTTGCACCGCCTACAACCGGCGCACCGGAGCGGTAGTGACGAACCTCGATCCCGGACTGGATATCACCTGGATTCACGAACGCTGTTACCGCAGCAAAGCTACCTCCCGCTATTTTATTACCTCCCGAGCCTGCCTCGAACTCATCGACAGCCAGCAACCGGGCCCCGGCGTGCAGGACGATTGGGTGCGTGGCGCTTGCCTCTATGGTTTCATCCCCTGCAATGGCCTGCTCTATACCACACCGAACGACTGCGCCTGCCAGTTCGAAGCCAAGCTCACCGGGCTCTGCGGCCTGGCGCCCGCTTCGGCGGACACTAATTATCCTCCGGTGGATCCCGATTCCCTCAGGCTGCAGCCAGGACCGGCGTACGGCGAGGCTGTAACGGCCTCTCCGGCTCAGGGCGATTGGCCCATGTACCGCCATGACCCGCTCCGGAGCGGCTACACGACCAACGAACCTTCCGCCAACCTGGGTCTTGGCTGGCAGAACAGTATCGGCGGCAAACTCACCAGCCCAACCGTCGCGGAAGGCAAGGTCTTCGTGGCCAGCGTGGACACACACACCATTTGGGCCTTCGATCAGGCAACGGGCGCCACGGCTTGGAATTTCATGGCGGGTGGCAGGGTGGATTCGCCACCGACCATTGATAACGGACGCGTTTTGTTTGGATCGGCGGACGGTTACGTCTATTGCCTCCGCGCGACCGACGGCGCGCTAATCTGGCGGTTCCTGGCCGCTCCCACCGATCTGCGGCACATGTCCTATGACCAGATCGAATCCGTCTGGCCCGTGAGCGGCAGCGTGCTCGTTCTCAACGATAAGGTCTATTGCGTATCCGGCCGTTCCATGTACCTGGACGGAGGCTGCCGGTTCCTCGTTCTCAACCCAACTAACGGAGTCAAGCTCATCGAGCAGGTAATGGATGACAAAGTGCCCGGAACGACAACTAGCCTTGCGACTTTAGAAAAGACTTTTAACGCTCCCGTGGCATTGGCCGACCTGCTCTCCAGTGATGGCGAATTGATTTTCATGAAATCTCAATGGTTCGATCTCAACGGCGTGCGCACCAACATCGGCCCCATTAGCGGTGATGTCACTATCAACGCCAGTTGGGCCAACCAGGTGGGCCAAGGCGTACATTTGTTCACCCCAACCGGATTCCTGGACGATACTTGGATGCATCGCAGCTACTGGGTCTGGGGCCGGAGTTGGTCCAGCGGGGCCGGCGGCTATTTCGTGGCGGGAAAAAATGCTCCCTGCGGCCAGATTATGTCCATTGATCCAGTCAACGTTTTCGGCTTCGGCCGCATGCAGCAGTTTTATCAATGGACCCTGCCTAAGGAAAACATACTGTTTTCCACCAGCCGGGCCAACGTCTTCTATACGGCCAACCCGTATAATTGGACCAACACTTTGCCTTTCGTGGTTAAAGCCATGGTGGCAACCGGAAGTCATTTGTTCCTTGCCGGCCCGCCTGAACTCGAAGATGAAGAGCAGAGCTTCGCCACACTCAATGACGCCCAGACTCAAGTAGTGCTGGCCAACCAGGATGCGGCTCTCAATGGCGCTGACGGTGGCCAACTCCGGGTCGTTGACAAGTCATCGGGGAATACCCTGGCTAGCTATAGCCTGAATTTCCTGCCTGTTTGGGATGGCATGGCAGCCGCGAACCAAAGCCTGTATCTGGCTACACGCGATGGCAGGGTGGTGTGCCTGCGCTGATCCGCCCAGGTTAAGCACTCGCAACAGCTCCGGTTTTTGCCAGGACACTGGGCAGGCGCACGGTGAATTCGGAACCTTTTCCGGTCTCGCCGCCCACGCTGACGGTCCCGCCATGGGCTTGAACGACAGCTTTCACGAGGCTTAATCCCAGGCCGAGACCGCGCTGGGACCTGCTTTTGTCGCCGCGATATAACCGCAGCCAGATCTTGTCCCTCTCCTCCTCTGGAATACCGATGCCCGTATCACGAAAGCTAACGACCGCGAGGCTTCCTTCGCGTTGGATGTTGAGGGTGATGCGACCGTTCTCAGGGGTGTACTTGATGGCGTTGTCCAGCAGGTTCGCAAAGACCTGGCGCATTCGAACACGATCGACGGACGCCTCACAAGGCGCCGGCAAGTCGGTCTGAATCGTCAGCTTCTTTTCTTCGGCGACATATTGATAGAGCTCGACCACTTCGCGGGCCAATTGACAGAGGTCCACCTCCTCGCGCTGTAACCGCATCATGCCGGTTTCGGCTTCGGTGATGTCCATCAGGGTATTGAGCATGCTGAGCATCCGTTCGGATTCCTCGACGCAGTCGGCCAGGGCCTCTCTCGTCGCCGCCGAATCAGCCCCGGGTTGCAGGGCCACTTCGGCCATGCCGCGGAGCCGGGCCAAGGGAGTGCGCAAATCGTGGGCTACGTTGTCCAGCGACTCGCGCATCGCGCGAATCAGGCCCTGGTTTTTGTCCAGCAACGTGTTGAACAGGCGGACCAGTTCGTCCAGCTCATGATCGGAACGCCGCTCGGGAACTCGCGAATCGAGCTGACCGGTGCGAATAATCGAGCGAGCTGTTGCAACGATCTGCCGGACCGGCTGCATTGCTCGATGGCCAAAGAAAGCCCCGGCCAGAAAACCCAGGAGGACGGTCACACTGCCGGTAAACACAAAAGTTTGGCGAATGGGATTGAGAACGGCGGTGCGGCTGTCGGTGCTGCGGCCGACCTGAAGGACTGAGCCGTTGGGCAACAATTGGGCGGCCAGGATGAAATCCTTTTTAGCATTTTGCGGGATTCGGATCACCCCTTCCGTCCAGTGGACCCCGGTGCGGCCGATGGGCACATCGCGCACGGTCACCCAGTCCTCGGGCCACCGCTCAAAATCCACCTGATTAAAGACGTCCACCACGCGCAGCAGGAGAGTGCGCTGCACCTGCCGTGGTTCGTTGTCCCACCAGGACCGCAGGGCGCGCAGGCCGCCGGCTTCGTAGACAGCGGCGACCTCCTGCCAACGAGCCTCCAGCACCTCGCGATCCTTGCTGCCGATGGCTGCGGCGAGCAGGTAATAGGCAAAGGCCAATAGAGCCAGCCCGCTGACCGAGAAGATCAGGGCATACCACAGGCTCAGCCGAACGGCGATGCTTCGCCGCAACGGGTCAAGCAGGCCGGAGAACATAACCCACCCCTCGGAGCGTGTGGAGCATCGCCTTGTCTTTATCGACCTTGCTGCGGAGCCGGTGAACCAGGACATCCACCACGTTGGTCTGCGGATCAAAACTATAATCGAAAATATGCTCCAGGATCATGGTTTTGGTGACCGGCCGATTGGCGTGGCGCATCAGGTATTCGAGCAAGGCGAACTCTCGCGGCTGCAGTTCAATCTTTTCCTCCCCTCGTTTCACCTCTCGGCTAAGCAAATCCAGCGTCAGGTCACCAACGGTGAGCCGGGTGGGCTCAGGGGTCTGCATGGCGCGCCGAATCAGAGCCTGGACACGCGCTAACAACTCCGAAAAGGCGAACGGCTTGGTCAGGTAATCGTCCCCGCCCGCTTGAAGCCCGCGCACCCGATCGTCGACCGATGCCTTGGCGCTGAGAATCAGAATGGGCATCCTTACCCCCTTGGCGCGGAGCTGTTGGATCAAAGTAAGACCGTCCAGCTTCGGAAGCATCAGGTCAACCACTGCCGCATCGTATGCAATTGTTTCTGCGCGGAACAGAGCGTCCTCGCCCTCTAAAGCGTGGTCGACGGCAAAGCCGTTCTGCTTTAACCCATTGACCACGAAAGAGGCGATCTTCTTATCATCCTCGACCACCAGGATTCGCATCGAACTCAACATAGACAAAAAGGGGTCAAGGGGAAGGGCTTTGTAGGTTCAAAGATAACCGGCGCGCGGACATTCTTGTCCGCAGCAATATCAAATGTTCAGCTAACTCGGGACATGCTGTACGCGATGGGCAAGTTCGGCCTTTGCTGCGGACAAGAAAGTCCGCGCGCCGGTACAAAGAACCCTCCCGCGCCGGAGTGCTCGGACGCGGGAGGGTGGTTGTATGACTGAGCGAGAAATTAACCCACGTTGCTCTCATCCACGACGACGTACTGGCTGCCGCCACCGCGCCAGACGCGTAGCAAGGTTTTCTTGTCAGCGGTCTTTTCAGTCATCTTAACGGCCTCTTCGGCAGTTTTGACCGACTTGTGATTGATCTCCTGGATCACATCGCCGGGCCGCAAACCAGCCTCGGCCGACGCCGAGTTCGGATCCACTTCGGTCACCACGACGCCTTTGACGTTGCCGGGCAGGCCAAACTGCTGGCGAGCGCCGTTGTCGAGGTCCGCCACCGTCACCCCGTTGAGTGTGCCGTTATCATCCTTTGGAGAGTTATCGTTCTTGGCCAACTGCTCGGTGCCAGGCAGTTCCTTCACGCTTACGTCAAGGGTCTTGCTCTCGCCATCGCGCACGATTTTCACCGGAACCGACTCTCCCGGCCGAATGCGAGCGACTTCAAGCTTGAGGTGCCGGCTGTCGGTCACCGGCTTTCCATTGAATTCGCGAATAACGTCGCCATCCTGGAAGCCCGCTTTCTCGGCGGGACTCTTGGGCGTGACCTCACTCACCAGCGCGCCGTGGGTGTCCTTGAGTTTAAACTCCTTGGCCAGCGCCGGATTGACATCCTGGATGATCACCCCGAGGTAGCCACGGGTAACACGACCGTCCTTGACCAGGCTATCCATGACGTCCCGGGCGATACTGACGGGGATGGCGAAGCCGATGCCCTGGTTGCCGCCGCTGCGGCTGAGGATGGCCGTATTGATGCCAATCAAACGGCCTTCAGCATCCACCAGCGCACCGCCGGAGTTGCCCGGGTTAATGGCCGCGTCCGTTTGGATGAAATCCTCGTAATCCAGGCCCACTGCGCCACCCCTACCAGTCGCGCTGACAATGCCCGTGGTAACCGTCTGACCAATGCCAAACGGATTCCCAATCGCCAGCACCACATCCCCCACTTCTACTTTGTCGCTGTCGGCCATCGGCACTGCCGGCAGATCCTTGGCGTCGATTTTGATCACCGCCACATCCGTCTTGGGATCGCGCCCCACAACCTTGGCGGTAAATTCGCGGCCATCCTGCAGCGCCACTTTAACCTCATCGGCGCCATCCACGACATGGTTATTGGTCAGAATATAGCCGTCTTTGGTCACAATGACGCCCGAACCGATCCCTTGCTGACGCGGCTCGCTAAATCCATGTCGCGGCATCCTTCCCTGGGGTTGGTCCCCAAAGAAACGGCGCAACAAATCATCCATACCGTCGGGCGCGCCGCTGAAGGCGGTATTGTGGAGCTTAGTGGTGGTAAACACCTTGACCACGCCCGGGGCCACTTTCTTGACGATGGGCGAGAAGCTGGTGTGTCCTGCGACGTCGCGCGTGAGTGGAGTCTCATCTACCGGCGGAGCGTTGAAGGTGTCGTTTTTGGCTTTCTGGGAAAAGGCGAGGGCCGATCCGGCCAACACCACCGCGCCGCCCAGGGCGATGGCCGCCACCCGATTGCTTGCTTTACGAAATAGGTTGTTCATAAATCTTTTGGTTGTTGATTCGTTGTTTATTGTTCACCGTCTTCTCAACATCACTGAGGCAATAGACCCTATGGCGATGACAGGAACCTTTCGGTGACATTACAAATTTGAAAGCTCAGGCGCTGTCGTTCAGAATCGCGGCTTGAGACGAGCGAGCAATTCCGATGGACTCTACCCCAACGGGCGCATCTCGACCCTACCACCCGGGTAGCGAAGGCGCGCTGCGCCCTCCGCGCCGCACGTAGCGCAGACCTCTGGTCTGCTGTAGCGCCGACTTTCAGTCGGCAGGCGTTCGAAGCGTTGGGACGGGCGAACTTGCCCTGCGCCCAGCAGGCTGGAAGTCTGCGCGGCGTTCAGCGGCGCAAATCGGCTCTTTGATTGGCAGGTCTTCGAGCACTCGTTCAGCCCGCTGAATGCGGGCTGGGACGGCGCAGCGCGACATCCCTACCTAACGGTGGAAGTGATACGAATAGAAAATCAATTCGACAGGTTCGTTTTAGACTACCTCACTCCGGTGGACGCGCCGTTCCAGCGAACACTCGAAGAGATTGATCTGCGCTGCCGGACCGAGCACGGAATAGCGCCGGGCCAAACCGCCGTTGGCGTGCTGGATTTGCGAACCCTGCGCCTGGCCATGGTCCATCCGGACCGGATAGAGTATGCCGCCAGCGTTGCTAAAGTCGCCATCCTGCTGGCCTACTTCCAACTGCGTCCTGGGGCTGCCACTCAGCTGGCGGCAGCGACCCGGTATGAACTGGGCCAGCTGATGAAGACTTCCAGCAACGAGATGGCCACCCGGTTCTCCCGCCAGCTTGGCCTGGCATCCATTCAGCAGGTGCTGAATTCCTATGGATTCTACGATCCAACTCAAGGAGGTGGTATTTGGATGGGGAAGCATTATGGAGATAATACCGAACGCGTCGGCGACCCGGTGGGAGATAATTCACATGCAGCGACCGTGCGCCAGTTGCTGCGGTTCTATCTTTTGCTCGAACAAGGCAAACTTGTCTCCCGTGAGGCTTCGGCAACGATGCGAGAGATCTTCGCCTCGCCGGATATACCACATGACGCGATCAAGTTCGTCAAGGGACTGCAAGGAAGAGAACGCGCCGTGCGCCGCAAATGGGGCTCGTGGGAGGACTGGCTGCATGATTCGGCGGTGGTCACCGGGCCAGATCGCTATTACATCCTGGTCGGGCTGACGCATCATCCGCGAGGGGATGATTACCTGGTAGACCTCGCCAGGGCCGTAGATGATGCGCTGGGTGTCTAGCGCTAGGCAGAGACGGCGCGCTGCGCTGTCCGCGCCGCACGTAGCGCAGACCTCTAGTCGGACCTCTGGCCTGCTGCATCGCCGACTTGTAGTCGGCAGGCGTTCGAAGCGTTGGGACGGGCGAACTTGCCCTGCGCCCAACAGGCTGAAAGCTTGCGATACGGCAGACTAGAAGTCTGCGCTACACCGAGGTCTGAGTCTGCGCGGCGTTCAGCGGCGCAAATAGGCACTTTGATTCGCATATTGTCGAGCCTTCGTAATCCGCCCGCTGAACGCGGGCTGGGACGGCGCAGAGCGCGCCATCCCTACCAATGGTGGCGGTGAGTCCGCAGTTTTGACCTTACAAGTGAGATTGCTTTTGCCACACTGCAGGGGGTGACAATTAATCAGAATGTTCCTTGAGCTCAACCTGCGCCCATATGAGTAATAAAATAAAACCGTTGAATCGACGTGAGTTTGTCCGTGTTGGCGGAGCCAGCCTCGCTGGAGGTTTATTGGCACTTACTTCGCCGCGCGCGTGGTCCAGCGCCACGTCCGGTGTGCCTCGTACCCGGCTGGAACGGCTTGCTAAAGGCGCCAATGTCTGCCGATGGTTTCGCTTTGTCAGGCAGCAGAGCCCTGAGCACTTCAGCAATTATATCACTGAAACGGAAGCCAAACTCGTGCGCCAGATGGGTTTGACCCATGTTCGGCTGTGTGTTCAACCCTCAATCATTATGGATCCGCAGAGCGGCGCAGTTCGCGAGCAAAACGCCGCATTTGTCGACGCCGCCATCGAGCGTTTTCATCGGGCGGGTTTGCTCGTGCTGATCGACTTGCACAATGAAGACCGCAAATCCGAATTGGATCCCGCCTGGCAGGACGCCTTCGTCCGTTTCTGGGGCGATTTCGCGGCCCGCCTCAAGCGGTTCGATCCCGAGCTAACGATGCTGGAAATTATCAATGAGCCGGTCTTTGGCGGGCGCGAAGACGAATGGAACGTGTTTAACGTTCGCCTGGCGTCGGCGATCCGCAAGGATGCCCCGGAACATACCATCATGACCTCCGGCCCGAACTGGGGAGGCATTGACGGCCTGCACAAGCTTAAGCTGCTGGATGACCCGAATGTGGTTTACTCGTTCCATTGTTATGACCCGTTCACGTTCACACACCAAGGCGCTACCTGGGCGGGACCGGACGTCAAACCGCTGCGCGGAGTGCCCTACCCCTCCAGTCCCGAGGCGGTAGCGCCGCTCCTGGCCGGTTTGGCGGAGTATCCCCGTTCACAAAAAATGCTCGAGGGCTACGGCAAACAAGGCTGGAACAAGGCCAAACTAGCGGCGCGGTTCAAGCAAGGAATTGAATGGGGCACGCGGAACAAAGTGCCCCTTTATTGCGGCGAGTTCGGCGTCTTCCCTCCCTATGCCAAAGCGGAGGATCGCGCCAATTGGTTCCGCGATTTCGGCCAGGTCCTGGCCGAAAATCAGATTGGTTGGGCCGTTTGGGGCTGGGATGAGGGTTTCGGCTTGAATCGAAAATATGTGGATGGCAAAGCCGAAGTGGACAAAACCGTCGCGGCGGCGCTCGGGCTTTCGGTTGCCAGAGAATAGACAACAGTTGACAACAGATAACATATTTTACAAATTGCAGTTGTATGACTGTGAATGTTGGTGAACATTTTGAGAGGATGATGAGCGATCTAATCGCCGGTGGCCGCTTCCAAAACCAGAGTGAGGTGGTACGCGCGGGTCTGCGTCTTTTGGAAGATCGCGAGTATGGCCAGGACGAACGGCTGGAAGCAGAGCTTCTTGGGCGTCTGGCGAGCCCTTCGAGTCCGTGGACCAAAAGCGATCTCGATCACATACGCGCACAGGGGGGAGTCAGGCGCAAACGCGGCCGGCTCAGGACCGCGGCGTGAAGCCGCTCCATAGGCGGTCCGAAGTCATACTCGACCTTGCCGATATCTATAATTGGATTGGGGCGGATAGCCCGGACACGGCGGAGCGTTTCCTGACTGCCGTAGTTAAGACTTTCGCACAAATCCAGCAACACCCAGCGATTGGCTGGCGTCGCTCCTGGCATAACGAGAAACTTTGCGACATGCGCTCATGGCGAGTTGAAAATTTTCCAAATTTCCTGGTCTTCTATCGGGAAGAAGAGGCGACCATTGAAATCTATGCCGTTCTGCATGGAGCGCGGCATTTAGAACGCGCGTTGCGCCGGCGGTAGGCTTCCATCATCTTACTCCTGGATGCGCCATGTTAACCCTCTCCGGCATCACTAAAGCCTACGGCGATCGCGTGCTCTTCGCCGAAGCAACCTTACAGGTCAATCGCGAGGACCGAATCGGATTGGTTGGCCCCAATGGCGCGGGAAAAACCACGCTCTTCTCCATTGTCCTGGGCCAGGAGCCGCCGGATGATGGGAAAATCACCTTCGAACGGGGCATTTCGTTTGGTTATCTCCCGCAGGAAAACGCGCCGGTGGCCGACGAGACGGTCATCGAACTGGCCACGGGAATCACTCCGGAATATATCAAACTTCGGCGAATCCTGAAAGCCTGGGACTCTAATCACCCCATCGAGGCGCTGCACCCGGAAGAAATTCATGATGACGTGCACGATCGCTTCAATCAGTTGGGCGGCTACCGGCTCGAAGCCAAGGCCAAGCAGATTCTGGCGGGCTTGAGTTTTCGCGAGAAGGATTTCGACCGGCCGGCCCGCGAAATGAGCGGCGGCTGGGTGATGCGAGCACACCTGGCACGGTTGCTCACCCAGGAACCGGACCTGCTCCTGCTGGACGAGCCCACCAATCACCTCGACCTCGAAGCCCTGCTCTGGTTCCAGACCTATCTTAGAAACTATCCCGGCGCCATTTTGGTAATTTCCCACGACCGGGAGTTCCTCAACCAGCTCGTCGGCAGCATCGTCGAGATTCGCCAAAGCCGGCTCATTCGCTATCGTGGCGGCTACGACGATTACCTCCTCCAGCGCGAAGCCCACGAACAACAGCTCCTGGCCGCTTTCAAGCACCAGGAGCGCGAGATTGGCCGGTTAATGGAGTTCGTCAATCGGTTCCGCGCCAAAAACACCAAGGCATCCCAGGCGCAAAGCAAGCTCAAGCAAATCGAGCGCATGGACAAAGTTGAGGCGCCGACCAATGATGCCGCGGAATTAAATTTTCAATTTCCCCAGCCCCAACGCGGCGGCCAGCGCGTGATCAAACTCCACGGCATTCACCATGCGTACGGCGAAAACGTGGTTTATCGGGGAATCGATTTTCAGGCCGAGCGCGGCCAGCGCACCGTCCTGGTCGGTCCAAACGGCGCGGGCAAATCCACCTTGCTCAAGATTCTGGCCGGAGTGTTGACGCCTCAAAGCGGCGAGCGAACTCTGGGGCACAACGTCAAAGCAGGATATTATTCCCAGTACCGCGTAGATATGCTGCGGCTCGAACGCACCGTCCTCGAGGAAGCCCTGGACACGCCGCAACGGATCACCGAACAGTTTGTGCGCACGCTCCTGGGCTGTTTCCTGTTTCGTGGCGACGACGTCTTCAAGCAAGTCAGCGTGCTGAGCGGTGGTGAGAAAAGCCGCTTGGCCCTGGTAAAACTGCTCCTGGACCCGCCGAACCTGTTACTCATGGACGAACCGACGACGCATCTGGATATGTCCAGCATTGATGCGCTCGCTTATGCGCTCGACCAGTTTCAGGGGACGTTGATCTTCATCAGCCACGACGTGTACTTCATCCGTGCCCTCGCCAACCACGTCGTGCATGTCAATGCCGGCCGCCTTACGCATTATCCCGGCGGTTACCAATATTACCTGGATAAAACCAAGGCGGTTTCCGAGCGCGCCGGTTTGACGGCGGGTGCGACGAACCCGTCGTCGGCCCGGGTGAACAACTATAAGACATCAGGCGGCGCAGACCCGGATCCCGGCTCAGCCGCCTCACGAAAGGACCAAAAGCGGCTCGCAGCCGAGCAACGCCAGGCGCGCTCGCGTGAAGTAAAAGCGCTGAAAATCCACGTCCAGCAACTCGAATCCGAAATTCATCAACTCGAAGCGCGTCAAGCCGAGTTGATTGCGGAGCTGGAAAAGCCGGAGACCTACGACAAAGGAGGTTTAGCCGTGTCTATCAATCGCGAACTGATGGAAACCCAGGAGCGCTTGGCCGCATTGAATCCAGAGTGGGAACAGGCGGCCACCCGCTTGGAGCAGTCGGGGTAGGTTGGCACAGGAATTCTTCAGTCATCTGCTCTCCGCCGTGGGCGGGATTCGGTATCAGCTTCTGGCGTTTATTGTCGACCACCAGGTCCAAAACCTCCAATGGCACTTGGCCCAAAAGATTGGGCACAGACTCGGGAACTTCGATAACGTCGAAGTTCTCCTTTCGGCCCATCAATTCAAGCTGCACGGGTTCGTACTTCAAACGCACTGCTTCTCCGTTGCTAGTCTGTGAGCGAACCGCGTCGACTCGTTGGAGGCCGAGTTTCTTAATTACGGACGGCTTGAGATACAAACGCGTGGCGCCGGTATCCACCAGCGAATCGACTTCGATCTGACGCGGTTTTCTCTTTGTGGCATTATGATTAAACAGCACCAAATCCCCGTAATTGGTCAACTTGATCTTTACAATTACTTTTCCCACATAAGCAATGTGCGAATAAACGGCCGGTGTTTCAATCAAAACTTGCCAGCGGCGCGCGCCTTTGACACGGTCTTGATGACCGCCAACAACATCTGAAACCAATCCAAACGATGAGCGTCAAAACCGTTAACCAGCTTAAGACTGTCAAATCCAACACCAAATCTCTTGTCGAAGCCGAGCTGTCCAAAACGGGCGGTTTGTTGCGCCTGGCGCCCACCTGGGTCCCGCGTTCGTTTCTGCAGCCCGGACTGCGCATCAAGTTGCACCCGGACGATACGTATGCCTACGGCGCGGACCGCGGCGGGATCGACGAACGGTGGTTCGCTTCGACGACCGAAGCCGCCAATGAAGGCCGAGTTCCCGATGAAGGTCTCAGCTATTGCGTCATTGGGAATCAACGATTGACCTTGCGCAAGGCGGTCGAAGACTGCGGAGCGGCCATTGTTGGCAAAACGATCTGGAAAAAGTATGGGCGCTGGCCGGTTTATTCGAAATTCTTCGACAACATGGGCCCCATTCCTTTGCACATGCATCAAAGCGCCAGGCAAGCCAAACTGGTCGGGCTGGAAGGGAAACCCGAATCGTACTATTTCCCGCCGCAACACAACAATGTCGGCAATAACTTTCCCTACACCTTTTTCGGCCTTGAGCCAGGCACCACCAAAGCCCAGGTCCGCAAATGCATCGAGGATTGGAACAAAGGCGACAATGGGATTCTTGACCTCTCAAAAGCCTACCGGCTGAAGCCTGGCACGGGCTGGCTGGTAGGGCCGTCCATTCTCCATGCGCCTGGCAGCTTCTGCACCTACGAACCCCAGTGGGGCAGCGATGTCTTCGGCATGTACCAAAGCATGGTCGAGGGCCGGTATGTCCCCTGGAGTTTGCTGGTCAAGGATATGCCCAAGAGCAAGCACAAGGACCTGGATTTCATCGTGGACCAACTCGACTGGGACGCCAACATCGACCCGAGCTTCAAAGACAATCATTACCTGGAACCCATCCCCGTTGCCGACACCGCCAAGGAAGGTTTTGTGGACCGCTGGATCGTTTACGGCAAGATTTGCTCGGACGGCTCCAAGCAAGGCGAGCAGCTTTTTAGCGCCAAGGAATTAACCGTGGATCCCGGTACCAAGTGCGCGATCAAAGACCACGGCGCCTATGGCCTCATCTGCGTTCAAGGCAGCGGCAAGATTAATGGCCTGCCACTCAATAGTCCGAAGCTCATTCGCTTCACCGAGTTGACCGAGGACGAGTTCTTTTGCACCGAGGAAGGCGCTCAAAACGGCGTGAGCTTCGAAAACACGAGCGAAACTGAGCCCCTGGTTTGCCTGCGCTACTTCGGACCAGAAGTCAATCCCGACGCGCCGGAAGTAGGCGCTTATAAGTAGTACTTGGTAGCGCAGACCTCTGGTCTGCTGTATCGCAGACTTCCAGTCTGCTGGCCGCAGGGCCCATGTCCAATGCCCAAAAACTTCGCACGCCTGCCGACTGCAAGTCGGCGATACAGCAGACCAGAGGTCTGCGCTACTCCGAAAACTTTGAAAGCGGCGAGACGAAGGATCCCAGGGTTTCAGCCTTTGCTCAACTCCTGCCAGAGGCAGGCGCTCATAAGCTGGCCCTTGGCAAAACAATCCAAATTAAATTTCTCGTTGGGCGAATGCGCGTTGTCATCGGGCAGCGCCAGCCCAAGCATGAGCGTATCGGCGCGCAGAATCTTTTTGAATTCATTGACGAT
>Ga0210409_10004460_pt1 | contig 15057 bp, 11 predicted proteins | sample IncBWH17MmetaG_FD_161649 | JGI IMG/M metagenome (GOLD analysis project Ga0210409, IMG submission 161649) | Forest soil microbial communities from Barre Woods Harvard Forest LTER site, Petersham, Massachusetts, United States - Inc-BW-H-17-M | ecosystem: Environmental > Terrestrial > Soil >... | reverse complement strand
GTCGGTGGCATCGCCCTGTGCGAAGATTGTCTGTTTCTTGTCAAAATGCAGGGATATTCTGCCTTCACCGATGGTTGAAAGGAAGATGTCAGGGTCGAATCTGTGCTTCTTCTGTCGCACTTTTCTGAAATGGAAGGTTAGCAGAAAAACCACGGGGAGTCACGATTGGTGACATCTTGTTACGATTTCCGAACGCGAGGAATTGTTTTCTGTACTTACTGCAGCGCCTGGCTCGGCCCCATTTCCTGGCGTCCGCCGATGTTGTAGCGTTTGAGCTTGCGATACAGAGTGGCGCGGCTGATGCCAAGCATTTTGCCCGCCATCGCCTTATCTCCCTTGACCTGTTCGAAGACGCGCTCAATAGTCGCGCGTTCAATGTCCTCCAGGTCCGTGGAGGAAACCGCGTCCGTCAACATGTTCGTAGCCGGTTCGGCGGAAGGCGAGGCTGATGCGATGGTGGGCGGCAGATCGCCGAGATCGATGGTTTTGCCATCACCCAGGGCAACCGCTCGCTCTACGCAGTTTTCCAGTTCGCGCACGTTTCCCGGCCAGTCGTATTGCATCAGGCATTTCATGGCGGCGTGGGTGACCTGCATCGAACTGTCGGGGGCGTGCCGATCGAGAAACCAATGCGCCAGCATGGGAATGTCGGAGCGGCGCTCGCGCAGCGATGGCAAATGCACCGTGACCACGTTCAGGCGAAAGTAAAGATCCTTGCGGAAGGTGCCGTTGCGATATTCGGTTTCGAGATCGCGATTGGTCGCGGCTACGACGCGGACATCGACTTTCACTTTCTGATTGCTGCCTACGGGGCGAATTTCCTTTTCCTGCAAAACGCGCAACAGCTTGGCTTGCATTTCGAGCGGCAACTCTCCAATCTCGTCGAGGAAAATGGTGCCACCGCTGGCGGACTGGAACAATCCTGTCTTCGACCGCAGCGCGCCGGTGAAAGCGCCTTTTTCGTAGCCAAACAGTTCGCTCTCGATGAGGGTGGGAACGAGCGAGCCACAGTCCACGGCTACGAAAGGGCGATTGGCGAAGGAACCGCGGAAGTGGATGGCGCGCGCGACTAATTCCTTGCCGGTTCCGCTCTCGCCGGAAATCAACACGGGCGTACGGGTATCTTTCAGCCGCGAGACCATGCGCAGCACGTCCTGAATTTTGGCCGACGAGCCGACGATGCCGTGCAGGTCGCTTTCGGTATCCACGCGCTCGCGGAGAAATTGGTTCTCCTCCACCAGGTGAACTTTTTCGGCCATCCTGCGCAGAAAGAGACGCAGTTCTTCCAAAGGAGAAAACGGTTTGCTGATGTAGTCGTAAGCGCCCAGCTTCATGGCTTGCACCGCGGTTTCGATGGAGCCATGTCCGGTCATGACCGCCACTTCGCTGCGCGGAAGCAACTTCTTAACCTTCTCCAGGAACTCGAGGCCGGACATATTGGGCATGACCATGTCGGTGAGAATCATATGCGCGGGCTGCTCTTCGAGCAGGGCCAATGCGGTCTCGCCGCTGTTGGCCTCCATGCAGGTGAAGCCAAGCGCCTCGCCCACAGTCATGCATAGGCGGCGAATGCTTTGTTCGTCGTCGACAATCAGTAGGCGAATACGTAAATCGTCACTCACAATGCTTTTCCTATCGTTTTCTCAATGACTGAAATAAATTGTTGAACCCGGAAGGGTTTCTCTACGCACGGCGCACCGGTTTTGCGTAAGGTCGCGACAGTTTCTTCGTTGGCAATATCGCCAGTAATGAAGACGATGCGCGTCGCCATATCTGGCCGGTATCGGCTTAGCCAGGCGTGCACATCGGCGCCGTCTACGCCACCCGGTGTGCGCATATCCGAGACCACGCCCAGAAACTGTTCAGATTCCAAGAGTCTTAGACCCTCGACTCCGGACTCAGTGGATACAACCGCGTAGCCGCTCCGCTCCAGCGCGGCGCGGACGTACGCCATGACGGCGGGTTCGTCCTCGATCAGCAACACTGGCAGAGCGTCGGGTCTCATGGAAGACGGCGTCGTTGTCATGGCTTCGAAACTCCCGCTGCAGTAACGGCTGAGGCTGCCTCCGAAATGGCGGGCAGACGTACGATAAACATGGCGCCGTCTCCAGTTGCATTGTTGTGACAAAGAATCTCGCCCGAATGTTCGCGCACGATGCCGTAGCAGATGCTCAGGCCTAAGCCTGTGCCCTTGCCAATTTCCTTCGTGGTAAAGAATGGGTCGAAGATACGCTCGGGAAACGAGATGCCGTAGCCGTTATCCCGAAATGAGATCTCAACAAAGCCCCCCAAGTTCGTAGTTCTGATTTCGATGCGCGCGGGACGCCCGCTATCGCGCACGGCGTCGTAGGCATTGTTCAGAATATTCAGGAACACCTGCTGCAATTGGTGAGCGTCGCCGATTACCTGAGGCAATTCCGGATCGAGTTGCTCAACCACCTGAACTCCTCGGCTGTGGAAGTCGTAGGCGCGCAGTTGCACGGTGCGGCTGAGAATCGTGTTGACCTGAACCGGCCGGGGCTGTGGGGGCATCTGCCGGGCGAAACTCAGCAGATTTTGCACGATCTGCTTGGTGCGCTGCGCTTCCTGCAAGATGATGCGCAGATCCTTACGAGCACTGTCGGGAACTTCGGGATTCTCCATTAACAGATCGGCGAATCCGAGAATCGCAGTAAGCGGGTTGTTGACTTCATGAGCGACCCCGGCGACCAACTGCCCCACTGCGGCCAATTTCTCCGCGTGAAGCAGTTTCGCCTGCAGCGTTGCCGCATCGCTGATGTCGCTCATAACGACAACAATGCTGGTGACATTGCCCTGCTCGTCGCGCATGGGACTCAGGTTCATGGAGAAATATCCGACCCGGCCTTCGCCATGCACGATCTGCACTTCCAGATTGTCGACTTGCTGGCCAGCCAAGGTTGCGGCGAAGGCCTCATGAAGTGCCTGCCGCCGAGCCGGAACGATGAGTTCCTCCAAAGGACGGCTCAAGAGTTGGTTCTGCTGGTAACCCATGTCATACCAGCGCCGGTTGGCGTAGCTAACCAGTCCAGCGGCATCTGCCACCAGGATCAGGCTTTGGGTATTGTTCAGAATCTTGCCGGAGAAGTCGCGCTCGCGCTGCAATTCGGATTGAAAGGTTCTCAGGCCGCTGATATCCAGCATGACGCCGCGATATTGCACGATGCGCTGTTGAGCGTCGCGTACAGCAAAAGCATTGATCAGAACATGGACGGACGACCCGTCGCGGCGGCGGAGAGTTTGCTCATGATTCCGCACCGCGCCGTACTGCTGCATCTGCCCGGCTAATTCTTCGTACTGTTCGGCCGAGAAATATACCTGGGTGCGGACATCGGCTTGCAGAAGTTCCTCCCGGTTGTGGTACCCGAGTATGCGGACCAGGGCGTCGTTGACTTCAATGAAGCGCCCATCGGGAGTTGAGAAAAACACACCCTCCTGAATATTGTCGAAGAGTTCGCGATAACGGCGCTCGGCTTCGCGGCGATCGGTGATGTCTTTGAGGACGTGAATGGTCTGCAGACCCTCGCTGTTAGCTCCATGAACCCGCGACGTCGACACCAGATAAGTTCGGTCGAGCACCGGCAGAACATACTCATCCGTAGCTGCGTCGGTAATAGAGCGGCAGAAGGGACAGGCCTGCAAGGGAGCATCGTGCCCCATGGCCAACAGAGCGCCCATGTTGACGCCGATGAGTTCATGCGGCTGAACGCCGATGAAATCGGCCAGTGAACGGTTTACCCGGAGAATGTGATCGGATTGATCGTGGGCGACGATGAAGTCGGTGATGGCATCGAATATCTCGATCCAGTGCCGGTTGGCCTGGTCCATGCGGGTGAAGAGCCGGGCATTCTCCAGTGCAACCGAGGCTTGCGCAGCGATGGCTTGCAGGAGTTGCTCGTCTTCCTCCAGCAAAGGCTTATCACGATTGGCGAGACACAGGACGCCCACTAGATCTCCCGACGAACCCAGCAGCCGAACGAGTGTACAGTCACGCCAACGGAGGAGCGAGCTCAGTTCTGGACCAAACAGGTCAGCTGCGCTGGTGGAGACAATCGTAGCCGTGTGCTCGCCCAATGCGTCGATTAGGCCACGATCAAAGCGGCGCAGCAGGGAGTTTGAATCGCGGCCGGCAGTGGACGCTCCATGGAGCAGGAGAGTTTCCAAGTCCGAGCCGTGTTGCACAGCGAATGCAGCGTCCTGCGCGCCCATCAGGTCTACGGCACGGGTAACAAAGTTCTTGGCACACTCGGGAAGCCGGAGATGGGAGTTCAGCTCCAATGCAAGTCCCATCAACGATTCAGCGCGGCGGCGGTGTTGCTCAGACAAATGTAGATTGCGTATGGCTTCGAGGGTGACCGCGACATGCGCTGCCAAAGCCTGTGCTGAACGAACGTTCTCCCGCGAAATTCCCGCGCCGTCCTGCCGGTCGAGGACTCCGAGCAAACCCAACAACCTCCCCCCGGCCCCTAACAGCGGTACCGCCAGGAGTTGACGCACCTTGAACTGCGAAATCATCGCCAGGTTGGCGCCCGGGATCTTGGAGGGATCGTTGGACCAGAACGGCTCTTTGCTGAACAGAGTGCGGCTGGCGACGCCCTCGGGAAAAATCTGGTCTACCGGGCCGGGCTTGCCATTCTCGGCGCCCCAACGAACGTGAAATGCTTCCCCTTCGAGCAGACCGACGAAGGCCCTGCCAAAACCGAGGAAGTCGGCGGCACGAACCACGAACTGGCGCAGGAACTCGTCGAGATTTCCGAGCGAACTGAGCTCCGAAAGAATGTCCAGGAGTTGATGCAGTTCGTGAGCCTGCGCACGGGCGGTACCGTAGAGTTCGGCATTGGCGATGGCGACGGCGCCAAACCCAGCCACCGCCGAGAGCAGCGACTTTTCTTCGTGGCTGAAAGAGCCTTCCTCCCGCGGATAAACGAGAACGGCTCCCTCGGCGCGCGAAGTGCGGATGGGAGCGGCCAGCAGCATTCCGGCTGGGACTAAATCGCCGAGAGCATGGGTGACGGGATCGATGGCAACTGTGATCGGTTCGCCGGCTGCAAGCGCCCGGGCGGCAAGATCGGCGGCAAATTGCAAAGCCTTACGGTCAAATCGAGCGCGGGCGGAAGTCGCCAGTTGCGGAGACTCAGCGCCGACAGCATGAAGTCCAACGGTCGTTCCCTGCCGCAGGAGAATACACACCAGCCGGGTGCGCAAGAGAACCCGCAAGCGATCGGCCACAGCCTTAGCCACTGCAGAGGCGTCAGGCACGGCATGCACGGCTTGGGCGACTTCGACAAGGATCTCAGCCCGGCGATGCTCCTCTCGCGATACCTGGGTGAGACGGCTGGCTTCCAACAAGCTGCCTAACTGGCCAGCCAGAATGGTCGCTTTGGCAGCGAGATCGTCGTTGAAATAATCCGCTTCCGATACCTGCAGGAAGACGGCCGCTCCGATGACTTCGTTGGCTACCACGAGTGGCGCTGCCATCAGCGATTTGGCGCGAAACTCAGCTGCCACGGGATACCGCTTGGGAAGCGGATCGCTCATATACAGTGTTTTGCGCTGACGAATCGCTTCCATGGCAACCGCACTCTCGCGGGCCTTCAGTCGCCGGCCGGGAAAGTCAGCGGCCATCAATCCGTCGGCTTCGGCACCTACCAACTCGTCAGGGGAATCGCAACGCCAGAAATATGTGCCATCCACGCGAAAGAACCTGCGCGTCGCCTGACAGAAGAGTCGGATCAGAGCTGGCGCTGGAGTTCCCTGAGCAGCCGCTTCGGAGAATCGCAGGAGGACATTTTGGAAAGCGTCATCCGAACGCGGGCCGGTTTTCTCCAGCACTGTCGAATCTCCGGCATGTGTTGTCAGAAAGGCACCGCCTCGCATGGTCAAACTACAAGTAATTGAATATACAGGAAAAATAGACTGTGATCTCAATTTGAGTCAAGAGAATAACGTTTGGAGTGCCGAAGTGGGAAATCTTGACGAAAGGTGATCGGGTCGTCTCAGTCTGAGAGATGGCGGGGGAAATGAGACGAATCCGGTCGCTTGGTACGGCAAGTGCAGAACCAGCAAGATCAGCCCAACTCATTGATTAAGGGGTTCTTATTGGCCCATTACCCAAAGGTGCCAGGAACCTGTCCAGGTGGCAACGGCATTGCTGTTGCATGAGCAGGGTGTTTCCCGAGGAGGAGCAGTGTCTGTCCAAAAGATACGGCAGTGGGCCATGACTGGCCTCTTGGCGTTTGCGGCAACTGCGGCGGCAATGTTCCAGCCCTTGCCCGCTCTGGCGCAAGGGGAGCTGGCACGGAAGACAAAAACGAAAGTATCTCCCACTTATCCAGACCTGGCGCGGCGGATGAACATTACTGGCACGGTCAAAGTGCTGGTGGTGGTTACGCCCAGCGGGAACCTGAAAGACACCAAGGTAGTTGGCGGAAACCCGCTCCTGGTGAACGCAGCGATGGACGCATTGAAGAAATGGAAGTTCGAACCGGCCGACACCGAGAGCAGCGGAACCGTGGAGTTCAAGTTCCAGCCACAAAATTAAGTGGGAAGGAATTCCCGGCAAGAGTGAACCGACTGAAAGGATTTCACCCGACTTCGACCATTATTCAACCATGAGCTCGGGGCGAACGGTAAAGGGAATGCGAGCGAGCGGAGGCACAGCACAATGACGATCGGCAAGAAACTCTACCTAAACTTCGGAGCCGTCCTTGCGATGGTCGTGGTGCTGTTCCTGATCAATCTCATCGTCGTGCAACGTGAGCATAGCGCCAAGGCCGCGGCTTCCCAGGCATTGCAAATGGCCGCCATTACCGACAAGATCCGCTTTCAGATGATGCAAAACCGCCTGTCTCTGAGCAACTATCTGCTCAGCGGCGACACCCGCGAAGTCGAGCGGTTGAATGATGGCATGCGAGTTCTGGAAGAGAAACTGCAGGCCGGACAGAACCTTACCACCTCGGATCAGCAGCGGAACGCACTGGAGAGAGTACAGACCAGCGAGCAAAATTGGGCCCGCGAGTTTGCCGCGCCGCTGATGGATAAGCGGAAAGAAGTGGACAGCGGAAACGCCACTGTGGCTGAACTGCAAATTTTCTATCTGCAGAAAGACGCTTCTTCGTGGGTGAAGAACGCCAGCGAGTATCTGGACGCGGCTGACCTCGAAAACACCAAGGTGCTAGAGACCAGGCGAAAGTCCGATGAGACTGCGGGAACTGCCACCTTCGTGATCGCTTTGCTCAGCACTCTGGTGGCGCTGACGCTCGGAGTGGTCATCGCTTACACCACCGCCAAATCCATCACTTCGTCGCTCAACGATCTGATGAGGATCGCGCGGCAAATCGCCGATGCCGGCGATCTGGACCACGAAATCGACATCCATCGCAGCGATGAGATTGGCGAATTGGCTCGAACCTTTGCCAACATGGTCACTTACCTGAGGGAAATGGCAGCGGTTTCAGAGGCCATCGCCGGCGGGAACCTGGGCGTCGATGTCCAACCCAGATCGAAGAATGACACGTTGGGCAAAGCCTTCGCGCGCATGATCGAGGGTCTGCGAAAGTTGGTACGCAACGGGCGCGATGCCGCGCAGCAGGTGGCCAGCGCCTCTAACCAGGTCGCGGGAGCCTCCGACGAATCGGCCAAGATCAGTCTGCAAACCTCGTCCGCCATCGATGAAGTCACCAGCACCATGCACGAAATGAGCGTCAACGTGCAGAATATGGTGAAGAGCACAAAGGTGCAGGCGTCCAGCGTAAGTGAGACTTCCGCTTCCATCGATCAGATGGTGGCTTCGATCCAGCGCGTGGCGGACACTGCCAAGGTGTTGCTCGACATCTCCAATCGCTCGCGTGAAGAAGTGCACAACGGCATCGCCACCATGGAAAAGGCGACCGACGGACTGAATCGCATCAACACTACTATCCACTCCTCGGGCGAGATCATCGACGTGCTCGGTCAAAGGGCAGACGACATCGGCAAGATCATCGAAGTGATCGATGATCTGGCAGAACAAACCAACCTGCTGGCGCTGAACGCCGCGATTGAGGCAGCGCGCGCCGGAGAGCATGGACTAGGTTTCGCCGTGGTCGCCGACGAAGTTAGGAAACTGGCGGAAAAATCCGCCCAGTCCACCAAGGAGATTTCCGAACTCATTCAAAGCATTCAGAAGGAATCCCGCAAAGCGGTTGAGAACATGGACCAGAGCACTTCCATCGTGAACGAGGGGCTGGGGCATGGAGAAGAGCTGAACACGGCGCTGCGCAAGATCTCGAATGTGGTCACGGAAGTCTACAAGTTCGCGCAGGAAATTGGTGCCGCGACTAACGAACAGTCGCACGGCTCTTCGCAGATTGCCCGGGCTACCACGCGATTGAACGAGATTACTCATGAAATCAATTCGGCTGTTGAGGAACAAGCTTCGGGCGCCCACGCCGTAGTCAAAGCTATGGAGCGGATGCGCGAGTTGGTGCAGAACACTACCTCGGGCTCGACCGAATTGGCCGCCTCGGCCGAGCAGATGTCGAAGATGTCGCGTGATCTGCTGGATTCGATGGGCAGATTCGCGCTGGACCAGACGGAAGCGGGCGTGTCGCACCGCGAGGAAAAGGCCGGCGGCAGAGGCAGGGCTCGGCACGCTGCTGCCGGTTCGGAAAACTAACCTAGGTCCAGAGATGAACCGCGAACTGCATATCGTCGGCTTCAAAGTAGGGCGCGAGACCTACGGCGTACCTATTACTGCCCTCCATGAGATCGTGCGCGTGCCCGAGATAACGGCCGTGCCGGATGCCCCGGATTATGTTGAAGGCGTGATCAATCTGCGGGGGAAGATTGTCTCTGTCCTCGATCTGCGGAAGCGGCTCGGGGAAGCTGCTATCGCTCCTAGCAAGCGCAATCGAATTCTTGTAGTCGAGCATCGGGGGCGGCTTTGCGGGCTGATTGTGGATTCCGCCTCCGACGTGCTCAAGATCCCAGCCGCGGACATCGATCCTTCTCCGACCGAGTTTGTGGAAGGCGGGCTGAATTGTGTGACCGGGCTGGGCAAGTACCAGGGCCGGCTGATCGTCTTGCTGGATGTCGCTAAAGTTCTCGACTTCAGCGGAACGACCCGGCAGCAGCGCGAGGCGGCTCCGGGCACGGGTCCGGCCGCTCCGGCGGAAAACGTGCGCGGCGCGGCGGCTTCGAAATAGCACGACAGGTGACATAAACGAATGGGAACAGCAGGCGTGCAAGCGCCCCTCACCGAACCCGAACTGAAACTCCTGCAGGCCTTGGTCTATCAGGAGTGCGGGATGCATTTCGACTCGCGGCGCGCCGATTTTCTCCAGGATCGTTTGCAACGGCGGCTCAAAGAATGCCAGCTCGACTCCTTCTACAGCTATTACCGCCTGCTGATAAGCAAGGAAGGCAAAGAAGAGCTAGCCCGGCTGCTGGAAAATCTCACCGTCAACGAGACCAGCTTTTTCCGCAACAAGGCACAACTGGAGCTGTTCCATAAGCACGTTCTCGATGACATCCTCCGGCGCAAGCAGGAGCGACGCGATTTTTCCCTGCGCCTGTGGAGCGCCGGCTGCTCGACCGGGCAGGAAGCCTACACCATGGCCATGCAAGTTGCGGACGCGCTCTCTTACCACGCGTTGCGCAATCCTTCGAGCCACGAGACATCTTTTCCCAAGCCTCTGATCCCTCCGCCCTGGAGGCTGGAAATTCTGGCCAGCGACATCAGCTATTCGGTGCTTCGAGCCGGACAGGAAGGAATGTACACGGAGAGTCAAATGGCTTCGGTGGATTACAGCTACCGCCTGCGCCATTTCGACAAGGTGGGCGACCGCTATGCGGTGAAGAAGGCGCTCAAGGAACTGGTCCACTTTGACTTTCACAACCTGAAAACGGAATATCTGCCCCAGCGCAACGACATCATCTTCTGCCGCAACGTCATGATGTATTTCGATGAAGCCGAGCAGAAACGTTTGATCGAGAAGTTTGCCCGCTGCCTGAATCCGGGAGGCTACCTGTTCGTGGGACACGCGGAAAGCCTCCTGGGGCTGACCGATAAGTTCAACATGATTTACCGCGAGACCGGGACCGCTTATCAGCATATCGAGGTGACGGCGTGAGCCAGTTCCCGGACGAGCGCGCGGAGGAATTGAAGGAACTCTTCTTTGAGTCTGCGTCGGAATTGCTGCAGTCGCTCAACGAAGAGACGTTGAAGCTCGAAAAGCAGCCGGACGATCTCGAAGTGGTGCGCACCATCCGCAGGATCGTGCATACACTCAAGGGTGATTCGGCCGCAGTGGGTTATGCCGAGCTTAGTGAACTGGCGCACGAATTCGAAGATGCCCTGGCGCTCGAGACTAGCGAAACTCCCACCTCCCTTGCAGAAGTAGCATTTGCCGCGGCGGATACATTCACGGAGATGCTGAGCTGCTATCGCGACGGCACCAAGCTTCCGTCGGCAGAACCGGTGCGGAAGATGATCCGCAAACTGTCGCGAGACCCAAAGGGCCGTAAGCCGCGCAAAGCGAAGAGCCAGGCAGCTTCTGGTCCTGAAGTCGAGTGGACCGAGTACGAGAAGCTCGCTATGCAAGGGGCACTGCAGCAGGGCAAGCAGGTGTACCACGTCATCGCGCAAATTGATCCCAACTGCGCAATGCCGATCGCGGCCCAGCAATTGATCCTCAAGGCGCTCACCGAAGCGGGCGAAGTGCTGGCCACTCGACCTGAGGCCGGATCCGCCAAGAACGCGATGCAGTTCCAGTTGCTGGTGTCGAGCGACCAGACCGCGGAGTTTCTGACCGCGAAGTGCCGCATCCCAACCATCATCTCGCAGGTTAAAGTTGAGAGCATCGGAACCCCGGCGCAGAAGCCAGTGCAGAAATCTAGCGGTGGCGAAGCTGGGCCGAAGCCTTCTGCAGCCCAAGGCGCCGTAGCCCTCTCGCCCGCGGCCAATACTGAAGAAAAGCTGGAACTCAAAGCCGCAGTGGAACCGGTCGAGGAAATTGAAACCGCCCCGATCGCACCTTCCCCCGAACGCGCTGCCACAGCCAAACCTAGTCCTGCTCCTGCAGAAAATCTCTTGAGGGTGGATGCGGAGCGGATCGATACCGTATTGAATCTCGTGGGCGAATTAATTATCGGGAAGTCCATGTTGCAGCAGGCACTCAACGAATTCGCCATGCACTATCCCAAGGAAGCCATGCGCGGCCGCTTCGCCGATGCCATGGCCTTTCAATCGCGAGTATTAAATGATCTGCAGCGCTCGGTCATGAAGGTTCGCATGGTTCCGGTCGAGCAACTGTTCCGCCGATTTCCCCGTATGGTTCGCGACGTCGCCAAACAATGCGACAAGCAAGTCAACCTGGCGCTGAGTGGGCAAGACACAGCCCTGGACAAGAGCCTGCTGGATGCCATCGCGGAACCGCTCACCCATTTGGTTCGCAACGCTATTGGACATGGTATTGAAAGCGCCGAGGAGCGCACTCGCAACGGCAAACCGGCGCACGGAACCATCCGCCTCGGGGCCTACCATCAAGGCAATCAGGTCATTGTGGAAATCAGTGACGACGGGCGGGGCATCGATGTGCAGAAGGTTAAAACAAAAGCCATCGAACGCCGCCTCTTGAAGCGAGAAGAAGCAGAACGGCTCAGTGAAGCTGACATTCTGGATTTTATCTTCCGCCCGGGATTCAGCACCGCCGAGGAGATCACTGAAATTTCCGGCCGCGGCGTGGGGCTGGATGTAGTGCAAAGCGTCTTGCATCGGCTTAAAGGCACAGTCCATCTGGTGAGCCATCCGGGACAGGGATCTACCTTCCGACTGCAATTGCCGCTGACTCTGGCCATCATCAAAGCCCTGCTTTTCCGCGTGGAGCAGCGCCTGTATGCCATTCCGCTGAATGCCGTGGCGGAGATCGCTCGGGCCCATGAATCCGATATCCATCAGGTCGATAACTGCGAAGTACTGCAACTGCGGAATCGTCTCCTGCCAGTGGCTCGTCTAGGGCGTCCGCCAGAACAGCGGACGGATGGCCGTCCGGAAAAAGTCTTCGTGCTGGTCATCGCCGTGGGCGAACGCAAACTCGGGCTCCTCGTAAACGCACTCGAAGGCGAAGAGGAACTGGTCATCAAGGCGTTGGATGATCAGACTGCGGAAACCGATTTGGTCAGCGGCGCTTCGATTCTCGGCGATGGTCACGTGGTTCTGATCCTGAATCTCGCAGCCATCGTGGAACGCTTTTCGAAGTCGCGTCCCGATACGGTTGGCGGACCGAGTGTGGGCCTGCTCCTATCGCAGGCAGAGCGGGCACGAATCGCGCAGAATGCGGCAGGAGGACGGCTATGACGCCTCCGGTACGTGTATTGGTGGTGGACGATTCCGCGCTTATGCGCAAGCTCATTCCGCAAATTCTCCAAACCGACGCTTCGATTCAGGTTGTCGGCACGGCCATGGACGGGAACTTCGGCCTGAAAAAGATCGAGGACATGAAGCCGCAAGTAGTAACGCTCGATCTCGATATGCCGGGCATGGGTGGGCTGGACATGCTGAAAGAAATCATGTTGCGCTACCAGCTGCCCGTGATCGTGGTCAGTTCCCACAGCACTCAGGGGGCATCGGTTACGCTGCAGGCGCTATCCATGGGAGCGTTCGATTTTGTAGCCAAACCCAACGACGTTTCCGCCAACATGCCGGAAATCGCACGTGAGCTCATTGCCAAGATCAAGGCTGCGGCGCAGAGTCGAAGGGTTATAGTCGCAGCGCCGGTCGAACCTCCGAAACCGTCACCCAAGACCACTCCCGACGCTAAGACTCGAGCCACGCGAATTGTGGCGATTGGGGTTTCCACGGGCGGACCACAAGCGCTGCAATACGTATTGCCACAGCTGCCTAAGAATTTTCCAGGAACCATCCTGATCGTGCAGCACATGCCCGAAGGATTCACGGAAATGTTTTCCCGGCGGTTAGAGGAAATCTGCGGCATCACGGTCAAAGAAGCACAATCGGGAGACCTCCTGCTGGCCGGACGAGCCTTAATCTGCCCTGGTAACCGGCACCTCAGAGTGAAGCGCTTGCCGCTGGGCGACGTCGCAGTGCTCAATGACGAACCACGAGTGAATGGCCATCGTCCTTCGGTGGATGTGCTGTTCAAGAGTGTCGCCGAGGAATTCGGAGAAAAAGGCATCGCCGTGCTCATGACTGGAATGGGCGAGGACGGAGCGCAAGGGATGGGCCTGGTCAAGGCAGCCGGGGGAATGACCATCGCCCAGAGTGAGCAATCCTGCGTGGTGTATGGCATGCCGAAGGCAGCCATCGAGCGCGGGTATGCGGTACGGGTGGTCGCTCTCGATGCGCTGGCCAACACCTTGCAAGCCCAGTGCATGCAAGAGAGGAAGACCGGAGGCAAGGCGGAATCCGAGGAAGGCGGCAAAGCCGCTGGAGTCGGCAAGAACTGATTTTTGTCCGGCAGGCAAGAACACGATGCCGGAACTTTGAAGCGGTAGGAGGTTGTTATATGGAACAGTTTGCGCCAGTGAAACGCAGTAAGGACGGTCAGCCGGTCCGCTACCTGGTAGTGGACGATTCCGTCTTCGCGCGCAAAAATCTGGCCCGGATGATCGAAACATTCGGTGGCCAGGTCGCAGGCGAAGCCGGAGACGGCGTGTCCGCTATCAGCGAATACGATCGGCTCAAGCCGGATATCGTCCTCATGGACATCACCATGCCACAGATGGAAGGGATCGAGGCTGCCGAGAAAATTGTGCAGCAACACCCCGAAGCACGCATTGTCATGGTGTCCTCCGTCGGATATCAGGAGAACATCGTGGCGGCGTTGCAGCGGGGCGCTCGTCATTTCGTGCAGAAGCCGGTGAAACCGGAGGTCTTGTACGAAGTGATCAAGTACGTGATGGGTGAGGATGGCACTGCGGCTCAGGCCGCGGGCGCGGGGGCCTGAAATGAGAATGGAGCTGATCCAGCCGTTTATCAACGCGGCGGATGCCGTGTTGGCACAGGGACTGCAGTGTCCCACCTCCATTGCGAACCTCAGCATGGAACAGGAGGCCTATCGCCGCAAAGGCGTGGCTGCGCTGATCTGGGTAACCGGCGACATCGAAGGACGCATCGTCATCGATCTGGACCCGGAAACCGCCCTGCGGGTGGCCAGCCGGTTCGCGGGAAGCGATCTGCCGGAATCGGACGAACTGGTGCGGGAAACCGTGTGCGAGTTGGCAAACCTGGTGATTGGCAACGCGGTCACCTCGCTCAACGATCAGGGATTCCATTTCCGCGTACACCCACCAGTGCTGCACACTTCCGAACATGGCCCCAAAAGCAGTGAAGACACCGAAGCCCTGGTGATGTGTTTTGAAACCTGCATCGGCAACGTGTTCCTGAATATCGCCCTGCGACACAAGGGTTCGCGACAGCCCGAACAGGCCACAGCAGTGGGGCAGTAGGATAGAGAATCAGCGGAAGCTTGCTAAGGTAGGCTTGGGCATCCTCGCCCGTGCAGGTTTGATACGTCATTTCCCACAGGCCTTGAGAAAACAATAACTACCATTCCGCTACGGACCAGCCACAGCGAACACCGGGCTCTGCGGCGTCACAGCGCTTCCAGTCCCGCCCTGAGAACTCGCCGTTACTCCCGCCGCGTTGAACACAGTGAATGTTCCAGTCCCGACGGCGGTTATGGCGAACGTCCCGTTGTTCCCGGAGTCTCCGAGGTTTTCTATAGCAATGGTCATGCCCACACGGAGAGGTGGGCCGGAAATCGGGACGTAAGCATACGTCGTGTTTGAGCCGCTTTGAGTTGCAGCTGTGATGCGAATCGTCGATGGCTGAGAAGAGCTCACAGGGGCAGGCATCTGCAGCACCAGTGTGTCGGTCAACGTCTGAATAATCGCTACATTCCCAGCATCGCAATTCCCCACATAAACGCTTGAGCTGTCTGCAGCAGCGGCGATCGACAACTCGGACGGGTTCGAGGCGCACACCTTTGAGGCTGCGGTCAACGGAATCGTGGTTTTGATGCTTCCGTCCAAGGCATT
>Ga0210409_10004459_pt1 | contig 15058 bp, 14 predicted proteins | sample IncBWH17MmetaG_FD_161649 | JGI IMG/M metagenome (GOLD analysis project Ga0210409, IMG submission 161649) | Forest soil microbial communities from Barre Woods Harvard Forest LTER site, Petersham, Massachusetts, United States - Inc-BW-H-17-M | ecosystem: Environmental > Terrestrial > Soil >... | reverse complement strand
CGCGGGAATGGCCGGAGTGGTCCTCGCCCCACTGTTCCCGGCGTTGCCGCTGACCGGGCTGGCGGCTGTGACGGCTCCGGCGTTCTTCACCTCGGCCAGCATGAACCAGCTTCCGTCCGGCACCCCCGTCCTCGCTGTTCCGTGGCCGTCAGTGAGCGCGATGGACGGGATGAACTGGCAGGCTGCCTCGAATATGCATTTCCGACTGCTGGGCGGCTATTTCATCGGACCGGCGTCGCCGAACCAGAAGGCCCTGCGCGGGATCGCGGAGTCATTCTCGGGACCGGCGCCACCGGCTGAGCCGGGCGCGATGCAGAGGTCGGAGTTCGTCGCTGAACTCCACTCCAACAACGTGGGCGCGATCATCGTCGGACCGAATCCACAACAGGCGGCCGCGGTGGCATTCTTCACGGACCTGCTGGGCGCGCCACCACGCGAGTTCGACGGCGTCGACGTGTGGATGGTCAGCGGACCAACCCAGTGACCATAGGGGAGTAGTGCACGTGTCCTGGATGGAGCCGACCGACTCGATGTCACGCGTTCTGCAGCGTATGGCGTCGATACCCCAGGCGGAGCGAACCGGCCGCATCCACGACGTGCAGGTCAAGACGCTGGTGAAGCGCGCCGATGTCCGCGGCTATTTCATGGAGCAGCTCAAGCGGGGTGACCTCGATGACGAAGGCAGACCCTTCATCCAGCCGCAAGCCTTTGCGCAGATGTCCCGCAGCCTGGTGTACGCGCGCGGAGGGAATCCGCCCGAGCTCATCAAGGCTTTTCACTGGCACAAGCGGCAGTGGGACTATTGGGACGTGGTGATCGGCAACGCGCGAGTCGTGCTCGTGGATCTGCGTGAGGAGTCGCCGACCGCGGGGATCATCCAGACGCTGGTGCTGGGTGAGAACGCGGCTCGAGTGGTGGCGATACCGCCCATGGTGGCCCACGGCTACCAGTGTCTGGGCATGCAGGACGTACACCTCGTTTACTACGTGACCGAGCCGTACGACGCGACAAATCCGGACGAGGGCAGGATCGCGTGGGACGACCCCGGGATTGGCTTCGATTGGCGCATCGAGAACTCTTGATGCGGCTGCTCGTGACCGGAGGCGCAGGGTTCATTGGGAGCGAGTTCGTGCGCGCCACGATACGGGAGCATCCCGACGACATCGTGACGGTACTCGACAAACTCACGTATTCGGGCAACCTAGCCAACCTTGCGCCGGTCGTCCATGAGCCGCGATGCCACTTCGTCAAGGGCGACGTGTGCGATGCGCGAATCGTCAACGCACTCGCCTCCGATTGCGATGTCATCGTCAACTTCGCCGCGGAGACACACGTCGATCGCTCACTCGAGGCACCCGGACAGTTCATCCAGACCGATGTGTACGGCACATTCGTACTCCTCGAGGCCGCGCGCCGTGCAGGCCACGATCGCTTCGTGCAGGTCTCCACTGACGAGGTCTACGGCGACGTTCCCACTGGGAGCAGCGCCGAGGGTGACCCACTGCGCCCACGCAGCCCGTATTCGGCCAGCAAGGCCGGGGGCGAGATGATGGTGTCGGCATATCGCGCGTCGTACGGGCTTCCGGCGATCATCACGCGCGGCTCCAACACATACGGGCACTATCAGTTTCCAGAGAAGATCATCCCGCTGTTCATAACCAACGCGATCGACGACATGCCGCTTCCCATATATGGGGACGGCCGCGCGGTGCGCGACTATCTGCACGTCGAGGATCACGCTCGCGGCATCGATGCAATCCTGCGCCGGGGCGCACCCGGCGAGGACTACAACATCGGCCATGGCGGTCAGACGAATGGTCACGAGGTCGCCGACGCGGTGCTCCAGGCTCTCGGCAAACCATCGTCGTTGAAGCAGCACGTGCGAGACCGCCTGGGACACGATTCTCGCTACTCGCTGGACACATCAAAGCTCCGTTCGTTGGATTGGGCGCCTGCCATCGACTTCGCGTCGGGCATCCGCAGAACGGTTGACTGGTATCGGGACAACCAGGAGTGGTGGCGGCCCCTGAAGTCCGGAGAATTCTGGGAGTTCTACCAGCGGAACTACAAGCCGCTGGTCAGCGCCACCGAGTGACATCGCTGCGCATCCTGGTCACCGGGGCCGGTGGGCAGTTGGGCGGAGAGGTGGCGGCAGCCGGACTCGAGCGGGGACATGATGTCGTCCCCACAACCCGTTCAGAGTGCGATGTTCTCGACCCGGCCGGCGTCGGCCACGCCCTCGACTCGCACCGTCCGGCGATCGTCATCAACTGCGCCGCCTGGACCGATGTCGAGGGCGCCGAGAACAACAGCGACGGTGCGTTCGCGCTCAACGCGATTGCGCCGCGAATCCTTGCCGCCGCCTGCGCCAGTCGAGACATCCTGCTCGTGCACATCAGCACCGACTACGTGTTCAGCGGGCCAGGCTCGTCGCCTCTGGATGAGTGGACACCGCCCGCACCGGTGTCCGTATATGGCGCGAGCAAGCTCGCCGGCGAACGGGAGGTGCGCGCAGTTGCGCGGCGGCACCAGGTTATTCGGAGCTCATGGCTCTACGGTCGCGACGGTCCCAACTTCGTCCTGACGATCCTGCGCCGGGCCGAACACGGGAAGGAGCTGCGCGTCGTCGCAGACCAGACGGGCACGCCGACGTGGACCGGCCACCTGGCGCCGGCGCTGCTCCGCGTGGCGGAGCGTGGCATTCCGGGGACGTACCACCTCACCAACACAGGCGAGACCACCTGGCACGGCTTTGCAGAAGCCATCCTGCGGGCTGCGGGCCGCGATGATCACGTGACCCCGATCGGTGCAGCCGATTACCCTTCCCAGGCCGCGCGACCCGCCTACTCCGTCCTCGACAATCGCGCGTGGCGCATCCTTGGCGAGGCACCGCTTCCAGACTGGCGCGACGGGCTTGCCGCCTACGCCGACGAGTTGCGCGTCCGGGGAAAGCTCACACCGGCGCCCCGGTAACGAAATACAGCAGGTGAGCAGGCACAACGCCCATCACCACGCTGATGATGAGCGCGTACAGCATTGCGGTCGCAGGTTGGTTGGCGCGGATGCGCGCAAAGTGACGGGTGAGCAGCAGGATCCCACCCGTGAACACAATCCCTGGGCCGATCACCAACAGCCAGAAGGGAACGGCGTACTGGCCGGTGAGGAGCTGATCCCGCGTCGACCCCGACGTGAAGCCGAGCACCAGCGCCAGCGTCACGCTCTCGATCGCAAGTGACGCGAACACGATGTTGATGACCTGGCGCAACGGCCGGAACGACAGATTCGGGGATACCAGGTACCAGTGACCGAGCAGCATGCCCGCGAGCGCGCCGCCCTCCACCAGCGTCGCCGGTACGAAGGTCACAGCGGCCGCGGCTGCGCCGCCGAGCGCCGGACCGAAAGCGATTGCAGCTTCGGCGATGGTGACCGCGCCAGTGACCAGCGTGGCGGCTCCGACCACGCGCCGCGCTGCATCGGTACCGACAGCGCAAAAGAACGCAAAAGCCAGCAGCGCTCCGGTGAAGCCAAGACACCAATGGATCAAACCGGATACCGGCCCTTGCGACAGCGAGCCGTCGACGAGCTGCGTGTCGGTGGGGAGGTTGACGCCGATGAGCAGCGCGGCCCCCATGACCACCGCGCAGATCAGCGCTGTCGTCCCGACGAACCCGCGCCCGATACGGCCGAGGCCGTCAATGAGGTACGCCGCGGCCACGGTTCCCGCAGCCAGCTCGAGCAGTACCAAAAAGCTGGCGATGGGCGCGAGCGTCGGCAGCGAAGCGTGCACTTTGCCGATGGTAGGCGGGTCACCGTCCGTCAGCGGCTGGGTCGTCGCGTCCACTCGCGGAGTCGCGGTCGCAGCGGCGCTGCCGCCGCGCCGCTGACGCTCGGCTCACCCTGCGCTCCAAGCCGTTCCGGCTCGCCTGCGCGATCCTCCTCGAGTGGACGCACCGCCCAGCCGCTGCAAACAGCGACCGGAGCGCCTTACTCGTCTACCGGCAGTCCGGCTTCCTTCCAAGCGTCGATGCCGCCGACGACGTTGAACGACCTGGGCCGGCCGTGGGCTCGGAGGAACTCGACGGCTCGGCCGCTGCGGCCGCCGAGCCGGCAGTGGACGTAGACGTCCTGGTCTTCGGGAATCTCGGCGAGGCGATCGGCGATTTCGCCCAATGGAATCAGCACCGCACCGGGGATGCGGAGCTGCTCGTACTCCCATGGCTCGCGCACGTCGAGGAGCACGGCGCCCTCGCGCACCGCGTCGTAGGCCTGCTGTGGGGTGGTGTCGACGTCGTCAGGCATGCGCCCGAGTATACGTTCCGGCCTCCGCCGGCCCTGCTAGGCTCCACCCAGTGAGCACGGCTGCGGCCCCGGCCGCTGCCGCAGACAGCCCCTGGCTGAATGCGCAGCGCCAGTTCGACAATGCCGCGGAGATCCTCAATCTCTCGTCGGGTCTGCGAGCGGTTCTGCGCGAGGTTCGCCGCGAGCTCGTCGTGCGCTTTCCGGTGAAGCTCGACAATGGCGGGCTGCGCGTGTACGAAGGCTATCGCGTCCAGCACAACGTCACGCGTGGACCAGCCAAGGGAGGCCTCCGCTACCACCCGGACACCAACCTCGACGAAGTCAAGGCGTTGGCGATGTGGATGACGTGGAAATGCGCACTTGCCAATCTTCCCTTCGGGGGCGCAAAGGGTGGAGTTGCAGTCGACCCCGCGACGCTGAGCCATCGCGAGTTGGAAAGGCTGACGCGCCGTTTCGCCAGCGAGATCAGCGTGCTGATCGGGCCCGACTCAGACATCCCCGCGCCGGACGTGAACACGACGGGCGAGATCATGGCCTGGATCATGGACACCATCTCGATGGAGGCGGGGTACTCCATCCCTGCGGTGGTGACTGGAAAACCACTCGACATCGGCGGCAGCGAGGGCCGCCCCAGCGCGACGGGCCGAGGCGTGACCATCGTCGCGCTCGAAGCGTGCCGCCGCGAGGGCATGGATCCCGCTGCGACGACTGTCGCCGTTCAGGGTTTCGGCAACGTCGGCAGCGTCACCGCAGCACTGATGCAGGAAGCCGGCTTCAAGATCTGTGCTGTTTCCGACGTGTTTGGCGGTATCTACTCGCCTGACGGCATCGACGTCGAAGAGCTATTCGAGTACCGGGCGCGAACGGGCGCGATCGCCGGCTTTGCAAACACACAGCCGGTCAGCAACACCGACCTGCTCGAACTGCACGTCGACATCCTCGTGCCCGCAGCGCTCGAGAACCAGATCACAGCGCGCAATGCCGGGCGCATCAAGGCGAAGATGATCGTCGAGGGCGCCAACGGCCCGACCACGCCGGACGCCGACACGATCCTGGAGAAGCGCGGCATCATCGTGGTTCCCGACATCCTGGCTAACGCGGGCGGGGTGACTGTGTCGTACTTCGAGTGGGTGCAGGACCTGCAGTCGTTCTTCTGGGAGGAAGGAGAGATCAACCGGCGGCTCGAGCGCATCATGCAGAAGGCGTTCACGCAGATGTGCGAACAGGCGGAAGCGCACAGGGTCTCGCTTCGCCTGGGGGCATACCTGGTCGCGGTGAAGAGGGTCGCCGACGCGACCGCGGTGCGTGGCATCTACCCGTAAGGGAGGGCCGCGGGGGCCGCGCAAGGGAGCAGTCAAGCGTGGGCGAAGCCCGGCTCGCAAGCCGAAGCAGGCGGCGCGGCCGCCCGCCGAACGCAGGCCGCTCGACGACTACAGGATCGGCAAGGTGATCGCGCACGGCATGGCCGGCCCGGTGCGAATCGCGCGCTTTCTCCCAACCGGCATCGAGGTGACAGTCGAGAAGGTACCGGCACGACTCCGCTCCCACCCCGCCTTTGCGGTCCAGCTCGCAGCCAACGGCGAGATCGCGTCCACTCTCCGTTCGCCGCATCTGGTCGCCGTCTACGACGTGGTCAAGGACGGGGACACGCTGATGGTGGTGGGCGAGCTCGCCGAAGGCCGCACCCTGGCCGCGGACCTCTCAGCCGGGACGACGCTTCCAGCGGCGACAGCGTTGCGCGTGATGGATGACGTGCTGGCCGCTCTCGAGCTGGCCCACAGTGCTGGGTTGGCGCATGGCTCGGTGACTCGCGACACGGTGCTGGTGGCTCCAGACGGCCGCTACCGGCTCGGCGGCCTGGGCTTGGCCGGGGCCATTTGCGCGGCGGAAGGTCGCGAGTGCAGCCCCGCCGGCGACCTGTCGGCGGTAGCGCGGCTCGGGCTCGGCCTGCTGGGAATGGGAGACGGGGAAAAGCCGCCTCAGGGTGTATCGCGGCGGACCGCACGCCTTCTCGCGGCGGCCGCGGCCGTCCGAGCCCCAGGATCCATGAGCAGTGCGGCAGGCATGCGGGCGGTGCTGGCTGCCGCCCAGGGCCACGCGGCAGCTCCGCATCGCGAACGTGTCGCCCGCCGGCGCTTTCTCCGTATTTCCAGTCGCGTCGCGGTGGCTGTCGTACCGGTGGCGATCGGCGTCGGCGTAGGCCTGGCCCTCACAGCCCCCCGCACCAGTCCCCGCCCCGCAGTTCGCGCTTTGGTGGTTCGCCCCGGCGTCCAACTGGCCGCCAGCCCGCAGACCGGAGGGTGCGGAACACTCTTCGTTTTCACTGCGACGGGCGACGTCGCCGGCCAGGGAACGCTGGTGTTCCAGTGGGAGCGCAGCGACGGCGTAGTGGGGCCGCGGCGCAGCCTCAGCATCACCATTGGGCAACCGAAATTCCTGGTGACGAACACGTGGACTCTGTCGTCCGCGGTGTCGGCGCCGATTACGATGACGCTGCGCGTGCTCGCCCCAACAACTATGAGCGTCTCTCACAGCGTCACCCCCGCGTGCAAATGAGCTCACTGGCTCAGCGCGTCGGCCGAAACCCGCTACCCGCGGGAACGCTGGCCGTCGGCGCCGGGCTGGTCCTCGCCGGTGTCGCCCAATACGGGTTTCTCGCGGTCTCCGCCCGCGCGCTGGGCTCTGCCCACTACGCGCCGCTGGCCACGTTCTGGGCGCTCCTTTTCGTCTGCGGGCCTGGCTTCTTCCTCCCGCTCGAGCAGGAGGTCGGCCGCGCCCTCTCGGCTCGCCGCGCGCTCGGACAGGGGGGCCGGCCACTGGTCATCCGCGCGGCTGTTGCCGGCGGTGGCTTGGCGATTGTCCTCATCCTTGCCACCGCCCTCGCCAGCGGGCCCATCGACACGCGGTTGTTCAACGGCGACGCCGTGATGCTGTGGGCGTTCATCGCGGGCCTCGTCGCGTACTGCATCGAGCACCTCGCACGCGGCACGCTCGCCGGCAACGGCCGCTTCCGCCCCTACGGCCTCCTGATTGGATCCGAGGGCGTGCTGCGCGTCGTGCTGTGCACGCTGCTGGCCGTCGCCGGGGCGAAGATCGCCGGTCTCTTCGGGTTCTCGCTGGTGATTGCCTCGTACGCGGCAGTGGCCATCGCGCTCGCCGGCCGGCGAGGCCTGCTCCGTGCCGGCCCGCCCGCGTCATGGCGCGAGCTGTCGCGGGCCCTGGGATTCCTGCTTGTGTCGTCGGTGCTCACACAATTTCTGCTGAGCATCGGTACTGTCGCCGTCCAGCTCCTGGCCCCGGCCTCACAGCAGGCCGCGGCCGGGCGATTTCTGACCTCGCGGATCCTCGCGTACATCCCCATCTTTTTGCTCCAGGCCGTGCAAGCACCGCTGCTGCCCAAGCTCTCGGCCCTGGCCGCGTCCGGCAACCACCGCGAATTTCGCAGGGTGCTCATCGAGTTGTTGCTGTTCGTGTCCGTGCTCGGGGGCCTGGCGACCGTCGGCTTCGCGGCGTTCGGACCGCTGGCGTCGTCGCTCCTTTTCGGCGGCGGCTTCGAACTCGGCCACCTGGACTACGCGCTGCTCGCCGCCAGTTGCGCCGCGTTCATGGTCGCGCAGGTGTTGAACCAGGCAATCGTCTCGCTCAGCGGCTATCCGCGAGCCACCGCGGGGTGGGTCACCGGCGCCACCGCATTCGTGGTGGTGACGCTCTTGGGGTCGCAGCTCTTTCTGCGCGTCGAGCTGGGCCTCCTGGTCGGGTCAGTGGCAACGGTCGCGGTGATGAGCGTGCTCCTCGTGCCACTGCTGCGCAGCCACGTGCGCGCGGTGGAGGCCAATGAGCTGTTCGCCGCCGCGCCCCCGGCCGAGGTGTAACCGGTGGCCGCGATCCCGCGCATCGCGCTGATCGGTGCCGGGTCGATGGGCAGCAATCACGCGAGGGTGCTCGCCGAAACCGATGAGGCGGAGCTCGCGATCGTCATCGACATCGAGGCCGAACGCGCGCGCCAGCTGGCGGACCTCTACGGATGCGGCTTCGCCACCGATATCGGAGCTGCGGCATCGTGCGACGCCGCAGTCGTGGCCACGCCGACCGCGCTCCATCTTCCCCACGCGCGGGAGCTGATCGACTTCGGCAAACCCGTGCTGGTGGAGAAGCCGGTCACACCGAATATCGAGGCAACCAGAGCGGTGATCACCGCCGCCGACCGCGCGGGCACGCCGCTGATGTGCGGCTTCGTGGAGCGCTTCAACCCGGTGGTGACCACCGTCGCCGCGCTGCTCGATCGCGAGCCGGTACACCTTGTGACGCTGCGGCACTCGCCCAAGACTCCGCGGTCCACCCTCTCCGTTGTTCTGGATCTCCTGATCCACGATATCGATCTCGTCCTGCGCTACATGGGCGGCCGTCGCGTCCACGACGTCGTGTCCGCAACGGCGTCACCGAACAGTGATGTGGCGGAGGTCGCCGACTGCATCCTCCGTTTCGAGACCGGGGCGGTGGCCACCCTGTCGGCCAGCCGGGCCAGCCAGCGGAAGGTGCGCACGCACGTGATCGAAACGGGGAACGCGCTGTACGACGTGGACCTGCTTCGCCAGGACGTCACCGTCTATCAGCATCGCAGCCACGAAGCCGTCTATCGAGACGGCCCGACGTACCGCGCCGAAACGGTCGTCGACATCCCATTCGTACGCCACGGCGGCGAGCCGCTGGCACTGCAGCTGCGCCACTTCCTCCGTTTGATAGCGGGTGCGGTGGACGCCGATGCAGAACGCGCCAGCATTCTGCCGGCGCACGAGGTGGCGGCGTTGGTCGAGAAGGGCGCGTGACCGGCGTGCGGCTTTCATATGTCGTCCCGGTGCACAACCAGGAGGCTGTGCTGCCGGACACCGTGAGCCGGCTGGTCGCGCGTCTGCGCGAGCATCCCGGTTCGGAGGTGCTCCTCGTCGAGAATGGTTCGACGGACGGATCCCTGGCCGTATGCGTTGCCTTGGCGTCAGCAGCCGACACACCCGGCCTGAGGGTGCGGGCTGCGAATTCGCCCCGAGGCCTGGGCCACGCGCTGCGGCGGGGCATGGAGATGGCCGGCGGCGACGTCATCGTGCTCACGGCCGCGGACCTGCCCTTCGGTTTCAGTGATCTCGACGCATATCTCGCGACGCGCCCGGCCGCTGTGCTGGCCATCGGCTCCAAGGCGCATCCACAGTCACACGTGACGACGAGCCGGTTGCGCCATGTCATGTCGGGCATGTTTCGCGTTCTGCGACTGCTCATCCTCGGTCTGCACGTTCGCGACTCGCAGGGAACGATCATCATTCAGTCGTCGCTGGCACGGCGCATCCTGCCCTACCTTCGCTGCGGAGGATTCCTGATCACGACTGAGATCGTGTACGCGGCTCAGCGCGCAGGCGAGGCGGCGGTCGAGCTGCCGATCACGTACACCGCAGGTCGCACGTCAACGGTCTCGCCACTGCGCGACTCGGCGCGTATGGCGTTCGGACTGCTGTCGCTGCGCCGCCGCCTGCACCACGTCACCATCGCTCCGCTCGAGGCCCGCGCCTCATGAGCACCATCGGTCAGGCGGCCCCGGCCATTCGAATTTCGGAGCCGCGATTTGGCGGAGACGTCGAGGCGCTCGTGCTCGAGGTCCTGCGCAGCGGGCACATAGCGCAGGGTCCGATGGTGGAACGCTTCGAGCATCTCTGCGCACAGATGGCGGGAAGCGAATATGCAGTCGCCGTGGCCAACGGCACCGTCGCCCTCGAAGCGGCGCTCGAGGCGGGCGGCGTCGGACCCGGCGACGAAGTGATCACGTCGCCCTTCACCTTCGCGGCGACGCTCAACGTCATCCTCCGCCGAGGTGCGGTCGCGCGCTTCGCAGACATACGCGGCGATTTCACGCTTGACCCGGCAGCCGTTGCGGCGCTCATCGGACCGCGCACCGCCGCCATCATCCCGGTGCACCTGTACGGCCTGATGGCGGACATGCGCGCCATCGAGACTCTGGCGGCTGCACATTCCACGCTCATCGTGGAGGACGCCGCGCAGGCGCATGGGGCTGCGCAGGAGGGACGCCGCGCGGGCAGCTACGGCCTTGGCGCCTTCTCCTTCTACGCCACCAAGAATGTGACGAGCGGCGAGGGCGGGTGCGTCACAACCAGCGACGCCGGCATCGCCGCCACGCTCCGCGTGCTGCGCAACCAGGGGATGCGGGAGCGGTACGAATACGTCAGCGCTGGCGAAAACTGGCGCATGACCGACCTGGCGGCGGCCGTGGCGATCCCGCAACTGGAACGGCTGGATGCAATCATCAGCGCGAGGCGGGCCAACGCCAGGCGCTTGACGGAGTTACTCGGCGTGGACCCTCGGGTTCGCGTGCCGGTGTTGCCCGGCGATCGGGAGCACGTGTGGCATCAGTACACGATTCTCCTGCCGCACGGCGTGGACCGCGAGGCCGTGATCGCCTCGATGGCGCGGGGCGGCGTGCAGGCTGGTGTCTACTACCCGCGCCTCGTGTGGGACTACGATGCCTATCGGTCGCTGCCGAACGTCGTCGTGGAAGACACACCCGTTGCCGCCGATGCCGCAGCGCGCTGCCTGTCGCTCCCGGTGCACCCAAACCTGAGCGATGCGGACATCCGGCGCGTGGCCGCGACGCTGCTGGAGTCGGTGGAGGCAGCCGCCTGAGTTTCAGCCGACGAATTGACTGTTGGCGAACTCGTGAAGGAAATATCCGCCCAGGACACAGGATCCGGCGACTGCGGCCGCGGTGATCATCGGATGCTTGCGCAGTAGCATCGCACCCGCGATGAAGATGGGAAACACCGTGAGCGTGTAGCGGCCGTCGCTCTGCAGCGTCCCGGAACACAGGAAGACGCCGGCGGCCAGCAGCATGAATGCCGCGTACGCCGGCTGGCGGCGACGCCATAGATAGATCCCGGCGGCGACCAACGTGAGCGGCGACACGATGTCGAAGACCGCCAAGAGCCTGCTGTCGAACTGGGCGCCTGCTGTGCCAATGTCTGTCACGGCGCGACCTATCGATGTCCACGGTCCCGCGAATTCGCGGCCCCAGCCCGCTTCTGCATGGACGAAACGCAGTCCATCGCCGAGTCGCAGCTGCATGTACAACACCAATCCAGCCAAGGCGATCGCCGGACCGGCGACCACCGCAATCGAATCAGCACGCAAGCGCCGCAGCGACCATCCGTGCTGGGCCCAGTACTCGATCGCCAGCGGGACGATCAGCACGACCGTGTACGTCTTGGTCAGCACCGCCGCGCCGGCGAAGAATGACGCTGCCCACCAGTGGCGCGTTCGCGCGGCGAGAAAGCACCACACAAGACATGCCAGCAAGAGCGGTTCGGGATAGAGCGCGCTGAGGAAGAACGACGCGGGAAACGCCAGGAGGAGAACGAGCACGAGCATGGCGCCCCGCGCGCCGAGCTCACGTGAGGCAAGCCTGTGCACGCCGATGAGAGCGAAGACCAGCGCGACTCCGCCCACCAGCGCGGCGGCGAATTCAGGTCCGACCCGAAGGGCGTCGGTAGTTCCCCGGATCAATGCGGGGTACAACGGCGCGAACGCTGCGCCGTCTTGGTAGGTTCCTGGCGCGACCAGCACATGGCTGCTGCCCGCGTACCCCAACCTGGCGATATCGAGGTACCACCCGGTGTCCCAGCGGTTCCAGACCGCGATGAGTGAGCCCGGCGACTGCTGAACGACCTGGAGAGCGTGCGTCCCGTAGAGCGAGACCATGGCAACAACTTCGGTGATCACGCGAAACGCGATGAAGGCTCCGATTGCGGGGAAGAGCGACGAGCGCCACGCACGCCACCAGTCGAGGACCGCGGTAGAAACGCCGTTTTGGGCAGAACCCGCCTGGACAGTCGCCTCTGCGGCGCCCGCCCTGTCTGTCACCTGCATGCGGCTCGAGTGTATCCGCAGCGTCCTGCTCATATGCGCCGCGAGCGCGAGCAACTCCCAGAGGTCAGCGAGGGGATGCGCGCCGACGCTTCGCAGCCGTCGGCGCTGTTGCCTCCAGAAGCTCTTCGCCCTGGTCGGCGGGCCCGACGAGTGCGAGGCGCACGTCGTCGATGCCGGTCGCGATCCGCTCCGCCACGTTGTGGACCTGCTCGACGGTGATCTTGGCGATCGCGTCGGCGCGAACGTCCGGGGTCTCCAGTGGAAGTCCGGCGCGCCAGCGCGTTCCGAAGAAGCGCGCGCTGGCCATGGCCGTCTCGGTCGAGCGCAGCAGCCGGCCGATCATGGCCGACTTCGTCGCCGCAAGCTCCCCCGTACTGACCCGCGTCTCCGCCAGCTTCCGGAATTCGGCGAACGACAGCTGCGTGGCACGGCGTGCATCCTTGGGGCGCGTCGCTGTCGAGATTGCAAACAGGCCGGCGTCGTCGAAGCCCTCGTGGTGGGAAAATATGCTGTAGCAGAGGCCGTTTCGCTCCCGCACAGTCTGGAAGAGACGCGATGACATGCCGCCGCCGAGAATGTGCGTCATCACCGACAGAGCTGTGCGATCCGGGTCGAGAGCGGGAATCCCCGGGACCGCGAAAACCATTCGCACCTGCGGTTCCTCATCCGCGGTGACCGGCCGCACGTTTGCCGTATAGCGGTCGCCCTGACCCCATTTGGCCGGGACGCGCGGGCGTGGCTTGGCGCGGGGTATGTCGGCCAGCAACCGTTCCGCATCCTCGTCACTCAGACTGCCGCCCCCGGCGATCACGAGGCACATCGACTTCGGCGCGTAGAACGAACGGTGGTACTTGATCAACTGTTCGCGGGTGGCCTTCTCGATCACGGCGGGGAAGCCCGCCGCAGACCACGACATCGGCTGCCCGCCCCCGAAGGCGACGGTGCCGAGGCGGTCCCAGATCCAACCATCGGGATCGGAGAGCCGCATACCGAGTTCCTGCAACACGACGTTGCGTTCGCGTTCCACCTCCTCAGCCGCGAACAGGGGGCGGCTGAGCATGTCCGCGATGACGTCAGCGAGCTCTCCCAAGGCCAGCGCCGGTCCTTCGGCGAAGTACGCCACCTCTTCGGTGTCGGTGTATGCATTGGTCGATGCGCCGAGGCGGTCGATCTCGCGTGAGATGGCCTTCGTTGTGGGGCGACGCTCCGTGCCCTTGAAGAACATGTGCTCCAGGTAATGCGCCAGGCCCGAGGTTTCGGCGGTCTCGTCACGCGACCCGGCGCGCACGATGAGAAACACACCCACATTGCGGCTGCTCGACGGCGCATTCAGCAGGGAGACGCCATTGCCCAGCGTCGAGAGAGTTGGCGTGTAGGGATTCAGCGACACTAGGAGGTGCCGGATTCCCAGGACGCGAGATATGCCTCCTGCTGCGGAGTCAGTGTGTCGATATTGACGCCCATCGCCTTCAACTTGAGCTGCGCCACCTGTCGATCTATCTCTGTGGGCACGTCGTGCACGCCGAGGGCAAGGGTTTCGTGGTTGCGCGCCACATACTCGGCGCACAGCGCCTGGTTGGCAAAGCTCATGTCCATCACCGCCGCGGGATGACCCTCGGCGGCGGCCAGGTTCAGCAGCCGGCCTTCGGCGAGCACGTGCAGCGTGCGTCCGTTGTGCAGGCGGTGCGATTGCACGAACTGACGGGGGCTGGTCACCTCGGACGACAGCTCGTCCAGCGCAGCCAGGTTGATCTCGTCGTTGAAATGGCCGCTGTTGGCGACGATGGCTCCGTCTTTGAGGGCTTCAAGGTGCGTGCGGTCAATGACGTTGATGTCGCCTGTGACCGTGATCACGATATCCGCCTCGGGTGCCGCCTCCTCCAGCGTCATCACCCGGAATCCGTCCATCACTGCTTCGAGCGCGCGAGTGGGGTCGACCTCGGTGACCACAACGTGGGCTCCAAGGCCTGCCGCTCGGCTCGCCAGGCCACGCCCGCACCAGCCGTAGCCGCAGACCACGAAGGTGCGTCCGGCGATCAGCACGTTGGTGGCGCGGATGAGGCCGTCGATGGTGCTCTGACCGGTGCCGTATCGGTTGTCGAAGAGGTGCTTGGTGAGCGCCTCGTTGACGGCGATGATGGGAAATCGAAGCGCGCCGTCGCGCGCCATAGCGCGCAGCCGGATGACACCAGTTGTGGTCTCCTCGGTTCCAGCGATCACGGTATCTAGCAGGTCCTGCCGTCCCTTGTGCAGTTCAGCAACCAGGTCGGCGCCGTCATCCATCGTGATGTGCGGCCGAAACTCAAGCACGGATTGGATGTGACTGTAGTAGCGCGCTGAGTCTTCCCCCTTCACGGCGTACGTCGGGATCCCGAAGGTGCGAGTCAGTGCCGCGGCGACGGGATCCTGTGTCGACAAAGGGTTGCTCCCGCACAGCCGCACCTCTGCCCCCCCGGCCTTGAGGGTGATGGCCAGGTTGGCGGTCTCGCTGGTGACGTGCAGACACGCCCCCAGGCGCAAGCCCTCGAGCGGGCGCTCCCGTTCGAAGCGCTCTCGAATGAGCCGCAGCACGGGCATCTCACGGCCTGCCCACTCGATCAGCCGTACCCCCTGCGGTGCGAGGCCGAGATCGGCGACGTCTGCCTCGACTGCTTTGGTGGCGCTGCTCACGCCTTGATGCTATCTAATCCAGGACACGAGATGACGCGAACCAGCCTCTTTGTCGAAGCCAAGGTCATGTCGCAGCCCCGCGTGAGCGGTATCGGCCACACCATGCAAGGTCTGGTGCGAGCGCTGCAGAACAGTGAGGCCGCCCGCGAGCGCTACCGCATCAGAC
>Ga0210409_10004458_pt1 | contig 15059 bp, 10 predicted proteins | sample IncBWH17MmetaG_FD_161649 | JGI IMG/M metagenome (GOLD analysis project Ga0210409, IMG submission 161649) | Forest soil microbial communities from Barre Woods Harvard Forest LTER site, Petersham, Massachusetts, United States - Inc-BW-H-17-M | ecosystem: Environmental > Terrestrial > Soil >... | reverse complement strand
GTCCCTCTGACAGTGATTCAGGTGAGATGCGGATCTTCAACTCCCGCATCGACCGGCTCACCGCCGAAGGCCGTGCTGTCCACTCTTTTAATGCTTCTGAAAGCAGCATAGATCTTAAGGGGTTTCTTCTTCTTCCCGGGCTAATTAACGCGCACGATCATTTGGAGTTCGCACTATTTCCTCGACTGGGAAAAGGCGGCTACAACAACTTCATGGAGTGGGCAGACGATATACATCATCCAACAGCATCTCCAATTGCCAATCATCGACGGGTGCCTCGAGAAGTCCGTCTCTGGTGGGGCGGTATTCGTAATCTTCTGTGCGGTGTAACGACCGTGTGCCACCACAACCCGTTCGAACCAGAGGTGTTCACAAATGAATTCGCTGTGCGGGTACTTCGCGATTATGGATGGGCGCACTCGTTGCCTTTGGATCCCGCCGCAGCAGTGAAGAAAAATGAAACTCCGGAAGGCCAACCGTTTTTCATACATTTGGCGGAAGGCCTCGATGAGGAATGCAGCCAGGAGATTTTTGCGCTCCACAGAGCTGGAGGCTTGGATCGCAACACCGTAATTATTCACGGGCTCGGCTTGAGGAGCAGTGGAACGCAATTGTTGCGATCGAAGGGAGCCGGTTTGATTTGGTGTCCCAGCTCGAATCTGTTTCTGTTCGGAGAAACCTTGTCGCCACAGCAGATCGGAGAACTCCCCAATGTCGCAATCGGCAGTGATTCTCCTTTGACGGCGTGCGGAGATTTACTCGATGAAGTTCGTTGTGCCAGCCAGGTGCTGCAATCGCCTGCGAATGTCCTCTATGAATATGTTACTCGGCAGTCCGCAAAACTGCTTCATTTGCATAGCGGCGAAGGGAATTTCAGGATAGGTGGATTAGCCGATCTGATTGCCGTTCGCGATACAGGTCTGACCCCAGCGGCAACGTTGCTCAGCTTATCTCATCGAGACGTTGAGCTGGTTCTTCTGGGTGGTCGTGTTCAGTTAGCCTCAGAAGAATTTATGCGCCGATTGCCCGAGAGCTCACGCAAAGGACTTCAACCGCTCGCGATGGAGGGAATCGTGCGATGGATTCGAGCGCCCGTCGATCGACTCTTCGAAAAGACCGGGCCTCACCTCGGTGAGAATATTTACCTCGGTGGCAAGCGGGTGAGTCTTGCAAATTAATCATGAACCATTGTCGTCGGTCGAAGAACGCGAAGAGCCTCAGACTCTTTCGACTCTCCCTATTTTGGTGCTGCACGCGCACAGCTCCTGTAATTGCCGGTGCATCATGTGCGACATCTGGAAGACGCGCGACCAAAACAAAATCGGCGTGCGAGAAATTGAAGCGCAGCTGGAATCCATTCGCCGGCTGGGAGTGCGCTGGATAGTGTTTTCCGGTGGTGAACCGCTGATGAACTCAGAGTTGCCCGAAATGTGTTCGCAGTTACGAGCCGAAGGCATTCGGTTGACGCTCTTGAGCACTGGGCTGCTTCTCAAAAAATACGCGACCGAGGTAACTGAGAATTTCAATGACGTCATTGTATCGCTGGACGGCCCGCGGAAGATTCATGATGGCATACGTCGGGTGCCGGGCGCGTTTGATCTACTCCACGAAGGTATTCGCGCACTCAGGAATATGCGGCCTGATATTGAAATCACGGCGCGTTCCACGGTGCAAAAAGCGAATCACGGTCATTTGATGGAAACGGTGCATGCGGCGAAAGAGCTTCAGTTGGACGGTATGTCTTTCCTGGCCGTGGACTTGACATCGACAGCTTTCAACAGATCTTTGGTATGGCCGCTAAGCCGCCAAACCGAAATCGGGCTTTCTCTCGTCGAATTGGGAGTGTTGGAAAACGAAATCGAAAGCCTGATAGCCGCGTCGGGGCGGGATTTTGAACTGGGGTTTGTCGCGGAGTCGCCACAGAAACTGCGGCGAATCGCTCGCCACTTCCGCTCGCAACTGGGATTGGCTGCGGCAGAATCGCCGTTATGTAATGCGCCGTGGGTTTCAGCGGTAATTGAAGCGGATGGTTCGGTGCGTCCTTGTTTTTTTCACCCATCGATCGGAAATTTAAGCGGCACAACGCTGGAGGCGGTGATAAACGGTCCGGAAGCCCTCGGTTTCCGCGGCACCCTCGATGTGGCCAACAATCCTATATGTCGTAATTGCGTTTGTTCTTTGAACTATCGTATTTGAGCGGTAGGCGTTGGGCTCGGGTCTCCAGAATACATCGCTGGTTCTCCGAGACTACCGGCCGGCGGTAAATGGCGAATGTAAACAACGATCGACCATATCTCGTTATCGGTCAAAATTCCTTTTGATGCGGGCATCCCGGTCGGGAAGATGCCGTTGTCGATGATCCATTTGAGTTGTCCATCCATATAGGATTGAACTTGACTTGAATTCAGCATAGGCACCGGTGGTGACATGCTGTCCGCGAAAGGCACTCCGGTGTTTTGTCCATCCAGGCCATGACATGCTGCACAGTAGTGTGAAAATGCATCCCTACCATTGTCGATATTCATCGGGGTACCGGGCAGCGGATTTGTTGTACCCTTGCCGTGTATGGTGACGGAGTGCTTGATCTTTGTCATTGCAGCAGTCTCCCACTTTCCAGGCGGAGTCGCCTTGCAGCCGAGCAAAAGCGTTGTGATGCAGAGTAGGAAAGCCGAATTCACTTTGATCATCTATTCAGTCCGTGACGTGAACCGTCATTTTCATCGATCCGTGACCCTTCCCGCAAAAGTGCGCGCATTTCCCCTCAAAGGTGCCGGTTGTTTCTGGGTCGAACTTTACTTCCGTTCCTTCACCCTTCTTTACCTCTGTGGTGCGTACACCCAAGTCCTCGATTACCAATCCGTGAATGACGTCTTTCGATTTGATCACCAGGATGACCGGCTCACCTTTCTTAACGGTGATTTCATTGGGCTCAAACGCGAAGCGTTGTGCGGTCATTTCAATCGTTCGCGGAGTTTGCGCGCGGTCGACTCCCGCCAGTGAAGCAAGCATTATCCATAGAAACAGCGTTCTCAAAAAAATCTTTAATTTCATTTAAAGTTTCCTCGTTTGTGTGAAAAGTTGGGTTTCAGGGAGCAAGATATTTAAGAATTAGTTTTTCGTCCTCGGCACTCAGCATTGCGCGCACTCGCATATGCTGTAACACTGCTTTTACTTCGCGTGGGGAGATCGCCTCCGGTGGATTGTGACAACGGCCGCAATTCGCCTGGAATCTTTGTTCTCCGTCATTAGTCTTTGACTTTTTATGCACGGTGGACGCCGGAGTTTTCACTGCGGGTGGCTGGTCTTGCGGTTGGGCTAACATTGCGAGGGAGCAGGTCAGCAGTAAAGTTCCAAATAAAATTGTGAACCAGGTTTTCATTTGTGCTCTCCCGGCCACGCGGGGAAGAGAAAGCGATACGCGATTTGCACGTTCCAGATATTCGCATTACCCAACGAACTGTACTGTCTGCCATAGCTACCGTTCAGCCGCACGTCATGGGGCAGATAATAATTCAGACCGAAATCGAACTGGTTTACGTCTGCAGCGGGAAGTTCATCCTGCGGAGTGGGCGTGCCCTTAAAGTATTGCTGAACACGCGCGACGGTTTGCAGGCGGCTTAACCAGGTTGAGGTGCCGCGGCTTTTTGCAATGTGCATGGCGCCTTCCAGCCAATAACCCTGGCCGCCAGGGGAGTGCGCGTATTCGGCTCGAACATCCAACGGAATTTGCGGCGGCTGCCAGGCGAAATAAGTGCCCGCCACGTTAAAATCTCCGTTTTGCAGGAATCTTTGATAGGAAGCTCCAACTTCAATTCCGGCGTTGGGCATAAACACGCCGATCCTGCCGCCAGCGGCTCGGCCAGCCTGAAGATTCTCGGTCGTGCTCGCTGCGGAAAAATACGCCGTGTAGTTCAGCAGCCAGTTTGGCCGTTCGACGAGTACTCCTCTCAGCATTCCGCCGTTGCTGGCTGATGACGTGCGCGTGCCGATGGTGAAAATAATCGGCGAATCCTGAAGATTTGCGATCCAGATCGCTGAAAATCGTTCGTTATAAATATTGAACGGCGTCAGAAATCGGCCGACGGTAACGGTTAAGTGTGGATTCGCAATGTAGTCGACCTGCGCGTAATCCAGAGTGGCAAAAAACTGTCCGGTGTAAGGTCCGCTTGTTCCATTTTGTTGGAAAAAAAATCCCTGTAATTGTGCTCGCCCCTCGAATAACCAGTGGTCTCCAACTGGTGCGACAAGCACGGGGGCGAGAGTCGGTGTAAACGATGTTGCCCCAGCGGTTGTGCTGGTGTTAAAAGCCAGCGCACCCGAAAGTATTGGCACGTCTGCTTGGGAGCAGACGCTGGTGGCGAACCCAAGTAACGCTATTAGCGCTCCCAAAATTCTTTTCATCTGCAACTCTTTTCTGCGGCAATTCAAGACGGTTGACCCGCGTAAAAATCGCGATCTCTTAGCGGGGGCCCGGTACGGTCGAAAATCGACCGACGATTGTCAGACTAAGTTTTCTTGTGAGTCCGGTTGTCACCGAAAAGTCAACAGCAAGTCATCTTGCTGCTGCGGCAATTGCAGAACTATTCATCGCGATGCGACATAGTCCGAATTAGTGCTTCTCCGTTAGTGCGTTTCAGCACCCGCGCTTAAAAACAATTGGACCTGTTGCTCATTTCCTTTCTGCGGATACTCGGAGTAAGGAGATTTCGATGCGATACGCGACGCGCATTCTGGTAGCCAACCGTCCCAGACTGATGCGAGAAGTAATTGTGGCCGCCCTGACAGGCCAACCCAACATAGAAGTAGTTGGAGAAGTGTCTGATGAGCGGGACATCCTTGACCAGGTACGGGCGACAGTGCCGGATCTTCTGGTTATCGCTCTGGATGAAAGCGAAGAACGGCCGGCAATTTGCGATCGTGTTCTTCGAGAGCATCCCCAGTTGCGTGTTATTGCCGTGGCATCGCGCAAAGATCGCACTCTTTATTATTGGGCATCGTTCGACATTCACTGCGCGGATATCGAATCATCAGCGGCCGGCATCCTGGGCGCGGTGCAAAACATGGCAGAGTCCACGGCAAAGCCAGCCTTCGGCAAGGTGCCAACGCCGATACCAGAGTCACTATGATCGTGAGAAAAAAGTACGGCCCGCTGTGTGCGCTTGCACTTTTATTTATCTTCCAAACGGCCGCTGGCCAGTCCATCGCCGCACAACGTGCGAAGAAGGACTCTGACAGCGCCACTCAGGCAGGAGCTCTTTCCGAGTTGGGGCGGGAAAATGCTAATCGGGTCGCTGCTTCGCCAGCGCAAATTCGAGAAGCGTTAATTAAGGATCCAGGGCTGCTGGTGGCGTTGAAGCGGCTAATGGCCAAGGAAGCGACTGCAAATGGGCAACTGGTTGACGATGCGGACCTGACAGACGACGCAATATTTGACCGTCTTGGGAGCGACGTAATTTTCCGCTCGGTTGCGACGCGCTTGGTTCAAAAGTATGGCTATTTGCTTCCCGCGGTTAATCCTGATTCTGAAATAGGGAAACAGCAAGAACTAATCCTGAAAGAGCGCGCTCGTCGATTGGTGCAGATCGAAGCTCAGGAGGACGCGGAGTCCATGAAACCGCCATCTCCATCAAGCGATGAAGCGCAGACTGCGATTACGTCCGGCACTGCTTGCAACTCCAACACAGATACAAATTGTAAACAGGAAGAAACGGGCCGAGGACGACAGCCCACTAATCTGCAGGAAGCACCAGGCCCTAACCCTGAGGCGCCAGTCGGTCCTACCCAAATTCCTAAGGTGAGTGGCCCGCCGATGCTTCAGGCCAGCCTATCCGACGGCAACATTTCCAGAAGCTCCACGGACGAATCAGAATTCGGTGGGCTCGGGGGGCTGTTGCGGTCAGCAATGAGTACATCGCGCGATGTGCCAGATCTCCAATCTCTTCTTGCAGAACGTGAGCTGTCTGGCGCGCGCGACAGAAACAGTTCCACAAGTAACGATTTTAATTCCACGAGTAACGATTCTAATAGAACGCAAGGTGTTATTGGCGCTGCGGGAAACCAGATGGTTCCCCAATCTCGCATGGCACAGTCGCCGAACCGCTCGAGATTGTCAACCGATGCCAAGGCAGATTTGACTCAGGGGAACATCGTTCGCAGGCCGAGCCCTTACTCTGACGTTCCATCGTTAGTGGACCTTTACGTTCAGGTTGCATCTCACGATCGCGCGCCCGAACGTTTTGGCCTGAACATCCTAACGTCTGGCGCTCGTGAAGCTGGCGCGATTTCCATGGACCTTCCGGTGGGTCCTGACTATGTGGTGGGTCCTGGAGATGGACTTGCAATTGATCTCTGGGGAAGTGTGTCTCAGCGTTTCCAGCGGACTGTCGACCGAGAGGGGCGCATTTCTGTCCCTGAGGCCGGGCCGGTACTTGTAAGCGGAAAGACTCTCGGCGATGTTCAACTCACTCTACAAGAGATACTTCGAAACCAATTTCGTGCTGTCTCGACCAACGTCTCACTTTCCCGGCTGCGAACGATACGCGTTTACGTTGTCGGAGAGGTTGTGGAGCCAGGTGCCTACGATCTGAGCTCACTCTCAAGCGCTATCAATGTCCTCGTCGCAGCCGGTGGCGTGACGGAACGCGGCTCGCTGCGAACCATCAAACACTATCGAGGAAAACAGTTGATCGAAGTGATTGATGCGTATGACCTGTTGCTTCGTGGGGTTGGTTTAGATCAAAAACGATTCGAGAGCGGCGATTCGCTGTTAGTTCCTCCCGTGGGAGCTCAAGTGCGAATCGAAGGGATGGTTCGCCGCCCCGCCGTTTATGAGCTTCGTGGAGGGATGAATCTGGAGGAAGCGCTGGATCTTGCAGGCGGTATTTTGCCGGCCGCGGCCTTGAAGCACGTCGAGGTAGAGCGTCTGGTCGCTCACGAAAATCGGACCATGATCAGCCTAAACCTTAACGAAAATGCGACAGAGAAGGATTCAAATTCACAACTATCTACTTTCCGAGTTCAGGACGGCGACCGCATTCATATCTTTCCAATTGCTCCGTACAACGACCAGGCTATCTATCTTCAAGGTCACGTACTGCGTCCCGGCCGCTATTCGTACAAGAACGGGATGACTGTCACTGATTTGATCACTTCTTATACGGATCTGTTGCCGGAGCCAGCAGGGAAATACGCAGAAATTATCCGGCTCAATCCGCCCGACTACCGGCCAACCGTGGAAAGCTTTGATCTTGCGAAGACACTCGGCAATCCAGCAAACGCGCCGAAGCTTCAGCCGCTCGACACTGTCCGCATTTTTAGCAGATACGATTTCGAACCGGCGCCGGAGGTGTGGATTGATGGCGAAGTGCGGAATCCGGGGCAATTTACCACAGCGGGACAGGCGCATGTTCGGGACGCGATCTATCTGGCAGGAGGCGTATTGTCCGGCGCGGCCATGGACTCCGCTCAAGTGTTCCGCACCAGTAAAGACGGCACGAAGACCATCCTGAGTGTAAATCTAGCAGACGCGCTTGCCGGCAGTGCTACCTCAAACATTCTACTTGAGCCGCACGATCGAATCATCATCCATCGCAATGTGGCCGAAGTCGATCCACCGAGCGTTTATGTGAAAGGTGATGTGGCGAACCCGGGCCGCTATCCACTCGCTGCCAATATGAATGTGCAGAGTCTGGTGCAGCTCGCGGGCGGCCTGAAACCGAGCGCTTACTCGGAAAGCGCCATCCTTACCCACCAAGAAGGCAAAGAGACTGGTGCTTCCGGGAGCACAAGTGTGGACATCAATCTTACGGCAGCCATGGCAGGGCGCGCGGACGAGGACAAGCTTTTGTTGAATGGAGACGTTCTCACGGTGCGCCAGAACCCCAACTGGAATGATCTCGGCGCGACCGTCACCCTGCGCGGCGAAGTGCAACATCCGGGTACATACGGAATCGGTCCAGGCGAGTCACTCAGTTCTGTCCTGGCAAAGGCAGGAGGATTCACATCGCAAGCGTATCCCTATGGAATCGTTTTGACGCGTCGCGAAGTCCGCGACCTGGAGATGCACTCACACCAGGAACTAGTCACTAGAGTCAAAGCAGAAGAGACACAGCTGAAGGCGCTTCCTGAGAATGACGCCGACCAGAAGAACTTGAAACTTACAGCTATCGCACAGACGGAAACGACACTGACGCAACTACAAACAAATTTGCCGGTCGGCCGGGTGGTTATCCATACCTCGCCGGACGAAAAATCGTTTGACCGCCGCGCGGAGGCGACGCCGCTGCGAAACGGTGACGTGATTGTTGTTCCCAAAAAACCAAACTACGTCGTCGTTCAAGGGCAAATATTCAACCCCACGGCGGTTGGTTTTGTGGCAGGCCGGAGCGCGAACTGGTATTTAGGGCAAGCTGGAGGATTTACGCAACTGGCGGACAAGAAGGCCGCATTTGTGATCCGCGCTGACGGGTCCGTTTTGGCCGCAAAAAACAATAACAGCAAAATGTGGTCTGGCAACCCCATGGATTCTGTATTGATGCCTGGAGACATGATCGTGGTGCCCGAGAGAGCGCCCAACATCGGAAGCCGGAATTGGCTCCCGCTGATCCAATCGGCACAAGTGGCGACTTCCGTGGTGCTGGCGATCGCTTACATCCATCCGTGAGAAGAGTTGTGAATCAATAATGAAAGGAAGCATCGTGGCTCGTTATCTGATGATCTTAAATGTAGCGATGGCGGCGGCAGGTACTTGCCGCGCCTTGCCTCAACAAACAGATAGCGACAACAGTGGCGGGCAGTCTACGGCGACCTCAATCACAGTGCCTGCCGAGAAAAAAATTTCAGGCACCAGTCAGTCACCCACCGATTGGATGACCAGTTCCCGCACTGATCTGGAAAGTGCGAGCGGCCGATTCGTCAATGACCAAATCCAGCTGGTAACGAGTCCGACCAGGCTTCGGTTGCCTGATATTGAATGGCTGGTGCCATTCGCCGGTATCACGTCTGGGATGATTCTTACTGACGCCAGTATTAGCAAGAGTCTTCCCAAGAACCCCGGCATTCTTCACGCCTCTCAAAATATTCGAAACGGCGGCGTCGCTACCCTTGGCCTCGCGTCTGCCGGCATTTATTTGTGGAGCTACCACACTCACGATCCACATCAGCGAGAAACTGGATTGCTCGCCGGCGAAGCTGTTGCAGACAGTCTGATTCTTACGGAAGGCTTGAAATATGTTACGGGACGAGAACGCCCTTATCAAGGAAGGGGCCAAGGTCCCTTTTTTCAGGGAGGATCTTCGTTTCCTTCAAATCATTCAGCGGCAGCGTGGTCGGCTGCGGGTATTTTGGCCCACGAATATCCGGGCACACTAACGAAACTACTTAGCTACGGCCTGGCGTCAGCGGTCAGCATTACAAGTGTCAGCAGCAAACAGCATTTTCCGTCGGATGTTCTGGTTGGCAGCGCCCTCGGTTGGATGGTTTCCGAATACGTTTATCGAACCCATCACGACCCCGGACTTGGAGGATCAGCATGGAATCCGGTGCGCGAGATAATTCATGGGGATGTATCGGGCCCAACCGAGTATCCGGGTTCTACCTATGTGCCGGTCGACAGTTGGGTGTACCGGGCATTTGACCGGCTGGCCGCGCTCGGTTATGTGACAGCGGGTTATGAAGGTAAGCGTCCGTGGTCTCGCGAGCAGTGTGCGCGTCTGTTGATTGACGCTGATGAAGCCATAGTGGGTTCATCAGGCGCCCATCGCCTGCCCAATTCGGAGATACAGGCGCTCATGCAGGCGTTGCACCATGAGTTTGCGAGAGAGGAATCCACGTTCACGGAAGGGAATCGATCGTTTGAAGTGGATTCTCTTTACACGCGAGTCTTGAGTGCGAGCGGAACGGTATTGGATGACGGCTACCATTTAGGCGAGACGTATGCCTACGACTACGGCCGGCCATTTCGGCAAGGCACCAATCTGATTTCCGGCGGCTCAGCCAGCGCCACTTATGGAAGTCTGTTCCTTTTTGTAAACGGCGAATTTCAGCACGCGCCTTCGGCACCAGCTCTCTCAACCGACGTTCGAGAATTTATTGCGGTTCGAGATAAGGTACCGACTCCACCAGCTGTGTCGTTTGCTCCCATCAATACGTTTCAGCTTCTGGAGGCCTACGCGGGAATCAACCTACGCGGTTGGCAGATATCTTTCGGCAATCAAAGCCTTTCGTGGGGACCGGGCATTGGCGGATCTCTCCTTTTGAGCAACAACGCCGCGCCGTTCCCGATGCTGCGAATCTCTCCGCAGAAGGCCGCGGACATTCCAGGCATTTCCAAAATTCTTGGGCCCATCAGCGTGGAGCAATTCTTCGGGCGCGTTGAGGGCCACCACGGACTGTCGCAACCGTGGATCTACGGTCAGTCAATCAGCATGAAGCCGTTTCGTTCACTGGAATTTGCCTACAGCCGCACGACCCTGATAGGCGGCACCGGCCATCCACTCACCTCTGGAATCTTTTTCGACAGCTTTTTCGGGAGAGTTGATCCAGCTGAAAACAGTGTGCCGGGGGATTCACGTACTGCCGTGGACTGGGCATGGCACGTGCCGGGCGTTCACCACTGGCTCACGTTCTATGGCGAATTGGAAGACGATGACGATTCGATTCCTCTGCAGAATTTGGCCAAGAGCGTATGGCGGCCGGGAATTTATCTTTCTCGTTTGCCGCTTTTGCCAAAGTTCGATGCGCATTTTGAGTGGACCAGTTCGACAAGCCCGGGACGCGCGCCCTTCCAAAACCATGGAAATTTGAATTATTGGAATCTCGACTACACCGACGGCTATACCAACAATGGAAATTTAATGGGAAACACTGTCGGGCGCGAGGGGATAACGCTGCAGGCGTGGATTCGCTATTGGATGTCGCCGCGTAATACGCTGGATTTCTCGTGGAAGCAAAGCAGAGTACTTGCTGACTTCGTGCCCGGCGGCGGGAAATGGCAGGATTTTCAGGCTAGCTACTCGGTTACGAAACATTCGGGGCTGTATCTAAAAACTTTTCTCCAGTTTGAACATATTTCTTCGTTTCCTCTGCTTTTTCCAGGCTCACGGAACAACCTCACCGCCGCGGTTGAGCTTGGGTTCCTGCCGCAATGGGGACATCAGCCCTCAGCGCGTCCGATATCGGGAAGTACCCCTGCGAACCAGTCTGTCGGAGACCGTTTGCCATGAGCGCATCTTCGAATAAGACCACGCCGGAAGCTCTCCGCGCTTTGGATATCGACCAATTGCTCGCGCAACGCCTTCGTCAGGATCAGCAGGAAAACCGAGACAGAAAGATTGCACGGATTGGCCTTCTGTGGGAGCGACGGAGACTCCTAGGAAAATTTCTTGCTTGGGGCGGGGCTGTCGCTATGCTCATCGCTATTGTCATCCCGACACGCTACGCCGCCACAACCCGGTTGATGCCTCCAGATCCTCCGGCTGGCCAAGGCATGACTTTGTTGGCCGGCCTCGTCGGAAAAATGGGCGCCAATCTTGCCTCTCTCGGAGGAGATCTCCTGGGAGTCAGTACCTCAGTCGATCTGTTCGCCGGCTTGCTTGAGAGCCGCACGGTGCAGAACGATCTGGTCGCGAAATTTAATTTGCGCTCCGTTTACGGAGAACGCCATTTGGTCGATGCTCGGAAAGAGCTGGCGCGTCGAACGGACCTGTCGATCGATCGCAAAAGTGGAATTCTTACGATACAAGTAACGGATCACGACCCCAAGCGCGCCACCGCAATGGCACAAGAATATGTGGCGCAACTAAACAATGTTGTAACTCAGTTGAACACGTCTTCCGCCCACCGGGAGCGGATGTTTCTTGAAGCTCGTTTGGAACAAGTCAAAACGGACTTGAAATCGGCGGAAGAAGATTTCAGCAAATTCGCCAGCAAGAACGCCGCAATCGACATCAAGGAACAGGGAAAAGCGATGGTGGAAGCCGCCGCAGTTCTTGAAGGTCAATTGATCGCGGCGCAAACGGAATTGCAAGGGCTTCGCCAGATCTACGCCGACCAAAACATACGCGTCCAAACCATGCAGGCCCGCGTGGATGAATTGCGCCGCCAGATCTTGAAAATGGGTGGAAAACAGGAGCCCGACGGGGCGTTGCCTTTAAAAGAGGATGAGCTTTATCCCTCCATTCGAAAACTTCCATTATTGGGAGTGACTTACGCGGATCTTTTCCGGCGAATGAAAGTGGAAGAAACGGTTTTCGAAACGCTAACCCAGCAATACGAGATTGCCAAGGTTCAGGAAGCCAAGGAAGTCCCCAGCGTGAAAATGCTGGATCCCGCTGAACTCCCGGAGAAAAAGGTTTTTCCGCCGCGCACGTTGCTGTTTTTTCTGGGAGAAATCATCGCGCTCGTTATCGGCGCCGGTTGGATTTCAGGTACGGATGGCTGGAACAAAATCGACTCCCAGCACCCGGGAAAAGCTTTGGTACTCAATATGGTTCGGAGTGTGAAACCGCCACTTCAGTATGTGGTGCAGCGAGGGAATACCTTCACCGCTCGGACGAAAAGAGTATTCGACGGATTCAAGGACGCCTCAACGGCGGTGAAAACAAAACCTACGGCAGTACCCGAGGAATAGTCCATTTGGCTGGGGTTTACAAAACGATGAGTAATTTCGGCGATGTTGTAGGAGGCGAAATGCTTCTGCGCCTCGCGAATGTCGGTGTTGCCGCGCTGATAGGTCGCTTGTACGGTGCGCCCATGCTTGGGTTGTACGCGACCATCGTCGCTGTTGCGACTCTTGGCGAACGGCTTGCCGATAACGGATTGGAGTTGACGGGTATCGCACAGGTCAGCGTACGCCCGCGATATACCAGCAAAATTGCCACGGCTTTATATACCGACAAAACGATTCTTTGCGCACTGGCTATTGGTCTTCTTGCGACGATGGGACGGATTGCAGGACTCTCTTCCAGCCAATGGCTTGTCGCGGCCATCCTTACGCTTCGCACCTTTCTCTATTCTTACTGCCGTTTACACGCTGGTTTCTTAAAAGGGTTGGATAGAACTAGGCAAATCGCCAAGTGTCAGGGGTTTCATTTTTCTCTTCTCGCGTCTGGCCTTGCATATGTCTATCTGAAACACAAAGGCCTCGTTGCGCTTTTGCTGTGTCTGTTGGCAGCGCAGATTGTGGAATACGTTTGCAGTTTTGTGGTGTTGCGCAGACTTGGAGTGGGCTATGCCGCGGTCTCCGCGTCGTTATGTTGGGATCTGATGCGGCGCTCGGTGCCCGTTGGCGCGACTTACACGCTTGCGACGGTGATGTTGCGAGGCGACGTTCTGATCCTTTCCCTACTGGCCTCCTCAACCGTGGTGGGCACTTTTGCCGCGGCTGATACCGGGCTGGTCATGATTTATGTCATTGCGTGGCTATTTAGCGGGGTTTTGCTGTCGGATTTGGGGAGATACGCTCTAAACAACCAAGCGTTGAATCTACATTTTCGCAAGATCTTGCGGACTGTGACGCTCATCAGTATTCCACTCGCGGCGGCCGGGGTCCTCTTCGCCAGGTTCGCAGTCATTATGATATTTGGAAAGAGCTTTGCAGCAGCAGGCTCTGCGGCCGCCATCATGATACTCGCGCTGCCCTTAATCTTTCTTAACGCGGCTTTTCTAAGCCGTCTCATCGCAAAAAATGTCTCACGGGTCGCGCCGTTTATTTATTTGCCCGCTGCAATCCTATCTTTGCTGTTCAATTATTTCCTCGGTCGATATTACGGAGCTGCTGGCGTGGCGGTTTCCATCGTTCTTCGGGAAGCGGTCATATGTGTGGTCTTTCTGTGTGTCTGGCATTTTCCGTTTTGCCCCGCTGAATCGACGTTGACGGTGAATTCGCACTCAGAAATGACGCCTCTGCTGAATACGTGAAGGGGCTTTACAGAGTGATATCACATCTATGAAAAAAACTGTCACGACTTTGCTGGTGGTGAGCCTAGCGGGAAATATTGTCCCAGCCTTCAACATTGCGGCCATCTCCGGCTTATTCCCAATGTACCTGGTTAGCCGGGACTCCGTGGAGCCCAAGCGTCATGGATACGATCCCAACGTTGCCAAAAAAGTCCTTCTCGCCGCTTACCTGTACTGGATTGCGAGCTACATTTGCACTGGCGCGCCTATCAGTAATTTATTTGCTTTTGATTTTCTGCGATTCGATGGCGCACTGCTGATCGCCTATCTCCCCCTCTTGTTAGTCGCCGATACGCGGCTTGATCCTCTTTTTGTTCGCCGCACGCTTGGGCTTTTCTTAAACATCATGTCTATTGTGGCTTTGCTTGGTTTGGCTGAGTTTGTCGATAGCACGGTTGCTCCTTTCGGTCTGTCCCAACTCCCAGAGCCTTTGCAACTGATCCACAACGCGGCGCTCTCGGCCGGTATATTTCATGGTTTCTTTAGAGCACATAATGCGGCCGGCGCGATCTACTCGATAGCAGCGCTCATTAGCTTTGCGCTTTTGGCGCGAGCGAAGAACCCGTCAATACTTTCGTGGCCCGCCTTTTGGTTGGCAACAAACGTAATCGGAATTGTCCTGACACAATCTCGAACCGCCTACGTGGCGTTTCTGGCGACGCTGGTCATTATGTTTGTCCGGCAGAGGAAGTTTCTCAAAACGTCCCTTAAATACGCCGCTCCCATTCTCTTGCCGTTACTGTATTTACTGTTGGTACAGCCTGCCGTTAATCATCGTGCCCAAGAAGTGTCAGACCTCGAAGACCCCAACATTGTTACTCGCTTTGTCTATTATCAGCGTGCCATCAACGATTTCACAATGAGCCCTGTGGTCGGAACGGGTTTCGGCCGGTTCAACGATCAATTGAAAATTTATTCCGGTATTCCGCATCTAGTTTACTTCGCAACCGGCGGCTCCAGTGTCGACGACGATTCGCATGCTCATAACTCTTATCTTCACTTTCTGGCGGAGGGCGGAATCGTGGGTTTGGCGCTGATGCTGGGTGTCTGGGTGACGACATTCCGTTGGGTGGGGCGGCAGAAGCATATTTTCGAAGAAGGCT
>Ga0210409_10004456_pt1 | contig 15067 bp, 12 predicted proteins | sample IncBWH17MmetaG_FD_161649 | JGI IMG/M metagenome (GOLD analysis project Ga0210409, IMG submission 161649) | Forest soil microbial communities from Barre Woods Harvard Forest LTER site, Petersham, Massachusetts, United States - Inc-BW-H-17-M | ecosystem: Environmental > Terrestrial > Soil >... | reverse complement strand
CATCGTATTTACGAACTTGAGTACTAAGTTACACCAGGTCGGACCAATGGCAGTGGCCTCAGGTGCATGGGCGCGGTTCCGTTGTAAGGCGTCGGAGGCCGTGTTCAAACCTGAGAGGATCTGGCAAGACCTCGCTCCAGTGGATTGGGTGGTGGAGTCATGGTCGGGGGGGGGGATGATGCATGTTGCTGCTTGGCTGATCCCCCGCAAGGTGGCGCTGAATGCTGGCCCTTGGGTTGAATCTTTGCGCTGGGCCGCCAACCTCGACGGCCACTTTTTCACAAGAACACTGTTGGCTTCGAGCCGATGCGCCTTTTGTCATGAAGCGAAAAGTTTCTATCGCTCTGGCCACGCGTCGATGAGTTCGTGGAAAAGCAGAAAGAGCCTCGAATCAACCCTCCAGGTCTTGTTGGATATTGGCGAAGCCCTACTTGAGTGTGAGAATAGTCCAAGGACGCGAAAGGCGTTTGCTGACAACCTACAGAGGTATGTTTTTTCAACCTATCCAGACAGTCGCGACCTAGTATCATCAGCAGAAGAAATGATCAAGGAATTGGGTGGTTCTAACCTGCGTATTTCGGCCGGCCCCCTTCAGTTGAGAGCGTCCCGGTTGGTTGGCTGGAAGGTCAGCAAGCGATTGCATAGCATCGCGCAGAGACTCCGCAGCTAGGTTTAATCGGAAATTGGCAAGAACCTATGGACGAGCTGCGGGTCGCCTCGAAGCTCCGACGCGGTCAAAACCGATCTTGCTTGGAACATGGATACTAACATCCTCATCCTGACAGGCAATCACCTGTGCAACAATCCCCGAGTGATCAAAGAAGCGACTACGTTGGCGAATGCTGGCTACAGAGTGACCGTCATTGGGAGCTGGTTTGATGGAGGACTCAAAGCGCGTGACCTGGAATTGCAGAAATCGCTGCCATTCAGCTTTAAGGCGGCAATCGACGGCACGGAGAATACGCTTCTCCGGTTCAAGTTGCGCGCGAGCGTGAAGGCGGGAGCAATCACGCATCGGTTCGCGCATCTCGAAAGCCGGCGCCAGCTGGGATATGCGTACGCCGGTCTTTGCGCCGCGTCCCGTCAGGCGGCAGACCTGTATATCGCCCACTCCGAGGCTGCGATGGCGGTAGCCGAGGATTTTTTGCGTGACGGGTTCCTCGTCGGCATTGATCTGGAAGACTGGTTTTCGGAGGACTTGCCGCCGGAAGCAAGGAAGCTTCGGCCCGTCCGCCTGATGCGCCAACTCGAGCACAAGTTGCTGACCTCAGGCCGGTACGCTAGCTGTACCTCCCGCGCCATGAGTGAAGCTCTGGCCAGGGAGTTCGGATGCTCACAGCCGACAGTAATCTATAACGCGTTTCCATGGTCCGATCGCGAGTCCATGGACGGCCTATTAAATGACCGACGGGACCGCCGACTTCCGTCAATCCATTGGTTTTCTCAGACGCTCGGCCATGGTCGCGGGCTGGAAGATCTGATCGCGGCTCTGCCTTTGCTTAAGCACAAAGCTGAGGTCCATCTAAGAGGGAAGCCGGTTAGCGGATTCGCGCACTGGCTCGCGGAACGGCTGCCGGAGGCTTGGCGCGGGAGGATTGTGGTTCATGGACTGGTGTCGAACGCGGAGCTCTTGTCCCGGATCGCTGAGCACGATATCGGCTTCGCCGGGGAGACTCCTTCGATTCGCAGCCGCGATCTGACGGTTACAAATAAAATTCTGTACTATCTGCTCGCTGGACTCGCTGTTGTGGCCAGCGAGACGGCCGGGCAGAGGGAAGTTGCCGGGCAAGCATCGGGCGGCGTATTGCTGTATCCATCCGGCGACGCTGCCGCATTGGCGGCGCGCCTCGACCTACTTCTCGGGTCGGCGGACATCTTGAGGAAGACTAAGAGTTCCGCGCTTGCCTCGGCTGAGAGAACATTCTGCTGGGAGCGTCAGCAGAATGTTCTCCTGAATTCCATCCATCGCGCTTTGGAGCCATCCGCCTGATTCAGGACGCAGGCGTACGATTGGGAAGAATCATGCCGCAATTGCAGGAATGGCATTCTTACATAGCGTTGCGCGGCGGTGCCTTCGGTTGGATACGTCAACATGCTTAATCCCGCTTTTCGTTACAGGATTCGAAACCTTCTCTACCCTGGCCTCGACCTGCACACTCGCAATCGTGCTTCGCTGTGCCGTTTCTGGAAGACCGGGCCTCGCGACGTACTGGATGCTGGTAGCGGCAACGGATACTTCTCCTGGCTGGCGTATCAAACCGGCGCGCGTGTTGTAGCCATGAACTACGAGCAGGAGCAGGTGGAGAAAGCGCGGAATTTCTTGGTGAACTACAGGCGGGCGGACCCGGCATGCTTGCAGTTCGAACGATGCAATCTTTACGATCTGACCCGCGAGACTCGGACGTTTGATGAGATCATCTGCTTCGAAGTGCTGGAGCATTTGCTACGTGATCGGGATGTAGTCACCGAGTTTTATCGCATCTTGCATCCTGGAGGTGCCTTGCATCTTTGCTGTCCACATCGATTGCACCCGAGGCACCAGGCGGAGGTACTGGACACGAAAGAATCGGGTGGGCATGTGCGAGCTGGCTACACCGAGGAAGACTATCGAAACTTGCTCGAGCCCATAGGATTCCAGATTGAATCTGTTGTTGGAATCGGCACACCAGCGATCTATCATGCCGACCGCATACTTCGCGCGATCCGTAATCGATTTGGGGACTGGGCCGCCCTGCCTTTGCTGCCGATTGCCCTACCGGCCGTGTGGTTCGCTACGCTGAATCCGCGCATGCCCTTCAGCCTGTACGTCAAAGCCTTCAAGCCCGCAGGTATCTCTTGATGCGTCGGGTTTTGATCGTAACGAGCTCGTATGCGCCTACGATGATCGCTGACATGCAGAGGGTGCGCCAATTGGCCTGGGAGTTGCCCAAGCTGGGTTGGGAAGTGGAAGTTCTGAGTCCGTCTACCGAATATCAACCTCCGACATGCGTTGACGAGGACAGCGCCGGTTTTTTTTCGCCGCATTCGCAAGTACACTACGTGCCAGAAATGTGGCGGGACCTGTTTAGGATTGCGGGAATCGGGAATATTGGTTGGCGTGCGCTGTTGCCGTTGTGGTCTGCGGGAAAGCGTTTGTTGCAGCAGCAGCATATCGATCTGGTATATATCTCAACGGCTCATTTTCCCTTGTATCTGCTTGGACGGATCTGGCAGCGACAGTTCGGGGTGCCCTATGTCTTGGATCTTCACGATCCTCTGTACAAAGAGGGTTGGCGGCATCCAGTTTGGGCTAAGCCCCGTCTCAAACACCGTGTGAGCAACGCGCTGGCCAAGCACCTGGAAGCCCACGTCGTCGAGGCGGCACAGGGGTTGATTGCTGTTTCTCCCAACTACATCGATATTCTGCGCCAGCGTCACGAAGCAAAACAGCCGGCCTGGCTAGGACCGGGACGTTGTGAGGCGATCCCGTTTTCGGCTCTGCCGCGGGATCTTTGTGAAGCGGCTGCGAGCTTAGCGCTCCCCGTTGAAAAAAGTGGACCGCCGTACAGTATTGTCTATGTCGGCGTCGGCGGTTCTGTAATGGTGAAATCGTTTACTTTGTTCAGTCGAGCGCTGGCGGGGTTGCGAATGCGCTCAGGCACGCTGTGCGAAGGAATTCGCATACAACTTTTCGGTACAATGCTCGGATGGCAGCCGGGCGAGGCGCGCGCTCTAGAGGATATTGCTACAAAGTGGGGCATCGGCGATCTGGTTCGCGAAGAGCCTGGCCGATTATCTTACCGGCGTTCTCTTGAGCTTCTGCTCCAAAGCGACGGCGCGCTCGTCTTCGGCGTCGAGGACGCTGGGTACATGCCATCAAAGCTGTTCAATTATGCCCTTTCGGGCAAGCCGTTGCTGGCTACTCTGCATCGCGAAGGGCCCGCCTTTTCACAGTTTCAGAGCCTTTCGGACTTGGGGCATGCTCTTTGGATCGGGCAAAACGATGACATGCCTCTTGAGGAGGCCATGAGCGCATTGGAGACTTTCCTTCGCGAGGTCGTCGCTCGAAGAGTTTTCGACCGTGGCACCGGTATTACACCCTATTTGGCGCCGGCGATGGCACGGCGTCACGCGAACTTGTTCGAAGCATGCCTTTGAGGTGACCGATTACTTTCTACGGAATCGATTGTTCGTCATCGCCGGTGATATGGTGAGCGTTCTATTCGGCCATCCAACCGGTAACCCGAATTCTCATAATGCCGCACTCGCACATTTCGAGGCCCATCAGTTGGAAGCATTTTGCGTTCCCTGGATGCCTTCTCGGCTGAGCCTGCAACTCCTTGACCGTGTCGCTCCCCTTCGACCGATGGCGAAACGCCTATGGCGCAGGCACTTCGACGCGCTTGCAGATGCTCCCAAGATTCAGGGCCGTCTGGCGGAAGTGCGTCGGCTGATGACACGTGGATTCGGATGGGGCGACGACGCACTATCCTACCAAGCCAACGACTGGCTCATGAGCACAATGCGCAGAGAATGTCGACGCTGCAGTGTACGCGCCGTTCACGCGTACGAAGATTGTTCACTCTGGCAATTTCGAGAGGCCAAGCGTCTGGGAAAGGCATGTATTTATGACATGCCGATTGGGTACTATTCCGCATGGGAGCGGACACAGGCGGACCTCGCGCGACAATTTGTCGACTGGCTTCCTGCCGGGGGGCTGCCGTCCAGCCGCTACGTGCGTCCACAGCAAAAACAGGAGGAAATGGAACTCGCTGATCTGGTGTTAGCGCCAAGCAGCTTCGTCGCGAATACCGTCCGAGCGTTCCATCCGAACAAGGTGCTAGCCCTGGCGCCTTACGGCGTCGACCTGGAATTCTGGCAGGCGGGCATGCGGAATAAAGGATCAGAAGTGTTGCGCTTCATTTACGCCGGACAGATCTCGCTACGTAAAGGCATTCCGACCTTGCTGCAGGCGTGGGAGAACGCCGGATTGCGGTCTGCGGAACTACTGCTTGTTGGTTCCTGGCGCTTGAGCAAGAACAAGAAGGCTTCGTTGCCGCGCGGAGTCGTTTATGTCCCGGCCTGTTCTTCATATGCACTTCGTGATCGTTATCGCCATGCCGACGTGTTCGTGTTTCCCTCCTTCTTCGAAGGATTTGCGCTGGTGCTGCTGGAGGCCATGGCATGCGGACTACCTGCAATCGCCTCTGCAGCCACAGGTGGTGCCGATGTGCTGACCGAGGCGTCCGGGCGAGTGTTGCCGGTCGGGAATCTGGACTCGCTAATCGACGCTTTGCGATGGTTCGACCAGAATCGGGACCGGCTGCCCGCGATGGGCCGTGCGGCACGGAAACGGGCGGAATTGTGTACTTGGGAGCGCTACCGTGGCACCGTCACAGAAGCAACAGCAGGGTTTCTGTAATCTTTTTTTGAGAGATTATTGCGGCTGTCGTATGCTAACTGTACTCGGAAACAGCCCGCCAGGATACACGTTTACGACTCGGTCACGTAAATTTCGATATTTTCTTTGGGCCCTGACCCGTGGGGGTAGGAGCGACCGTGCATGTCCTAGTTGTAGTGGTGTCCAAGTTTGTACCGTCCGGCGAAAGTTCCTGGTAACAGCTTTACTCGAGTGCCAGAATTGTGATTACGATTTCGGGTTCCGAAGGATACAGTCGCCAGATCAAGGCATTTTTATCAGGAGGATTACAAGCAGGGCTTCACGACGGATGTTCCTTCGGATGAACAATTGAAAGAGATGCTATCGTGCGGCTTCAAGAATACGATTAAGGACTACCAAACATACATCACCGTACTGCAGGCCATCGGCATTGAGCCAGGCAGTACGGTTCTTGACTTCGGGTGTTCGTGGGGTTATGGGAGTTGGCAACTTCGGCAGGCTGGTTTTAAGGTTTACTCTTATGAAGTCAGCAAGAGCAGGGCGGAATTTGCCCGTAGGAAATTGGGATGCTCAATTGTTGGGGACGAGCTTGTCTCTGAGCCGATCGACTGCCTTTTTAACGCACATGTATTGGAACACTTGACGGATCCCAATTTGCTCTGGCGCGTCGCCGAAGGAGTCCTAAGTCCGAACGGTGTCGTTGTATGTTTCTTGCCAAACGGTGATTCGAGACTAGAAGCGCAGTATGGAAGTAGACAGTATCATCAGCTTTGGGGGCAAGTTCACCCTTTGTTGGTCGGGCCCGAAGCGGCGACGTTTATGGCAAAGCGCCATGCCTACGCACCGGTTGTGCACACTTCACCATACGACCTGCAGCTAGTCCGGGCAAACGTCCCGAGCGACCACTTGATCGGTCAGGAACTCCTATTGATTGCGCGCAAGACCCATGGGGGGAGCAAGCCGTCATAAAAGAGACAATAGTGCCTTTTCCTTCTCAAATGGATTGGTTCCTATGCGATTGGCAATTCTGAGCACACACCCCATCCAATATCACTCTGCGTGGTTTCGGGCGCTGGCTGCCTGTCCGGAATTGGATCTTAGCGTCTATTATTGCCACCGAGCGACACGTCGGGAGCAGGCTGACGCTGGGTTTGGAGTGGAATTCGATTGGGATGTGCCTTTACTTGAAGGATACCACTACACCTTCCTGAAGAACGTCGCCGATTCGCCAGGCCACGGGACATTCGGCGGGTTTGACACACCCGAAATTAAGGAAATCATTCGACGCCGCGAATACGATGCGGTGTTAGTGAACGGGTGGCATTACAAGAGCGCATGGCAGGCTATTTGGGCCTGCTGGAAATCGAAAGTGAAGGTCATGGCTAGAGGCGACTCACACCTGCACACTCCGCGAGCAATGGCGAAGCGAGCTGTCAAATCTCTCGCGTATCGAAGATTCATTCCGAGGTTCGATGCCTGTCTAGCTGCAGGCCAGTGGTCTCGGGAGTATTTTCTGCATTATGGCGCCCGCCCGGAGCGCATTTTTTTGGTGCCGCACGCTGTAGATAACAGAAGATTTCGGGTTGAGGCAGAATCTCTTGAGGGGCGGCGCCCCGAACTGCGGACGGAAAAAGAGCTGGCCGAGAATGCAATCGTATTCATGTTTTCAGGGAAGTTCATTCCGAGGAAGCGGCCTATGGATTTTGTATACGCGATTGAACGGGCTGCGCGACAAAATCCTCGCATTCAGGGTTTGATGGTGGGGGATGGTCCGCTGCATGCGCGGTGTGAAAACATCGTTCGAGAGCGGGGCATACCGATTCGGTTCACAGGATTCTTGAACCAGTCACAAATTACTAAAGCATACGTTGCATCCGATGCGCTTGTGCTCCCGTCTGATGGAGGAGAAACCTGGGGTCTTGTTGTAAACGAGGCTATGGCTTGCGCCCGACCATGTGTAGTGAGCGATCGGGTTGGGTGCGGCCCCGATCTAGTCATTTCGCAGAAGACTGGGTCCATATTTCCGCTAGGGGATGTGGAGGCACTAGCGAATTCGATCCTTGAGTTGGCAGGGAATCCCGAGAGCATGATTTCAATGGGCATTAACGCCAGGAGCAGGTTGAAAAACTATTCTGTCGAGACAGCAGTTGATGGCATCATCGAGTCGCTAGCCGCTACGCTGGAACCCCGAGTCTTACATGCAGGCACTTAAGGTCGCGAATAACGCGAGAAACTCGCCTGTGATTCTCTATACAGGCGTCCCCTTAATCATCACTGCAGTTCTGTGGGCAACTAGCCTTTACGATGCAACCCTGCCTCAGGTCATCGCTGCGTTCATCCTGTGTTGGATTCCATGGGCTGCTTACCGGGAATGGGTCCGGGGAACCAGAGAAAAGATTCCCCTGTTCGTTCTAATTGCTGTCGCGTACTGGCTTGCCTACGCTGTGCCCTTGTTTTGGCTTAGACACGACATTAGTCTGGTCACGGGAAGGCATCAACTATCCGAGAACGCCATAACTCAGTCGCTTTACCTGGCGGTCTTAGGTGTAGCAACACTGGGAGTGGGCCTCAGGGTCGCCGGGCCGTGGCGGTTCATGGAATCCTTACGGCCGGACATTCACCGGAGTCCGGAGCGCTGGAATTACTTGAGATTTGCATTGTTGGGGACAACGTTTCTGAGGATCGTCATGCCATTCGATGTTCTTGGCGGAGGGGGCCGCCAGTTTCTAGTAATTATTGAGACTGTTGTGCCGTCGGTCACATTTGTGATTCTGTTGCGTTATTACCTACGCGGCACCGCGATTCCTATTGATAAGATCCTGCTGGCTGGCTATACCTGCGTAGCGCTGGTCGCAGGAATCTCTTCGGGCTGGCTGGGAACTTTCGTTGGTGTGGCAATCATGGCAACGGCGGTCTATGTCTACGAAAGACGAAAATTACCGATCGTTATGATCGCGATAGTTATTCCCATTATTCTTTTCCTGCAGCCCGGCAAAGAGAAATTTCGCCAGCAGTATTGGCGTTCAGGCGCTTCGGAAAGTTATGTCGAGCGATTCGCCTTTTGGATGGATAGTTCCTGGAGTGAATGGGGAGAGACACTGTCGAACGCGGACGGGGAACAAGCGAAGAATTTGGCCAATGAGACGTTAGGGCGCCTCTCGTTACTCCAGCAGACAGCGAACGTGATGGAATCCACACCCGAACGTGTTCCATACCAGAACGGGCGGCTATATTCCTATATGCTGATCACATTCGTACCCCGGTTTCTCTGGCCTGACAAACCTTCCGTCAATGATTCGAACAGATGGTACCAAGTAACATACCAATTGACAATGCGCAACGATTTGAACGGCGTATCGATTGCCGTAGGGTACTTGCCTGAGAGTTACATAAACTTTGGCTGGTTTGGCCCCCCCGTGGTGATGTTCTTCTTGGGAATACTCCTTAGTTTGTTCGACAAGATTTTTCTGCGCCCCCGTTCGGGGTTGCTGCTGAATAGCGTCGGCGTGGCGCTCTTACCCCACCTTTTGCCTGTGGAATCGCAACTGGCACAGTACTTAGCAGGTTTCGGGCAGCAAGTCGCGGTCGCATTGATTGCGTTGGCTCCAATGTTTGATCTTCACAGGGAAGCGTCCTCTCGAAGAGCGCGATCCTTCTTTGCTGCGAGGACCGATCAGAAAGAGCGACCTGTGCCGAGTGGAAATCGCTTGTGAGGAAGATTTCTCAATTCGGTGTTGATGTCAAATGAGCGTGAATCTTTGCCTTGGGCCGCTTCGCTTGGAGTCGGGGGAACACAGGCAAGAATTTGCTTTCAAGGTCTTCATTTGAGGTCGCCGGCCTTGAGAGTTCAATTGATAGCCAAACATAGGCGGACAGAATCGGTTCCATGCACCGACTAGGATCTGACAAGCTAGGGTACAGGCTTCTCTCGATGAGCACCTGAAGCGACATCCAATGCCTAATAACATTGTGCAGTTCCGGGCTGTTTGCAAGCACATCCCTCCCAAACGAGTTCTTGCCGAGGCAGGGCGAATGCAGGCTATTGTTGCTGCCGACAATCCGAACTGAGGAAGCAATGAAGCGGATTTTATCCATGATCGTAATAATAACGGCCTCATTTGCGGTCGCCCAGGAGCCAAGACCCCGTGTTCCCGACAACCCGAGGACGGCCCAATCGCAGAACGCAGATAACCAGTTGCACCTCTATCAGACTAAGGCGGTCCTAAATGCGCGGGAATACGGAGTCACGTGCGCGGGAACGACCGATGACACGACGGCTATGCAGATTGCAATTAATGCTGCTTGTAATGCCGGTGGTCGTGGAAAGACCCTCGTATTACCGAACTCCTGCACCGTCAAGCTCACGAGAACGCTGAATGTTACGAAGTGCTCGGGAATCACGGTGGACGGGGGGCAATCTCAGGGAGAATCGACTATCGGCGCAGCAGGGGGAGCGGGATCGGGGAATGCGGTCCTTCTTTGGTACGGCTCAGGCGGGGGAACGGTCCTTGAGATCAACCAAACCCGGGACTCCGTATTCAAGAACTTTAGCGTCTTTGCCAATGCCTCAAATTACAAATCCCCCGGCGCGAACATCGGCATCCTGATCGACGAAATCGCGCCGGTCACGAACATCGTGACGAACAACCATTTCGACAATGTGCAGGTAGTAAACTACGCGGCCAACTCCAGTTATATCGGAATCGACATTTGCCCTAAAGCGCCGGGGAATTGCGAAGCGCAGAATTTTGACCGCCTGTTTCTAACCTGCGGCAGCGGTACTCCAACCGCAACCAGCAATGGCACGGGAATAAAGTACGAAGTGGTCGGCGGAGCGGAGCCATATTATGAATACATCCATTGGCTCGAGGATACGAACTGCAGCAAAGGGATCGATATCGAAGGTGGTTTTAATATTGATATAGACGGTGGGTTAATGGGAAACAATTACACGGACTTGCAGGTTAATGGTGGGCGATTGCAGCGTTATGCGAACTTTCGCAGCGAGGACGGAATCGCACAAATTGTGATCGGGAACCCTTCCTTCTCCAGCATGGTTGACCTCACGCTTGAAAGTCTGTCTTTTTCGGGATTGACCAACGACACTACTACAATCTCTTATGCTTACTCGAACACAGGCGGTCTCCTCCGACTGATAAAGAACGCATGGGATAACAATTCCACGATCACGCCGTTTGGGCCGAAGGGAAGCGGATCCTTTGTTGGAGTGTTGGACTCCCAAGGCAATACCTACCCCAACACTGCTAATTGCATCGCGACGGCCTTCGCATCCAGTGGCGTAATGTACAGCAGTCTCAACGATCAACCGACCGGCGGGATGTGCAACTATGGCGGCATGCGTTTAGGCAGACCTACTGGCTCTCTGCGAATCGATCCTACCGAGTTCCGCAATTTGCCGCCTTGCACATCGCGTAGACAAGGAATGCTGAAACCCGTCTCGGATTCCACTACGAACTCCTGGGGCGAACCTATCACCGGCGGCGGATCGGATCACGTGCTCGCCTATTGTGACGGGACGAACTGGACAGTGGCCGCCAAATAAACGTTCTCCGCACCGCGTGGCCCGGGGCTTACGCCCATCCCGAGACGAGTTGCGCAATGAATCCTGAAGACCTGAGGAACCGATGACGCCTGGGGTTTTGCCCATGCGCAACCAGTTCATCTGCTTTTGACAACCTGACTGGTGGCCGTGGTCGGCATCGTCGGTGGAGTCCAGATCGATGAGGATCTCGCAGCGCTCCGCGGACCTCGTGGCCGCAGAGGCGAATGAACAGCCCGCGCCGAGTGTCGTTCAGCCGCACCAGATCTCGTCCCGAGGGAGAGTTCTCCAGTTCTTCCCAGCGAGTGAGTGCAGGCTGCGAGCCTAGTGTCTCTCCCAGTTTCTGATCAGCGATGATCAGATGATCTTGCAACAGCGGATCGTGGCGCAGAACGGCCCGCCTCGTTGCCATCTTCGTGCCCCGCGACGATCTGATAGTGCTGCCGCAACAGCGTCAGCGAATCATGGGGCACGCGGTCATCCTGGCGCGGATCACTCAGGTGCACCCAATGGCTGATCAGACGATGGCGCCGATTGAAGCAGCGAGGGGCAGCAGACCGGGATCGCTGGTTATCCGGGTCTCGGAAAAATCGGCGCGGATGAGTTGATGACGGTAGAAGGAGAAGCTGAGTTGTGGTAGAACATGTTGCATCAAGCGATGGATGCTCCGAGGGGGTAATGCTGAGCCCTCGAAACCCAAACTCCCGCTTGAGAATGATCCGCATAGGGGAAGTGGAATTCAGCAGATCAGCAAGATGATACCTTGCGAGAGGTGAGGCAGTATAGATGCGAATTAATTCACAGAGATTTTCTTGGGAACCGGTGGCAGCGGGAATGTTGAAACTCTAAAAAAAATCGTAAGTCCCCATTTTAAAAAAACCTGATACCAGAGTTTTGGAGGCCAGGAGACGGGAGAGACCGTTGCTACACCAGCGCTACAAAGACATTTTATTCTTGATCATATCCAAGGCCACGCTGCCCGGCTATTGGTTTTACAGGGTCGTCAGGCATCCGAAGTCCAGGAACGGCTCGGGATTACATCTGCACTTAGGCTGTGGCCCGAAGTACCTGCAAGGTTTCGTGAACATCGATGCTAATCCACTTCGGAAAATTGACCTGTGGTTGGACGTTCGGAATGGTCTTCCCTTCCGCTCGGACAGTGTCGATTCCATCTATTCTACACACGTGTTGGAGCATCTGTATCCCGATGAGCTTAAGAACGTGCTCTGCGAATGTGCTCGGGTTCTGAAGAGAGGTTGTGGAACGCGCATCGTCGTGCCGAGCTTGTCGAATGCCGTTATTGCTTACAATCAAAAGGACAGCGCATGGTTTAGTGATCAGTTCCCACGTCACTATGAATCTCTGGGAGGGAGATTCTCCAATTTCATCTTTTGCGATGGCCAACACAGGACTGCATTCGATCGTGACTATATGCGCGAAATGCTCAGTTCAGTAGGTTTTTCGGAAGTAGTCGAGGCCCGGGAGGGCGAAAGCAGGCTTTACGGCGCAAACGTGCCTCGCTATGAGTTGGAAGATGGCTCGAATTTGCCTCATTCTCTGTACATCGAAGCGTTCAAGTAGGGCGAGTTCTGCGGCACCCCGTCTCGAGTCGTTCCGTTTGGGGACGAGGTGGAACGCGTTTTGTATACGAGGTGCACGCCCCAGGACCATCTCCGAATGTGTGAGAGTCCTTGCCGGGTATCGCGATGAAAGGTGTCTTTCTCCTCTGAGCAGCACTGCAGTGTCAAGTCGCTTTATTACGCGGGCGATGTGGTTCGCACAGTTCTGTACCATCGGGAGCAACTGCGATGCGTAAGATGCTTGAACTAAGATGCTTGAACCTTGAACCGAATGACAAAACAGAAGAAAAGTTTAGTCCGTTCCTGAACGCTTGGCTTCGACATAAAGGCTCTCGTCTTCGCGTTCGCGAAGGTTCAGATCGCCGGGATTTTGGATCATCGTACTTCCCGCAGGCTGCACAACAACGTGACTAAAACCAGCTCTTGTCAAAAGCAAGGCTAACGAACTTGCATCGTACATCCAGCGGTGATGACCACGTTCGGCGACGAAGAGCCAGAGTAGTTTTTGTAAGAGAGTTTTCGGACGGGTATGCGCAAGCTGCGTACGAGACACCAGTCTGTCTGCATCGCGATCAGTTCCGTAGTCGGCAATCATTCGGCAGAGATCTGGAACTGCTAAACGAATGATTCCTTCGTCCTTCAAGACCCGCCGTACTTCCGCCAAGAATTGCATCGCCTCCTTTTGATCTAGGTGCTCAAGCATATGGGAACTGTACACGACATCGGCGGACCCGGTCGGGACAGGGAGGCTATTCGCGGCATTGGCCCAACGAATATCAGAGCAGCGACAGAATGCTATGAATCGCTTGTTTTCATCTTCAAGGAATCTAAGCCTATCAAGTAAGCTTGTGAGCAAAGGGTGCTTCGCCAGACGGACGCCCGGAGACCCATCGAAGTTTAGCCATCCATTTGTTGGAGTTGACCCACAGCCAACATTGATCCGACACGTAGGCTGAAGCGTATTCATCGCGTGCAATCACATTGCTACACTCTTCCGAGCACCGTCAAGTCGCCCACTATGATTGACTGATCTCCCCTCCCGAAATCTGAACGTCCAAGCTCAAGCCTCCCGCAAGAAATGGCCGAGGCCTCCAGGTGGGTAAGCCGAGGTCGCGCGCTGATCTTTTCCCGGCACGTCCATAAATCTGCTGTGCTCTTTACTTACACCAATCCTGAAGCGAGTTGGGCGGTATAATCCCGCTCAGAACAGTGGAAAAACAGTAGCCGGACGCACCTATAATCTCAAGCCACCGGCATCTTCTGAACTGAGGCGGTGAGAATCAGCTCAACCTTGCTCTTAGAGAGGCGTACCGCTCGTCGATGCGCTTGGGATAACATTTCGAAATGCCGATTCCGACCTTTGTCCAGGCTGCACGGTTTGTAACAAATGAATTTCGTTTTCGTCAGATCTATCAGAAATATAAAATGCACACAATGATCGATCCAGCGCTGTACGTTAGCAATCTTCATCTTGCTAACAGAGTAGCTAATGTAGAAGGCGCAATCATCGAATGCGGTACGTGGCGCGGAGGCATGATCGCTGGCATCGCAGATGTCTTGGGACCGGAGCGTCACTATTACCTGTGTGACAGCTTCGAAGGCCTTCCCGCAGCGGAAGAAGTCGATGGAGTGAGCGCTAAGAAATACCAGGTTGACCCCACAAATCCTTGGTATCACAACAACTGCACCGCCTCAGAAGATGAAGCGCGCGAAGCAATGGCAAAATCATCGGCCAAGAATGTTTCGATTGTAAAAGGATGGTTCGAAAACACTTTGGCCGCGCTTCCTCAAGAGCCAGTTGCTCTCCTGCGTCTCGATGGCGATTGGTACTCCTCGACGAAATGCGCCCTTGAAACTTTGGCAGATCGAGTTGTTTCGCGTGGGATGATCCTAATCGACGACTACTATTTTTGGGAAGGTTGCACCATGGCCGTGAACGAATATGCTGCTCAGAAAAAATGGCCGATTCAGCAACGCGGCAAGATCTGCTATATCACGATTCCTTGACATATTTCCAGCATACCAGAGCAACATAGAAATCGCAGAGTGGTCCAGACCGAGTACTGGCGACATGGCAGCGTCTTTGAACAGATTTTTCAGATCGTGATTATGGTTGTGATTCAAACCGCCCACGGTAATGCTCTTCCGGTTTCATCGTAGCTTCACTCTCACAAAGCGGCAACTCGCCGCTGTCTTGAGTCTCGACTGCGAAACCGCTGTTCGCCCACCGCTGTCGCTTGGTACTGAAACGGTGTGGCGTCTGCAGCAGCGCGACTAGCAAGGCTGCACGAATCGGACCGATCGAAGGAATCTGTCGCAGTAATTTCACGCACGGTGTTGGTGGCTCTCTACTAGCAGGTCGCGCCGTGCTTCCTGGCGCACCGGCTGAAACAGATCCAGTTGCTGATGCAACCGTTCCGCCCGCAGACGAACACGGGTTCGAGAATCTTGGCCAGCCATTCGACACGATGCCGCGGGGCATAGACGGTGGCACCGCTATAGGGTATGGCCCAGCTGCGATACAGCGCTTTGATCCGACTCATGACG
>Ga0210409_10004455_pt1 | contig 15074 bp, 18 predicted proteins | sample IncBWH17MmetaG_FD_161649 | JGI IMG/M metagenome (GOLD analysis project Ga0210409, IMG submission 161649) | Forest soil microbial communities from Barre Woods Harvard Forest LTER site, Petersham, Massachusetts, United States - Inc-BW-H-17-M | ecosystem: Environmental > Terrestrial > Soil >... | reverse complement strand
CTTTCTCTTTGGGGGTGAGGTGGCGTCTGGACGTGTGGGATTGATAGGAGTGTCGTTTCACACCGACATCCTGCCACGCCCTTACCCCTCGGCGTAAGACGGCTCTGCCGGACGGTTACTTTGCTTCCGCTCCTTTTCGAAGGCGGCTTCGACTTCCTTCTCGACCCAATCGCTCCCAACGGAATGCTTTGAAAGGAGGAGGAGCAACTTGTCGTGAACCCGAATTGCTTCGTCAATGCCGACACGGAACTTCTCTCCGATTTTAAGGTCTTCCGGAGCAAACCAACAACGGACGCCTTTGGCTTGGAGGTCGGCATGAAGACGTTTCGCGAGGGCTTCGTCTTTGCTGGAGTAGCTAATGAAACAGGAATAAAACTCGAACGGAACACCTGCGAGCGATGCAGCGTATTGGAGGAAAATGTCCGGCACGCCAGCACCTCGAAGAAAAACTTCTGGAATCAAGCCCTTTGATTTGAAGAACGTCTCAATGCCTATGGCCGTGGGACCTCTATGGATGACTGATTCCAGTCCAATGACCTGACTAAGGTCATTGAAAGCTAGAACCGTCTGAAAGAAGCGAACATCACTGAGGTCAGCTCCCGTGAGTTCGGCCCCACTGAGGTTGGCCCCGCTCAAGTCTACGAGGCTAAGGTTGGCCCTTGTGAGATTGGCGCTGAAGAGGTTGGCTCTGCTGAGGTCGGCCCTGCGGAGGTCCGCCTCTGTGAGGTTGGCAAAGCTGAGGAAGGCCATCTTCAGGTCGGCTTCCTTCAGGTTGGCCACTTCGAGGTTTGCTCTGCCGAAGAAGGCTCCACTGAGGTTGGCTTTATTGAGGTCGGCTCCGCTGAGCAAAGCAAAGCTCAAGTCGGCTCTGCTGAGGTCAGGGATGATGTCTGAGTGCTCCGACCTCCAAGAATTCCACGCCTCAGAATTCCACGTCTCAGCGCACTGCTGCAGAATCTTCAAATGTTCGGGGTTTGCCATACAATCCTTTGCTACCAGCATTCCAAGCCAGACTCAACGGCAATTCCATCGGCTTGCCGACTGCCGACCGGGCCGTTACCAGTGCCATCAACGGTATATATGAACGACAATTTTATCAGGGACAGAACGGGCCATATCATCGGAAGATTTGACGGAAACATTTTGCGTGATGGCACCGGCAAAATCGTGGCGAGGCATGACAAGTTTGACGACCGCACGAGAGACGGTCGCGGGCGCATCGTTGGTGACGGGGACCAGCGATTGCGGGTCTTGGGGAAATTCGCTCAGTGAACCCGCCCGGAGCCTTTCTCAGCGTCGCTCTCCATAAAACTTAGCACGGTTCGTTTTAAACCTGTTTTGCAAGGCTTCCTCAATTTCAATCCGACCGCCAAGACTTTCAGTGCTTAGGGAATTTCACTTTGAACTCGGCACAGAAATCTTCCCACTTCGCATATTGTGACCCGGATATTCCTCGTCATTGCATAAGCCCATTGGCACGCAGGGCGGATTATTTGCTGGGCAATTCAGGAGTCCGATTTTGTAGAGATGACCGACTCCTTCGAGCCTCTGCTCATCAAGTTGTGGTTGCCCAAGATAATACCCTTCGATTCCTTGCCTTCTAAAGAAACCCAAATGAACCAACTATAATATTCGTAGTTGTCGCCAACCTTTCTGGTCGCCTGTGCAGCAAGTGCAAATCTGCCCGTCTTCGGAAGGAAGAATCTAAATTTTCCATCGGAGTTTGTGCGAGCGGAACACTTAGGCTCCGGCAACGCTTCTAACCAAAAGTTGGGTGTTGGCCAGTTCTCTCTAGCTTCACGAATTCGCGCTTGTGTTGCCTTCGCTCTTTTCTCCTTTGATTTCAACCGCTCTCCAATCAATTTCTCGTGCGTGGCGATGAACCCCTCGAAAACTGATATGTCGCTTCGCATAGTTCTGTCCGAGCGCCTGCCCGCAGCCTTGTCTATGTCTTCAGCCTGAGCTGTGAGAGTTTTCATTTCTTGAACGGTCGTTTCTAGCTCGACAATACCCGCCCGCTCCTTCGCTATAAACGCATCGTCCTCCGCGTCTACTTTTTGCATGTAAGGGCTGTTGAACAGTTTCTCAAAGTCCGGCATTTCCTCTTTCACGCGGGTCTTCCGTTTTTCAAGGTAGGATTCAATTGCTGCCTCTGGCAAGATTTTGACTTCAACCAACCCAAAGCGGATGTTCTCGGCGCCCGCAGTCACTATGAAAATCTCACCTTCTAACACACCGTCGTCCTCTGCAAGCAGCGGGTGAGACGTAAAAAGCAAAGTTAGCATCCCGATTAGTAACCTGTTCATATCGTCACTTCCTTTATTCGTGAAAGAGCCTACGGTTCATTTTTTCGCTTGGCGGGAACGACTGGTGACCGGCTATTCAAAACGCGTCCAACATTCGTCCGGATGCCGCAAAGAAGGTAAAGGTATTATTTCATGGCCGTGGCAATGGATGGGTTCTGTGTCATCCAAACCAACTGCTTTCCACCGCATCTAATCGAATCAGGTTCTTCGCATTGTTTCAAGGCGTTTCAGCAACGACTTAGCTTCTCTACTTGGCCACCAACAAAACACTCCGCCGAATGACCCGGCGGAATTGTCGAGGCGGATTCGCGAAGTCGTGCTTTAAGGAGCCACCTGAACCCGGAAGAAACGTTGGTTCCAGTTCGGCACGTCAAAATACTGCGGATAAACCATGCTGCCGTTTGTCGCCGTGAACGCCGCTCCTTGGTTGGTCCACGAATTCAAATCGGTTGAAACCTGCAATTGATAATTCGTTCCGAGTGTCAGATTGGACAGCGACGGTTGAACGATTTTAATCAGGTCCACCCTTGGTCCGGATTCGAACGCATACAACTGCTGGGCTTCAGAATCGGAAAGAGCACGGTTGTAAAAGCGAACGTCGTCAATTCCGCCCACCAAGGGATACGCATTTGACGGGTGCCTCCCCAACCAAATCGCGGGGGTATTCGTTGTTAGTCCCACCACCGCGTTTGTCAGAAAGGAGGAGTTCTTGTATGCCGTTACTGTCGTCCCAGAATGGACCACGATGATTTGCCACCACGTTTGCCGCACGCTGGCCAACGGGATAACGCAAGGCTCGGGAGGAGTTTGGCGATGTGCATGTGACCCAGAATCCAGCAACGCACTTGCAGGGTCAAATTACAACATTGTAATGTTGCCAACCTTGCACCCCACTCTTTCTGTGCTAGTTTTCCTCTGACTCCAGGAACGTCCGCACAGGGCCGTCCTTGGATTAATGCAAGTAAGGGTCAAGGGTTAAATGAAGTTGACCCTCGGTGCCATGAAGACAGGTTTCGGGCAGGAAATCGGTCTTTGCGCGGCAGGCCTTGCACGATTGGACCCCTCGGGCCGCCCTCCGAGGGGATTTTTCATCTTCAAAAGAAACTGATCAGTGTTGGCTCTTGTAGTAATTCCAGAATGCCTCTGCCAAAAGCTTATCACTCGTTTGAAGCCGTACCACTGAACCAGTGAGCTTTTCTTTTAATTGAAGGTAAGAGGGCTTGGGCTGAACAACCTCGTACTGCATTTCGTTCTCGAAAATACGGTCGAGTAGTTCTGAAACATCACTCGCTTTGGAGGCGACCATCGCGCCAACCGCGACCCCTGTCTGGAAGTTAATTAACCTGCTCAGTGGATGTACATCCCGATAAAAACTTTCTTTCTTCTGCTCGTCGCACAAAAAGATAACAGGTTTTCCCAAACTCAAAGCCATTGCGGCTTCCGCATCCTTTCCATAGCTCTCCTTTTCTCCAGCGCAATAAACCAATACCTTGGCGCACTTCACCATTAAACATTCGATCAATCCCTTATCTTGATGGCCCTCGGCGGCGCTCAGCGTTGGGTCAAAATATCTTAAGTGAAGGTCCGCTAGTTTACCGTTTTGAAAAACCTCGTCGCAAGTCGTTGCCATTTTGCGAAAGTCTTCACGGGTCCTCATGCTGGTCGCCACATAAACATCAAGGTCGTTAACTAAGGAGAGATAGAGTTTAGTATTCCTGAGAGCAGCATCTCTCGCGGCAGTGAAGGCCCTAGCCACTTCGCCGTAACGCGTCTCAATATCAGTTTCACTTTCAACAACCTGGTCGAGAATATCGTCCGCAGAGAATTTTAATTGAGATTGGTTTAAGTATTTCTTCATTACAAAATCCCCTTCCAACAGCGCTCGGATTGTAATAGATGCGCCTGACGTGCTCTGATGCTGTTTCCACGCCTCTAATAATACTGCCTTAAGCTCGCTCGCGGTCTCAGGGGTGGCTCCGTATGATTTGCAGGCCATTTCCGAAATAAGATACCGATTATCCTTCGAGATGGTGTGAAAGGGTAATGTTGGTCCGCGATGTTTAATTGCAGCAGTATCTACACGAACCCTGGAGACGAAGGAATCAATGTCGCTGTACGGCAAGCTGGCAAACTCACGGTAAAAGGCCCTAACATTTCCGCGGAATAAAAGACCATCGATGTAAATCCTATGCAGCCCCCAAAGAAGGTGTTCCAGAGAGATAATCTGCTCGTACCTCTGGAAACCTGGCGAGTAGCCGGGAATGACTTTCAAGTCATAGGTCGTGCTGGGATAAGAGAGCCAATAGTATTTGAAAAACCCATCGGAGACTCCCTTTTCTTTTGATAGCCCCAGCAGTTGATTTAGCTGAACCTTGGACAGGGGCTCCGATTCGAGCGATCCGAGCCTTTGAAAGATGGCGTCATCAGCCCCTTCAGTTACTAAGCTCTCGATTCCAGGGTTTTCTGTGGTCAGGATCTTAAATTTATCGACCAGCGCCGCATTTGAGGAAGTCTTATTTGCTGCAGGTGTCTTAGTCTGAAGGGAATTTCTAACTTCTCGAAAGAAGAAAGAGTTTAGCTCCTCAATCATCACCTTGCACAGGTTCTGGAAAAGAATCTTACCCGCTTCCCATGCCTCTTTGTCCTCCGCAATGTTCCTCCCACCGCCCAAAGAAAAAACTCCAGAAGAAAAGCTGATTCTTTTCAATTCACCAAGATACTGTGATTTCTCACCAAAAATATTTGTAATTGTGACTCTTGTGCGGAGAAGCAGGGCCTCCAGTTTGTTAAAGTCATCGAAAGGGAGGTCATTTGAAGCCGTTGAGAGGAGGGTACTCAGCGAGCCCAATTTCTCAGCATGTTCTGCGTTCGTCATTATCCCTGATTTTCTAGCCAGCGCACTTCAGAAAACAAGATTTAAATATCCCTTCCGCCTTGCATTTCCATGCAATCACGACCCTCCGCAGTCCTTATCCTCATCCTCCTCTCGGTTACGGGTTGGTTGGAGTCTCCTCAATTGTTGTTGCATACGACGAGATTGTGAATTAAGCAAGGATTCCCTAGACATTCCATTTTTTAGCAGAGTGAGCCTCCGCACTGCACGCAAGCGCCTTATGAGCTACGGGTATCCCGTAACGATAGCAAAGATAACCAAGATCTGATCTCGGTCACTCCGGTTTATACTCGATCTTTAGTGGCAAATCGGTCATCGCGTCATGGACGAACTGTTTTCCGAGTTCGGTCAGTTCGTAAAGCTCGTCCTCATCAAATGCCGATACAATCGGCTTAGGGCCTGATCCCTTGGGCCGCCGTTGGGGCGTTTTTGGGATGAAATTTCCGTAATAATCAACCTCACGATGTTGCCTTATGACACCCCCGGTGCTCAGGTCCCGGAAGAGCAGCTTAAACAAATCCGCGTCTGCGGAGTTCTCAGGGACTTCTGCCTTCCCCAGGGCAGTCCAAACTGCGCCGCGCGAAATGCCGTCAGATGAGTTTTGATACACCACCGCAATTACTTTGAAATGAAGCTCCGAATAGGTTGCCAGCCAATCGATAAAAAGCCTTACGACTTCGTCGCTTGTCATGGTCGTAGCGGCCGCATTGGCAAGGATGTTCCTGATATAGGCTCGCTTCTCCTCGCTTTCTGCACCCGACCATTCACGGAAGGTTTTCTTCAGAAGCGACTGATACTCTTTACTTTCAATTCTTTTTGTTGTTTTTTCGTCACGTAAATCTAGCCTGGCCATTATTTCCAGGATTGTCTTCTCTTTCTCCCGGATTTCATCTTGCAGCATTTTTAACCAGTGCGTGAAAAACTTATTGGCCTTTTCCTGTTCGTATTCGGACCAAGCACCGGCCGCGGCCGACAAAAAGCCACCAGCAAATGGAACAGCTCCACCGACAACCTGAAGCCCGGCCCTAATGACCTTTGGAACGTTTCCCTCATTCGGAGGTGTATCATTTTGCTCGACCATAAAAGTGCAGGCTATAATGCCACAGAATAAGTACGAAGTAAAAGAGCTTGCATCGAACGTCAAATTCGCCATCCTTTTCCGCATATTCTCTTCCCTCTACACTCTCCTCACCGTCGAGCATTCAATTGCGACGCACAGACAAATACTTCCGGTCGGAGTCCCGATCAAGCAATGACCGATATCTCTCGGCTTCTGCCGGAGAGTTGAGCACAAGGTTTCGAAAGAAACGGTATATTGACGTGGCTGACTTGACAATAATCGGTTCGTAGGTTCGAACGTCGTCCCACTCCCGGAGCCAGTGCGGTTTTTGTGCTGGCGAAAAATAAAAGTGGCTTAATGGAGCCATTTTTATTTTGCCTCTAGGTTCGGTTTTCAGATACCGGGAGTGGGACACTAGGAGCACCAAATTAACATAGAATGGCTCTGTTCATAGGCGGGAGTCCAGGTTCGATTTTGACTAGATGTCCAACTCCGCCGCGGCCCCCGTTTTGAGAGCAACCTACAGTGGAGAGTGAAAAGGCACAAACGCCTCTGCCGGAGCATCAAAGAAGAGCTGTCTCAAACTCGGCAGCGCATTGCGCGCTTCGGAGGCACCTAGGCCTCTTAACGAGTCAATTTCTCGGAGTGTGTCCAGACCAAACCGACCAGAAACCACTGGATTTATGCGCACAACGTTGTTTCTATCCGCGACCAGGTGCTGAGCTGTTCCCAGAGAACCCGACGATTGCGCTCTCATAAAAACATCGGCCATCTTTGTGCCCCAGTAGGCCCAGCCCAAAGGATACCATTGGCCCCATCTCACATCTATCGGCGTTTCGGTGCACCCTAGGCTCAGAATCCTAACACAGTCAGCTGGCCATCCTAGCACTCCCCTGGCCTCAACGGCGGCGACCCCGATCGGATTGTTTGCCCATACCCCACCATCTATTAATGGGCTGCCTGCAGCACACCGATGGGTCGGAAAATAGGTCGGCGCAGCACTCGTTGCGAGTGCCACATCCACTACCCGAGCTCTGTAGTCACGTTCAAAACGAATATGATGTGCGGTTTTCCAGATATGAACTTCACCTGTATCGAGATTGGCTGACGGAATGACTAAACGCTTGCTACTTTCCCCTAAAGTGCGGTCACCGAAAACCGACTCCAGAGCTGTGCGCAAAGGTGCACTGCTGTACTTCGATAGGCCAATATGTCTTAGGAATCGTACAAAGCGATTTCCCGCAAAGATCACAGGTCCGTGCTGTTCATAAAATGTAAGAATGTCTCGTGCAGAGAGGCCCAGGCCAAGCCCGAGGGCAATGATACCTCCCGTTGATGTACCCACAATGAGGTCAAAAAACTCAGCGGGATTCGCACCAAGAGATTCTTCCAAGGTGGTCAAGAACGAAGCCGGAAATACGCCCTTGATTCCGCCTCCGTCGATGGAAAGTACACGTTTCATGATACTTGTGCAGGAAAATGATCATCGCCGAGCAGAGCCTGCCAGACCCTGATCGCATCAGATTTGTTAGCAGATCCGCGAGCCGCACTTGCAGCGCGCGACCAAGTAATCACGTGGTTGTGGAACGTCTGCCATTTTTGAAACTGCCATTCAGAATCCGAAAATATATTCCTCTCGCCACACGGCGTATTGCATCCATTCTGAAAGTGCGTCGCGGCGGATTGGCTGGCCACATATTCCAAAATAGCCGGAATGTAATCAGCAGCGCTACCTTGAAACAAAGCATCGGGGATCGAGAAAAGCAGGCACTCTATGTGAAACGAGACTGCGTCGAGCCCGTACCGAGAGCGCAGGTGCTTCACAACCTTTACAGCAGGAATAAAGTTTCCTCCTGTTTTATCGTTACGATTCTTCCACGTTAGCCATTGTTGATGATATCGTGCATAACCATCTTCCCACACTGCTCTCTCCGGGCGATATAATCTGAAAGGCTCGGACTGGGGCTCGTTGTTCCCGGCTTTGAATACCACAGGAAGAATCTCGACCTGGATTCCGAGATCAACTTTTATGCACATACTTCCCGGTCCATAATTCACTTTGCCTCGATACCTGCCGTCTGCATGTAAAGCAGATGCAATTATTTGGAAGATGTCATCCCTTCCGAAGGATCGGCCACCTGCTGCTGCACCAGGTTGCCAAAGTTGACAGAGTGCGATAATGTCGACGTCGTTAATAGAGTAGATTGCGGTTTGTTGCCGATACGAACCTTGCAAAAAGCAGCTTGGGCTCAAAATTGCGGCAGGTCCACGGGTGTTCTCAAGTAATTCCTTGATTGAATTGTATTGACTCGCCGCGGTGGTCTCGAAAGAGCTGCCCGGGTTTAAAGAACCAAAGAAGCTTGCAAAGTGAGTTGAAAGGAAGTGAGTAGCCATTTAATCTACCAAAGCTTTTAAAGACGGTTTCTTGATAATACTTACGACCTTGCCGCTGATGTTGAAGGAGTCGCTTGGATGAAGATAAATCGGGGCATAATCGTACGACGAATCAGCCTTCAGCACGATCTGACCGTTTTCGCGATCATCGATAAAGCGCTTGATCGTTGCCTTATCGTCAATGATGGCGAGTACAACATCGCCTGTGTTGACAGCTTTATGCTCACTATCCACGATCACGAAGTCGCCATCCTCAATGCTCTTGCCGTCAATATTGGCGCGGTTCATTGACGTGCCATCCGCCTTTACCGCATACAGGCCGTCAGGCTTCCGTCGTCCCACCAGCTTACTCGAAACGCGCAGGAAACCTTCAAAATTCTGTTCAGCGAAAATCGTGGCAGGCCCGCAGTTTGCAGTCCCAACAACGGGGATTGAAAACAGTTGCGCGGTTTTGCGCAAGAGACCGGTCGCCCAATCTGGCGTAGAAGAAGCGCGATTCATCATGCCTCTCGCTCGATCGATGCTCAAAAAGCCCTTCTTTTGGAGCTGGAGAAGGTGGTGCTTAATTTTCTGAGGCGATTCCTTCGGCATGCCAATCTCACTCGCCATTTCGCGCAGACTGACCAGCGCCAGATTTTTGCGCTTCGATAATTCCAGGAGTTTTTCTTGTATCGGATGCATACGCGGAATACTAGCACAATGGCCTTCAGAAGTCCATAACCCCGTAATGCTTGACAGCGTCTTTCGCCGGGTATATGCTGTCCGTGTCCTAGTTAAAACAAATTAGAATTAAACACATGAAGCATTATCCAAAAGGTCTTGACGGACGCGAGCGAGACCAAAGCGGTCAGATTCGCGAAAAGCGCGGCGATACTCTCGTCCGAACGTTGCGCCAAGAATATGGCGAGAATTTTGCCCAAGGCTATCGTTCCGACACCAAGCTCGAAACGGTTCGCGAAGACACAGGGAAGAGTTTGAGCGAGTTAGTGAAAAACAAGTAGCCCGAGGCGAATTTCAGCACGTTTACTCCGCCCGCGGCTGCCATTTGCCAACCAATTCGCCTTCTTGCGTGAACTGAAGGAATTTGAGGATCCGCACTTTTCCGTCCTTCACCAGTTCCCTGTCCCGGGCAACGGCTTTCATCATGCCTGAACTGGGTTCGTCTCCTGGTCGAAGACAAAACCAGATTTCGTCGGAATGATCGGTCCAGGCCAGGCCGCATTTAATTCCGAGGTCACGTTCATGCTCTTTGGAATCATCGAGAAATTGAGTGAAGAAAAGGTGCATCGCATAGGGATTGAAGCCGTTCAGCACGGCGTATCGGCAAATATTTTTACAGAATTCGACATTTCTCGTCTCATCTCCGCGAAACGGCGATTCAATGTCAACTTTGGGCAACATCATAGGCTCGACAGCTTTGGATCGCGCTCGAAAGGTAGTAGTTCCCAGCCGCCCATCGTTTGCAAAAGCGGTAAAGCGCTCCAGGGTCATGACGTGGACCTTCTCGCTGTTCTTCAGCTGCTCGACCATGGAGCCGCTGATGAAGTAATCTCGGCGTTTCCATCCATCCCCACCGAGGACCAGGTATGCCTGGGAATATTTGGCAGTTCGAAGAGCGTCAGCCAGGCACATCATTTCAAACGGAACTTTCTCTTCTGCTGTTCCGCTTGTCTGCTGCCATTTGAGCGAGACTAAAAAATGCTGTCCGTTCTTGCTAGCCACGGCATCGACGAAATGCTTCCCTCCTCCGAGCCTTTCGCCAACATCCACCTGCTTCTGAACCTCGTACCCGCCACGAAGCAGTGCCGGCACCACCATAGCCTCAAGCACTCCGCCGGTCGTGGTGTTGCGGGGACTCATAGATTATTGAATGCCAGTACCTCCCGGGCCGGCGTGCGGTCGCCGTTGCAGCTAATACGGCGGGGAGCATCAAGAAACCGTAGCTTGAATCCGCTCTTCCGGTACAGCTTCACAATCCGGTCGGTCGCCTGATTGGAAATCACCACCGGACCGGGGTGCTCAGCCAGCCATTCGACCAGGCGGACTTGATCATCCCAGGTGAAGGCGTCTTTTGAATATTGAGTGAATTCGACATCGTACGGGGGATCGGCATAGATGAAATCATCTGCTTCCAGGCTCAAATCCTCGAAGTCACCGTGCACAAACTCCCAGTTGGCAAGCGCGGACTCGTATGCCGAAAAGTCATTGGTGTAGGTAATCGTATTGTACGCGCCGAAAGGCACGTTGAAGAAACCATCGGAATTGAACCGGCAGAGGCCGTTGAACCCGGTGCGGTTGAGATAATAGAAAAGAGCGGCGGCCTCAGTGGTATCCGCCTTGCCGGCATCGATCAACGAGTTAAATCGCTTGCGGTGAGTGTCGAACACCACGCGACTGTTGCGCATCGGCAACCTGGTCTTCAAACCGTCCTGCAGGAAGCGATAGAAGTTGATCAGGTGCGGGTTGGCATCGTTGAGAAGCGCAGTCGTTGGCTGCAAACCGAGGGAGACGGCCAGGCCACCGACAAAGGGTTCAACCAAGCGCCGGTCGCTGTGACCTTCCCAAAGCTTACGGAGATGTGGCACCAGCCATCGCTTTCCACCCGCCCATTTAAGGGGTGGCTTCAGTCCCTCAAGTGGCCTCGCAATTTCCGGAGCGCGGGTATATGTGGTGAGGTCGAGTGCTCCAATAGCCATGCTTCTATTCTAGCACGGTCAATAAATGAGAAGTGGGTTATCCACATGCGCAGACTGTTGCGGCGCGATTAAGGCCGCAGCAATCCTAAGCTCGTGGAGCATTCACCTCGATGATCAGTTTGTCTATCCGAAAGGATTTTGACTCTTTGGGAATAGCCTTGCCTGATTTCTTTAATGCTTTGAGATAAGACTCGAGACGATTCGGTGCCTGATAGAGGGCCGCCTTGTAGGTTGCAGCCTTAAACTGAAAGCCCGGCAACGCGGGAACAGTAACGCTCACTGCCGACCTTGGTCTCATCTCGAACAGGATTGTATAAGCCACCTTGGACATGTAATAATCCTATCATAAGTGCCGATACTAGTCAAAACGGTCTACCACGACACCACGACTGGGCGCGCAACATTGACCAACCGTAAAGGCAGTGACGCAACCGTGTTGAATCCATGCACAACGGAATGCTTGGTGTTGGTCAATCTTGCCCCTGCCGACAAATTTGCCATCCTTTTTTGTGACATCTCTATCCTCTACACTCCCCTCACCGTCGCCCATTCAGTTGCGACGCACAGTTAAATACTTCCGGTCGGAGTCCCGATCAAGCAATGACCGATACCTCTCTGCTTCCGCAGGAGCATTAAGTACAAGGTTTCGAAAGAAGCGGTATATTGACGTGGCTGACTTGACAATAATCGGTTCGTAGGTTCGAACGTCGTCTCGTTGCCGGAGCCAAAGGGTGTCCTTTTTGCAGTAGAAAGCAAAATGGCTCTCGGAGGTAGAATCTCGAACCCACAGTTACTCCTCTTCGCCCGCGAGATGTTCTTCGATGTGTTCTAACACCCGGAGAATATCAACGAGTGTATCGTTCATTTCATCCATACGCCACATGAGTTGCGTAGGAGGATGACTAACTGGTGGGTTATGTGTATTCATACCCGTGTTTGTTACCCGCACACGACCAGAAGCCCTGTGCAGAACGCTTTGGGATATTAATGGACGTTCTGTGTGAATTGTATGCGTCCCGCCGTGACTTACTAGGATGCTAAATTTGTCGTTGGAAACAAGTTTTGCGGGTTACGTCAGAACAAATTGACCGTGTACAATATTCATGATATTTTACGAACAGGTAGTGTAACTTTATAATTTCTCCATCTCAGCAGCAGTGTGGCCATTCTGGTAGTGGCTAGATTGTTGCTGAGATAGCAGCTGCTCAGGGTGTCCTTGAGCAATCCAGTGAATGGAGAACTTATGAAAAAACAGAATAAAGAATTGACGGAATCGGACCTCGGACTTCTACATATCGCCCGCAGCGCGCTTCAACACATCGGAATGTTTAAACTCCTCGATGCGAAAGACATCAACGTTTCGAAGTACGGGGATGCTAACCGAATGGAGGTTGAAATGCGCATCAGATATTATGTCAAAGGTTTTGGAGGACCTATAAATGAAATCGGCCTCACATTCAGTATGCAACGCCGTCAACTCGGTTGGAGATTAATTCCTCGTAGCCGGGTGGTTTGGAGCGTACTCAATGTAAGCATAGGCACAATAACTGATGGGCTGTTATTTCACCCGTTTACTGGCCGTGATAGACTGATGTACTATAAAATCGAAAGCCTGCTGGGACGTCGTGAGTATATTACGTCTGAAATGCTCTGCATTTGACCACTTCTGCGCCGCGAGTAAGATCACCCATCTTCGAACATTGAGAGCCCGCAAGCTTTCAGTTCGCTGGTGGGTTTTTCATTTCCGAAATTTGCATCGGAAGACAATTCCACAACCCTTTTTCCCCTCGTCTCTTCATCCTACACTCCCCTCACCGTCGCCCCATTCAATTGCGACGCACAGTTAAATACTTTCGGTCTATCGTTAAATTTGGTATAATGACCCTATGACCACCACGGAAAGGAAAATCGAGGAATTTAGCCAACGCAAAGCCCTTCATGGAACAGCTGAACAGAAGAAGCGGGCACGAATGTTGGAGCGTTTCTCCGTCATCAACCGATTCGAAGGTATCGTACCCGATCAAACTGATCGTCGGCTTTTCGAACTCCTCGCAAGCGGCAAAATCAACAAGCAGGAATTTCTGGAGCTTTGCCGCAATGATGCCCTCTCACACTGATGGAGCAACCGTACTCCGACAATTCATCCGATTCGTATGTCTACCCTGATTCCGGAGTTTTAAAGAATATTCCCAATATTCGGGACGCAGTAGCACTCCAAACCTTCGAACAACGCGCTACGGCACTTCGCTACGACGAGGCGATGTCAGCGATCAAAGACATGCAGATCAGCCTCGCGGCCTGGCAACTGCTTCACCGCATACTATTTCAAGATGTCTATGTCTGGGCCGGTGACATCCGCACAGTTCAACTCGCCAAAGGAAAAACTGTCTTTGCCATGCCTGAGCACATTCTGCGGCAGGCACATGAAATCTTTGGTGCTTTCGAAAAAGAAATTCCGTCTTCTCGTACTGATGTTCTGGTCGACCGGCTTGCGTACTATTTCGCAGAGCTGAACGTCTTGCACCCGTTTCGCGAAGGCAATGGCCGGACGCAAAAGATGCTTTTCGATGAGATGACCCGTAGGTTCGGTTACGAAATCAACTGGGCCAACATTAGTACTGAAGAATTTCTCGATGCCGTGGTTGCGGCATATGACAGCCAGGATTACTCGAAAATCCAGAAACTATTTCGGAATGAAATGAAGCCTATCGTTCAGGGGGGATAGTATCCGAGAACCTGCGCGAAAGTGCAAATTCGGCAGTCTTTTTATTGCCCAGCTGAAGTAATACACTCCCCTCACCGTCGCCCATTCAGTTGCGACGCACAGATAAATACTTTCGGTCGGAGTCCCGATCAAGCAGTGACCGATATCTCTCTGCTTCCGCAGGAGTATTGAGTACAAGGTTTCGAAAGAAGCTGTATATTGACGTCGCTGACTTGACAATAATTCGTTCGTAGGTTCGAACGTCGTCCCACTCCCGGAGCCCAAGTGATACAAGTTTCGGCACAGCCCCGTTCGAGCCTTGTGGCGTAACGAGTTTTTTAGGTTCGATTGACTGATTTTGAGGTTTTAGACACCTTGTTGACTTTTCCAGAACCACAAATGGTTTTAGGGCCTCAATAATCAGTTTTCTGTTCCTTAAGGTTAGGTTCGATCCGACCCCCGCAAGCACTACTTTTTTCTCTTGGAAGCTCCCTTTGGCGAAGCGTTCACGGGCGGTACAGGCAAACTCAAATGTCTGTTCTGAGAGTTTGACCAATTGCTCAACCCGGTGTCCGAGGTCTTGCTGCAGCTCTTCCATGCTGGCCTTTTCCTTTAGCAGTAAGGACCTCTGCCGGCCGTATTCATCATCAGACAGGAGGCTGCCGTCCGCGTTTCCAGGGGAGGTTTTGAGCCTCAAAAGACTGTCAATTCGGTGAAGACATTCCTGGTACGCGCGATGTTGGTATTCAAGCGTTTGATCACGGGAAGCAATTTCATCGTTGTGGAGGACGGCCAAATGTTTGATCGCGTAGGTCTTAAAGTGTTCTGAGATTTGCATCCGACTCAGAAACGCATCGATTTGCTTTTCGAGCCGATCGGCGCGAATACTCGCCTCTGCGCAATCCCGGTTTTTACTCCTGGTGCAGTGGTAGTACGTATAATGAAGGAGCACGGGCGCCTTCATATCCGCGATCATCGCTCCGCAGCGTGGGCAGGCCTCGCGCCGCCGATAGGCGAATTT
>Ga0210409_10004454_pt1 | contig 15074 bp, 18 predicted proteins | sample IncBWH17MmetaG_FD_161649 | JGI IMG/M metagenome (GOLD analysis project Ga0210409, IMG submission 161649) | Forest soil microbial communities from Barre Woods Harvard Forest LTER site, Petersham, Massachusetts, United States - Inc-BW-H-17-M | ecosystem: Environmental > Terrestrial > Soil >... | reverse complement strand
GACGCTGGAACAGAATACCCGCTCCTGCTGCACGGAATTCTTGTGCGCATGGGACCATCTCACGAAATCATGCGCGGGGAATCGGCTGATAGCTAAGTCATCGGCGAGAGAGATGGCTTTACATACACCTCCAAGGGCGATACTTTTCGAGCCATGAAAGCTACAAATTGGGAGTTCACGAACAGAGCGTTGCTCTTCGGGCTGATCTTTGCCTTCTCGTTTCCGCTTTACTTCTTGGATCACCAGAATTCAACCGCTGCGTTTGCTAGCTGGCTTGGGTCCAGGCTGCAAAGGGATCCGGATCTCGTCGCTCGTCTCCTGTTTGCTTTCGCCGCTATTTTGCTGATTGTGGCCGCTCTCCTCCGCACCTGGGCCTCATCGTACCTCCGTGCTCGGGTAGTCTATGCGGCCGAATTAAAGACTGACTCGCTAGTTGCCGATGGGCCTTACCGGCTGGTGCGCAATCCGCTGTATTTCGCCAACGTGTTAATGGTTATCGGCATGGGTGCCATGATGAGCCGGACCGGATTCGTAGTAGCAGTGGTGGCGATGCTGGTGTTCTCCTACCGACTGATCCTGCGTGAGGAGGCCGGACTTCAGGCGAGCCTGGGCAAACAGTACGAGGGCTATAGCAAAGCGGTGCCGCGTCTATGGCCTTCACTGTGGCCGCGCCTTGCTTCAGCCGGAGGCCAAGCCAAGTGGACTGAAGGATTCAAGGCAGAATCCTGGTATTGGGGATTCGCTGCAGCGCTCCTGACCTTTGCCATTACTCTAAAACTTACGCTGTTTTTTGTGATACTGGCGGGAAGCTTAGTCTTGTTCTGGGTGTCCTCAGCGGTTCTTCAAAAGAAGTCAAACTCGCAAGCCTGACTCGTGTATCGGAGAACGGATGTTCGCGATTCATGCCGGAAGACCGGCGTGGCAGTCGGAAACTGAAGGTGTGATCAAATGGAATGGCTCGACGGGTGTATCGTGTTGGGACGGTTAGAAGGCGAAATCGAAATTCTGGTTGATTCGTATTGGAGGAGGACACCATGTCGCCGCGCACAGCGTTTCTTAGCAGGTTAATTGGGCTGTACACCATTCTCGTCTCGCTCTCCATGATCACAGACAAGCAAGCGACTATGGAGAAGCTGACAGGACTCCTTAGCAGCGCGCCGCTGCTATTCGTGGTCGGTGTGATAGCGGTGGCCGCGGGGTTGGCGATGGTACTCGGGCACAATGTGTGGAAAGGAGGAGCACTGACAGTGATCGTCACCATTATTGGCTGGTCGACACTGATCAAAGGCCTGCTCTTCTTGCTTCTCTCGCCGCAGGTGGCGTCTGCGTTCTACCTGGGAACCCTTCACTACGAACAGTTTTTCTATTTGTACATCTCCGTCGGGCTTCTTCTCGGAATCTACCTGACCTATGGGGGAGCAGCTCAGCAGCGAGCGCAGAGTCCAAACTAAAGTCTTGCAAAAGCCTGATTGGCGTCAACAGATTGAGTTCAGGGTTTGATATCACGCAAGGCGGATTCGAGGGCGGGGATGGCGTGGACCACGGGGCCGTCCAAAAACGCCGGGGCTGGATCGTCGCGCCATTGCGCATGCGGAGCGTACAGGATTACGTCATCCCAAAAGAATCCACGCCCTACACAGCAGGCGGGCTTTACTTCTGGTGGCTTGACGGCGGCTCGGCGATTCAGGTCTTGGGCGACTAGATGATTTGGGTCCCAAAACTGTATGGCGCGTTGGTCTGGGATCCTGGCGAGCGAGCTGCCGCTTGGCGAAGTAAAATCCGCGGGCAAGATGGGCTCCCAGACGACGAGGACGCGGAGTTTCGTGCCTGAATGGCTGGCAAGAAATTTTTCGGCTGCGGAGGCCCCCCACAGACACGTCGCTCAAGTCGGGGAGAGCAAGAGGATGATGCGAGGGTCGTCCGCCGAGGAGTCAAAGGCGCTTTGGAATTCGCTGAAGTTCGATGCTGACAAAACGAACAGTGGCGGCTGTCCCGGCGGTGTCTTGGACGGTCCCCAAAGATACACGCCCGCTACCAGCAGTGCCGCAACAATAATCCCGATGAGAAGGCGCTTTTTCATTTCATGACCGATATAGATGATCCGCCAAGAATCCGGCAATCTGCTGCGGGAATAGAATCACGGCCAGGACAATGGCGACGGCGGTCCAGAGCAGGAATTGCCCGACGAAACGGCCCTTCGCGGCGCACTGCTTTGCGCGGCGCTGCTGCCAGAATCCCACGCCGATCAGCGCGATGGAAAGCAACAGAAACCATGGCCGAAACCGCAGCAGGAAGGCGCTGGCGCCGGCGGTGCCAATCGCAGCCGCAAAGCCAAGGGGCACGCAGCACGCCATGGTGGCGAACGCGCTCACGATGGCCGCAAAAGAGGCCGAGAGTCCCGTGCCCGGTTTCACGGTTTTTTCTCGCCGCATTGCTTCGCGCACGGCGCGATGAATCATTTCCGCTGGCGGGACGCCGGGCTGTTTCGCGCCCGGATACAATCGGCAGGAGACTGCAAAGTGTTGCGGCTCGGATTCCCCGGCGATATCGCGGCCGTTGATGCGAATGGTGGGGGAGCCAGGAAATTGCAGCGTCTCGGCCATGCGAGGATCGGCCACAAGGACTTCGCTGATTGGAACGGAAATCCTCTCAACGGCCAAAACGTTCTTTAGTTCCGCCATCGCGGCGGGGTAATGCGGGCAGTCCAACACGTAGAGGACCTCGATTTTCACGCGCCATTCTCCGGCCGGTTCTGTTTGGAGCCGCTCAAGAGCGGGCAGCGGGCGTTTTTTCGATGGAGTTCTTTCTTGCAGGTGCGCAGCGCTGCCTGCAGTTCGTTTTGCAATGTCTGGAGGTCGCGGAGCTTTCGCCGGACCTGAAGGAGCTTTTGCTGCAAGCGGAGAGACACTGGGGCACAGGGTTGCAGGCGGTTGCCGCGCAGCGCGAGAAGTTCGCGAACTTCCTTTAACGTAAATCCCAGGCCCTGCGCTTGGCGAATGAATCGCAGGGTGTCCACGTCCGTATCGGCGTATTGCCGGAAGCCGCCAGCGGTTCGCGAAGGGCGCGGGAGCAAGGCGGTTCGCTCGTAAAAGCGGATGGCATCCGGGGTGAGACCAATCTTTCTTGCCACGCCACCAATATGCATGGGAAGAGCTCCTGTCGACGAATCTACACCCTGGAGTATAGTCCAGAGTCAAGCCCTAGATTTTATCGATGGAACGGGCAAGGGTATCAAGCGAATGGTGTGCCGTGAAATCCTTATCGCGGCGGCAGAATACGGGGAGTGAAGTTGGGATAACGCTTGCGGACAAAACCCAGGGCGATTGTAACGCTCTGGTCGAAAGTTTTTCCGGAGAATCGCTGGGAATTGACGACATGGCGCAGTTCGTTCTGCGGGTCACCCTTCGCCGCCGGCGGGATTCGTTCATTCAGCTCGCGCTGCATCGCCTTTTGTTGTTCGTAATGCATGGGTGGCCTCCTTATTCTCAGGGCGCCGAGTATAAGCTCTTTTTGGGGAGCACGCAAAGCCGCATAGAGGCGCGCGAGGCCTGGGGAGACCTCTGGTTCCACTGGAGTTCACAAGCCGGGCCTCGCCGGATAGCAGGATGACACCGCTTTTGCGAGCGGGTGGCTCAGACGGTGGCTGCTCTACCCCGGAGGAGATGCAGAACGAGCATCACGATACCGATTATCAGCAGAATGTGAATGACGCCGGCGGAGATATGGAAGGCGAAAAACCCTGTCAACCAGAGAACAATCAGAACCAATGCGATTAATCCAAGCATTTCTTCAACTCCTTTTGCCTTTGAGCGCGCCGCACGGATAACTTCTCGTTGGATTCCGTGCTTGTGACCACAAGGATGCTCGATCAGAAATTTGAAATCTGTTCAATACGAGTCACATACGCAGAATCAAGTGGAGGCCGGCCGCGAAGTTTACGGGCGGGAATTCAGTTTAGCTGCAGCAAGTCGGTCAAGGAAATGTCCACAATATCCTGGGGCTCGAGCGTTCTGTGCAAGATATCCACGAAGCGCATTTTGGAGCTGCCTTCGATGACTTCGATTTTGATTTCCGATTTTTCCTTGCCGATGTTAGGGCCCATGAAATGAATGGTGTGGCGCTTAACGTCGAAGGCTCCACGCAACATGGCGGCATTATCGCTTCTGGTTATTTTCAATTCCTGGGTTCGCTTGGTGTCGCAACTCAGGATGCCCGTGACACCGGGTTCGGCGTTGAACTCAGCGCATCGCGCTCTAAAGAGTTCGCATAGGTCGGCCCATACTTTCGCAATTTGAAAAGAGAGGTCATTCTGATCGCGGATCACTTTGGCATCCTGGACCTGCTTTAGTTTTTGCAGGGCAGCGAATCGCAGAGCGGCGTCTCTAGACCAATCAGACATGGACAATCTCCTGTGCTAGGGCTGAAAGCGGGCCCGTGGCGTACGGTCGGCATGCCATGCTCCGCGCTATCTTCGAATCTTCCCGGTCTCTGGATCAACGTTGCTTTCCCACAAATTGGCGGCACCTTTTTCGGTGCGAAAGCGGCGATCGATTCCGGGAGGAGCGCCGGACTGGATGTGCAGGCGATCGTCCTTCTCCTCGAAGGTGAGCCGGCCAACTTCTTCGTTGTTGGCGTTGCGAAATGTTCGTATGACTCTTGACATGAAGCACCTGGTTTCCGTGCATGCCAGCAAGGTTCCACATGCGGGTCGGTAAGCCTGTACGCAAGCCGGCGGGGCGCAGGACCACGCACTGGCTAGGCATACATCATGACCCATCGCAGGGCACACTTCTGTTCGAAACAGCACAGGCGTTGCTTTCGCAGGAGGGTGAACAATCCCGGCGAGCGCTACGTGACGGAGGGGCCGGGCCGCGCATCAGAGACGGCAGTAGCCCACGAAGGGCAGAAAATCACAACGAGGTGAATCAACATGAGTTCCTACGGCGGAAAAGAACTGGCCAGCGGGTTTCGAACGGTGCGCAAAAATACGATTCAGGTGGCAGAGGATATTCCTGAGGCGCAGTACGGGCACGTGGCGGCGCCGGAGTGTAAAACCGTGGCGCGAATGTTGACGCACATCGCCATTTCCCCGCGTATCTGGGAAGAAGTGGACAAGAAGGCCTTGACGACGTTAGTGGGATTTGACTTCGCCGGGCTGATGGACAAGTTCAACGCCGAGGAAATCAAGCCCAGGTCGAAGGCAGAGATCGTGGAACTGCTTCGTACCGAGGGAGACCGGTTCGCCGCGTGGCTGGATACGGTGACGCCGGAGGTTCTGGAGGAGACGATCACCGAGCCCGATGGGAAGACGCAGAAGACGCGGTTTGAGCGGCTGCTCAGCGTGAAAGAGCATGAGATGCACCATCGCGCCCAGCTCATGCTGATCGAGCGGCAACTCGGAATCGTGCCGCATATCACGCGGCAGTTTATCGAGCGGAGCGCGGCGATGCGGGCGGCTAGGGCCTAACGAACAACTTGTGCGCAAATGTGGCCGGGGAAAATGCTAGAATCCCCGGCCATGAAACGACGCACACTGCTTCAATCTCTTCCGGCGATGACACTTGTTCCAAATACAGCCTGGGCTGCCTTGCAACCGCAAGCGGACTCGGCATCCACCACCGTTTATGAGCTGCGCGTCTACCACACGTATGAAGGCAAGCTCAACGACTTGCTGAAGCGTTTCCGTGAGCACACCACGAAACTTTTTGAGAAGCACGGGATCAAGAACGTCGCCTACTGGACCCCGCTCGACGAGCCGGCGAAGAGCAGCACGCTCATTTACATCCTCGCGCATCCCAGCCGCGAAGCCGCGGCTGCCAACTGGAAGGCTTTTCAGGACGATCCGGAATGGAAGAGCGTGCGGGACAAGTCCGAAGAGAACGGGAAACTTGTGGAGAAGATAGACTCAACGTACATGGTGCTGACGGATTTCTCTCCGCCCGTACGATGACTTGCGGCGGCCGGTTGGCCGACAGTAAGCGGAACCAAATTTTGCCCACTGGGTTTACCGGCTGGCGGCGGATTCGCGACGGATAGTGACTCCGCCTGAGCCGAGCTGATAACCTTCGTCACGAACGGTCTTCTCCGCGGCGGCGCGAAGCGCTTGTTCGTCTGCATTCTTCGATGCGTCGCTATGACGGCGAATCACTTCTTCGCCGCTCTGAATGCGTATCAGCCACTTGGACTTGCCGGGGTCCCAGGAGACTTCCACTCGATCCGCGGTCATAGATTCCTCCAGGGCGAGTTGAGGTACATTGTAGTCCTACCGCGACTCTTAGGGAATGCAATGTCGAAAAAGACTTAAGGTAGATAGCCCAGAGGGGGGAACTGCTCGGAGTACGCTGCGACGAGGGGCGCCGGAGAAGAAAATGAAGAAGGTGAAGTGGGGAGTCCTGGGAGCGGCGTCTATCGCCGTGCGCAGAGTGATCCCCGGCATGCAAAAAGGGGCATACAGCGAAATCACAGCGATCGCCTCGCGCGACAAAAAGAAGGCGGAAGAGGGGGCGCGCAAGCTCGGCATTCCCCAAGCCTATGGCTCTTATGAAGAGCTTCTGCAGGATCGCGAGATTGAAGCCATTTACAATCCGCTGCCCAATCACTTGCACGTGCCGTGGTCAATCAAGGCCGCCGAGGCCGGGAAGCACGTGCTGTGCGAGAAGCCCATCAGCACGAGCGTCGCGGAGGCGAGAATCTTGATCGCCGCGCGTGACCGCACGGGCGTGAAAATTGGCGAAGCGTTTATGGTGAAGACGCATCCGCAATGGTTGCGCACGCGGGAGATTGTCCGCGGCGGCGGTATCGGCCAATTGCGGGCCATCGCCGGGGTCTTCAGTTATTTCAATCGCGACCCCAACAACGTGCGGCACAAAGTGGAATGGGGCGGGGGCGGGTTGCTGGATATTGGCTGCTATCCGATCACCATGTCCCGGTTTATTTTCGGAGAGGAGCCGACGCAGGTTGCGGGCATGCTGGAGCGTGACCCGGATTTCAACACCGACCGGCTCGCCTCCGCGATTCTGCAATTCCCCTCGGGGCAATCGATCTTTACCTGTGGCACGCAGACTGCATTCTTTCAGCGGATGCATTTTCTCGGCACCACCGGGCGGGTCGAAATCGAAATCCCGTGGAACGCACCGAATGACCGGCCGTGCCGCATCTTCGTCGGCGACGTGTTGGGAGGAGCGCCGAAAGTTGAGGAGTTTCCGGTCGTCGATCAATATACGATTCAGGGTGATGAGTTTTCGCGCGCGGTGCGCGGCGAGCGGGACGTCCCAGTGCCGCTGGAAGATGCGATCAAGAATATGGCGGTGATCGAGGCAATTTTCCGGGCCGCCGATTCCGGCAAGTGGGAAAGACCGGAGAGAACGTAACTACCGCAAATCATGAGGCTGAGAGCAGCGCCTCAGTAGCTGCAGGGGAGCGGAAACTGAGACAATTAGCGTCACTAGTTGTGACACTTAGTGTCGAATTCGGAAAACACTATAAACCGTAACACTTTGATGATACGGCACTTACTCGGAGGCGCGCAATGGTCGAGCACGTGCCAATAACCCAGTGGGCGTATTCTGTGTCAGACCAATGTCTGTTTAGGGATTGAGCTAGGAGCCAAATTAGATGAGACGCAAACAGAAGGGGTTCTCGCTAATCGAGCTGTTGATCGTGGTGGCCGTGATCCTGGTCATTGCGGCGATTGCCATTCCCAATCTTATGCGCTCGCGCATGGCTGCCGACGAAGCCTCGGCGGTCGCCTCCCTGAGATCCATCAACACCTCGCAAGTCGTCTATCAGTCCTCCTACGGATCCAGCTTCGCCGGAAATCTCGGCGCACTCAGTGACGGCGGCGCCCCGGCCAACTGCGTGCCTCCAACCACGCCCGTAGCAACTTCTGCATGCCTGATTGATTCTTCGCTGGCCAGCGGAAGCAAGAGTGGCTACACCTTTACGTACAATCCCGTCTCCGCAGGCGGGGTCGTTAGCAGCTATGGTGTCAATGCCGACCCGACCGCGTCCGGAACCTCCGGGCAGCGTCATTTTTTCACCGACGAAACACTCGTTGTCCGCGTGAATGCCGCCGCCCCGGCCACGAACTCCGATCCGGCCATATAGCTGTTAGACCCGCCCCATCGCAGCCTCCACCAGATCGCCCAACAGGACGACCGCATTCTGCGCATATATAATCGAAGCGCTGTCTAAATATTAGGGGCCGCCGAAGTACGGGCGAAGAGGGCACTATAGGGGAGGAAGTGTGGCGGTTCGCACGGTTTTACAGTTGGGAGATCCGGGATTGCGCGAGGTTGCGGCTCGCGTATCCGACCCGGCTTCCGTCGAAATTCGTGCACTGGTGCAAGATTTGGCGGATACGCTCGCGCATTGGCGGGCGGCCACCGGATACGGGAGAGGAATTGCAGCGCCGCAAATCGGAGCAGCGAGGCGCGTGATTTTTTTGCAGTTGCCAGGCGCCGAGCCGTGGCCGCTGGTAAATCCGGAAATCACCTGGCGCAGCGAAGACAAAATCGTAGTGTGGGATGCGTGCCTGAGTTTTCTTTCGATCTTCATGCAAGTGGAGCGGCACCGCGAGATCGTGGTGCGGTATCAAGATTTGCACGGCGAGTGGAAGGAAGTTCGCGCGAGCGAAGAACGGGACTTATCGGAACTACTGCAGCACGAGATCGATCACCTGGACGGGATCCTTGCGATCGACCGCGTCACGGACATGCGCACGATGTGCACACGCGAGGAGTTTGAGAAGAGATATCGCGCGCAAAGTCCGTACGCTGTGGCGGGTACGAAGAGTTAACGTGGAGGGCGCGGGAGGAATCCTGCCCCCCTATTTAGGAGTTGACCAGGCTACTGGTTTGATGGGGCCGACTATAAAGACCCATGCGGCTGCCCCCAGAAGCGTAACTGCGCTGGTGATGACGAATACCCAGAAATAACTGCCCGCCCGTTGCACGATTTGTCCGATGAGCGTCGGCGCGATCCACCCCGCCAGGTTGCCGGTGAAATTCTGCAGCCCCGTCCATTTTCCTGAGGTTGCCGGTCCCGCCAGCGTTTGCGTTACGGCCCAAAGATTTGACGTACACATTCCGAGGCCAATACAAGCCACGACTAGGATGCACACGGCGAGGCCGTGATTCGCAACGATGCCGACGAGCACAATGCTCGAGGCGATCAGCGGGCCTGAGCCGGTAAACGTTTTGCGGACGCGCGTCGGCGTGGCGCCTGCGGCAATCCATTTATCGGAGAGCCATCCGGACACCAGCGCGGATATGGCCAAGACAAAGAACGCGACCGCGGTCACGACGGACATAGCTTGAACGGAGAAATGGCGCTCGCGCTCAAGATAGATGGGCAGCCAGGTAATGAAGAAATACCAGAGGTAGTTGTAGGCGAAGAGTCCGGCGAAAGTGCCCCAGGCGGAGCGTTGCCGCAGGATTTGGAGAATGGTGGCGCTGGCCACCGGCTCGCTGGCCTGCAGTGTGCCGGCGCTACCGGGAGCCAGCGTTGGATTCGATTCAGTGGTTGGCTCGGATCTTCGCAGGTACTTGAACCACGGCAATAGCCAAAGTGAACTGACAACGCCGAACACGACGAAAAGGAGTCTCCACCCGACGCGGGCGATGAGCAGTCCGCCGAGGAGCGTCCCGACCGCGGGACCGGAGGCCTGGCCGGCGCAAATAATGGAGTTGGCGCGGCCCCGTTGGGACTCGGAAAAATGGCGCGAAATGATTTTGCTGTACGAGGGATAGGCGACGGACTCGCCGACGCCGAGGATGAGGCGCATAGCGAGCAGCAGCTTGAACCCGCTGACCAGCCCGGTTCCGAACGTTGCGGCTGACCACAGCAGAATTCCAAGCGCGAGGACCCAGTTGACAGGAAAACGGTCGACAAGCCACCCAGAAACGATTTGGAAGATGGCGTAGGTCCAGAAGAAGGAGGAGAAGAGGATTCCGAGCTGAGAATAGGAAAGGCTGAGTTCGTCTTTGATATGCGGAGCGGCGATGGAGAGATTTCCACGGTCGATGTAGTTGATAAAGATAGAGAGGGCCAGGAGGATAGCGAGGCGGGAAAGCTCCGGCGAAAGCCGCGCAATTGGAGCGGTGGAGGGCAAAGCGTTGGAAGACGCGGTCATGGCAAAGGCGTTTCCTCGGGTTGCTCTGCGAGACGGACCCTCATGGAGATGGCGGGAAATGCGCCCGCAAGTCGGGGATCGAGAGGGTCAGGGAAGGAGCCACAAAAAAAAGAGACGCGAGCGGCATGCCGGAGAGTTTATACGCAGTGCGCAGCGGTAACGCAAATGAATGCGAGAGGTGACGGGTTAGAGGCGGAGGGTCAGAGCCGCGTGAGGTCAGCGCAGCGTGAGGTCACCGGCTCCAACATGTGCGTGGAGCTTGTACTTGCCGGTGCCGTTCTTCTCGAAGGAGCGGAACAATCCGCCGTGGGATTCGCCGAAAGGAGCGGCCTCCAGCCCGCCGGACATCACGGAGGCGTCGACATGGCTATAGTCCGCCGCATTGCCGACCGCAATGGTCAGGTCGCCGAAGTGGAGTTCGACGTCTTTGTCGCCCGAAACTCCTTCGATGGAGAGGTCACCGGCGGGCATACGAACAAGGAGCATGGCGGAGCTGGGGACTTCGATGGTGACTTCCAGGTTGTTCTTAGGGCCGCCGAAGACGCGAAGGTCCGCAGTATTGTCTGAGCGCCGGAAGCGAACCGTGAGATCGCGGGCGTTGTCGGCATTGCGTCCGCTGACGTGGACGGCGACCCGATTATCGCTGTGGCCGACGATCCGGAATTCGCCAGAGCGAAGGTGCAGGCGCAGGTTGCTCCCGGAAGGGAAGTCGACGGCGAAGGGGTGGTTACGAAGATCTTTGACCGTGAGATCGGAGTCCGGCAAGCCTGCGGGTACCAGCAAGGCGAGTAACCCGGAAAGGGCAAGGACGGACCACCGCATTAAGCACCTCCGGACCGCTATGCAGGAAGAAACGATGGGTGAGGCTGAATAGTTCCACCGAGCAGCAGCCAAAACGGGGCTTTGCACAGTTTGGGCATGTCGAGGACGAAAGTATGCAAAGTTCCTCCCTCGGGCCGTCCGCCGCGAAGTTGCGGTCCAGTAAGTTCAATCAAATACATGACTTGCAAATGCCTCAGGACTCTTGGTTTTTGGCGGCTAATATGCTCTCATTTCTGCAGCAAATCTATGCCTCGGGGGTTGAAAATGAGACGGTCTAGCCATATCGTGACTTTTCTTGCGGTTGCCCTGTTTGTTCTGTTCGCAGGAAGCGCTGCCAAAGCGGACACAGCCGATCCGCGAACGGGAACGGGTGGCGGTGGTAGTTGCCTCGATCTAAGCTTCGGTTCTGCGTCCCAGACTTTTTCAGGAGACAGCGCGCTGCCAACCGAATGCATAATTGACTTCACGAATAACACAACAGGGACCATCACGTCCCTCACGGTCACAATTCTCACACCGTTTTTCGGCGAAGTGGGTCCACCTACTACAGGCAATCCCTTCGGTGGCTCGCTCAGTTGCCAAGTCTACGCGAATGAACTTGGGTTTGGCTCACCCGCGCCATTCAATACTGCCACGAAAACAGCGGCCAACGCTTGCACGTTTAACGGTACCACGGTGGATCAGACGAACAACCAGGTAGTTCCTGATGCCTGGAATGTTGGTACGAAACTCGGGCTGGAAAATGGCGTTCAAGCTGACATTTTGGGACACTTCATGGATCCCACTGGGACGACAATACTAACTCAGTTGGACGTTAGATTGGACGCGACCGTCCCCGAACCTGGGACGATCGCGCTCCTCGGAGCTGGTTTGGTAGCTCTAGTTGGCAGGAAGAAACTGAAGGAACGCAAGCGCGTGGCCTAATTTGACGACTTTGATTTGGTAAACTCCGTGATAAGTTTCGCGAACTCTGGGCTGGAATGAAGATTACCAAGCTCCGGGTCGCTTTTGACCTCCTCAAGCGCGTAACCTTTCTGTAGAGCTTCGCGCAGGAAGCGCAAAGATTCTGCCTTTTTGTCAGCCAAACAATAAACAACCGCCTGAATGTAGATCAGATAGATGTCGTGTGGATCGACCGATAGTGCGTGCTGGGCAAATTGCGTTGCATGCAAAGGGTCGCCCTTTTTCGCGTAATACAATGCAAGATTCCCCATAGTACTGGATGCCCGTGGATTAACTTGCAGTTCCTTATATCCCAAGGCGATCGCCTTATCGTATGTGTCCATGGCCTCTTGGTTGCGCCCGGACCAGCGGTACGAATCCGCGAGGTTGCCCATAACCATTGAGTCATTGGAATTCATTGCGACGGCTTTCTCGAACATCGGTACCGAGTCGCTATAGCGTTTCAGATAGAAAAAAGCAGTGCCGAGATTGGAATAGGTCATGTAGTGCGGTTGGATTTGAAGCGCCTTTTGATAGAAGGGAATACACTGTTCGTATTTGCCCTGCTCAAAGTAGACGGCGCCTGCGTTCAAATAGCCGAAGGAGTTATTGGGTTCCAGTTCGATTATGCGCTGGAAAGCCGCGAGTGCCTTGTCGTACTGACCTAGCCCGAAATATGCCTGCCCGATGAAGTTGTAGTTCACCCAGTAGTATGGGTTAATTTCAATCGCCTTCTGGTACGCCTTAAAACCCAATTCCTGCTGTCCTATTGCAAGATAGGCTTTCCCGAGGACTCGATACCCGTCATCAGAATTGGGGGCCAGTTCCAGCGCGCGTTTCAGCTCGGCGATCGCCTGCGCTCCCTTTCCCGAAGCGGTGTACACGTTGCCCAATGAAAAATGAACCTCGGGCAAATTGTCGTTCAACCGCTCGGCCTGCTGGGCCGCGGCCAAAGCCTTTTGCGACCAGAAACTATCTTTCTTCTCGTTATACATAACCAGGCTAGCGTCAGCTATGCCGGCATAAGCGATCGCGAAGCCCGGGTCCTTTTTCAGCGCTTGCTCGTAGTTGTCAATGGCAGCCTGGACGTTCTTGACGTCCTGCTGGCCGCGCATGGCGCTGCGGCCCTTCAGGTACAGGTCATAAGCCTCAATGTTCTCAGTAGGATGCGGCGTGGCTCGCGCGGACTCTTCGCTGGTGGGCTTGAGAGCCAAGGCTTCCACAACTCCGCCGTAGATCTGGTCTTCCAGGGTCAGCAAATCCTGCTGCACGCCAGAGAACTCATGGGACCACAAATGTCGTCCGCCAGCGACATCGTCCAAATTCGCTACGATGCGCAGCTTGTCGCCACTACCCTGAATAGTGCCGGAGACCACCAGGTTCACACCTAAGTGGCGCGCTATCTCGTTCAAGTTGGGCGTAGTTGACGGCGGTGAGGGGGCGGTGCTGGGGACGGCCTTTTGCACCTCGGAGGCTGATGCGGTATGCATGTCGTGGAGCTGGAACAGCTTCGCAGATAAGGCTTCCTCCAAGCCATCGGCAACATAGCCAAGCGCAGCCTGATCACCCACGACCCGCATAGGCAGCACAGCCACGAACTTCCCTTGTTTCAGCGAAGGGATTCCAGACATTGTCTCCACGGACTTGTGGCGGAATATGAAATCGCGGACCTGGGGGATGGCGAGCACACCGGCAAGCAGCAGGACGACGGCGGAGGCAGAAATCAGCGAGATCTTCTTGTCGATAACAGGCAATGTAATCTGCACCGTCCGCGTATGCGTCGGCGCGTGCTTGAACTCCAAGTCCACCAGGATCTCGGTGGCACTCTGGTAGCGGTTCGCAGGCTCCTTTTCGAGGCATTTCAGGCAGATGCGCGAAAGATAGGGCGGCAGGTCCGGAATGACCAGTTCGGGCCGCTTGGGCAGCTGGTGCACGCGCTGGTACATCAATTGAAACGTAGTATCGCCGGTGAAGGGCAGAATCCCGGTGAGCATCTCGTAGAAAATCAGCCCATAGGTGTAGAGGTCGCTGCGATGGTCGACCGGCTTGCCTTCCACCTGCTCCGGCGACATGTATAGCGGCGTGCCGAGCACCGCGCCGGTGCGCGTCACGCTGGTGCGGTCGGACTCCAACGTCTTGGCAATGCCGAAATCGGTTACATAGATATGGTGTTGGGAGCCGAGCAGGATGTTCTGTGGTTTGAGGTCGCGGTGAACCACGTTGACCCCGTGGGCCGCCGCGAGCGCCGCCGCCAGCTGCCGCAGGATGTTGAGCGCGCGGTCCAGCGGCAGCCGCCCCTCTTTGCGCAAAAGCTGCGTGAGGTCGCCTCCATCGACATACGCCATGGAGATGAACTTCACGCCGTTATATTCGCCGAGGTCGTGGATGCGCAGAATATTGGGATGGGAAATGCTGCTGGCCAGCAGCAGCTCGTGTTTGAAGCGCTGCAAGGCCATGGGATCGGTCATCAGGTCGGGGCGCAGGACCTTGATGGCCACCGTGCGGTCCAGTTCACGGTCGCGGGCCTTATAAACTTTGCCCATGCCGCCGGAACCCAGCAGCGACTCCACGTGGTAGCGCGGGCCAAAATCTGTGCCGGTATTAAGCGAAGCGGATTGCGAATCTTCCAGCGTTGCGCCGAGACCGACGTTGGCGCCAATATCCAAACCACTTCCACATCGCGAACAGACTTCCGCATTGGTGGGGTTAGGTGTGTGGCAATGCGAGCAAATCATGACCATGCACCAATGGCCGCTCGGAGTGTACGAATAATGCTGAATTATAGCAGCTAGAACGCGCTAACCATCAAGGGAAGTGTGCGATTCGGCGCAGCGCCTACGGCGGTGACGTTACGCTGCGGTAATCTGGGGGAAATTCTTGAACCTAACTTCGTAGTGCCGCACCCGCTTGTCGAAATCGGCGAGCAGCGCACCAGCTTCGGCAGAAACCACGGCGGTCTCGCGGTCGGCTCCCGCAAAGGCGCCGATAGCGGCGAAAGACTTCCAGTACGTAGTGACCAGGATTTCCACGGCGCCTGGAACCGGCCGTGTGCAAACCGTCGCACCGAGGAAACCGTCGAGGCGCTGCAATTGTGGCTGCACGACTTGCTCGAAGTGATGCAGGTAAGCCTCAGAAAGTGCAGGCGTTGTGTGCGCCGACCACAAGCGAGCGATCATCT
>Ga0210409_10004453_pt1 | contig 15075 bp, 13 predicted proteins | sample IncBWH17MmetaG_FD_161649 | JGI IMG/M metagenome (GOLD analysis project Ga0210409, IMG submission 161649) | Forest soil microbial communities from Barre Woods Harvard Forest LTER site, Petersham, Massachusetts, United States - Inc-BW-H-17-M | ecosystem: Environmental > Terrestrial > Soil >... | reverse complement strand
CAGGAACATAACCGCCGCCTTGGTTGCCAGATGTCGGAAGAAGGCACCGTGCATGTCTATTCTCCGACTCTGCGCGGCGTCTGCCTGAGCCTGTTTTTTGGAATTACGCAGGTTCTTCGCGCGGGCGGCCGGCGCACGCGTTCCGCGTTAAAGCTGAAACGGCTCGGCAGGGTCTGGGCCCGGTATATCCTTTCAAAAGTGCAAACCTGATTGCTCGCAGGATCTGGTTACCTGGGAATGATTCTCAATAATCTGACAACGCGCGTGCACACTTACGATGTGTGCATCATCGGATCGGGACCAGTCGGCATGTCGCTGGCTCTCGAATTCGAAAGCCTCGGCTGCGACGTCATCCTGCTTGAATCGGGAGGGAACAGGGTCGACCCTGAACGTGGGGAAGACTCCCGCGCCGTGATCGTCGATTCACGCCGCCACGCGCAGATGAAAATCGCAGTGTGTCGCGCTCTCGGCGGAACATCCTGGACGTGGGGCGGACGCTGCGTAGCATTCGACCAAGTGGATTTTGCGGCAAGGGCTCACGTGCCGCATTCCGGTTGGCCAATTGGAAGAGAAGATGTCGAGCCCTGGTACGCCAAAGCGTCCGGATACCTGGGGTGTGGTGATGCCGGATTTTATTTGCGCCCGTCCCACGAGTCCGACCTCGGTGCAGATGTTTCCATCGGATTCCTGGAGCGTTGGTCGAGCGAGCCTCGCCTCGCGCTTGTTCACCGGGGGAGTATCGAGCGATCCGACCGAATCACGCTTTCTCTGAACAGTACAGTCATCGATCTCGACCTTGGTGACAACGGGCGAGTGGTGGAGGGCGTTGTAATCGCCGGCCCTGATGGAAAATCGCGAATCAAAGCGCGCAATGTGATTCTTGCCGCTGGGGGCGTCGAGACAACGCGTCTGCTGCTCGCCGTCCAGCAACGGTGGGCCGACCATTTCGGAGGTATTGACGGACCGCTCGGGCGCTATTACATGGGTCACATTTCAGGCAAGATTGCGAGCATCGTGCTCAATCGCCCTGAGGCTATCGCGGACTTCGATTTCGAACTTGATGCGACCGGCACATACATAAGGCGGCGGTTCATGCTCAGCGAGGAAGCACTACTAGCGCACGGGCTTCTCAATACGGCTTTTTGGCCTGACAATCCCCCGTTCCATGATCCTCGTCATCGCAGCAGCGTGCTGTCTGCGGTTTTCCTGGCCTTGGCATTTCCGCCGACAGGTCGAAAAATCTTATCCGAGGCGATCCGGCTCGCCCACGTCGGTCCTAAACCTCACCGATTCGGTGACCACATCAAAAATGTTGTCATGGGCGCACCGCGCGGCGCGCGCGACATTCTGGACATTGTGCGCGATCGATTCCTATCCAAACCGCACAAGCCTGGCTTCCTGCTTCGAAACAGTGACGGCAGATACGCCCTTCACTATCATGCCGAGCAGGAGCCGAACCCAGACAGTCGCGTCGTTTTGACAAATGAGTTGGACAGATTCGGGCTTCCCCGTGTCGCGATCGACCTCCGTTTTACCGATGGCGATGTGAATAGCGTGGTCGGCTCCCACCAAGTTCTTGATTCGGCCTTGCGCGCCAATGCGGTCGGGAGACTGGAGTACTGGCATCCGAAGGATCAGTTGCCGAGCAATGTCCTGGCGCAGGCATCCGACGGCTTCCATCAAGTGGGCATTACAAGAATGGGGCGTGACCGAAAAAATAGCGTGGTCGATCAGAATTTGAAGGTCCACGACGTTGCAAATCTCCACGTCGCCTCCTCAAGCGTCTTTCCGACAACTGGGCAGGCAAATTCAACTTACCTGGCGACCGCACTTGCCATTCGGCTTGCCCACCATCTCAAGATGAACGCAGACAGCGTCAACACTGATCATGGACGGACCCACGAATATGCGCCTTGTTGACTTTGCACCCCTCGGACGCAGCGTATCGGCCATAGGTTTTGGCTGCGCTTCCCTCGGCTCGCGTATCGATGCCAGACGCGGGAGAGAAGCGTTGGCACGAGCTTACGATGCGGGCGTCTCATGGTTTGACGTTGCGCCGCCCTACGGTGACGGGCATGCCGAAATCCTTTTGGGCGAATTTCTCGCAGGAAAACGTTCGCAGGTTTCCATCTGCACCAAGGTTGGCATTCTCCCGAGCCGCGCGCCGTTTGCCCTTCGTATCGCCCGGCCAATCGTTCGGCAAGTAATCGGGCTGGTGCCGAAATTGCGCAAGCAAGTCGCCGGTTTCCGGCCGGCCGCGCAATCGGTTCGGTTAACAGGTTCGTTCATCGAATCCAGCGTTGTTGAAAGTCTTAAGCGATTGCAGACGGACTATATCGATGTCCTTGCGCTTCACGAGCCGCAGCTTGCCGATGTGCAACGCGAAGATGTGCGAGAGGCGCTGGACACAGTCGTTAGCAAAGGCTACGCGCGCACTGTCTCTGTGGCGGGCGACCTGAATGTGGCTGTAGCGGCTGTTGCGCTGTCCAAACATTTTGGAGTCATTCAGGTTGCAAGCAATCCTTATGCACGCAGCGTAGCGTTGGCGAAACAGCAATTGCCAGTGGGTCGGTCTGTGGGTTTCGTCACACATAGTGTCTATGGTCATGGCGGCTCCCTGGACACTTTGATGGCTACGATCACAAAGCAGGCCAACACACGAGCCTTGATGGACTCCATGGGGTACTGCGGCACGTCCAAAAATGCAGCTGCCGCTTTCCTGCTCGATTTCGCGTTGGCCAGTAATTCTGAAGGCGTGATCCTGCTGTCCATGTACGAGCAACAGCACTTCAGCTTTAATATCGGCCGCCTCACAGCCTCGCCACCGCCTGAGGTTGTGCTCAATTTGGCGAACCATATCAACCCGCCGCAGGCGTACCCAGGTTTATTGGAAGGAATGGCTTGAGGTCGTCACGAGAATGAATTCCCGCGAACTTAACCACCACGGCGCACAAATGGAATCCACCGCTCGTGCGACTGGGAAAACGAGTAGCCGCGATCCTTATTCCGTCCCGGCATTCCCGCTGAGAAATCGGCTGATGCGTGCCGCATGGGGAGTCGTCTACGCGTTGCTCTTCCGTACGTCTCCGCGGCCTTTTCGCCGTTGGCGCGCTTTTTTGCTTCGCTGCTTTGGGGCCAAGCTAGGAAACAGCTGCTTTATTTACGGGACAGCGCGTATCTGGGCTCCATGGAATTTGATCTGTGACGACATGGCGACAATCGGGGACGAGGCAATCATCTACAACCCGGAACGCGTTACATTGGGCAGCCACGCGATCGTTTCACAGCAGGCTTATCTATGCGGCGCCACGCACGACTATGAAGACCCAGCATTTCCCTTGATCGCTTTTCCTATTTCCGTAGGCGCCTACGCTTGGATTTGTGCTCGGGCGACCGTCCAGCCAGGAGTTTCGGTAGGCGAAGGTGCGGTGCTGGCCCTGGGCTCAGTGGCCACCCGGCACTTGGATCCGTGGACCGTGTATGCGGGCGTTCCCGCACGAAGAGTAAAACCTAGAATGTGGCGTGGAGCCGAAATCGGAATTGCTCGGCCACAAGATCACTCCCAGGCTCGAAGGTCTGCAATTACTAAGTAAATTCCAAACTCATTCCCGAAAGAAGGGACAGGATGTTGCATCGGAGCGCTAGTCGAGGACAATTGTGGATTATGAAATACTTTCTCCGCTTCTCTACTGATATGCGTTCGTACGCCCGGATCACAGGACTTACTCGGATTTTGAATCTCTTTCGCAAATCTGGGTCAGGCATATACGAGGACAGTTTCTGCAAGGCACTTCTAGGCGCTGTACGGCCCGGTGACTGTGTCTGGGACGTTGGAGCAAATTTGGGTCATTACACGGCTAAACTGATCGATCTAACAGGGGATGCCGGAATTGTGTACGCATTCGAGCCTGCACCCGCGTGCGCTGGGAGACTTCGACAGCAATTTAGTCATAGAGTGAAAATACTCGAAAGCGCACTCGGTAACGTCGAGACCAGTCTTCCCCTGGCCATCGCAGAAAATCCCCTCGGAAGCACACATTCCTTGTGCAGTCTATCGAGTGCCGCCGTCCAAGTGAGGGTCACCACTGGGGACCATGCAATCTCCTTCAGTGAGGCTAGTCAACCCAACGTGATCAAGATCGACGTCGAGGGTTTTGAACTCGAAGTGTTGGAAGGGCTGGAACACACGTTGCTCAATCCTAGCTGCCGCGCTGTATTCGTAGAAGTACATTTTGGATTACTCGATCGCCGAGGTGATAGGTATGCGCCGCTAAAGATTGAAAGCCTCCTTCAGGAAGCTGGACTGCGGACTCATTGGATTGACGCCTCACATCTCGCAGCTATTCGCAGCTGAGCGAATTACATCAGAATGATCTCGGTTATCATCCTCACAAAAACGAAGGGCAAGACCTTCCCGGCTGCCTCGAATCAGTCCGCTGGTCCGGCGATATCCACGTGTACGATTCTGGCAGCACGGAAGATACGGTGGCCATCGCTAATGGCACTTGCGCCAACGTCGTAGTCAGGCCGTCCATCGCTAGACAGTCGCTTTTCGGTGGAAACGAGGCCGAGCACAAGAACTGGGCCCAAAGCTATTTGGTTCCTCCCGTCCTAAAGGTTCTTCGCGAGGAGCGCGGACGTCAAGTCCTGGACTTAGGTTGTGGTAACGGTTCGTTTTCTGCAGTATTGCAGTCCCATGGTTTCTCAGTCTTGGGCTGCGACGCAAGCGTATCGGGTATCGCATTGGCGCGTCAGGCAAACCCAGGGATCGACTTCTTGGAGCATGACATTACCAACCAGCTTCGCAGAAGCATATGACGCTGTGGAGTCGTTCGAAGTCGTGGAACGCCTTATGCAGCCGCGGCATCTAGTTGCGAGAGCATTTGGCGCGCTACGCCCTGGGGGCGTGCTTGTCATGAGCACGCCATATCACGGCTTCTTCAAGAACCTCGCTCTGGCTCTTACAAATAAGTTTGATACCCATTGGCACCCATTACGTGATTTCGGACACATCAAGTTCTTCTCGCGCAGGACCCTATCGCAGCTTGTCCGTGAGGGCGGTTTCTCTGTAAGAGAATTGATGCGTGTCGGTCGGATTCCAATGTTTGCATGCTCTACGACTATTGTTGGTATTAAACCAAAGTGACCCGGATTTCTATCCTCACAAAAGTGGGGAACTGGATCTATTTGACCGCTTGGAGTAGGCGCGCGGGCCCCTGGCTTTATTGAAGCAAGAGGTGAATCAGCGATGAAACCTTCCATAATCATTCTCAGCTATAACTCGTGCGAATCTCTATCGGCCACTCTTTCGAGTATCGTGCCCCTTACGGATGACATTCAGGTTGTTGATTCGGGAAGCACTGATGGGACTGTCGAAATCGCGGTAGCCTTTGGTGCGAAAGTGTACAGCCATGCGTTCCAAAACTACGGCGATCAGAGAAATTGGGCGATCGATAACATTCCAACCAAGTACGCCTGGCAACTCCATCTCGACGCTGACGAACAGGTCACTACCGCACTTCGAGAAGAACTTCTCGCGCTTTCCGAAGATGCTCCTGAAGATGGTTTTTTCATTCGGAGATACTTAAGATTCATGAACAGGACATTGAAACACAACCTTGCACCAACCTGGCATATGCGATTATTCCGATCTGGCAGAGGTCGTTGCGAAGTTCGCGAGTATGACCAGCATTTCTTCTGCTTAGGCAAGACCTCCGAACTTAAGGGCTCAATGATAGACGATATCCGCATGCCTTTGTCGGAGTGGACAAGTAGGCATAACCGTTGGTCAGATGCAGAAGTGAGAGAGGCGCAGATGGGAGTTGTGACGGGACGGATCGCCTCGAAGCTCACCGGGAATGTTGTACAGAGAAAGCGCTTCGCTAGAGGTTTCTACGACCGGTCTCCTCTGTTCTTGCGCGCGATGGGGCTGTTTCTCTATCGCTATATATTTAAGGGAGGCTTCTTAGACGGCAAAGAAGGGCTCATATTCTGCTTCTTGCAAACCCTGTGGTTCCGCTTTTTGATCGATGCGAAGCTTGTTGAGGCACAGCGTCTCAAGATTCGCGCGCCGATCCAAGTTAGCGAGATAACTCCAAATCCCAGCACTGCTTTTCCTAAAGAGGTCCATGCGAATCCTCGTACTAACGATTAATTATTGGCCAGAGGTAACCGGCATAGGCGCGGTGCTGACCCGCCGCTTCGAGTATCTGGCTGCGGCCGGGCACGAGGTTACGGTCTGCACCGGAATGCCGTATTACCCGGAATGGCGGATTCATCCCGGGTATGAGCGAAAGGCGTTTATGCGCGAGGAGCGCAACGGCGTCACGATCCTGCGTTCGTGGATGTGGGTGCCCGGGAAGGTGACTTCGGCCAAGCGCGTTTTGTTCGAAGCATCTTTCCTCGCGATTTCGCTGCTGCGGGCGATCAACAGCCGCAAGCCGGAGCTGCTGCTGGTCGTGTCGCCGCCGCTCGGGCTGGGGCTTTCGGCGGTGTTCCTGAGCCGGTGGTGGAAGATTCCCTACGCGTTTGACGTACAAGACTTGCAGCCAGATGCTGCCGCGGACCTGGGAATGCTCCCCCGGCCTGTGCTGCCTGTGCTGTATCGGCTGGAGGCAATGGCCTACCAAAATGCCTCGCTGATCTCGACCGTCACCGAGGGCATGCGACAGAAAATCGTGTCCAAAGGTATCTCTGTTGACAAAGTGGTGGTGGTGCCGCCTCCTGCGGATAATGCGGTGTTTGGTGTTGGAGACGTCGTGAAGGGCCACGAGTTTCGTCGCAAACATGGCCTGGAAGGTAAGTTTGTGATCGCCCATTCCGGCAACATGGGGGTGAAGCAAGGTTTGGATGTCGTGCTTGATGTTGCACTGCAATTAAGAGAACACCGAGATTTTGTTCTTTTGCTGGCCGGCGATGGAGCCATGAAATCGAGTTTGCAGGAGCGGGCTGTGGCGCTAGACCTGGCCAACGTCCGGTTTCTTCCATTACAGGAGCACGCCGAATTTCTACAATTGTTGGCTGCGATGGATGTGGCGCTGATCGTCCAGCAGTCGACAGTCTCGGATATCGTTTTCCCATCGAAGACCGTGACGCTCTTGTCGGCTGCCCGTCCGATAGTTGCTTCGGTTAGCGCACACAGCGAGATCGGGCGAGTGATCCGTCAATCGGGGGGCGGAGTTGTCACGGAGCCGGAAAATGTGGACGCACTGGCCGCGGCGATCAAAGAGTTTTTTGACCATCCCGGAAAACAGTTGGCGACGGGTGAGTCTGGCCGTCAATATGCGCTGCAGCACTGGGACGAGACTCGTGTCCTATACAACTTTGAGGCGCACATGTTGAAGACGTGTGGTGCTCCTGCCTACGACTCGATTACGGATAGATCTACCTCCATCTAACTAAGATGAAGACCGGCGTATTGATAGTGGCTTGTTTGACCACACTGACCCTTTCCTGCGACGGCGCTTGCGCGCAGGATAGAAATCGTGTTCCTGATATCAATCAGAGAGTGGGTGCGGTCGACGCCTCTGTCCACACGGGCGTTAATGATGGGGCACTGCAGGAGCCTCAACCTTCTCAAGAGCCCATCAAACTTCCAACGACCTATAGTCGCTGGACGATTAATTTTTCTGGCCAGCCTCCGGCCACACGGTATTGGGCCGCCCACGCCAAAATCACCACATCCGCCGCGCCACCAGGTGATGGCGAGAGCCCTTCAACCCTCAACAGCCCCTCTTTTCAGGCTGGTCCACGACCACTCGCATCCCCCGTCTGGTCCGCCCGCTCCAGCGACTCTAGGGTTAATTTAGTAAACGACGACAGCAATTCTGGAAAACCCGACCGGCAGCCGGGCCTCTTCCATAATTTGGACATCAATCGCACACAGAATAGTTCAACAGGCCCCCAAAGCCTCAAGACTATTCTGCCGTCGCTCTCTTCGCAGCCTCAGGGCGATGGATATTCAACGCCATTCCACGAAAAGCACTTCGGCTTGACCAGCGATTCCTCTTTTTTGCCGCCCGTGTTCCCCGGGTTGACATTCTCCTCGCAACGGGATCGGGCCACAGCGAACCGACGCAAGAGTCACCCGAAGAAACGTCCAGATAGCAAAGGCACCGGTGACATTGGGGGATTCTATAGCAACACAGAGAGCGCAAGTCGCTCACGTCCTACGACCAAAGCCGAATGAAAACACAAAGATTGCAGTCTCAAGGAGTCACTTATGCCAAAGCGCGCATTAATTACGGGGATCACCGGCCAGGACGGTTCGTACCTGACAGAATTCCTACTTGGGAAAGGCTATGAAGTCCACGGCATCATCCGGCGTTCCAGCACATTCAATACTTATCGGATCGACCACATCTATCAAGACCCACACAACAGCAACAGGCGCCTTCATCTCCATTATGGCGATCTCTCAACTGGGGAGCAATTAACCCATCTCATTTACAGCATGCGGCCTGACGAGATCTATCACCTGGGCGCACAGAGTCATGTCCGCGTAAGCTTTGACGAACCCGAGTTTACAGGTGACATTACGGGATTGGGAACAACACGAATACTCGAGGCTGTCCGCAGGAGCGGCATCTCCTGCCGCTTCTACCAGGCGGGATCTTCCGAAATGTTTGGGGCGGCGCCGCCTCCGCAAAATGAGAATACGCCGTTTCATCCTCGCAGTCCTTATGGCGCGGCGAAGGTTTACAGTCACTGGATGGCCGTGAACTACCGGGAAGCGTACGGGATGTTTGTAGCGAATGGAATCCTTTTCAATCACGAAAGCGCTCGCCGCGGCGAGACCTTCGTCACCCGTAAGATTACTCGCGCCGTTGCCCGCATATTTGCCGGGAGACAAACGAAACTTTACTTGGGCAATCTGGACGCGCGCCGCGATTGGGGTTACGCTCCTGAGTACGTGGAGGGGATGTGGCGTATCCTCCAGCAGAGTACCCCCTCCGATTATGTGCTTGGCACGGGAGAATCACACACGGTCCGCGAGTTTTTGGATGAAGCATTCGCATATCTCAATTTGGATTGGAAAGAGTACCTCGAACCTGACCCTCGGTACTTGCGTCCCGCGGAGGTGGATTTCCTCTTGAGTGATGCAAGCAGAGCTCGCAAAGAATTGGGATGGGAGCCACGAATAAATTTCAAGGACTTGGTTCGTATCATGGTTGACGCTGATATGGAAGCCATTGGTCTGACACCAGAGGGTGCGGGCCGTCTCGTTTTGGAGCGAAAATTTGGGGATTGGCATCAGTGGGAAGGGTCAGTGTCCAATTCACTCGCAGCTGCTGCCGGAGGAGTACTTGGCGACTAAACTGAACCTGTGAAAAGGACTCCACAATGATGAATCTCGACGAAAGAATCTACGTTGCGGGTCACCGCGGCTTAGTGGGTTCGGCGCTTGTTCGGGGACTGCGCGTTGCGGGGTATTCTAATTTGGCACTGCGTACTCATGCAGAATTGGACCTCACAAATCAGGAAGAAGTTAGCCGCTTTTTCGCCGAGGATCGACCTACATACGTTTTTCTCGCCGCCGCAAAAGTTGGTGGCATTCTGGCAAACAGCACGAATCCGGCCGAATTTATCTTACAGAATCTTTTGATTCAAGCAAACGTAATCGAAGCCGCTCACAAAGTGGGCGTGAATAGATTACTTTTTCTTGGATCGAGCTGCATTTATCCGAAACTCGCGCCTCAGCCGATCCCAGAGAATTCCTTGCTGTCCGGTCCTCTCGAACCTTCGAATCGACCCTACGCGGTGGCCAAAATCGCGGGAATCGAGATGTGCTGGGCCTACAATCGGCAATACGACACAAGATATTTGGCAGCGATGCCGACGAATCTTTATGGTCCCGGTGACAACTACGATTCAGAGACGTCGCATGTCATCCCCGCCCTCCTTGGCAAAATGCACGAAGCCAAAACCAATAGGAAAAGAGAAGTTGTGCTCTGGGGAACCGGAAAGCCACGACGAGAATTCCTCTACAGTGATGATCTGGCGGAGGCATGTCTTTTTCTCATGAACCTCAGCGACCAATCATTTGATTCGCTTGTCCAAAGCGAAGCTGATCCGCCGCTCATCAACGTTGGCAGTGGTAAGGACCAAAGCATTCGAGAACTCGCCGAATTAGTCGCGGCAGTAGTTGGCTACGACGGGGAACTGACATTTGACCCGAGCAAGGCGGACGGCACCCCACGCAAGCTCCTCGATACTTCTCGGCTCTGTTCTTTGGGATGGCGGCCAACAGTGAGCTTGCGTGAAGGCTTAGAGCTTTCGTATCGCGATTTCTTGGAACTCTGTGGCGCATCAGCCGTAGAATGTAGCAGAAAAATGAGCGGCGGAGCATAGACGAGCATTTGCCGCAGAACAGTCTCAAAGATTGCGTCACTCGCAGGTTCTCAACAGTGCCGCGAGGCCGCAAAAGTGCAGAATTTGAGAATCAAATAAGGCACGTGCTCGCCAGTCAACAAATGTCCATAAGTGCAGATGGAGGATTGCCGCAACATTAAACCAAACGGATCATCCTGTGGAGGGATTCCGACGAGGTTTTCTTCGCCACCAATGACAAGCTCCTCCATTCTCGGACCTGTCCCATCTGTTGTTCCGCTTCTACAAAGACATTCAAAGCTAAAGATCATCGTTCTGCTTGCTGTTCTCGCCTTCACGCTATCGGAATTACTCTGCCGAATCGCAATCGGACTCGGCGACCCACCGCTGTACCAGGCGGATGGACAAATGGAGTACCTCCTGCAGTCTTCAAGAACGTACTACCGTTTCCATAACCGATTCGCCGTAAACCAGTACGGCATGAGGGCTGATGACTTTCCACCACAGAAATCCACCCCCAACGAACTGCGAGTGATCGTAGTGGGAGACAGCATTGTGTACGGAGGAGTTAGAATTGATCAGAGCGAAATCGATACGGAGATCCTGAAGCGCGAACTCGAGCACGAGTTTGGTCGTCCAGTTGTCGTCGGAAATGCATCCGCGAAGAGCTGGGGGCCGCCGAATGAACTTGCGTATTTGAAACGATACAGCACATTGGACTCTGACGTTGTCATACTGGAGCTCTCCTCCCACGACTATGCCGACGCACCTACGTTTGTCCCAGTCGTAGGTATCTCGGCCGATTACCCTGACAAAAAGCCACTGCTTGCAGTAGCTGATCTGTTCGAATCCTATCTTCTACCCCGTTACTTGCACATAGGAGGGACCCCGGCAGGCATAGACAAGACAATGATCAACACGGCAATTTCCAAACAGGACGTTGCCGAATGCCGAGATGCAGAGCGGGAATTTTTCCGTTTCGCCCGTATGCACAAGGCTAAAGTTGCTCTAGTGCAGCACCTTAGTTTGGTGGAACTGACTGGGGAATACCAGCCGGGCTATTATGCTAACCAAGAGGTCGCCAAAGAGGAAAATGTCCAGTACGTCGACGATGCCACCGAACTTCACGGTCAGTTGAATTCGGGACAGAGCCCCTTCTACGCGGGAGACGGGCTGCACTTAAACCGCTTAGGTCAGCCGATTCTCGCAGATACATTGCGGCTTGCGGTGGATCTGGCTCTAAAGAGCAAGTGACGTGGCGTGGCATTCTTTGTATTGGACAATGAAATCTCATTGGAGCCAGAAGTTGGCGGGGCGCAGTCCGGACTTACTGATGCACAATCCAAAGGGAGACCGCTGAGGGACCGAGCTGTCTGGCTGGAAGAGTCAATGCGCCCCCGGTAGAATTCGCGGAAAAGCTCTCCACCTTTTGCAATTGAGTGGCTTGGACAGAAGGAGGAGTCTTTCCTGCAGCGACCCAAAAATCGAGATTGCTAGTCTGGGCATCAATCAAGTAGCGATCAACAGTTACAGGGCCACTGAATGGGACGTTCTTAAAGGCCACTGTCACAGTTTCATTTTTCGTGAGGTCGGAATAGTTCTTGTTCGACCAGTCGAAGAGGTAGTTGTAATTGGCGACGATGAGGGTTGCCGATGTTGAATTGGAAGAGGCCAGAGCGTACAAATCAGGCTTTGCGGGGTTAACGGCTGCCGCATTTCTTGCGCCCGCCATCTTGTTGACCATATTGAATGCGTTCGCAATCGCCTTGGGGTATTCCACGCTGTTCTCAACGTGATTCCAAGTGGCCTCGTACATGGCGGCTTGAGCTCCACTCGTGTCATGACCTTGGTTATCGCGCACCTCGAGAAAGGATCCGCCTGAAACGGTGCCTTTTAGAGCTTGAAGGAGAAAGTTAATTGCCCAAGCTGCTCCTTGATGACTTCCGTTGATGCCACCAAAATGGCTGTCGCTCAATTCGCTGGCTCCCCACTCGGTCACCCAAATTTCGGCCTGAGGATTTCCACTGGCGATCAAAGTATTGCGAATACTTTGGGCGTATTTGACCAGGTCGTTTGCCTCACGTGAATAGATATGAAGTGATACAACATCAAGTCTTAGGTGCTGCGCGGCGTATTTTTGAATGATTCGATTGTGCCACAGTTGGCCAGATCCATAGTATACGGTCCAAAACCCGGTTGCAGGGGCGGCAATGCGGACCTTCTTGTTCGGATTTTGCCGGGCGACTAGATCTACGGCGTTTGCCCAGTGCGCGTAGATTGTGTCAAATTGGGTAAAGCGACTTGGATCACCCTGAGGGACGCTTGATGTTGTTGTGAGCCACAAATCCCGGGGATCCGTGGTTGTATCCATTTCGTTTTCTACTTCAAACAAGGCCTCATTAAAGCCCGTCCCTCCGTACTGATTGGTCACATAATTTATGATCGCGTAGCAAAGCGCATCGTACTGGGCCCACTGTGTAGCCCCCCACTGGAAGGGATTCCCTCCGATAGACGATGGAGCCCATTGGCCCACAACGACGTGCGGAGTGAGACCAAAGTTCTTCATGTTCTGGAGGTCATTGTTGAGGCGGCTGCATCCAGTGAGTTTTCCATTGCCATCGAGGCCGCAATCGCCGAGTCCATTGATATTTCTCATCCGCTTCATTAGAAATTCGGACGAAATGAGGTTCCAATCGGGATACAGTCCCCCGTCCGCTTCCGGCGCTGAGGCACTCGAATAGATATTCTTCGCCGCAGCAAGATCGTCCCCTCCGGTTTCACTCACCGTCTGGCTCGCGTCGACGATCACGTCCGCGCTTGGCGCTGGCTGAGCCGCAAAAGTGAATGCGTTCGCTGCTGTGGCGATTTGTCCGTCAGAATCTTGCACTGTAACATTGACTGTTCCACTCGGTCCCGCAGGTGTTACGGTTTGAATCTGGGTGGGATTCACGATTTGGACAGATGCTGCAGGAATACCGCCAAACTGAACCACAGCTCCCGACCGGAAATTGCTGCCAGAAATCGTTACAGCAGTTCCTCCCCCAATTGAACCGCTGTTTTGTGAAATACCAGAAATGGAGGGTGCAGGATCGGGAGAGACAATCAAGGTGAAGCCGATGGAGGTAGAAATAGCCTTCGCGTCCTGCACTTGGGCAGTGAAGGAAAAACTGCCAGCCAAAGTAGATGTGCCGGCAATTGCGCCAGTGAGTGCATTTAACTGAAGACCAGGCGGAAGCGCTCCTTTTTTACTGCTCCAAGCGTATCCAGGGGTGCCTCCAGCGGCGGACAGAGTTGTTGAGTAACTAGCTCCCAGCATTCCAACAGGAAGCGAGGTAGTCAGAATCTGCAAAGGAGGAGCAATAAGAGTGAACGCATTCGTGACCGTAGCGACTTGGCTGTCGGAATTCCACACCGCAACCGGTACACTTCCGCTGGGGCCCGCAGGAACAACCGCTTGGATCTGATTGGAATTTACGACCAGAACTGATGCAGAAGGAATCTTGCCAAACTGGACTCCGGCTCCCGACCGGAAATTACTGCCGGAAATCGTTATTGCAGTTCCTCCACCAACGGGCCCGCTGTTTGGTGAGATACTCGAAACGGTAGGAGTTGGGGCAGGGGAGACGTTTATAGAGAAGACAGCGGAGGCACCGGCCCCCTTCGCATCTTGCACTTCAGTTGTGAAGGCATAGCTTCCTGCCAGTCTAGGTGTCCCAGCAATTCTACCAGTAAGGGCATTCAATTGAAGCCCAGCAGGAAGGTCTCCTCCCGTAGTCTTCCATGTGTACGGTGTAACCCCGCCGGCAGCAATTAGTATTTCTGAGTAACTATATTCAACTGACCCAGGGTTCAGCGAGCTAGTCGTAATCAGTAACTCAGCCGGATTTAGCGTGGAGCTGGATTTGGCGGGAGAGGCAATTCCCAAACAGCCCGCCAAAGAGACTACAGCGAGACCTATAATCATGGTCATGAGGATACTTGACGTCGGGCGAGATTTCATCGCCCTTTTCGGAGACAGTTTTGATTCTAGTCTGGTCTGGTGCATAAATTTATAGTGGGGGGCACCAAATCGCCCAGACTCTCAGCCCTCAGAAATTCGATGGTCGTCACGCCCAAGTACAAGGCTATTTCGTCCAACCAGAAGAAGCGGCTGGTCAATAGGCTCAATTAGGTACAGGGCGGATACCTGGCCTTTAGGCCCGAGGGCGCGCACATGATGTGGTTACAAGTTCAAAACAAAACCCGCCAAACTGACCGCTATGTAGAAAGCACGGATTGACGATCCGGCAAATGAGATTGAGACAAATGAGAGTGGCCTGGATTGTTTTTTGGACAAATGCACGTCTCGAATCGCGAGTTGTTAGGTTCTTGCGTCCGTGAACTCTGAGGTGGCACCGGGAGGGTACCTGAGATGCGATTTACACGCCAACGCTTTGCTCCGTGAAGCTAAAATTTAATAGATCAATTCACTGCTGTCCAAATTAGCCAGATTTGAGGCGTGAGAGCGAAGAAAACCGGGGCATTCCGGGGCCTCACTGGCGATTTGTAGGGTGAGGTTGGCATTTCTGCTGTCCAAGTTGGGCTCACCAGGAAAGCGCCAGTTGCTCGGCGGCGGGGTCGAGCTGTGGCGGAGGCTGGAACGGTTCATCGATCCAGGCGAACAGGTCGCGATAGACGAACAACTGCTGGCGCAACAAAGCGGCGAGATTGGACAGACTCCAGCCAAAGCGAGCGCGCAATTGCAGG
>Ga0210409_10004452_pt1 | contig 15076 bp, 11 predicted proteins | sample IncBWH17MmetaG_FD_161649 | JGI IMG/M metagenome (GOLD analysis project Ga0210409, IMG submission 161649) | Forest soil microbial communities from Barre Woods Harvard Forest LTER site, Petersham, Massachusetts, United States - Inc-BW-H-17-M | ecosystem: Environmental > Terrestrial > Soil >... | reverse complement strand
GAAGAGCACGAGCAGCAGGCAGCAACAGCAACTTCAGCTCATTTCGTCGGCTCTTCTTCCTGCCAGAAGTGCCACGCCCAAATCTACGAACGCTGGCGAAAAACGCCGATGGCCAATGTGGTTCGCGATCCGCGCGAGTTCCCAGATGCCATCATCCCGAATCTTTCCACCAACACAATTTCCAAATTCACCCGCGACGACGTCGCGTTGGTTTACGGCAGTCTTTGGAAGCAGCGCTACTTCACGAAAAAAGGGGACGACTACTTTCCCGAACCGGCCCAATGGGATGTCACCCACCGCGTTTGGCGTCCCTATTTCGTCGCCAATGGCACCGATTGGTGGGTTCCATTTTATCCGCCCGACAATATGCAGCGGCCCACCGGTCCCACCTGCGATGGCTGCCACTCTGTCAATTACGACATCCACACGAAACAGGTGACCGAGTGGAATGTCGGCTGCGAACGCTGCCACGGCCCGGGAAGCGAGCACGTCGACCATCCCACTCGCGGAAATATTCTCAACGCCGCGCGCATGGAATATGTCCAAGCCAGCGACACCTGCATCCAGTGCCATTCCCAGGGTCGCCCGCTGACTAGTCCCATCGAAGGCAATTATTACGACTGGCCCGTTGGCTACCAGGTTGGCTCAAATCTGCAGGATTTCTGGAAGCTCGGGGAGCACACGCTTGGCGAGACGACCTTTACGCATTACCCCGACGGCACCGCCCATAAAAATCGCATGCAGGGAAATGATTTTGTGCAGAGCGTCATGTACCGCCGCGGAGTCACCTGTTTTAGCTGCCACGACGTGCACGGCACCGAAAACTACGCGCAACTTCGCAAGCCCCCCGACCAGCTCTGTCTGCAATGCCACGCGCCTCTCTCCATGAATGGCCCGCGCACCGCGACTCTCGAAGATCATACCCATCACAAGAAAGGCTCCGCGGGCAGCAGTTGCATCGCCTGCCACATGCCGAAAATCGCCACGACCATCGCGGACGTCAAAGTGCGCGCGCACACCTTTGCCTTCATTACCCCGGCGATGACCGACAAATATAAAATCCCCAATCCCTGCACTTCGTGTCATGCCGACAAAACTACCGCCTGGGCCTCGGAAGCTTTGCGCCATTGGCCCGAACGCTCGCCCTGGCGGTCAGAGTAACCCGCACTGTGTCTTCGCTTCCACTGCCCGCCGCTCTCCCAATCTCTGCAGATCCGCTGGCGTTTACCTACAGACACACGGTTGTATAAGCTTGCACACGTTAGCGGACAAGACGAAGTAAAACTACTGATGTGAAGCCACTTCGCGGTGGAATCCGAAGTGCTGATCCCGTGCGAGGGGGTACTCAATGCCTGAGCAACCAACACACTGCCATTCACACTCTTGGAAGCTTTTTCCTTATTTAGCTGCTTGCTTTCTCGCAAGCGGTTCTGCCTTTGCTCAATCGAACCAAGACCCAGCAATTCACTCCGATCATGCGCCAGACAAGGTGGACAAGATCACGTTGAAGGGCTGTCTGGGCGGCAACGCCGATAGATACAACTTCGCCGCCGTCGGCGCCCACGGGCCTTTCATACTCACGGGGCATACCTCCGGATTGGAGAAGTATATCGACCGGGAAATGATCCTGGAAGGACGCAGGGGCGATCCCATTCCGGTTGAGGGATTCTTTGAACCATTCCCCTCATTTGAAGTCGCTAGGATTGTTGAAGTAATCGACAAACGGGTCCCCACTTTGAGTCCTTCGTTCAGCAATACTTCGCGCTGGCATTCAGAAATAAACCGGATGTACGGAGTGAAACTCGCGCATCCGGACAGTATGGATGCAATGCAAACCTCTGAGTCTCCCTTAGTGTCCAATTTTGTGACGGAAAAAGGCGTAACTAGCGTTACCAGCTTTGGGATACCTGGCGAGGTCTATTCTGATGCAAATTTTCGGGGAGGTTTTTTCTCGATCTCTGTGAACCGAAACGTAACAAATCAGTTAAGCTGCAGCCAGTTTGGTATTTCCAGTCCCCAAGAACCTCAATCTTCACAGTACGTTGTTGGCGAGCTCCGGTACTCACAAATGGACAGGGGTAGCGCCGCAATGGGTACCTGGTACGGCGATTATTACTTCCACATCTTTCAGAACGGGTTGTGTTACGAACTCGCGTTTCAACTTGTCACCTACAGCGCGCGCACCGCCGACACGGGATGTAACGTACCTCTTCTATCTCAAGAGGACGAATTGGAACTGATCAAACCCTTGATTGCCAGCGTGTCCTTTTTCCGTCCCAGTGTCGCCGCCGCTCACGACGGTGATTCGCGAACTGCTCCTCGCGTCACTGAGTTTAGCGCCTCCTCTCAAACTGCTGATTTGGGAAACCGCGGCTTGATCACTTTTTCCTGGTCGACTCAGGACGCCGATTATGTTGAGCTCACTTATACCTGCCCGAATCCCCTGGATGCCCAACAAAAAGGTGTCTCGTCTGTGGTGATTTCTGAGAACGGGCCCAATCGCTACTGCATGAATACCGAAAGCTTTAAAACCTTTTCTTTAGGCCACTTTTATCATTCGCCTGATTCCTCGGTAGAGATCGGTTTCGGTTATTTCAATCATGACGATCCGACTTCTGTCGTTGTTACCATCACGCCCTTTTCGCATGGCACGCCTTATCCCGATTCCAGCAAATCACTATCAGTCATCGTGAATCCGTACAATCCATTTCAGCGCGGCATACCCACGGATACGAGAAATATGACGCTTACCTATGCGCCCGCCGCGGATGGCGCTCAGAACTACGAGCAAGGGTCTCCCCTGAAAATTATCTGGACCGACGCTCGTACCCAGGATCCGTGCGTCAATCTCTATCTCGTTCAAGACAATGGCGCAGGCGGAGAGAACTATCTTCTTCAGATCAACGGCACCTTGGAAATCGGGTGCCTGAAGCCCGCAAGCAGCGGCTCTTACGCATGGACGGTGCCGACCAAGTATTCAGGGTCTGGCTTTCGAGTATTGGCCCGGACTCCGGGTGGCTTTTCTGGCACATTGGGCGCGCCTTTCAACATCGTCAAAAATCCTCCTGACGTTCGGCCCCAATAGATCGCTCCGCGTCCAAGGTCTCAGGCCGGCACTCCTTCGACGATGGACTCAATGGCGGTGGTGGGAATAATGCCGCTCAACTGCCATCCCGCTGCCGCGAATAATTCGCGGAACTGTTTCTCCGTGCGCTCACACCCGCCGGGAAAAATCAGCATTTGCAGATCGAGGAATTTGCCCGGAGCGAATTCGTTGCCCGGCTGAATCACGTTGTCCACCACGAGAAGTTTCCCGCCGGAGTTCACGCCCTTTCGGCAAGCTTTGAGAATCTTGATGCACAAGTCATCCGGCCAATCATGAATAATGTGTTTCATGATGTAGGCATCGGCGCCGGTGGGAACCGCAGAGAACATATCCCCGGATGCGAGTGTGCAGCGGTCCATGAAAGGCTTGAGCGGTCCGTTCTTTGCCCCGTCAACAACGTGCGGCACTTCATAGAGCGTCCCTTTCAAATGCGCATTCCGCGAGAGGATGGTCGCCAGCAGGAGTCCGTGCCCGCCTCCCACATCCACAATCGATTGAATTTCGCTGAACGAATACGCGTCCGCCACCGCCGGACTGTCGATCGTGGATAAATCGCTCATGGATTGATTGAAGAGTTGCGCCTCCTCGGGGTGCTGCTGAAAGAATTGAAAGATGGGCATGCCGTAGATCTTATCGAGGGCTTGCTTTCCGGTCCGCACGCAATAGTCGAGATGGGACCAGCCGAGTCCGTGCCACTCTCTGCCGTGCATGATCGCGAAACCTTTCAAGCTGGGATTCGCGTTGCTGCGCAGCACGGCGGACAGCGGTGTTTCCGAAAACTTTCCATCGGCGCCTTCCGAAAGCACTCCCACGCAGGCCGTGGCGCGCATCAGCCGGTAGAGCGCCCGCGGGTCGGCACCAACCTGGGCGGCAAGCTCGTCCGCCGATTTCGGCCCGTGTTCGACGAGGTCGGGAATGCCCAGGCGCGCGAGACAGGAAAGGGCGCCGACAACGAAGACCCCATTCAACAGTTGAAACATGCCGACGTGGGCCGGCGGCGTCTGGCCTTTTGCACTCGTTGCAGTCGTTGCGTTCATATTGTCCACCTGGCTTTCAACTTTATGGTTAAGGGCAGCCGACATTCTACACTCGAACCGCACAGGCAGTCGGTTCAGCATTTCCATGCGATATCGGCCTTAAGTCAACTCCTCGTTAGTCACCAAACCAGACAAGCTCCTCCCAGTACTCCACTTTTTCGATAACCGCGTTTACCAGAACTTAGACGATTACTTCCGAGTTGCTGACAATTCGCCCCCGGAACGCTCGATCCTTTTACTCGATGCCCGTTTCTCGGGCAAGTGACTTCACGCGCTCTTGAAACCCATCGCTGTCCGATCCTACATTCTGTGCGGTGTTGATGATGCTATTCGGCGCGCAGTGTCGCGAGCGGATCTCGAGTCGCCGCCCGCCATGCAGGATGTGCGCTAGCAGCTGCTCCAATCACCAGCATCAGGGCACTCGCGCTGAAGTATGTAAAGGGATCGTTACTGCTGACTCCATAGAGCAGGTTCGTGAAAAGGCGCGACAACAGCAGCGCAGACACAGCGCTCACAGCGAGGCCAAACAATAGTGGGATCATTGTTTCACGCAGAATCACGGCCAAGACGTCGTTGGCAGTCGCACCTAGCGCCACTCGAATCCCTACCTCATGCGCCCTCAGAGTGGATGTATAAGCGACCACGGCGTAGACCCCGATTGCAGTCAAGAAGACTGACAGTCCGCTCAACACTGAGAAGATCCAAACCGAGAACCGCGGACGCCAAATGGAGTTCGCGATCACCTCTTCCATAGTCTCAACTTTGACTACGGGCTGGTTCGGGTCCACTGCCCAAACCTGCCTTCTAAGGGCCGCGGCCAATGCCGCAGGTTCCCCCTCCGTTCGCACGACTATGGTGGACATGAAAGTCGCAAAGATAAACTGCTGATAGGGAACGTACACCTCACCCTGAGCCGGCAATTCGTAATTCATCTGCGGGGAGTCTTTAACCACGCCCACGATAGTCGGGCCGGGTGCATTCGATCCGGTCGTGAGTTTTTCTCCCAGCGGGTTTCTGTTCGGGAAGAGTTGGCGGGCCAAGTACTCATTTATGATCGCCACATCGGGAGCGCCGGTCTGGTCGCTATCGGCAAAGGCGCGGCCCGCGATCAACGGGATTCCCATAGCGGCAAAGTATTGCGGGCTGATGGTGCGCGCGGACGTAGGTTGAGACTCGCCGTCGCGGCTGCCAAAGTTAAAGCTAAGGGAGCTGCTAATACCAGAGAGCGGCAGGTTATTGACGATGGCCGCAGCCTTAATTCCCGGAACCGTCTTCACACGCTCGAGAATCTCGCGATAGTAAGCCATCTGCCGCGGTCGCGTATCGTACTTGCCGGTCGGACGCGGCTGTGTCAATGTGCCAACTGGCACTCGCAAAGTGAGCACGTGGTCAGGACGAAATCCGTGATCCTCCTGCTGCAAACGCACCAAACTGCGGATCATGAGGCCGGAGCCTACAAGTAGTAGGAATGCTAGGCCGCTTTCCAACGCGATCAGTGTGGAGAAGAGGCGAGAAGGACCTCGGGGCCCCGCGGCCGCGTGTCCGCGGAGCAGTACGGTCTGGAGGTCGGTGCGGAGCGCCAGCAGAACGGGGGCAAGGCTGCACAGCACAGCCAGGACCAGGCACAAGACGGTGTTGAACACCAGCACTCTTCCGTTGAGCGCCGCCCGCTGCAAATGCGGGAGCACAATCGGCAATGCGGCCAATTGCCTCGTCAGAAGTTGCAACAGCCATCGTGCCACCACGATCCCTGTCAAACTCCCGAGAACGGCAAGAACAAGGGTCTCCGATAGCAACTGCCGCACAATACGCCATAACCCGGCGCCCATCGAGGCACGAATTGCAATATCCTTCTGCCGCTCTACCGCACGTCCCAGCAGTAAACTGCCCACATCAGCGCAGGCGATCAACATCACCGAACCGACGCCGGCCAAGACAAAGATCAGGGTCAGTTTGTACTTCTGTTCTGGCATATCGCTCCACTGCGTCACTGCGATCTTGAAACCGGCGCGTTCTCTCGGCTCTTCCTGTTCCATCTGATGCGCCACGATTTCCAGGGCGCTTCGGCCTTGCAGAACCGAGACTCCTGCATGAAGGCGGGCTATTACCTGAAGCCAAGGTGAAGTCGGGGTCAGCCGCAGCGGCGTCCACAGCTCAGCCTCGGAATAACGAAACTCAAAATCCGCCGCCATAACACCCACAATCGTGTGGGGCTCGTCGGAGATGGTGACTTGGCGACCGATCACGCTCGGATCCGCGTGATAGCGTCGCCGCCACAGCCGATCGCTGAGTAACGCGACATTGCGGGCTCCTTCTTCGTCAGATGCGATAAAAGTCCGGCCCAATCGCGCGGAAACGCCGAGCAGTGGAAATAGTCCTAAGGAGCGCACTGCAATGATCTGCTCAGGCTCGCCGTCGCCTGTGAGCGTGACTGTGTCTCTGATGTACGGAGCGATTCTTTCAAAAATGTCGCTGCGGCCAGCCCAGCGATGGTAGTCCTTCACCGGCACGCCCGAGAGCGAGCGGCTCGTGCTGCTCTCTTCAATGCGCACCAGGCGCTCGGGAGCAGGGTACGGAGATGGTCGCAGGAGGACGGCGTCCACAATGCTGAAGACGGCCGTATTCGCCCCGATCCCCAAGGCAAGGATAAAAACTATCGCCGCAGTGAAAAGCGGATTCTTGCGCAGCCAACGAAGAGCCCACAAGAGGTCAAGACGCATACTAAGGAAGTAGCATATGTTCATCGGCGTTGAAAGATGTTCTTTCCCGCGCCGATTCCTCTCCCGCTTAGAATTCGGCGGCTTCTTGGAGACGCGCTAAATGTTGCCCTCTCCTTTTAGTTCCTGGATCACGGGCAACTCGGAAGTAATTCCACTTACCTGGTTATTCGCCTATCGACCTACGATCGGATTTTCAACATGTGCTTCGTACCTCGCAGTGAGTGATCGAAATCTTTGCACTTCTAAATTCGCTCCCGCTTACCCCCGCCCGCCTTCCAACACTTTCCCGGCCCTCAGCGAGCTCTACCCCTTTGTTTTCTTTCCTTTGCACGTCCGTTCGAACGGCCTTGCAACATGTTCATTATAAGCACTATAAAATGACTTGACAGAGTAACTAATCCATGCTACACTCTGCCGTGAAATCGCAACTCCCTCTACGCTCAGCCGGTTCGTTCCTCATCTATCTCCTTTATTTCCCGTTGCCTACGCACTCTTTTGCATTTTCTTGCACTTTTTTGCACTCTCCAAAAACCCATCCCCTTTCCTTTCATGCGATTCCGCACTCTTTCACAAAAAAACTGAATCCCCGTATTTCCAGCAATCGCTTTTCCCGGATCCAAAGTTCCTTAGAATCCACATCTCTCAAAATCGAGGACCAAAATGAAACTCCAGACCGTTGAACCAGCCGTTTTCCCTACTCGTTGTACCTATCGCACTGCTTCGGGCCGCCAATCCCCATTTTCGACCCGCAGTCCGGCCTCTGCGCCAATCATTCATGCCGAGCAAAAGCAGAACGAGCGAGCCGACGTCGCCGACATCCTCTTCCGGGACGCCCAGGACTTCCAAACCGCTAAGGGCATCAATCTTTCTTTGCGCTGCCTGTACTGGCTTGTCGCCAAGAACCGCATCTCCGCTCGCCGCGCCCGTGCCCTCACGCACATCAGCAGCCTGCTTCTGCACACCCTGCCGGCCATGGCCGCCGAGAGAGCCGCCGGAATCACCTACATCATCCCTAATTCGTCCGAGCCCGACCCAACCAACAAACCGTCATGAGTGTCGGACGGTGCGCAATGGTTGCAATCGGCGGCCTCTTTGCTGCAAGCTACCGGACGCCGTTGAGGAGCCACCCATGCGTCATTCCGTTGCCCGTTTCGTACTCGCGCTGACTCTGTGCTCTGTTGTCGCACGTGGTCAGTCCACGTCTCCGGCGCTTCCGCCGCTCGCTGTCATCCGCGCGGGGACGCTCATTGACGGCGTCAGCGACGCTCCTCGGAAGAACCAGCTCATCTTTGTGCGCGGAGAGCACATCGAGAAAGTGACGGATGCTTCCGCGCCGATCCCCGTTGGGATGAAGGTGATTGATCTCTCGAACGCCACGGTGCTGCCGGGCCTCACCGACGCGCACACACATATTTTCCTGTGGGGCGAGGACCCGGCCAAGGGCGGCTACGACGTCAATATCCTGAAAGCGGGAATCGCTCTGCGCGCCGCACGCGCGACGTTCGCGGCTCGGCGCGCGCTGGAGCAGGGTTTTACCACGATTCGAGATTTGGAGACGGAGGGCGCGGGCTACGGCGACATCGAAATTAAGCAAGCCATCGAGGAAGGCACCATTCCCGGCCCGCGCATTTTTGGCGCCACCCGCGCGATTTCCACCACCGGCGGATACGACCTCGAAGGCTATGCGCCCGAACTGGACATGCCCAAGGGCGCGCAGCTCGTCGATGGTCCCGTGGAAGCGCGAAAAGCAGCGCGGCAGCAACTCGAGCACGGCGCCGACTGGATCAAGGTCTACATGACGCACCGCTCGTGGGTGGATAAGCAGGGGAACCTGGTTTCGCAGCCCACGCTGACCGTGGAAGAGCTCAAAGCCATCGTGGACGAAACGCACGGCTGGCAGAAGAAAGTGGCGTGCCATGCCTACAACGGAATCGGTTTGCAGCGCGCCCTCGATGGCGGATGCGACTCGATCGAACACGGGCTGGAAATCACCGACGCGCAGATCGCGCAAATGCAGCGCCAGGGCACCTGGTATTGCCCGACGCTTACGCCGTATTACGGCGATTGGGCGGACGCGGATACGCCGAAAGGAAAGCGCGACCGCGCGCGCGCAGCCGTGCATGAGATCAGTTTCAAGAAGGCCTTGCAAGCGCATCTGAAAATTGTCTTCGGGACGGACATCGGCGGAATTCCGTGGACGGAACCGATCGCGCAAGAGTTCGATCACATGGTGAAGCTGGGAATGTCGCCGATGGATGCCATCCAGTCCGCGACCTCGCGCTCCGCCGAAATGCTGGACATGAAGGGCGAGATTGGGACGATTGCCCCGGGCGCATTTGCGGAAGTGATCGCCGTTTCAGGAGACCCCTTGAAAAACATCGGCGAACTCGAGCACGTGCGCTTTGTGATGCACAACGGCTCGGTCTTCAAAAACGAGTTGGCGAAATAGAAAGTTGCGGGCTCCAGGGAGGCACGAAATGGCCAAAGCACTTTGGGGTGGAAAAGTTATAGCGGAGAGCGACGCCACGGTTGTGGTCGAGGGCAACCAGTATTTCCCTCCCAATTCTGTCAAAAAGGAATTCCTGAACCTGAGCAATCACACTACCGTGTGCCCCTGGAAAGGCACGGCGCATTATTACCACGTGACTGTGGAAGGCGTCCAGAACGACAATGCGGCCTGGTATTATCCTGATCCCAAGCCCGCCGCCGCCGAAATCAAGGATCGCGTCGCCTTCTGGAAAGGAGTCCGCGTCGAAGTTTGAAGGATGCGGCGGAGTTTGAGTGTTCTTGCGCAGAATAGCGTTGGAACATGGAATTTTCTGAACATGTCGAAGGTTTCTTCGGCAGGGTAACCTGGCCTGCTAGAATCGGACGCCTGAAGGAGGAAAGGCAATGGAAGAACAGAATTTCGCGAATCACGGAAAGTATGTCCCGGCGTTTCATTTTTTCGTGATCCCGGTATTTGTGATCAATTTCGTGTGGTCCCTGTTCCGGTTGAGGAAACTGGGATTGTCGTTCGAAGGAATTTTTGGCGTGCTGCTGGCTGCGGCGCTGGTGGTGCTGGTGTTCGAGGCGCGGCTTTTTCCCCTTCGCGTGCAGGACCGCCTGATCCGGCTCGAGGAGCAACTGCGTTTCGCGCGGCTGCTGCCCGCGGATTTGCAGCCGCGCATCGGCGAATTCACCGCCGGACAAATGGTCGCGCTGAGGTTCGCATGCGACGCGGAGTTGCCGGCGCTGGCGCGAAAAGTTCTCGATGAAAAGCTGACGGAGCGCAAGGCCATCAAGCAGCAGATCAAGAATTGGCGCGCGGATTATTTGCGCGCGTAGTGGGTCTTCGTTCGGGAAAATCCGCGGAAACAAAGAGGATTGCGATGGAAACGCGAAAACTGGGAAATTCCGATATTCATATCACTCCTGTGGGTTTTGGCGCCTGGGCTCTTGGCGGAGGCGGCTGGGAATTTGGCTGGGGCCCGCAAGACGACGCGGATTCCATCGCCGCCATTCATCGCGCGCTGGAATTGGGGGTCAACTGGATTGACACTGCCGCGGTTTATGGCCTGGGCCACTCCGAAGAAATCGTTGCTCGCGCGCTGAAAGAATGGCGCGGGCCCCGGCCCCATGTTTTCACCAAATGCACACGCGCTTGGGATACCAACGGAAAAATTTACGGCAACCATTCCGCGGCATCGATTCGCGCCGAATGTGAAGCCAGCCTCCGGCGCTTGCAAATCGAAGTCATCGATCTCTACCAGATGCATTGGCCGCCCGAGGATTCCGGCTCCGCGCTGGAAGAAGCATGGAGCGCGATGGCTGCGCTGCAAAAAGAAGGCAAAGTCCGCTGGATCGGCGTTTCCAATTTCAAAGCCGCGCAAATTCAGCGCGCCGAAAAAATCGCTCCGGTAACTTCGCTTCAGCCCTCGTACTCCCTCATTCGCCGCGCGATTGAAGCGGAAACCCTTCCCTATTGTGAAAAGCATGGTATTGGGGTGATTTCCTACGCTCCCATGGCTTCCGGCCTGCTCACCGGGGCGATGACCCGGGAACGCGCCGCTTCTCTGCCTGCCGACGATTTTCGCACCCGTAATCCGGAATTCCGCGATCCGCGTTTGTCGAAAAACCTGGAACTCGTTGAACGCTTGCGCGCGGTCGGCTCGCGCCACGGCCGGAGTCCCGGTGAAGTGGCGATCGCCTGGACGCTGCGCTTCCCCGCCATTACCGGCGCCATCGTGGGCGCCCGCAACGCCAAACAATCTGAAGGCGTCATGCGCACCGGCGAACTGAAACTTTCCGCGCAAGAAATCGCCGAAATCGAAGGCGCCGCAGCCGCGGCCGTCGCTCGCTAAATTCAAAACCCGTTAATTGGCGGTGAAAGCGGCGTCGAGCGAAATAGTTTCGCCGTCGGAATTCATTATGGTGATTTGTTGCGGGCCGGGAGTGAGGCTGGGAGTTACGACGGAAAGAGTGTTCGAGTCTTTGAAGGTGACGGTCGTAGATTTTCCAGCGATGGTCACCTTTGTGGCGCTTTGGAAGCCGCTGCCGCGGATGGTGAGCGTAGCGCCGCCGGAGGCGCTGACGGTCGTAGGCGAGATCGTGCCGATTCCCAGAGGAACTGCGGCGAGTTGAACGATAGTCAGAGCAGCGTTTTGCGCGGTGCCATCGGAGGAAGTAATGGCGAAGAGGCGCTGGCCGTTTTCATCGGTGGTGAGAAAACTGCCGTGAAGGCCGTCGACGTCGGTCATGAATTGTTGCGGTAGAAAAAGGCGAAGGCGCAGAGCGCCGGAATGGGCGTCGAGGATGTCGACGCCGCCCTTGACACCCGGGCTGCCGGGAGCACCGGTGAGAAACGGCTGATAAATCAAAGCACCAGATGGATGCAGCGCCATTCCAGGTACGGACACGCGGCCGGGAATTTGCGCAAGTTCAGCGGAAGTGGGGACGGCAGTGAGAGAAAGATCCGCGGCGTGGATTTCGGTTGTGCCGTTGGTTTGCAGAGCGAACGTTGTGCCATCGGCTGCTATTCCCAAATCAGAAGCGGCAGTGCTCGCCGCAGAAATGACAAACTGATTTGGTGCGGCGGAATTCCAATTCCCCATAGGGCCGCCGGGAGAAGAAGCAAACGCGAGAAAGACTTGATCGCCGGAAGCATTGCTTTGCACGAGCGGCGAGCCGGTGAGGCTGGTTACTTCCGGCTGAGGAGCCGGCTGAATCGTCGGAGGGCTCGCGCTCAGATTCATTTGCGCGAGGCACGCGGAGCATGCACCGGAAGAGCCGCCCTCGCCGCTGAGGCCGACGAAAACGGTTTGCAAGCTGGTAGCCGCGACGCGCGCGGGGCCGGAGTTGGTGAAGCCGGCGACGCCACCCACGGGCACGGCGGTGCCGGTTCCTTTGACGGGATCGAGGAGATAAATACTTTGCGCGCCGAAGTCGGCGACGATGAGCTGGGAACCGTCCGGCGTCAACGCCAAGCCACGCAATCCGGCATTCGGAGGAGGGCCGCCGGGAGGCTGGATGGGCGAGAGAAAAATGTTTTGCTGCAAATCGAAAACGTCGACGTGGTCGACGTTGGTCAGATCGATGCGCTGGCGCGTCTGATCGTAAATCAAGAATTTGAAATCGCCGGGTTTCGAATAGACGTGGACGCTCTGCAGATATTGAAATGATTTCGCGGAAGTGGCGGAGCCCGCGGGAGCGGAAACGAAAACGTCGGATTTGCCAGAGGTGCCAGGCGACGTTTGCAACGTGATGCGCTCGATCGAGAAGGGATAGCTGGCGTCGAGCGAGAGAGACGGCGCGATGCTCGTTACGTTTTCCACTTTTTGAACGGTGACATTTGCGCCGCCCATTTTTACGATAATTTTTGTTGGGTCGCTGCCGAAGCCGTAGCCGTAGATTTGCACGGAGTCGCCGTCGGCGTTCGAACCGGCGCCGGGAAGGATTTGCAGGATTTGCGGGCCATAGCTGAAGGCGTCGGGCGCGAGGGCGAGCCAGCCGTTTTGGAAATAGGCGGTGACGTTTACCGCGCCGTTCGAAACGCTGGGCGGGGAGCTGGCCTGAATCTGAGTCGCGCTCGAGACCGTGGCGCTGGCGGCAAGTTGTGAGCCGAACTTCAGTTGAGCCGGAGAAGTGAAATTCTGGCCGGCTACGGCAACGGAAGTTCCTCCGGTGCTCGGGCCTTCGGATGGTTGCAGGCTTGGAGCGGCCGCGGTGACAGGAACTGCGGAAGGAATTGCCGCGGTTGTTGAAACGTCGACGAAACTGATGCCGCGGTTGGATAGGCTGAAGAGGAGTTGCGTTTCGTCGGCTTCTTCGATTTCGGAGGAGACACCCTGGATCGCAGCGTCCGGAGCCGCGGAGATGACGTGCGCGGTTTGGCCATCGAGAATCGTGATGAACGATGCGGCGGAAGTGGACTCACTGACGTACAGATTTTTTCCATCGCGAGAGAACGCGATGCCGTGGACGAGCGCGGGAGAATAGGCGGAAACCTGATGAAGTCCCGCATCCAGCAAAATAATTTGTGTGCTGCCGCCGGCGGCAAAGAGTACGGCGAATCTGCTGCCGTCGAGGTTGGCGGCAATTCTGGTGATCAAGCCGGTGCCGATGGTGAGAGGGCTTGGGACGACGCTGCCGGTCGAATCGAAGAGAGCGAGTTCCCCGCTGGAGTCGGCCGCAGCGGCGAGAACCTTCGTGTGGTCGCCGGTGCGAGCAAGAACGCCAACGCCTTGCTGGAAGACGGCCGGGGCGGCGGAGGTCAAATTGGTCAGCGAATTCGAAGCGGGGTCCCAGAGGGCCAGCAGGGCTTCCGAGGAGACGGATTGGCGCAACCGCACCATGGCCTTGCCATTCGAAAGAGAAAGGACTTCGACGGGGCGGTCGAAAATCGCGTTCGGCAGCGGAGTGAGCGCCGCCAAGAGATAGCGATTTTTGATTTGCAGTGACGTTGTATCGATGGCGACGATTTGTTCGAGCGAAGTGCCAATCCAAACCGTGGAGCCATCGGCGGAGAGATCAGCGCTGCTGGCGCCGGCCACGGAGAGTTGCGCGATACGCGTTTGGCTGGTGCTGGAAAAAACTTCGACGCGATTCATGGCGCGATTGGCGGCGAAGACGTGCTTGTTCGCCGCGTCGTAGGCAATGTGACGATGATGCGGTTCGCCAAAAGGGTCATCGGCCGCCGAAGTTGCATCGGTTCTGACAAATGTTGTGCGCGGAAGAGTGGACACAATGCCGCTCTGAATCGACAACCCCACGCTGCTGGAATGAGATAAGTTGCCGCTCGAGCCTTGCGCGGAAACGGTGAAAGTCCCAGTCGCTGCAGTCGCAGAGGCTCCAAAGATTACGGGAACGCTCGCGCCGGCGGAAACATTGAAGGGGCTTGCAGGGTTGGAAGTGACGCCTACGGGAACCGCAGTTAAGGTGACCTGCACAGTGCCTGTGAAACCATTGAGGGGAGTCACGCTGAGGTTGACCGGAGAGCTGGTGCCTCCCTGCTGAACGGAAACGGAGTTCGACGAAAAGCCGATGGAAAAATCTGGAACGGGCGGAGGAGGTTGAATGTTTAAAGAGGGGCTGCCGCCGCAACTCGCACACACCCACGCGAGGAGAAGGAAAACAAACACCGGGACGCCCTGGCGAAACCGTCCCACGAAATAACTCCACAACTATCCCGCGCAAAAGCCCTTGACCAATGGCGGTCCTGTGCGCTCGTTCGCGCCTGTGTCGCAACCGCAAAACCAGTTCCTCAGCGGCTAAAGCCGTGAAGAAGAGACGCAACCTATGTCGGACCTAAAGGTCCGACCCCTGGCGCGACGCAGACTCGCTTGCCCCGAGAAGTGGCCCGAGGCAACAATACAACAACTATTTTACGTGTCAAGTTAAGAAATATAGGAAGAGGGCGGGACGATCAGGCGGAAAACGAAAACGCCCCGATAAAATCGGGGCGCTCTCGTGAAACGAGCTCGGGCAAAATGATTAAATCGTTTTGGTTGCGGGCGCCGCAGAGGCCGAAGAGGAGCGGGCGAACGCGTTGCCGCCGGATTCCTTCTGTTCGGTCTTGTCGATCTCGATGGAGCCTTTGAAGTAGGCGCCGTCTTCGATCATGATGCGGGAAGTGGTCAGGTCACCGTTGACCGAACCATCCTTCTTGATTTCAATCCTGTCTTTCGCGCGAAGGTTGCCCTTCACGTTGCCGTACACCACCACCTCGCGGGCAA
>Ga0210409_10004451_pt1 | contig 15076 bp, 8 predicted proteins | sample IncBWH17MmetaG_FD_161649 | JGI IMG/M metagenome (GOLD analysis project Ga0210409, IMG submission 161649) | Forest soil microbial communities from Barre Woods Harvard Forest LTER site, Petersham, Massachusetts, United States - Inc-BW-H-17-M | ecosystem: Environmental > Terrestrial > Soil >... | reverse complement strand
GCATCGTTGAAATCGAGGAAGTGGCCCTGAGGCGTGGAAATGAACACGCCTTCCTGGACGCTGGAGACAAGCGTGCGGTATTTTTCTTCTGCGCGCTTGCGATCCGTGATGTCCTTCAAGACGTGTACCGTGCCAAGCTGACGTTCCGATGGGTCCGTAAACGTGGAATTCGACGAAAGGAAATAGCCGGACAGCCAAGGGTCGCGTTCGTCGCCTTCCCCCGCGACTCCTTCGCAGTACGGGCAGATTTTGTAAGCTGCGTTTTTGGCGGAAAGAAGCTCCGTGACGCTCCGGCCAACCAGTACGTTGCCTTCGCGGCCTAGCAGGTCGGTCAGTCGCTGATTGCTGCGCAGGATGCGTCCCTGGCGATCGTGCACTAGAATGGGGTCGCCAATGGAATCAAACGTGTATTCCCATTGCTGTTGAACGGTATTGACTTGTTCAAATAAGCGAACGTTCTGCAGCGTGAGTCCAAGCAGGTTGGCAATATTGACCAAATACGACAGTTCATCCGGCTGGAAGCGGACGTCTCTCGTCGAACCGACCGCAATGACTCCCAAGGGTCCGGTCTTGCCGGGAAGCGCCAGTGTAACGAGAGCTTTTAGGCCGGCTTCGCCGAATCTTTGTCGCGCGGCCAGGTCCTCTTCCTCCTCGGACTGCAGGACTTGGCAGTTTCCCTTCAAGACCTGTTGCGCCCAAGGCTCCGTGGCCGAGAGCTTCGCGTACCGCGTCAGAAATGCCTTGTCAAACCCAACGGTCGCCCTAGCTACCAGCTGGGCGGCTTTACCCTCGCCTTCCATCAGACGAACGATTCCATGTGTGGCGCCGAGGCTTTCCACTAGCTGTGAAAGAACCTGATCCATGACTTCCTGAACGGATAGCGTTTGCGTGCTGGCGGCCGTCAGCAGCGTCAGCCGTCTCAGCTTGTCATTCAGCTCTTCCGTGCGGCTCCGCGCGCCTTCCAAAACAACGACCACCATGGCGATCCCCAAAGCCACACCCAGCAAATGGTCGAAAGCCACCCGCAACAGAAACAAGGGGTGCTCGGGCCAGTGCGGGCGGTCGAGTCCGTGCAACCCGCTCAATAGAAATATGCCGCCAAGAAGTTGGATGCCATGCCCGCGCCGGACCATGGCGGGTCGCAACATAAACCAACCCGCAACGAAGCAGATGGCACTTTCCAGAATGGCGGTTTCCCAGTGGATCGAAGCAAACGCTTGCGGGCCATTTCGCTCGATGTAGTAGATCACCGCTAGAACCAAGCCAATCAAGGGCAGAACGGACCAGATGCGCCGGTCCGACCCGGCGGAGCACTGCATCACCGACAGAAGGAACAAAAGAAGCGCAGCGGCCTGCCCAACCAGCAGCACCAGATGCATTCCCGGAAACGGGCGGATCAGGAAGGCGACTTCGCACAGGGAAAAGAGCGTAAAGCAGCACCAGCCGCCAAGCCAGAATCGAAAATACGCGGCAGGTTGGTCGCGCCGGAATACCAGAAACAGGACCAGCAGAATAATGAAAGCCGTGGCCTCAAAGAAAGCGATGCCGAGCAGGCCCTGATTTTCCAACACGTGGCGCCGCCTCCCGGGCGGATGTGCCGTCGCTGCGGCGCGTTTGCGGCCGCGAGCATTGCTTTGGACGGCGAGAAGCCCTGCTAGATAGCCTTTATTGTGACGCTAACACGCTATTTTCTAAGTGGGCAAGGCCCCCAGCATTCCTGTGTGCCGTCACATATAATGCCTACTGGGAGCGGACCCACGTGGAGATCGAAAACATACTAGTTGTGGACGACGAAGAAGCCATTCGTGAGGTGGTTTCCACGATGCTGGAATCAAAGGGCTATCGCTGCACTGCGGTGCAGAACGGCCGCTTCGCGCAAGATCAGATCAAGAAGACTACGCCCGATTTGGTCTTAAGCGACATGATCATGCCGGAGATGGATGGCATCAAGCTGCTCGAATGGATGCGGCAATACGATCCGGAAGTGCCGGTGATCATGGTCACGGCGATTCACGATATCTCCACCGCGCTGGAGGCTATTCGCCGCGGCGCCTATGACTATATTCTGAAGCCCTTCGAGAAGGACCAGCTCTTTCTTGGCGTTGGCCGCGCGCTCCAGCATCGCCGGCTGGTCATTGAAAACCGCAATTACCAGCGAGATTTGGAGCAAAAGGTGGAGGAGCGCACTGCCCAGCTTATCTCCAAGAATTCAGAGCTGGAGCAGTCCTACGACGATACTCTTGAGGCCCTGGGGAGCGCCTTGGACTTGAAGGATGCGGAAACCGAGGGACATTGCCAGCGCGTTACGGCCTTCTGCATTTCGATTGCGCGGACCATGCCCGTACCGGCTCCTTATTTGCCGATTCTGGCGCGCGCCGCTTTTCTCCACGATATTGGCAAAATGGCTATTCCGGATAGCATTCTGCGCAAGCCGGGGCCGTTGGATGACGCGGAGAAAAATAAGATGCGGGAACACTGCGAGATCGGCTACAACATGCTGATTCGCATCCCGTTTCTGCGCGACGCCGCGGAGATCGTGCTGGCTCACCAGGAATTCTATGATGGCTCAGGCTACCCTCGCGGACTGAAGGGCGACCAGATCCCTCTTGGCGCGCGGATATTTACTATCGCCGATTCGCTGGATGCCATGATCAGCGACCGCCCCTATCGCCGGGCCCTGCCCATGTCCCACGCTCGCGAAGAGATTCGTCGCTGCTCGGGTAGCCAGTTCGACCCCCGCGTCGTGGAAGTGTTTATGTCCATCCCGGAACAGCACTGGATCGAGCTGCGCGAAAACCTGGGCTCGCCGTTCCGCCTCGCTCACCTGAAGAACTTGTAGTGAACAGAGCACGTATCGGATAGAGGCCTGCGCCAGATTCGCCGTGAGTTAGAAGGTCTATCTCTCCTGGAGCGCACTAGTTCCCCAGACGAGGCCCGGCTGCCGCTTTTGCCGCCGCAGAGCGCTCCTCCCAAAACGGGGCGCTCTTCTCGTAGTGGCTCGTTCAGACCGGTTTTTCTCTGCGGCCTCTGTGTTTCTGCCTTCAGGAGCGCTCTCTTGCTGATCAGGGGACACGGCCGACCAAGAGCTGGACGTTCTGCCGCTTGCGACTCTCACTTGCGGAGACATGACAGAATGCGTACTATTCGTCTGTTATGGCGCTGATCCCCATCAAAACCGCGTCCGAAACCGGTTACTGCGACTGCATCTGCGGCTGCTACGAACTCGCCAGCCTGCGCGATGAAGACACGGGTAAAGGCTACTGCCCCGCCTGCGCCAAAGACCACGTAGACCTGAATGCCGGCGCTGGCCTGCCCAACCCCGCGCCCGTGAACGTCGCAGCCAACTCCGCGGCTGGCAGCAAGTCCGCCGCCATGCCTTCCCCCGCCGACCCCCCCGGCCGCCTGCGCTAGAAGACAAGCAGCAGGCAGACAATCCAAACACGGAAACTTGATTTATTGATTCGAAGACTTCTTGTCGTCCGGAGTAGTTCCCGCAGCCTTATCTTTAGGGGGCTCGCCGATTTTCTGCTTGTCCTCAATCGAGAAGAGAATATAGTCGGTGAAACTGTGACGCCGATGGAACCGCTGACCGCGGAGCACCGCGTAATAGTCCGCACTTGAGGGAAGCCAGAGTTGTTCGTTACGACTCTTGAATTTGACCGGGCCGTATTCCATCGCTAAGTGTTCGGAATTGAGCCGTAGCTCGGGGTGAGCCTCACGCAGGTCCGTTTCTAGGCGCACAACCTGAAAGGTGTTGGCGTCGATCCATGCGCGCCCTTTGAGCGCGATGGGGAACACATGACCGCCCACCCGATAGCGCCGGATGCGGCTTTCTTTGTCTTCCCGCTGCCGGAAATACACCTGCCAGGCGAAGCTTCCGTGCGCGCGGCTTAATCCCTCGCACTTCACGTCGAAGTCAGTAATTAGTATCGGATGAAAGATGAGTACAATAGACGGCAGGCCGACGCTCGCCATCTGGTTCGGGAACATTTCCGTGCCAGTACTGCCATTGCGATACTCCTGGACGTCGAGTGACTGACCGTATTTGTTTTTGATTTCCCGAACGGAAGCCACGTAATTAAAGGACAGATCCGCAACCCGATCTGCATACCCGGCAACGTTTACATCTTCGTGGTGCAAGACTTCAGTGGCTGTATATCGGTCTACCACGGTTGGCAGCTCCTGGACGCGGGCGGACGCATTCTTGATAACATCGTCCAGTGAGCAAGAGACGCCAGGCTCCACCGCAGGAATAGCATCATCCACATTAGGAGGGAGCCAATGGAGTGCCGCGGCGGTCAGCGGAAGATCGGGAACCTCATTTGCTAGCCCCACATTCTCGTAGGAAGCAGTGACCCCGCCGACCGTAGCCATTTCCGAAACGCTGGTGGAATCTTCCAAGCGAACAATGAGCTTCTGAACGGCCTGCGCCTGCAGCTCCGACGGCTTAGTCGCCAAATAGTCCTTGAGTGCAGCGATAGCTTGAACATTTTGATGTTCTGCTGCAAGCGCCTGCCCCAGGATAAGCAACGAGGAAGAGGAATCGGCATGGCCCTTGCCGAGATCCACGGCCCGTTGCGAGTGGGTGACGGCCTCAGCGTAGGAATTCTGCCGTAGCAGGGCGTTGGCCAGCAGGCTGTGAGCTCGCCAGGAATTCGGCGCCACCTCAACCGCCTTGTCCAGATACTTCCGCGAGCTGGCAGCATCACCCTGCCTCAGATAGGATTCACCGCAAGCGAGCAGCGCAGAAAGATGTCCAGGGCTAAGTTGAATCGCCTGGTCCCAGTATTTTCGCGCCGTGGGAAGATCGCCTTTCTTTTCGAAAGTCATGCCCAGCAGATAGACAACATCGGGATGGGCCGGCGCGATCTGGTGGGCAGTATCCAAACGTCGAATAGCGTCGTCAAATCTCTTGGTCTGAAAATCCTCAACGGCCTTGGAAATCTCCTTCTGCGCCTTAGGTGAAAGTGGAATACCTCCTGGGGAAGCAAAAGTCAGCCCGCTCGAACTATCCGGCATCAGAGTCAGCACTACTACTCGCTGAGGGGCTGCGCTTGAAACTTCCGTTTGCGCTCGCACCTTTTCATAGCCAAATGCTTCTACTTCAACTACATAAGCTCCCGGGCCTACTTGAAAGACCGTTTGCGATCCGGAGGTCGTTTGCGAGCGTACAGTCTGCCCGATCAAGTTAGTCAGATTCACGATAGCTATGCCGTTAATCTTCGATCCGTCTACTCCGCGCACCTGCACGGAGATGCTCGTGGAAGGCAAGCCTTCCACGCCGGCAAATCCACCGAGACCTCCCGGACCTTGTTGTGCGAGGGTACACGTGGGCAGGAGAAGAACGAACAAAAGCAATAGCTCGCGCACAGAAACGAACGGGCGAGAACGATTCATCCTACCTCCCCAAGTGAGTGTCCTTGGTAAGTGAGCGGTCGGAAGATCCTAAATGTCCGAATACCGTGGGACCACATGCGGCTACTTTGAAGTTTGGCCCAATTCATGGTCTCCGTCAATCTTTATGAGTCGGAGGGGCATACGGCCGAAATGCGCTAGGCTTTCTCCGACTCAGTTGAAGATTGTTTGTCTAACCCCAAATGACTTGCTCTACAGGGCACCGCGACCGTCTTGACGACGCGACTGCTGCAACTCGCGCGGCCACCACGCTGCGACTTCCCAATGGGCTTGGGAAGACCCGATGCATGTCAGGGGGGAGGCCATAGCGACGCCTGCCTCCGCTCCCTTCGTCGTCCCAACCAAAAAAAGGGCGCCTCGTGAGAGACGCCCTCTTTTCTCGCAAACTAGTTGAAGGTCAGAAGTAGAACTTCCCGGCGATCTGTATGACCCGCGGCCCGATGCTGCTGTCGCTGGTAACGCGGCCTAGGAAGCTGGAAGCGACGTTGGTGCTGCTGCCGCCAGAACCGAAGCCTGACTGGGGGTTATTAAAGTTGACGTGGTTAAATGTATTGTAGGATTCCAACCTCAACTCGAAACGCATCTGCTCCTTGACAGGAATGTCCTTGAGGAGGGCGAGGTTGGTAAAGTTTAAGCCTGGCCCATGCAAGGAGTTTCGCCCGGTGTTGCCAAAGGTTCCAATCGCGGCATCGCAGAAGGAGGCCGGAGCGAAGATGAAGTTCCCCGACCGCAGCGTGCCTGCGCAATTGGGAAGCCGATTTCCCGCTGCAGCATTACGCGCTACGCGGGGGTCCTCAGGTACGAGTGCAGCCACCTGGTCGGGATTGTCCCAGCAGGTATAAAATATGATTCCAAACCCAGGACAGGTTAGCGAGGTCATGTTGGTACTGTTCAGGTTAAGCGGGAACCCACTCTGTAAGGTGGTGTTGCCGGAAAGTCTCCATCCTTTGAAGATTCTGCTCAACGCGGGCCCTTGACTCAAAGAATGGGGAACCGGGATCTCGTACGTGTAACTGGCTATGAAGCGCTGACGCGCGTCGAAGTCCGAATCGCCCCAGTTCAGGCTCGGGACCTGGGGATTGATGCCTCGGTTGCCAAAGCCGGAACTTTCGAAGCCGGACCCATTGTCCCGTGAGTGGGCATAGGTATAGGAAAGCAGGAAGTCCAACCCATGCGAGATTCGCTTGTTCAAGCTCGCCTGCAAGGAATTGTACTGAGAATTCCCGTCCGTTTGTTGCTGTCCCAGGGAACCAAATACGCCAGCATTAGGTGTTCCCGCAAATCCGTATCTGAAGAACTGTGGAGAGTTCGTCGATTCGTTAGTGCGACCGCTAACGCAAGCGGGATCCGCCGCGCACCCTGCCGCGTTGACTCCCACGTTTTGTTCCTCGACCCGCTCCAAATGCCGCCCTTGCGATCCGACGTAGCCCACAGACAAGATCATCTGTCCGGGGAGTTCTCTTTGAATCGTAAGGTTATAGCTGATCAGATATGGCACGGCATAGTTGGGATCGATGATATTCAGCGAGAAAGGCTCAAAGTTACCGAAGTTCACACCGGGTCCCGGAGGAGGCGCAGTGAACGGGTACTTGTTCGGTATCGAAGCGCTTCCAACGATGACTGGGGAAGTCTGGCAAGCTGGCTGCCCAGGCCCATTGCAATTCGTGGTCGGAGCAAGTATGCCGTTATAGGACGTGTAAGTCACGGTTGCTGGGTTCACGGAAGTAAACGGGGCCGCAAAGCTCGGATGGCCGCCGACGTCTTGAACGCCGAAGTCGGTCAGAGAGAAGGGTGGCGCCGTCAGGTTCTGCAGCGTTTGCTCCTCCTCCACCTGATTGAAATAAACGCCTGCTCCTGCGCGAACAGAGAACTTACCCTGCCCGCCGGTCACATGCTCGAGTACACCCGTTCCTTGCGGCGACCAGGCAAATCCGAGGCGCGGACCAAAATGCGTGAAGCCGGTTTTGTATCCGGAAGGGGTGCAGCCCGCATCTCCGGGGAACACCAATCCCTGCGGTGCACTGGTAAAAATGGACGACTGCTCGCCGGGGCGGAAGCAGTTAATAGCGCGGCTCTTGTTAAACGTGTCCGTCGTAGGCGTGTTGATTTGCCAGCCTATGCCATAGTTCATGGTGAGGTTCGATTTTATCTTCCACGAATCCTGTGCGTACGTGTAGAAGCCCTGTGCACGCGCTTCGATTAAGCTGCCGCTCCCTTGAATGTAGCTATCCGGGACTCCAAGCAGGAAATCAGCGGCCGGATTCGCGGTGGAGAACTGACCTGCGCCGTTATAGGTAAAACTGCCGCTATTGTTGTTGGAGAAGGGATTGTCCACCCAGTAGCGGCGCGCATCAATCCCGAACTTCAACGTGTGGCGTCCAATAACATTACTGAAGTTGTCGTCGAGCTGATACACCTGGTCCTTGCGTGGCTGCGGTCCGTTGGAGCTGAATCCCAGCGTGAAGAAACCAAGGAGGCTCATTACCGGGAGGCCAGCACCGCCGGGTAACTGGGGGTTAATACTGAAACCCGCAGAGGATGGAAGCGTCGGGGTCACCGGCAAGACGGTCACGAAATTGAACCGTGTGTACCCGAACCGCAGCTCGTTCAACGTGTTCGAGCTAAATACATGGTTCCAGGAGGCCGTGAATTGCTTCCTGTGGTCAGTCTGCTCCGACGCGAATCCGGGAAGCGAGGCGCCGCTAAAAGGCAAGGTGTTCGTCTGCGGACTGCTCTGGAGGTAACCGTAAGCCCGGATCGAGTCCTTCGAATTAAATGTATGGTCCACCTGCCAGAGGTATTGATCTGTTTTTCCGGCGTTGACCGCAACGGGCGTGTACTGTAGTCCGCCGCCCGGCGCAGAAGTCGGGACAAATTTGTTGATTAGGCCGGTGGCGAGGGTATTGAGGTCTTGCGTCGGAATCACTCCCGTACTGAAAAGCCCGTTCGTGAGCTTGGCGCCGTTGTTGTCAAAGGCTTGACCATAGAACGTCCCTGCAGGACACATCACGCCTCCCGATACTGGGCAGGGGGAGCTGGCGTCTCCGAACATTGCCACAGGCGAAACGTTTGGATTCGTCGGCGCACATGTGGGATTTTTTGTCGGGCATTTCCCTGTAACCGGATCAGGAAGCGGTCCGGGGGCGCCATTGAATGGTGAGCCGCCGGCGCTGAAATCACCGCCGCGCTGGGCTGCTGAGAGTAAGTTGTTCACGCTTGAGGCCTCAGGACTCCGGAAGCGCGCTCCCTGATAAGAGAAGAAGAAGAACGTGTGATTCTTCCAGATGGGGCCACCAATGGTTCCGCCGAACTGGTTCTGGTGGAAGACCTGGGGCTTGTGCGTGAAGAAATCCACATCATTCAGGGAAGTATCGCGAAAGAAGTCGAACCCGTCGCCATGAAAGCTGTTCGTTCCGGACTTGATGACGGCGTTCATGATGGCGCCGGAGTTGCGCCCGTATTCGGGATTGATGGTGTTGGTAACCATGCTGAATTCCGCGATCGCGTCTGGGCTAGGAATAATGAGAGGCGTATTGAGCGGCAGGTCGTTCGAATCTTGGCCGTTAATCAAGAAGCTGTTCTGCTGTGTCTGGGCGCCATTGGTCGAGTAGGTGCCGAACCGGTCGTTTGAGGCCATAACCCCAGGCTGCAATTGTTGCAACTGCGTCCAGTTGCGGTTAGCAAGCGGCATATCCACGATGGTGTCGCCATTGATGACTGTCCCGAGCTGCGTGTTCGTCGTCTCCACCTGGACGTTCGAGGCTTCGACCAACACTTGCTCGGAAACTTGTCCAAGTTCCATCTTAATGTTAAGGGCGAATACCTGATCGAGAACGAGTGTTATACCCGTCGCTGTGAATGTCCGGAAACCTGAGTTTGTAGCCGTAACTCGATACGTTCCAATCGGCAGGTTCAGGAAGACGTAGTTTCCGTCCGAGCCCGTCTGCGTCGTATACTGAAGATTGGTCCCGACGTTAGTGGCGGCTAACTTCACGCCAGACAACACTGCACCAGTCGGATCCGACACCGACCCCTGAATTTTCGCGTACAAGTTGTCCGCTTTCGCCGGTTGAACACCGAGCGGGCTGAACAACAGCACTACAATCGCGATCACAGACAAACTGAGAGGCAGCAGAGCGCCTCCAGGCAGGACACGTTTCATATCTTTTGCCCCCGTCAACGTCATTTTGAGAATGGAAAAGCGGTTGGACCACCACAGGTCCAGTCGGAAGTAGTGCAAGGTGCTTTCCAATCTATGCTTTATGTCAGTTTTAGATGAAGTTCCGATAACTTCTTTGTTTGATGGGGTGGTACTAGAACTCGATTGCTCGATTTAGAACCTCTTTATACCATAAACTGTAGGTTCCAGAGTGTTTTCCTACCAGATTATGAAGTCCAAAAGATTCTCTTATACCAATTGGAAAGGGCGTCTTGGCAAGCCAGGACGCCCTTGCTGGAGCTCTTGTCCAATTCTCTCGGTTGCCCATTGAGCCTAAAAGAACATGAGGAGCTGTCTGCTGGCCTCCGAGAATACTTGTTCAGTCAAGATAAGGCTCACGACAAAATAGCCGTCCGAGGCGATTTCATAGAAATGTCCTGGGTGCACATAAATCCCTTTCGCCCTCAGCAGCTCCACGGCAAGATCCTCGTCTGAGCGCGTGGCAGGAACCCGAAGCACGGCGTACCAGCCGCCCTCCAGTTCCAGTCGACCGCAAACGTGTTGCCCGGCGAGCAACCGGTCGAGCTCCGCCAAGTTTCGCTGGATGCGCGAGATCAGCTGTTTCTGAATGCTGCGTCGTTGCTCGAGAAACGCCGGCATCGCCGATTGCACCGGCGCACTCATGGACAGGTAGGTGTCGGCGATGACTTCCAGCCGCGCCAAAGTCTCCCTTTTCATTTCCTGCGGGCCGCTAGCCACCAACCAAGCCGCCTTCATTTGCGGCAGACCGGAAATTTTCGAGAGTCCACTCAACGTGAACGTCAGCGCGGCTGAATTCGCCGCAAAGCTGGCGGGCCGCGGCGTGGCGTCAAGCGCGAAATCGAGAAAGACTTCATCGACGATAATCGCCAGTTCCCGCGCGGAACAAATGGCATTCAGCTTGGCCATTTCTGCGGGCTTCACGAAATGCCCGGTCGGATTATTGGGGTGAACCACGATGATGCCGCGCGTGCGCGGCGTGATGGCCTGCTCTAAAGAATGAAAATCAATCAGCCATCCATGGTCGTAAAGCAACGGATAACGAACTAGCGTTACGTCCTGAATGTCCGCCAGAAAGTCGAAGAGCGGATAACTTGGGGAAGGAATCAAGATTTCGTCGCCGGGATCGCACAGCGTTCGAAACACGAACGAATAGGCCTCGCTGGTGCTCGTCGTAAGGAGAATATCTTCCACGCCGACGTTAGCGCCGCGCTCTGCGTAATACTCGGAGACCGCGCGCCGGGCCGGCTCGAGCCCCTTCGCGTTCGGTTCGTACTGGAGCGACTCCGGGTTCCGCAGCGCCTCCAGAATCGCTTCGGTGTCATACACTAAACCGCACTCGGTGGGATTCGAAACGGTGAGGTCAATCAGCGGCTTTCTTGCTGCACGATGCGCCGCGAGCGCTTGGCCGAGCCGGTTCGGCGTCAGATTCCAATGGGTGCGTTTTGCAAACATGAAGATCTCGAACTGCAACGATGAACCGCATCGTTCGAATCGTGCCGCATCATTATATCCAGCGCGCCGGAAATCCCCCACCGCATCCCGCTCACGTATACTGAAGACGGCAGATTGGAGCCCATGAGCACACCTCCCATTGCTGGCCCTTCGTTCGAACCCGTGCCGCAGCTGGATCTCGCTGCGCAATACACCTCCATCGGCCACGAGATTCGAACCGCCGTCGAGCGCGTGATGGCCACACAGCAGTTTGTTTTGGGGCGCGAAGGCGCCGCGCTGGAAGAAGAAATCGCCAATCTGTCTGGCGTCGCACACGGTGTCGGCCTGGCCTCGGGAACGGACGCGCTCATCTTGTCGTTACGCGCCTGCGGAGTGCAGCCCGGCGATGAAGTGCTTTTGCCTCCGTTCACGTTTGTGGCCACGGGAAGCGCGGTGAGCGCACTCGGTGCCAAGCCCGTTTTTGCGGACATCCGGCCAGACACGTACAACATCGATGCCTCCGAACTCGAACGCCGCGTGACGCCGCGCACGCGTGCCATCGTGGTCGTCCATCTCTACGGCCTTGCTGCGGACATGGACCCGATCATGGCCTTCGCGAAGACCCAAAACCTGCCTGTGATCGAAGACAACGCGCAAGCGATTGGCGCGTCCTATAAAGGCCGCCCCACCGGCTCAATCGGCAACGCCGCATGCATGAGCTTTTACCCAACAAAGAATCTCGGTGCGTATGGCGACGCGGGCATGGTCGTGACAAATTCACCGCAAATTGCCGAGCGCATTCGAACGCTCCGCAATCATGGTCAATCTGCAAAGTATTTCAGCAGCGAACCCGGCTGGAATAGTCGCCTCGACGAAATGCAGGCCGCCATCCTTCGTGTGAAACTTCGCCATCTTTCAAACTGGCAGCGCGCCCGCCATGCGAACGCCGTCGAATACACCCGCCTCCTGAACCAAATCCCCGGTGTCATGCCGCCTATTACTCCTGACGGATTCGGACATGTCTTCCACCAATACACGATTCGCGTGGAGCGCCGCGACGCCCTCCAGCAATTTCTGAGCGCGCGAAAAATCGGCACCACGGTCTACTATCCTTATCCGTTGCATCTCCAGCCGCTGTACGCTTCGCTTGCCCACAAACCCGGTGATTTCCCGCACGCGGAGCGCGCCGCGCAGGAAGTGCTTTCGCTGCCAATGTATGCGGAATTGAGCAAGGAACAGATCGCGCGGGTGGTGGATGCTATTGCAGAATTTCTGAAGTGCTGATTCGGTTCGACGGCTCGCTTATTTCCCCAGATACAGCAGTGCCAGCAGAAAAACCCACAGCCCATCCATGAAATGCCAGTAGAACGAAGTGATTTCCGCCGCCGTCGGTAGCGTAATGCTGTCCGGCTCAAACTTTCGAACGAATACATAGACCAGCGCTCCGACTCCGCCGAGCAGATGAACTCCGTGGGCCGCGGTGAAAATGTAGAAGAAACTGCTCGCGGGATTCGTGGCCATGAAAACACCCTGCGCTACGAGTTGCCGCCACGCCACGAGCTGCCCGATCAGGAACAGAATCCCAAGCCCCGTCGTGATTCCCCACAGGTTTCGAAAGCCGCCGAGATCGGATCGCGAAAGACTCCGCCGCGACAATTCCAGCGTGAAGCTGCTCGCAAACAGCACGAGAGTGTTGATCCAAAGCACCGCGGGCAGATGCACAGGGATCCAGTCGCCGCTCGTGCCTCTGCGCACCAGAAAGGCGCTAGCCAGCGCCATGAAAAACATGAGAATCGAGACGAGGCCTACGGCAATTCCCGTATAGTAGCGCCGCGCAGACGGCTTCCACGGGCGCCGCTGCTTGCCGTTGTCTCCGCCACCGTCGCCGCCGCCATCTCCCCCGGCAGGCGGAGTACCTCCGCCTCCACCACCACCGATGTCTTCAATGATGAGTTCGATTTCCGGAGTTGCAGTTGTTCCCGGCATGGTGCTCTTTCCTATCCTTCGTCTAGCGAACCTTGGATACCTGCTCCGGAGTTAGATGCTGGGGCACGAAGTCCTCGGCCACGTCAGGCACGCTGAATTCGTAAGCTCCACGATACACCACCGGGTCATAGTCGCCAAAATCATCGGAGGGCGGAGGCGAAGAGACGCTCCACTCGAGCGTGGTGGCGTGCCAAGGGTTGAATTTCTTCACCTCTTTGCCGCGGAAAAGACTCCAAAAGAAGTTGATGAGAAACAGAACCTGCGCGCCAACCGTGAGGAGAATCGCAAACGTAATAAAGGCGCGAATCGACGAGCCTGACGCCGCGACCGAAGCCAGCGCACCGCCCGAGGAAAATCGCGAATGAGCGATCAATCCCAGCCAGTGCATCGGCATGAACACGCAGTAGACGCCGGCGAAGGTGAGCCAGAAGTGAATCTTCCCGAGCGCTTCGTTCAGCCGGCGGCCGAACAATTTCGGGAACCAGAAAAATAGCGCGCCCAGAATCGCAAACGTAGCGGCCACGCCCATGACGAGATGGAAATGGCCGGTGACAAAATCGTCGCTGACGGCGGCCAGCGCGAGATCCTGTCGTGCCAGAAATATTCCGGAGAGTCCTCCGGACAGGAACAGCGAAACAAAGCCGAGTGCGAAGAGCATCGCGGTATTTAGCTGAATGCGCGCGTTCCAAAGCGTGCCGAGCCAACTGATCAACAGAATCACGGCAGGTAACCCCAATGACGACGCCAGGAGCGAGAAGACCAGCGGCGAAAAGGGGTTCATGCCGCTCGCAAACATGTGCTCGCCCCAAACGCAAAAACCAAAAACGCCCACACCGCACAGCGCGAGAACGACGAGCCGCTCCATCCAGACCGGCTTGCGCGAAAACGTGGAAAGCACATGCGTCGTGAGCCCGAAACAAGGTAGCATCGCGACATACACTTCGGCCTGCGCGAAAAACCAGAATAGCCGCTGCCACAACACGGACTGCGCGTTCGCCGCAAGTCTCACTGGCTGGCCGGTCAGAAAATAAAACGGCGCAAATAGGTGCGTGCTCAACAGGCGGTCGGAGAGCAGGCAAACGGATGCCGCCAGGAGAATGCTGAAAATCAACAGCCCCAGGACGGCGTTGATGAACCAAGCCCACACGGTAAGAGGCAGTCGCGGCAGCGTCATTCCCGTGGTGCGCAGATCGATCGTGGTGACGCTGAAATTGAGCGCATTGAGCAGCGACGCGCCGCAAAAAATCGCCACACTCACGATCCAAAGCGTGATCCCCGCACGCGGTGCAATCAGAAACGCGGCCATCATCCCAAAGAGCGAAGCCACCGTGGCCCAAAACGAAAGCGCGTTCAGCGCGGGAAACGCCATTTCGCGCGCGCCGATTTGCAACGGCAGGAAATAGTTGCCGAAGCCCGCTTGCGGCGCGGCCGTCAGCACCAAAAATACCATCAGCGAACCATGCAGCGTCGCAAGGGCCGCGTAGCGATCAGGTGTCCCAGCAAGCCCGGAAAAGAACGGAAGATGCACACTCGGCCACACGAGGTGGATGCGCATCAGCAGCGACATAGCCATGCCGAGAAACACACTGAACAGCGCCAGCCACAGATATCGCAGGCCAAGGGTCTTGTGATCGCTATGGAAGAGACCGCGACCGAAGAATCCCACCCGGGGCACTTCCGGCTGATTTGCGCCGCTGTCGTTTGAAACCATGCCCGCTTTGGAGACCCCTGGCGGCCCGGAGGGGAACCATTCTGCCGGACGCGAGACAAATAGAATACATCGGCGAGCAAAACGCAAGTGCGACTGCCAGAGCTTGGAATCGGAGCCGGATCGATCTCGCAGAGAGACCGGCAGAGCTTGCCTTAGAGAGCGAAAAGCCTCTTCTGTGAGCGAGGAATGGTGAGAACGCTAAGGAGACGTGTCGGCTCAAGCCAAAGTCTCGTTAGAGGCAAAAACTTGGTGCGGTCGAGAGGACTCGAACCTCCATGCCTTGCGGCGCTAGCACCTCAAGCTAGTGCGTCTGCCAGTTCCGCCACGACCGC
>Ga0210409_10004450_pt1 | contig 15076 bp, 12 predicted proteins | sample IncBWH17MmetaG_FD_161649 | JGI IMG/M metagenome (GOLD analysis project Ga0210409, IMG submission 161649) | Forest soil microbial communities from Barre Woods Harvard Forest LTER site, Petersham, Massachusetts, United States - Inc-BW-H-17-M | ecosystem: Environmental > Terrestrial > Soil >... | reverse complement strand
CAAGCATGGTCTGTGCCTTAGCTCCAACCATCGTCCACCCCCGCGGCGAAAACCGCTTTCGCCACGTTTGCACCATAACCGTGTCGTCTGTCTGGACAACTCACAAACGCGTTTGCCCGAGCGCTTTGGGCCGATTTTGGGCCGAGCTATGCGCGAAATGGTAAACAGCTATGCGAAAGGCGTCGGAGTGTGAGATACGGAGCACGCAAAAGGTGTGGCGGTGGCGTAAAAGCTCCCCGCCGGAGAAGGCGCCATGTCGGTAGAGACTCTTGAGACGCGGCGAACTGGGGCCAATGGCTCCGCACGTCCGACCGGCGGACTGCTTGCGCACATTCCCGGCGACGACGGCTGGCCGTTCGTCGGCCACACGCTGGCGATCGTCGCCGACTACCGGGGGTTCGTCGAGCGGCGCGTGCAACGCTACGGCATGGTTCACCGCGGCCGCGCGTTTGGCCATGCCAACGTCACCATGCTCGGACCCGAAGCCAACGAGCTGGTGTTCCTTGATCCGCAAAAGCAGTTCTCGTCCGCGCTCGGGTGGGGCATCGTCCTCGACAAGCTGTTTCCCCGCGGGCTGATGCTGCTCGATTTCGACGAGCACCGCGTTCACCGGCGCGTGCTGTCCGTCGCCTTCAAGGCGGACCCGATGCGGTCCTATCTTGCAGGTCTCAACGCGGGAATCGCGAAAGGCCTGGCGCAATGGCCCCGCCGGCGCGGGTTCAAGTTCTATCCCGCGATCAAGCAACTGACGCTCGACCTCGCGGCGACTTCCTTCCTCGGCGGGGAACTTGGGCCCGAACTCGAGGCCGTCAAGCGGGCGTTCATCGCCATGGTGGCGGCCTCGATTTCCGTCATCCGCGCGCCGCTTCCGGGCACACGGTTCAGCCGCGGCGTGCGCGGACGCGCGCTCCTCGCCGATTATTTCAACCGGCAGATTCCGCTGCGGCGCGAGCGGGGAGGGGACGACCTGTTCTCGCAGCTATGCCGCGCCACCTGGGAGGACGGCACGTTCCTCTCGAATGCCGACATCGTCGGCCACATGAACTTTCTGATGATGGCGGCGCATGACACGCTGACCTCCTCGCTCACCGCGTTCGTCGACCGGCTCGCGGCCGATCCCGACTGGCAGGAGAAGCTCCGCGCCGAGCATCGCGGCCTTGGCCTCGCGCCCAGCGAGCCCTTGCCGTTCGAGCGCCTCGACGATCTCGCGCTCACCGAGATGGCGTTCAAGGAAGCGCTGCGGCTGATGCCGCCGGTGCCGTCGATCCCGCGGCGCGCCTTGCGCGAGTTCGAGTTCAACGGCTTCCGCATCCCGGCCAACGTCGGGGTGAACGTCAGCCCGATCTTCACCCACTACATGCCGCAACTATGGCCCGACCCGGAGCGCTACGATCCGATGCGCTTTACGCCGGAGGCGACGCGCGGCCGGCACAAATTCGCCTTCGTCCCCTTTGGCGGCGGCGCCCATATGTGCCTCGGGCTGCATTTTGCTTACATGCAGGCCAAATGTTTTACGTGGCACTTGCTCAACAATTTCCGCGTCGCAGTTGAACCCGGCTATCGGGCGAACTGGCGCCTGCTGCCGATCCCGTATCCACGCGACGGACTGCCGGTGACGCTCGCTCCGGTTTGACGCGCGCGCCGCGAGCAACAACCCTCTCGACTTCCCCGATCGCGGAGCGGCGCACGCATTCCCAGGCGTTAAATGGATGGCCGCTACCTCGCCGCGCGCCGCGGCAGGACCGGCGCGCTGACGCCCTCCATTCCCACGAGCATCAAGAGCGTGAGGAGCGCGTTCTGCGGCCCGAGATAGGCATCTGTCGGCTTGTACCATTCGTTGAGCGAGTGCCAGTTGCCGCCTTCGCCGCCGCCGCCGATGGTGACCGCCGGGATACCGAGCGACATGGCGAGGTTGGAGTCGGTGCTCGCCCCCGCGAACACGACGTGAGGCCCGCGTGCGATCGCCGCCGCCGACCGCCGCGCCGCCTCAACCAAAGGCGAATCCTCGGCGACCACGCCGGCCGGACGCTCGCCGATCAGGTTGGTCTCGACGGTGATCCGGTCGGAGCCCCACCGCTTGTTTTCTTCCGCAGCAGCCTCGCTGACGAGCGCGAGCACCCGCGCCTTGAGCTTCAGCAACTCCTCGGTCGCGTTCGAACGCAGGTCGACGGTCATGTGCGCCTCGCCGGCAATGGCGTTGACCGACGTGCCGCCGCGCACCGTGCCGACCGTGAATGTCGTCTTCGGCTCGGCAGGCGTTTCGAGGTCGGCGATTCCGGCGATCGCCCGTCCCATGGCGTGTATGGCGCTCGGCAGGCCGAATTCCTGAAAGCTGTGGCCGCCCGGTCCGCGGAAGATCATCTCGTAGCGAAGGCTTCCGGTCGCGCGATTGACCACGCGGGTGATGCCGAGGCCGTCGATCGAGATGAACCCGTCGATGTCGCGGTGGTCGCGGAACAGCGCCTTGACCCCGCGTAGATTGCCGAGCTCCTCCTCGCCCACGGTGCCGACCAGCATCACGTCGCCGGTGGTGGTGATCGCATTGGCATTTAGGGTCTGGATCACCGCGAGGAGGGCGGCGAGCCCGCGGGCATCGTCGCCGATCCCCGGTGCGCGCAGAACGCCGTCGGCTTCCCGCACCGTCACGTCGGTATTTTCCGGGAATACCGTATCGAGGTGCGCGGAGACGACGAGCTTCGGCCCTTTGCCGCTGCCCTTGCGCAGGGCGACCACATTGCCTTCGCTGTCGAGCGCCGCATCGTCGAGACCGAGTTCGTGAAAGCGCTGCAGGTAGAATTCCGCCCGGGTGTGCTCCTTGAATGGCGGCGCCGCGATTTCAGTGATCCGCCGCTGTTCCGCGAGCGTGCGCGCGTCGTCGGCTTTGATCTGCTCCAGCGCCTTCGCCACCGCGGAGTTTGCCAGCAGCGCCTTGAGCGCCGTCTCGGCGGGGCCCGCCAATTCCTCGGCGCGGCCATCGCTTGCCGGCGGCAATGCCACGGCGAGGCAGAGCAGGGCGAGGGCCGCCGTGCGTTTCACATCGGCCAACTTCGATCGTACGATCGGCACTATCCGGCGCCGTTAGCGGTCATCGGTCAGACCCAGCCGCCATCGACAACGTAATTCTGCGCCGAGCACATACGCGCATTGTCCGAGGCGAGGAAGGTCACCATCGCGGCGATGTCCTGCGGCTGCACTCTTCCGGCGAGACACTGACTCTGGTCGATCAGTTCGTTGGCGGCGTCGTCGACCCACAGGTCGAGCTGGCGCTTGGTCATCACCCATCCGGGAACGACCGTGTTCACCCGGATGTTGTATTGGCCCAATTCCCGCGCGAACGAGCGTGTCATGCCGTGCGTGGCGGCCTTCGCGGCCGTGTAGACCGGAATGCCGGCCTGCGCCGCCATCCAGCTGATCGAGCCGAAATTGATGATCGAGCCATGCCGCGCTGCCATCATGCCCGGCGCGACCGCTTGAATGGCGAAAAAGGCATGCGCCAGGTTGATAGAAATCCGGCGGTTGAACTCCTCGGCGGTGATCTGCCGCCAGTCCGCCCTGGTGTCGTTCGCGGCATTGTTGACCAGCACTAGGCAGGGACCATGCGCTTCTTCAAACCGCCTGATGGCCTGCTGATACTGGCTGGTATCGGTAATGTCGCAGTGCTGGAACATGACCGTCTGGCCGGAATTCTGCAGCTCCTTGGCCAGCGCAGCTCCAGCATCTGCCATCAGATCGACGAACCCGACACGGGCGCCCTGCGCCGCGAAACTCTTCACGATCGCTTCGCCGATGCCTGACGCGCCTCCGGAAATCAGAACCGGCTTTTCGTTCAGGCAGGGGTAGACAGCGTTTGTCATTGCGGTCACTCGTTCAGCGCAAGAAGGCGTGGGGCCGGTGGAAGAGGAGGACGTCATTCACCGAAGAATTTGTCGAAGATCGATGATCGCCACGATCCGTCCGGGAATCAAGGTGCCGCCGGGAGACGGAGCATGCGCAGCGTTTGGATAGCCGGCAGCGTCAATATGGACGTTGTCGCCACCGCCGCGCGGCACCCGCAGATCGGCGAGACCGTTGTGGGAAGGGAGGTGTTCTTTTTCCCCGGCGGCAAGGGCGCCAATCAGGCCGTTGCCGCGGCAAAGCTCGGCGCCCCGACGGCCTTGATCGGCAAGGTCGGCGACGATGCCTTCGGGCGCGAGTTGCGGCAATTTCTCGCGGCGCAGAACGTGGGCCTCAAGTTTCTGCGCGACACGGCGGAGGCGCGTACCGGCACAGCCGTCATCACGGTGGCGGATGCCGACAACTCAATCGTCGTCATCCCGGGCGCCAACGCATTGCTGTCGGAACGCGACGTGGCGGAGCCCGCCTTGGCAACAGGCGACGTCGCGGTCAGTCAGTTCGAGATTCCCCTGCCGACCGTCACGGCCTTCTTCTCCAGGGCGCGATCCGCCGGCGCCACGACCATCCTCAATCTGGCGCCGGCCGCGGCGTTCGACCGCGGCTTGCTCGACCTCGTGGACATCCTCGTTCTCAACGAGACCGAGCTTAGCGCGATTGCAGGCACCGAGATTGGCGAGAGCGCTTCCGACGCTCACATTGTCGAAGCCGCACGCACGCTGCAGAGGCGAGACGGCCAGAGCGTTGTGGTGACGCTGGGCCGCCGCGGCGCGGTGGCCTGGGCGCAGGGCAAGGCGCTCACCATTCCCGGCAAGGCCGTGGAAAGCCGGGACCCGACCGGCGCCGGCGACTGCTTCGTCGGAGCGGTTGCTGCACAAACCGCGCTCGGCGTACCGATTGCGCCGGCACTGGAATACGCGAACGTGGCCGCCTCGATCTGCGTGCAGCGGATGGGCGCCGGGCCCTCGATGCCCACCGCGGCCGAAGTCGCGGAAAATCTCCGACTGCCGCGCGGCTAGATCGGCACCGACATTTTCACTGCTCCGTGAGCGATTACGGGCGGGCTCAGCACGCCCGGGCCCACCAACCCCTGCGTCGCACTGCCTCACGCCGGCCGCAGCCTGCTTGAAGTCGGTTCCGCCCCCGTGTCATGCTGGTGCGGGGCAAACTCAACCTCAACCAATGGCGGCAATGCCAAGTTTTCGGGAGGAATGCATGACTCAGACGAGGCGCGAACTCATCCAGGGCGCCGCGGTCGGCGGCGGTGCGGTCGGCCTGCTCGGCGGCTTCGGCTTCAATCCTCTCGTCACCGCGGCCATGGCCAAGGAAGCGGGCAAGGCGACGCGGCCGCTGAAAGCCGCCTTCTCCAACGCCGGCCTGCAGGCGACGTGGTGCGCGCAGGGCAAGCAGGCGGCCGAGTATTGGGGCAGCCTGTTCAACGTCGAGGTCACCTGGTTCGACGGCCAGCTCGATGCTGTCAAGCAGCGCTCGGCGATCGACAACATGGCCTCGCAGAAGTGGGATTTCGTGGCCATCCAGGCTTTCGGCATCGGCACGCTCACCGCGCCGGTGAACAAGATGATCGACGCCGGCATCCCGGTGATCGACATGGACACGCTGATCGCCCCGCTCGATACGATCAAGGTGCTGAGCTTCCTCGCGCCCGACAACGAATTCATGGGCGCCTCGGTCTCGCAGGCGCTGGTCAATGCCATCAACGGCGAAGGCACGATCGTCATGACCCAGGGCGCGCTCGGCCACACCGGCGCGCAGGGGCGCGCGCGCGGCTTCAAGTCGGTGGTGTCGAAATTCCCCAAAGTGCAGGTGCTCGATGAGCAGCCGGCCGACTGGGACGTGACCAAGGTCGCCCGCATCTGGGAGACCCTGCTGACCAAATATCCGAAGATCGACGCGGCGTTCTTCCACAATGACGACATGGCGCTGGCCGCGGCCAAGGTAATGCAGGCCAAGGGACGCACCGAGACCAAGATCGGCGGCGTCGACGCCATGCCGCCGGCGATCAAAGCGGTCCAAGGCGGGCAGATGTACGCGACCGTGCGCAATCCATCGTGCCGCATTCACGGCGGTGCGGTCATCGCCGGCGTATCGGCGGTCATCAACGGCGCCAAGACCGGTACGGATATTCCGAAGAACATCGTCACCGACGGGCCGGTCGTTACCAAGGCCAACGCCGACGGCATGCTGTGGATGGAGGACCAGTTCCTCATTTGAGCGAACCGCTGGAAAGTCCAGCTGCGATGGGTCCGGCGCTGCTCGAACTCTCCGGCATCTCCAAGTCGTTCGGCGGCGTGCAGGCCCTGCGCGCCGTCGATTTTTCGCTGAAGGTCGGCGAGATCCACGGCCTCGTCGGCGAGAACGGCGCCGGCAAGAGCACGCTGATGAAGATCATAGCCGGCGTGCACGCCGGCTATGATGGCGAAATGCGCGTCGATGGACGCCCAGTGCATTTCCGCTCCTCAGGCGATGCCCTCGCCGCCGGCATCGGCATGGTGCACCAGGAGCTTTCGGTCGCGCCGGAGCTCACCGTTGCCGAGAACGTGTTTCTCGGCGTGCAGCCGGTCAACCGCTTCGGCATCGTGGCCTGGCGCTTCATGGCGCGCCAGGCGAGCGAGCAGCTCAAGAGCCTCGGGCTCGACATCGATCCGCGCGCGCGGCTCGGCGATTTCCCAATCGGCGTGCAGCAACTCGTCGAGCTTTCCCGCGTGCTGTTCTCCGGCGCGCGCATCATTATTCTCGACGAGCCGACTTCCGCCCTGTCGCCGCCGGAGATCGAGCGGCTGTTCGAGGTTCTGATCAGGCTCAAGCGCGGCGGCCGCAGCATCATCTTCATCTCGCACTTCCTCGAGGACATTTTGAAGGTTTCCGACGAGATCACGATCTTCCGCAACGGCCGGAAGGTCGCGACCACGCCGGTGACGACGGCGATCGACAAGGGGTGGATCATCGAGCGGATGATCGGCGCCGGGCGCGAAGAGCTCGAGGAGAGCTATCTCGGCGAGATCAAGCTCACGAGCCGCCGGGAGGCGCCGGTCGTGCTCGAGGTCAAGGATTTGACGCTGGCGCCGGCCTATCGCGACGTAAGCTTTGCCGCGCGCGGCGGCGAGGTGCTCGGCATCTACGGCTTCATGGGCTGCGGCCAGCTCGAGCTGGCGCGCACGCTGTTCGGCAAGCTGCGGCCCGATCACGGCGCGCTCGCCATAGCCGGCAAGCCGGCGAACCTCGGCAATACCAGCGCCGCGCGCCAGGCGGGCGTCGCCTATGTCGCCGAGAGCCGCCGCGCCATGCTGTTCGGCGAGGAGCCGATCTACAAGAACATATCGATCGCGGTGCTGCGGCGGCTGGCGCGGTTTCTGCTCAAGCCCGACCGCGAGCGGGCGCTCGCCGGCGAGCAGGTCAAGGCGCTCGACATCCGCCCACCCAACGTCGAGGCGCGGCTGCGCGCCTTTTCCGGCGGCAATCAGCAGAAGGTTGCGCTCGCCAAGTGGCTCACCCACGCCCCGCGCATCCTGCTGCTCGCCGAACCGACCCGCGGCATGGACGTCGGCGCCAAAGAGGACGTCCTCAAGATCGTGCGGGCGCTGCGCGACCAGGGTATCGCCATCGTCGTGTTCTCGACCGAGCCGGAGACGGTGCTTTCGCTCGCCGACCGCGTGCTGGTGATGCGCAAGGGCGAAGTTGCGCACGAATTTGCCGACGAAGCGATCAGCAAGGATCGCCTGCTGGCGGCCGCTTGACGGGACGAACAGATATGGACGCGACCAAGTCCAATATTGCCGTCGCCGCCAAGCGCCCGCTGCGGCTCGCCGATTTCGCCCGCAATCAACTGCGCAATATCGCGCCCTTCATCACGCTCCTGTTCCTCGTCCTGTTCTTCAGCATCGCCAGCCCCTCGTTCGCGACGCTCGATAACCTGGAGAACATCCTGCAGCAGGTATCGGTCACCGGCATCATCGCCGTCGGCCTGACCTTCGTCATCCTCACCGCCGAGATCGATCTTTCTGTCGGCGCCATCGCCAACGCCACCGCCATCGTGCTGACCTTCTTCACGCTGCAGCCCGACTACGTGAACATCGGCAACATCCCGATGCCTGGCGCCATCGCGATCATCTTCGCGCTCTTCGCGTGCTTCGCGCTCGGGCTCCTCACCGCCTTCGGCGTCACCCGCATCGGCATCCCTTCCTTCATCATGACGTTGGCGATGATGCAGATCGGCGCCGGCATATCGGCGGTCCTGGTGCGCGGGCAGATCGCCTACTCGGTGCCGCCGCTGATCCAGACCTTGGGCTCGCAGTCGATCGCCCACATTCCCTGGATCATCATTGTCGCCGCGCTGTTTCTGCTCGTGGCGCATCTCGTCCTCACCTACACGCGGTTCGGCCGCTACGTGTACATGGTCGGCGGCAATCGCGAGGCGGCGGAGTATTCCGGCGTCAACACCCGGCTCGTCGTTGGCGCGGTGATGGTGATCTCGGCGATGTGCTCGGGCGTCGCCGGCATGATCGGCGTCGCCTATTTCGGCAGCGCCCAGCAGAACGAGTTCGACACCTTCCTGCTCGACGCCATCGCCGCCGTCGTCGTCGGCGGCACCAGCCTGTTCGGCGGCCGCGGCGGCATCGGCAACACCATCGTCGGCCTGTTCGTCCTCGGCGTTCTCAACAACGGGCTCGACTACGTGAAGATCGACAGCTTCCTCAAAATCCTTATCCGCGGCCTGATCCTGCTGGCAGCGCTCGTCATCAACATCTATGCCGAGCGGCTCCGCGCGCCGCGCAGCGCCGGTGCCTGAGAAGCGGGCGAGGGCGCGAGATGGCCGCAGCCTACGCGCCGGTCGACGGCGCCAAACTTTCCTCGATCCTCGCCGGCTTGCCCGACCTGCGGGCAAGGCTCGGCGGCAAGCCGGCCGAGTGGCGCGTGCGCGAGGTCGGCGACGGCAACCTCAATCTCGTCTTCATCGTCGAGGGGCCGGCCGGCGGGCTCGTGGTCAAGCAGGCGCTGCCCTACGTGCGCCTCGTCGGCGAATCCTGGCCGCTGCCGCTCGCGCGGTCGTGGTTCGAATACAACGCGCTCGTCGAGGAGGGCCGCTACGCTCCCCGCCTGACGCCGCAAGTCTTCCACTTCGATCGCGAGCAGGCGATGATTGTGATGGAATACCTTTCGCCGCATATCATCATGCGCAAAGGTTTGGTCCGCGGGATCGAGTACCCGCGCTTCGCCGCCGACATCGCCGAGTTTCTCGCCGCGACGCTGTTTCACACCTCGGTGCTCGCCGGCACCGCGGCCGAGCACAAGCGCCGGCTCGAACTGTTCGCGCGCAATATCGAGCTGTGCCGGATCACCGAGGACCTGGTCTTCACCGATCCCTACCGCGAGGCGCCGCTCAACCGCTGGACCAGCCCGCAACTCGACGCCGACAAGCGCGCCTTCGAGACCGACGCGCCGCTCAAGGCCGCGGCGCAGGCGCGCAAATACCAGTTCTTGACCGACGCCCAGGCGCTTATCCACGGCGACCTGCACACCGGTTCGATCATGTTGACGACCGCCGACACGAGGGTGATCGATCCGGAATTCGCCTTCGTCGGCCCGATCGGCTTCGATGTCGGTGCAGTGATCGGCAATCTCCTGCTCGCCTATTTCGCGCAGGAAGGCCACGAGGCGGCGCTGCACGCCCGTGACCCCTATCGCGCCTGGATACTCGACCAGGTCGTCGAGGTGTGGGCCGGGTTTCACGACCGCTTTCTGGCGCTGTGGCGGCAGGCGAAGGGAGGCGAAGCCTTTGTCGCCGGCCTGTTCATCTCGCCGCAGGACGAAGCCGCGCTGGACGCAGAGCGTCGGCGGTTTCTGCGATCTCTGTTCGAGGATGCGCTCGCGTTCGGCGGGCTCAAGATGATCCGCCGCATTCTCGGCCTCGCCCACGTCGAGGACCTGGAAAGCATCGCCGATCCGGAGCGGCGCGCGATCTGCGAGCGCAAGGCGTTGAGTCTCGCCCGCACGCTTGTGGTCGAGGGAGCGAAGTTTGCCGGCGTCTCCGACGTGATCGAAGCGGCGCGCGCGGTCGCGCGCGGCTGAGCCGCACCCGGCCGGATTATGGCTTCGTCGCGCCCTGCGTTCCGGTGTAGACCGCGTAGAGCGAGGTCGAGCCGCAGATGTAGAGGCGATTCTTGAAGGGGCCGCCGAAGCACAGATTGGCGCAAGTCTCCGGTATGTGGATCTTGCCGACGAGGTCGCCGTCGGGGGCGTAGCAGCGCACCCCGTCCTCCTGCGGATCGCCCCACCCTATGGAGCACCAGACGTTGCCATCGATGTCGCAACGAACGCCGTCGCTGTTGCTGGGCTTGAAATCCTCGACGAAAACCCTGCCGTTCGCGAGCTTGCCGCTCTCGATGTCGACGTCGAACACGCGGATATGGGCCGGGTTGTCAGGGCCGTCGCTGTAGCCGGTGTCGACGATGTAGAGCTTTTTCTCGTCGGGCGAGAAGGCAAGCCCGTTGGGCTCGATGAAGTCGTCGACCGCGACCTTGATCGCGCCGCTCTGCGGATCGACCCTGTAGACGCTCTGCTTCTCCTGCTCCTGCTCGGCCTTGAGTCCCTCGTAGTTGGCCATGATCCCGTATCTCGGGTCGGTGAACCAGATCGAGCCGTCGGCGGCGACGACAACGTCGTTCGGCGCGTTCAGCTTCTTGCCGTTGTAGCTGTCGGCGATGATGGTGATCGAGCCGTCGAACTCGGTACGCGTGACCCGCCGGGTGCTGTGCTCGCAGGTGATGAGGCGGCCGACGCGGTCGCTCGTGTTGCCGTTTGAATTCATCGACGGCGCGCGGAATACGCTCAGGTGGTTGTCGTCGTCCGACAGACGCATGATGCGGTTATTCGGAATGTCGCTGAACAGGAGATAACGTCCGGCCGGGAAATAGACGGGACCTTCCGCCCAGCGAAATCCGGTGGCGATCCGCTCGACGGCGTTGGTGCCGGCGAACGCCGGAAAGCCGGCGGGGCCGAGCGCGCCCTTGGGCTTTCTCAGAGATTCAAGGTGCGCATCCGGATAGCGCGAGCCCGGCAGCGGCCCGAGCGGCAGCGGGGTGGTGGGCGTGAGCGGTGCGCCCGTTTGGCCGAGCGGGGGTGCGAACGGGCGACGGTCCATTTTTTCCTTCCCGTGAAGTTAGTGAAATGTCTGCGCCGTCGGGTCTCGGCTCAGCTCGTCACCCGCTCGCCGCGCCCGTACACCAGCAGCATCAGGATGATGACTCCGCCATAGATCACCTGGCGGCCAGCCTCCGGCATTTCCATGATCGAGAGCACGCTGTTCAAGAGCACGATCAGGATCACGCCGACCAGCGTGCCGAGATAACGGCCGCGGCCGCCGAGGATATTGGTGCCGCCGATCACCACCGCGGCGATCGAGGGCAGGAGATAGGCGTCGCCCATGCCCTGGTAGGCCTTCTGCGAGTAGCCGGCGAGCAGCACGCCGGCGATGCCGGCGGTAAGCCCGCAGAGCGCGAAGCAGACCACCGTCACGCCCCGCGTGTTGACGCCGGAGAGATAGGCCGCGGCCTCCTTGTTGCCGATGGCGTAGATGTAGCGGCCGAGCGCCATGCGCTGGAGAATGATCACCACCGCCGCCGAAACGGCAACCCATACGAACAGGGCATTGGGAATGCCGAAGCTGCGCTCGGCGGCAAGCATGCGCATCAGGCCGGTCGCTGTGGTCTGCGGGGCAAAACCGCCGGTATGCGCGACCATGAGCCCGCGCATCACCGCATTGACGCCAAGCGTGAAGATCATCGAGGGCACGCGCAGATAGGCGACGCCGAGGCCGTTGACGATGCCGACGGCGAGGCCGACGGAAAGCCCGACCGGGATCGCCTCCGGCCCGCCGACCGTGGTCGCCATCATCGCGGCGGCGGTCAGCGTCCACGGCGTCGAAAGGTCGATCTGGGAGATCAGGATGACCAGCATCATCCCGGCGGCGACAATGCCGAGGAAGGCGCCGATCTGCAGTTGCTGCAGCAGATAGGTCGGGGAGATGAGCGGCGCGCTGCCGAAGCGCTCCCAGGTATAGGCGGTGCCGGCGATCAGGATCGCGACGATGAACAGCGCCGCAATCAGGATCGGCCGGTCGTCGCGGGGGAGCGTCAGGCGCGCCGGGATCGTACTCACCTGAACAGCTCCAGCGTATTCTTGACGCGCAGCACGCGCAGCGCGCCGATGCTCACCGCGGCCAGAAGAATGATCCCCTCGAACAGCGGCTGCAACAACGGCGCGATGTCGTAGATGCGGAAGAAGAAGGAGATCACCCGCAGGATCAGCGCGCCGAAGATCGATCCGATCGCGCCGCCGGTCCCCCCAAGCAGCGAGGTCCCGCCGATGACCACCGCGGCGATCGAATTGAGCGTATAGGTGCCCGCCTGCGGCAGGTCGGCGTTGCCGGACGAGGTCTGGATCGCCAGGAACAATCCGCCGCAGGCGGCAAAGAAGCCGCCGAGGGTGAAGGCCGCGATCTTGGCGCGATTGATGTTGAGGCCGGACATGTAGGCGGCGCCTTCCGCCGAACCGATGGCATAGACGGTGCGGCCGGTGATCGAGCGGCGGAACGGAACCCAGACCAGAAGGGCGATCAAGGCAAGGAGAACGAACGACGTCGGTATCCAGGCGAACGGCGCGAACCACGGCGCTGCGCCATCGTCGAAGATGTGCACGGTCGAGGCAAAATCGCTCAGCGCGTTGGTCAGCGCCCAGTTGAGATCGTCGTCGATCTTGCCGCCCGGCTGCGGGCGCAGGAACAGCGCGATGCCGATGTAGATCGCTCCGGTCGCCAGGGTGGCGATGATCGGCTGGATGCGGCCGTAGACGACGATCACGCCGTTGAACAGCCCGGCGAGCGTGCCGACCGCGAGACAGATGATCATGCCAAGGACGATGCCGATGATGCCGCCAGGCAGCGTTCCGAGATTGAGATGCAATCCGGCAAGTTCGACCGCGAGCGGCGTCCCCTCGGGGGCGCCACTGAGCAGATAGCTCGCGCAACAGCCGACCATGGTCATCAGCGCGCCGACCGAAAGATCAAGTCCGGCCGCCAGCACCGGCACGGTCTGCGCCATTGCCACCATGGCAAGAGCGAAGACCTCATCGCCGTTCTGCACGAGGACGGCGGAGGAGAAACCGCGCGGATGTTCGACCTGATAAAGGGCGAAGATAGCGCAGAACAGCACCAGCGCGGTCACGAAGGGGAAATTCTGCCGCAGCCTGATGACGAGATCGCTAGGCATGAGCGGCCCCGGTTGCCTCGGCGCCGCCGTGCGCGTTGGCGCCGGCCTCGATGTTGAGCGCGCTGGCGATGATGTTGGTCTCGTTGAGCTCGGCGCCGGCGAGCTCGCGCACGATGCGGCCGTCATACATGATGGCGACGCGGTCGCAGCAACCGATCAGTTCGTCGTAGTCGGTGGAATAGAACAGGATCGCCGCGCCGTGGTCGGCGAGTTCGCGCATCAGCCGATAGAGCTCCTGCTTGGTGCCGACGTCGATGCCGCGGGTCGGATCGTTGAGCAGAATGATGCGCGGTTCGGTCATCAGCCATTTGGCGATGACGACCTTCTGCTGGTTGCCGCCGGAAAGCGTCGACACCGCGTCGCTCTTGGCGCCGATCCTGATCTGCAGGCGCGCGAGCGCCGCATCGACCGCGCGCTGCTCCTTGCCGCGGTCGACAAAAGGTCCCGAAGAGAGGGTTGGCAACGAGGCGATGGCAAGATTGTCGGCGATCGACATCGGCAGCATCAGGCCTTCGGTCTTGCGGTCCTCGGGCACGAGGGCGATGCCGATGGCGCGGGTCTTGGCCTGCCCCGGCGAGCGCGGCCGTACCGCGCGGCCGTTGACCGTGACGCGGCCGGTTACGCCGCGCAGCACGCCGAACAGTGACAGCAGCAGGCTCTTCTGGCCCTGGCCGTCGAGGCCGCCGAGGCCGACGATTTCGCTGGCGCCGACTTCGAGCGAGATGCCTTCGAGGCGGGGCTCCCAGCCGAGGTTCTCGATTTTCAGCGCCGGCGCCGGGCGCGGCCGTATCGGCTTTGGCGGATACTGAGCCGCGATGTCGCGGCCGATCATCAGCTGCACGATTTCGCCGGTCGAGCGCGCGCCCTTGTCGAAGGTCTCGATGTGGCGGCCGTTGCGGAACACCGACGCGCGGTCGGCCAAGGCCTCGACCTCGTGCATGCGGTGCGTGATGTAGAGGATCGCGACGTTCTCCGTCTTCAGACGCGCCAGCAGGGCGTAGACCTTCTCCACGTCGGCGCGCGTCAGAGCGGAGGTCGCCTCGTCGAGGATCAGAAGCCGCGGCTTTTGTCCAAGGGCCTTGGCGATTTCCACCATCTGCCGGCGCGACAGCGGCAGGTCGCGCACCCGCAGCAGCGGATTGACGTCCTCGCAACCGACCTCGGCCAACAACGCTTCGGCGCGCCGGCGCTGTGCGCGCGTGTCGATCATGCCGAAGCGCCGTGGCGGCGAGGTAATCGAGACATTGTCGGCGACCGAAAGGTCGGGCATCAGCGACAATTCCTGGAAGATGCAAACGATGCCGGCCGCGGCGGCGGCGGCCGGGTTGGTGAAGTGCCGCAAGGCGCCGTCGAAGCGCAGTTCGCCGGCATCCGGCGCAACGACGCCGGCGATGATCTTGATCAACGTGGACTTGCCGGCGCCGTTCTCGCCGACAACGGCGTGGATGGTGCCGCGCCGGCAACTGAAGTCGACGTTCTCCAACGCGCGAACGCCGCCGTAGCGCTTGGAAATCCCGGAAAGGACGAGAAAATCGGCTGCCGTCGCTGCGGTCATCACCGGATCCGGTCACCCTTGAGCGTGGCGCCGATGCGGGCGCCAACAAGATGATGGCCCGGCGCGACGCCGGGCCATCCTGCCGTTCGCCTCAGGCGATCACTGCGTGTTCTTCTCGCTCTGCGCCATGATCTGCGGCGCCGTGAACTCGACGCCGCACGGCTTGAACTGATTGTCGGCGAAGAAATTGGCCTTGAGGTCGGGCCAGTAGTTCTCGCCCGCCTTCAGGTCCTTGTAGGTGGCGACCGGAATCGGGATCGAGATGAGCTGGGGCATGACGTTGCCCTGCAGCGCCGAAATCGCCGCCTTGATCGCGATGGCGACCAGCGCCGGCGACTGCCCGTAG
>Ga0210409_10004446_pt1 | contig 15083 bp, 23 predicted proteins | sample IncBWH17MmetaG_FD_161649 | JGI IMG/M metagenome (GOLD analysis project Ga0210409, IMG submission 161649) | Forest soil microbial communities from Barre Woods Harvard Forest LTER site, Petersham, Massachusetts, United States - Inc-BW-H-17-M | ecosystem: Environmental > Terrestrial > Soil >... | reverse complement strand
CATTCCACATACTTCCCATCGAAAACTCTGTCCTTGGACCGAATGGACCGAAAAGTCGCCGTTGGAGCAATTGAAGAAATTGACCTAAGCTACCGAAAGGACAATGGTTGCACCGCTTGAGCTGCATAGCCCAGTTTGCGAGAGCACCTGCTTCGACAGTAAGTATTCAATAGGTAGTCATTCTCCAAAACATCTATTAGAATCATATGGTTATCGTGGGCGTGTAGCTCAGCTGGGAGAGCACCTGCTTTGCAAGCACGGGAATTCATTCTAACCATTCCATTTCCTGCTTGAGTCTCTATTGTTTCCAACAAACTGGGGAACCTGCTTCTCGTTCAGAGCTAACTCCAAGGGCCTCAACATCGCTCAGAAATGCACGGTTCGTGCACGGTAGCGCACCTGCTTTTGTCAATATCTTCGGTCTAAAGCGGGTGATAGGCGATGTGCAATAGGTACGCGGATCAAGGGATGATTGAGGGACGAATCCGACCATGAATCCTGTAGACAGCGAAATCTTTCTTGTCCACGGTGAATATTTTGCGAATGCCTTCCCGCTCGGCAATCCGGATGAGGGCTGCGTCGGCAAGATCCATCGGACGATCGGCATATTTCCGCAGAAGTTCACGGATGCGTGGCAAATCGACCACGCCAAGCGGTAGCAGCTGCAGCGCCTTCCTCACCAACATCTCCCATAGAGCTTCCTGCGCCGCGGGCAGATCGTTTAACAGGTACATCGCTTCCGTCAGAGGCGGCCACACCGTTGCCAAAGGTTCTTGCAAACTCTTCAAAGTCGACACGCATTGCTGATGGTATTGGTCGTCTGCGTCCACGAGAGCCACGAGGGGCCCCGCATCCACCAAGATCATCGGGAGCCCCGTCGGCTCTTTAGCAGGGCCGCGAACTGACGGCCCGCTCCCGCCGAGCGTTTTCGGTTTCCGCCGTGCACAATTCCAATCAAGTCCGAAACCATTTCATAAGGCGATCCGGCTGGTTCCTGCTCTTCGATCCATGTCTCGATCGCATGGCGAATCACCTCTGACGCAGTCAATTGCTTGCGGTGCGCGATGCGGGCGATACGCTGCCTGGTTTCCTTATCCACCCTCAATGTCACAGGAGATGGCATAACATTACCTCAGAGTGGTAGCTTAATGTATTACGAGCTGTAATACAAGAGGCTGCATTAGGTCTTCCGGATCACGTTCCGCAAGAACGACAATGCCTGCTTCGCCGTTTCTGATCATGTGGCTGGCGAATTGTTGTTTCGTCCATATTTCCTTAAGATTCTCTTCCTGCTACGATTCTGCGATGAGCAATCTGGTGGTTCTACAAAACGCGCGTCCGATTAAGCAACTAGCGTTTGTCGGTACCGATCCGGAGAGATTAGTTCCGGAGTTCCCGTGATTCGTCTAATTGCCGTGTTCCGGAACGCGTTTTGTCTAGAACAGCGATTTGCTCTCCGCGATCAACTGGTTCACTTGCGCAGAAAACCGCTGTGGTTTTTTTTGCTTGACAAAGTGAACTATGTTCCGTGACGGCCACGAGGGCTTCACGATTCGCAAGCTCGCGAAGCGCATCGGCTACTCGCCAGGAAACATTTACCTTTACTTCGAAGATAAGAACGAGATATTCGACCGCCTGGTGGACGAGAGTTTCGCGAGTTTATTGGCAGCGCTCCCACAACCGGACGACACAACCCGCGAGGATCCGGTAACGCTGCTCAAGCGAAGCTTGCGGACGTATGTGGACTTCGGCTTGAACCATCCCAATCATTACCGGTTTTCATTTCTGCTGCGGCCAGCAACTCAGCCGCGCCCTCACAAGCAGCGCGCCGCGTACGAGAGCCTGCTCCGCAAGGTTCGGCTCTGCGTCGAGGCGAAGAAGCTAAAAACCAGCGACGTTGACTGTACGGCTCAGGCGCTGTGGGCGGCTGCACATGGAATCACGTCGCTCATGATCCAGCGGCCAAAGTTTCCCTGGGCGGAGCGAAATAAAGTCATCAATCAGGTGCTAGACAGCGCCGTTGACAGTCTGGTGCGCTAGAGGGCCAAGCGAGGTCCGGTGAACGACATAAGGTCAGGCTCAATTTCTTCCGAGCATATTCATGGCCTGTTTCTGCGGCGGTGGGGGCTGATCTTCGCGCCGCTCGGACTGCTATGGCTGCCTGTTGCGGTTGCTGGGGCGGGAGTACCTGGCGCAGCCAAGGCACAGGAGAGTCTGCCGGCGGCAATAAGCGATGCCGAGCGTCAACTGGAAGACGGGCGGAGCACTCTGAATGAAAACACGCTGATCGTTGCGAGACAAAGCTTTGAATGGTGCATTCATCATCGGGAATACCGAACGATCCATCGTTTGCAATGAAGGGTCGGCCGACGCGCACGCACTTCTAGCTGATCTTTACGGGAGAAAGATTGGGTACAGCGGGATGCTCACTGGCATGCGATACGGTCCTAAGGCTGAGGCTGAAACTCGACGAGCCTTGCAACTGGACGCCAATAACCCGCGGATTTATGTTGTGCTCGGCCGGAGGCAACTGTACTCTCCGAAAATCTTCGGCGGCGATGTTGACAAGGCCATCGAGTCTTTCCGGAAGTCGACGACCCTTGATCCCTACTACGACGAGGGATTTGTCTGGCTGGCAATCGCTTTGGGAAGAAAGGCGATTCAGGCGCTGCCAGAGCGGCGCTTGATGAGGCACTGCGTCTCAACCCCCAAAATGTCATTGCAAAAGAAATTCGATCCACCATGAAGTAATGGAGGCCCTTAAAATCCAATGACGGTCGCGCAAAATGCAAAGCCGCAGCGCATTCAGGCTCTTGTGAGCAGCCATCGAGTCGTCATCTACTTTGCTGCAACCTTCGCCATTTCCTGGGCCGGCGCCTTCGCTGTCGCGGCCTCAACCTTTTTGCGCGACGGAAGCATTTCGAAAATGACCGGCTTGATCATGTTCCCGGTAATGCTTATTGGTCCGAGTCTGACTGGCATCGTATTGACGAGGATCGCTGATGGCAGAAATGGCCTGAGGGACCTCTTTTCGCGAATGCGACGGGTTCGACTGGGGCGCTGGTATGCCGGTCTTCTGGTTCCTCCCGGCTTGATCCTGATCGTTCTCCTAGGTTTGAAGACTTTCGTTTCCCCGATTTATACCCCAAATAAATTCCTCATCGGTATTTCGTTTGGTGTGATCGCCGGGTTTATTGAGGAAATCGGGTGGATGGGCTTCGCGTTCCCCGCAATGCGCCCCATAAAGCAGTCCGAGTTCATGTCCGCTGTCGTGCTAGGTGTGCTTTGGGGAGTTTGGCACGCTCCGGTCATCGATTATTTGGGTACGGCAACGCCTCACCGTTCATTTTTGATTCCCTACTTCCTCGCTTTCATAGCAGCCATGACAGCGATGAGAGTGCTGATCGCCTGGATGTATGCCGATACCAAGAGTGTGCTTTTGGCCCAGTTGATGCACGCAAGTTCCACAGGCTCTCTTGTTGTGCTCAGCCCTTCTCTGGTTACAGCGGGGCAAGAAGCACTGTGGTATGGCGTCTATGCCTGTGCCTTGTGGGTCGCTGTGGCGGTTGTCGTTCTTTGGCACGGCGTTCACTTGGACCTACGGCGTAGATTGCCATAGCCACCTCCATGTGAGGGCTGCTTGACGATTCTGGGCGAGTCGTCCGCCAGCCGGGAAGTCATCCAAAATGGGCACCGAGCGGGATCAATACCGAGTCGGCTTCTCTCCAGCGATTGGTCGGTCACTGCTGGCGCGTTACTCGGTCCCAATTCCGCTTCGAAGAACCGACTCAACGCATGGCCGCCCGGCAAAGCAGGACTTCAAAGGCCGTGGCGCTTAGTAGGGATCGGATCGCGTGCAGGCGATTCCAGCGGCGGAACAGGATGGCGACCCGTGGACTCCCCGAGTCGAGTGTAGGATCAAGCAGTTGCTTGTTGGCGGGGAAGAGGACGATCAGCGTGACAGGAACTGAAGCGCCGAGCAGAACTGCGCCAACTGCCACCCATGAATCATGGAGTCGCCACGCCGCTGTCAGACCTAGACTCGCGCAGGGCTAGTTCCGGGCCGCACGACATGCGCGCTGGTTGCTCTACGAAGTTAACGTAAAGCGCCGCACCACAGAACAGGCCCGCGCACGCGATCGACAAATGAGAAAAAGCAAGTGCAATCTCCCGGCGCCTCTTCGCCCCGGGCTCATCCGAGCTTCAAGTCCTTACCCCGGTCAACTCGCCGGGACTTCTTATCTGGCCTTGGCAACAATCAGGGTTATGTCGTCGGACTGCTCATGAGAGCTGAACTTCTTGACGTCATCAACAATCGCGGCCACCAGGACTGCTGCAGGCTGCTCACGATGTCGTCGCAGCGACTCGATAAGGCTGTGTATTCCGAAATCGCTTCCTGCGTCGTCGAACGCTTCTGTTATGCCGTCAGTGTAGAGTGCGACTGTGTCTCCTGAGAAGATGGACGTTCCCCCGTCGAGTAATCCCATTCCTTGAAGAGCCCCAGCACGGTGCAGGTGGAGTCGAGACGCTCCAGAGTGTCATCGTGACGGAGTAGGAGCGCGGAGAGATGCCCGCAATTTACGTAGCGCAAGCGCTGCATCTTACCGTCATACTCAGCAAAGAAGAGGGTGGCGTAGGCGCCGTCGGTGGTATTCTCGCAGAAAAGCTGGTTCACGGATTTCAAGACGCGCAGCGGCTAATCCGGAGAGATCGCGCATTGGCTGCGCAGGTTCGCTTGCAGATTCGCCATCAGAAGAGCAGCGGCGATGCCTTTGCCCGCAATGTCGCTAATCACTAATCCCAGCCGGTCTTCAGCAAGATTGAGGAAATCGTAGTAATCGCCACCGACCTGGTGAGCCTGGATGCAAATACCCGCATAGTCGAGTGTCCTAACAGGGGGCAGCGTTTGGGGGAAGAGCCTTGCCTGCACCTGTTTTGCAATTTCCAGTTCCTGGGCGGCGCGACGCTCGGACTCTAGCTTCTCACTAATTGCGTTGCGTTGCGCTTCGATTTCGCGACTTACCTACCAACACAAAGGAGTTTCCGTCGACATCTTCGAAGCTGGTGAAGGTTCCGCCCCAGTCCGGCGTACGGGGCGGATGACGAAATTGAATCCCTCGATCACGCCATTCCTGGAACTTGGCAGGCACATCCTCCGTGACCAGAACAACCTGCCTGGATCGACCGATGAGATTAATTCGAAGCCCGCTCGGATTCGTTGATGGGTGCGTTCTTCTGTAAAACGTTGACGAGATGACGGCCTGTTGCAGGCACGCCCATCTTTTCGCTTCTTACGATGTTCTTTGCCTTGATCGCGTGGCCATATACCTGTTCGCTGGCCTCATCATCAGGGCCCCGGGCACGCGAGTAGCTGAGGATTTCGGCTCGCATCCAAGCGTCGGTGGCTGCAGAGGCATCACGCCCCTTTGGGCCTGCTGCTGCGGAAGCATCTCCGCCTAGCTTGACCTTGCTGCTGAGAATTGATTCCATTCCGCGGTCATTCATGACCAGCAGGATCAGGTCCGTCGCCTCTCCGCCGATTTGGAAGCCGAAACTTCCGCCTTCCAATGCATACATAGCTGGAGCTCCCCAGGGTCCGCGGAACTTCTCGCCCCTCCGGCAAACCATGGCTCCGCGTCCGTAGTTTGCGCCGACTCCAAACGCCAGCTTTTTGACGGACGGAAACACGATGACACACTCGGCCTTCTCCAAGAGCTCCTTGGGGATACCGTCCGGTATGTTGAGCACTTCCTGCATGACTACGCCACATTCTTCGAGGCGTTTTTGTTCCTTATTTAACTTTCCGCCGTATACTGCACCAGCTACGAGGGTAAGACATGCTGCGGCAACTAAGTATTTCTTCATTTCTGACCTCCATGGTCAAAACTTCTTCTTAAATTGTCTTGCGTCAAATCCCATAGCGCCGACCGCTCTTCGCTTAATCCTGCACCAACGTCCAGGAGGAGTCAGGGTTGTATTCGTCGATCGCCACTGCAATCGACACGGTATCCGGCCCCAGATTCCTCTCATAGACTCGGCCTTGCTGGTTCACGACAAAAGTCATCACGCCGGAGCTTCCCCACTTGTCCGGGAAAGCGACCAGCGCAAATCCGGCGATCATATTGCCGTTTATGATGTAGTCGTATGAGCCTCCCCGGGCGTGCGGACCCTGACGAGTAAGAATCTTGAAGTAGTAGCCGTGGTAGGGATTGCGGCTCTGCATCGGAGAGTCTTCCCCGCGCTGATAGGAGTTCTGATCTATCTGCTGTAAGTTCACCAGATTGACGTTTTGCATATTGAATATGCTGCGTTCATCACTTTGTCCGTTGTTTCCGTAGCCTTCGGCGCGAGCCGAGGCGACAAGAATCCCCAATGGACTTGGCTTCTCGCCTTCGGCCGTGTCCCAGTAGAGTCCGTCCCTCTGCCCCGGCGAACTCGTGAACCGCCGAGCGTATTCGGCGATGCCATCATTGTTCGCCGCGCTCTCTTCTTGTAGGTCGAAGTATTCTCTTTGAGCCAACACGTACGCTCTGCAAGTCAAAATGGTCGACAGCTCATTCTGCCCAACTCGCCGGTTGATCAGTTCTACCTGGCCGGACTCACTATCGAATCGCCATTGGTCTTCGTCTTTTACGATTGGCATAGGGAAAGGCCAATTCTCTACTCCAATGAACAGGGTGAACTGGGTGTCACTTACCTTTTCCAATTTTGCGGATTCTTCCACATCGGCGGCGAATTCGTCCATCTCCTCGTTATCCTGAACTGGGTCCGCTGAGAACATTTCCGCTTCGTGTGCTGTGCCGAAGATCTCCGCCAGGGCGCCGCGATCCTTTGCCTTTGCTGCATCGACCAGAGCTCGCATAGCCTCTTCGGGAGAGGCGAAACGAGCTTGCCTCAAAGGCTGTTCCTGCAACTTGTCTTGCGTCTCCAGTTGAGCGGCAACTCGCGTTGCACCTGCAGTAAGACCAACCGTTAAGGCTAGAAGTAGCGCCAACGCCGTCGGCCTGACGAGTGGGAAAACGACAGCATTCCTACTTTTCCTGATTTTCATAAGCTTAACCTCTTCCTGATTGCATTCCTGATTGCACTCACTGACGCCGCTCAAGATGCCCTTGTTATTGCTCATTGCCGCTTCTCCGGTGAAGGATGTGCCGGCTGGGTTTTCGGCTGATTCTTGGGCTGATTCGCAGCCGTCGGTACGGGTTTAACCTGCGGCTGGACGGCCTGCGTTCGGCTGGTTTGGCCTCGTTGACTGGCAGCGTTTGTGTCGATAGGACTCTTGTTCACCTTAAACGCGGATGTGGGAGGGCGGTCAGTCTGTTTCAATGCTTGTACAGGGTGGATCAATGGCTGCGAGGCGGGAATGTTCGGAGAGGACGCTGGCCGCGTGACCTCTGGAGTTGCCCGTGCATTTCGCTCCGCGGGAGTAGTGATTTGTGGTGTTGCGTGCGTTTGGAGAGGAGCAACTTGTGGCCGATCCGCATGCGCTGCGGCAGGGGGAACCTGGGTTACTTGGGCAGGAACTGCTGCATGGGCTGGAGCCGGCTGTTGGTTCGGCCGACCACGGTAGGCGTCAACTCTGGGATCCTTCAGTTTCGCGTCAACAGACTGTTTTGCGGCTGATTGGGAATTATTCTGCTGTGCTGTGGGAGGTCTGTCTGTCCGCACGGGCTGATTCGAGTTGGCTGATGGATTCGCGTTCCCGCTAGTAGGCGCTATGGTAGCCGGCTTGCTCGTTGGTATATTCGTGGGCTGCGCGTTGGCTTTCGTAGCCGGGTTCGCGGTTGCCGGTCCATTTGTCGCGGACGCCGGATGGTTCTGTTGCGCTGTGGGCGGCCTGTCCGTGCGCATAGGTTGATTCGCCGAGTTGGTTGATGGATTCGTGACCCCATTAGGAGACGGCATGTTCGTTGGCTTGTTCGCTGGCATATTGGCCGGCTCCGCCGGCTTTGCGGCGACTGGCTGGGCCTCTGGATGATTTCTGCTCGGTGTCGCTGCTTTACCAGGAGGGGCCTGCTTGACAAGGGGTTGTGCTGAGACAACCTCCCTTGTACGCAAAGTTTGAACTTCGTGCGGAGCGAGAGGCTGGCCAGGGTGCACCGCGAGCGCTTGCTGTTGTTTTGCGAAGGGTACCGGTGGCGGGGGTGGTGTCATCTTCGCCACCACCGTCCGATTCTCAATCGCTGCCGGCGGCTTTGCTACATGATTTGCACTCGGCGCTGAAGACCCGAGGACGCTGCTCTTGGTTGGAGCCACAACCGCTCTCGAACTTACCGGAGCTGCAGCGATCTGCTGCGCGTTCACGGCGACGGGAGATTTGGCAACCGTTTGTGCACTGACAAAGGTAGCTTGCGAAACTGCTGTCACTCCTCCAGGGACGGTCTTGTTCACGTACTTGATGTTCGTATTGTTGATCGCCGTATTGTTGATGTTCGTGACTTGGTTGTTGTACACAGTCGTGATCGTCGTAGTCCTAACGTTCGTGTTGCTGACGTTCACGCGGTCCACGTAGCCGCGGCTGGTGTTGTACCCAGGCACATATACTTCCTGCGGTCCCAGCGGGAACCATCCCACATTGCCACCGTAATCGCCTCCTCCAACTGCTATCGAAACGCCAAAATTTGATCCGCCGATGAAGGCCACAAGTGCTGGCGCATATACGGGCTCAATCGCAACCGGTCCAGGCACCCAGCCCCAGGCTCCGCCGGAAGATATCCAGCGGCCGTAGTGAAATGGTGCGTAACCCCAAGGGGCATCATCAACCCAAGTCCAGCCCCAGGGAGAAATCCAGGCCCAATGGCCGTCGTGATAAGGTGCCCATCCGGCGGAAACACGAGGCGTCCAAACGTTCCCGTAGGTTGAGTCAGTGCGCCAGCTGCCGTTGTTATCCAGGTCTTCGTAGCCGACGACGTCGGGCGAGACATAACGCGCCGAGCGCGATCCATCGTCTTGGCGGTCGCGAGTCTCTCCCCAATTGTCAAATTCGTCGACGCCGCCCGCGCTGACGACATCGGCATTGATGGAGTCCGTGCCGGTGAACGTCCCTCTCTCGCCGGAATGAACCGAAAAAGTCTGGCCGCCGCCGGTCGATTCCCCTTCTCCCCCGCGCACGGTCACATATGTAGAATTTCCATCGTCGCTGGCCTGCACACGATACTGACCGGGCCGCAAGATGGAGAACGCTTGATTGGGCGTGTCCACTTCAAAGACTTCACCAGTACCTAGCCGCTGCACGCGAATGTCCAGAGTTCCCTGCGTGAGTTGAAGTTGTACTGTTCGGTCATCCAGATTGAGGAAACAGAAGCCCGTGCCGCTATCCAACCGGATTGTGGCAGAACCGATGCGCACTTCTGCGCGAGCGCCGGTGTCGGCCCAAAGTTTGTCGCCCGTCGTCATGGGCCGGTTTACAACGGCGGAGACCCAATCCGGTTCTCCCGCGGGTTGGAAAGAAACCGCGCCCTGAACGTACTTAAGCCGCGCCACGCGGCCAGGAGGATCGTTCTGGTCCGCAGCAGCCCTTTGAGGCGAAAACATAGTCAGAAGCGCAGCCACAAACAGCATGTTCGCCAGGCTAATTGTTTGTTTCCATTTTCCATTCATATGAATCGACCTTTCCCATCATGTACTTCACGCTTCAGAGCAATTTCAGCCCTTTGCTTCCTTCGATTTCGTTGCACACTGGTTCCCGTCAGTTCGTTTATCAGCCGACCTGGATCCGGGCGAAAGAATGAAATGGTCCATCCTATATTTCTGTTTTGCTACGAGACACTTGTAGCTCAGCCCTCGAATTGCCCCACGCACGTTCTGGTCTGGACAACCAGATGAACCGCTTTAACTTCACATATGACCAGTCTGTCTATCGAGCCATACTGTCTTGGTGAAGATGTCGTCCGATATCCTTGATGCTTGTGAAAGCCGTGGGCAACAAGCTCCGTGGATGGACTGGCCAGCAAAACAGTCCTTATTACAAGCCATCCTAGGCTTTGTCGGCACACAAGTCTGTTCACTTGTATACAAATTCGCAGTTTGTTAGTGCGGCGATGGTCATATGCGAAAGAGAGAGTCGGATTTGATGACTCATCGCTTCGCAATGAGCGACATCATGAAGGCTTACGACACGCCTGAAAACGCGGCCAAAGAGGACGCACTCAAGGTGGTCCTGAAGAATGATGGGACGAAGGTTAGCGAAAATGCATCTTCGGTTTTGGGCTGAGTTTGCTTGGGGCCCGAGCGCAGGCTTCCGATGGGCCCGCTCACACAACTGTTCCGAAAAGCCATCCGACGCATGCAGTCAACGCCAGCAAAGCTGCCTGCCGAAGGTCTCCTTAATCTGAGAACCAATCAAAACTACGAATCAGCCTTTGATCGAGTGGGTCCTTTTTTCGTCCAGATGGGAAACTAGTCTTCCGCAAACTCCACGTCTAAAGCGGGAGGTTTCACTCATTCGCAAAAACTAATCGGCCACTCGCATTCTTAGTGGGGTAAATGGTATAGCGCTGGCTGCCTTGTAGCTCGCATCTGTTTGCTTGCAGGACGACTAGTTTCAGGGAACAGTCTTCTGTTCCTTCATGAGCGAGTCTCGACATAACGAGCGGATTGACGACCGCTCTGGCATTATTTGGCTGGACCTCTCCCCTCAGGTAGGCATCAATGTTCTCTTCCATTTCTACAGGAAATCGCGGCGCGGGACCGACTAACTTCTCCTGGTAAATCTTCAGGATAATTTCCCTGAACACCGGGAGCGCGGCTAGAGCACCGGTTTCTTTCGTGCCCAACGAACAGTTGTCGTCAAAACCGATGCGTACCGCCACCGTAATTCCGTTGGGTCCAAACGTAGACCCTACAAATAGAGCATCCCGGTAATTATTAGTCGTGCCGGTCTTGCCCATCACTGGAATGGGGAAGGAGCGCGGATCAAACGCGTAAACATGGCCTATGTTGCCATCGGTTCCGATGATCACAAGCTCATCGGTGACTAGTGGGTCGCCATGAAATTGGCTCTGTTCACCATCATTGCGAATGTCGTAGCTCCACTTGACCTTCCCAGTTTTGTTATCCAGGGCACGGATCATGCCGTTGCATGAACTCCACAATTGAGTCGCCCACGACCGTGGGCGCTGAGAACACTCAGCCTCCAGGGTCAAACTCCCATAGGATTTCTGGACCGCGAGAGGCGGCGGGCCCGGTCCCCTGGGTCGACAAGAGCAGAGGAGCAGCTTTGAGACTAGTCGAAAATACCCTTCGGCCAAAACGCGGTCAAGTTGGGTCTTCACCGGTCGCAGGCGAAATGATTGCGGTGACCATTCACGCGTTGAATTCGTGTCACGATCCCGTAGGCATGGATATTCACGCCCTCAGCGTGCTCGCCACGAAGGACCTGGCGACAGAGACGGCTTGGGGAAGGTATGATTCGTACTCACCCCCCAATTTCCCTCCAGCACCTCATGGCAGTGGTACCTGGTAGAGGTTGCGGTGAACGCTGACACGAGAAAACGCGTATACCGAAGTATCGGGAGCAAACGCAATGTGTGAAATACCCTCGACGTCAAGCTTCCGAAAACCGATAGCCCCGACAAATCTTTCTCGCGTTCCACCCCGCCAGATGGAAAGTTGGGAGTGGGCCGACCAGGAGCCTGCGCAATTACAAACACCTTGCCGCCCTCGCCGCTGCCCTCGGCGCGAAACCTGACGAAGAAGAACCTGCCATCATGCGACCATGCCGCATCGCAGTACGTACAGACACGAACTGGTGTCCCGCCATGGATCGGATAAGCAAACACTGCTGTGGGTCTTTCTTTGCCCAGAGCAGATCCTAGAGCGATGATCCACTGGCCGTCAGGAGAAACCGATTTCATAATCAGATCAGGATAGGAGAGAAGCTTTTCCTGTTGGGTCTCGTCGTCCTTCATGTGGAAGACAAATTGATGCCCCCCTTCGGAGCGATGAAAAATAATTGTTCTATCGGGACCGAAAAACACTCTGTCGTTTTCCGCCGATGATAATCGGCGTGGCGAAAATCGCCGTTGCAGAGAGGCGATCCACACATTTGATTTGCCTTGAAGCAGCGGCGGCGACGTTGGAGCGCGCCTTGGATTGCTACATCACGACGTGCGCACTGTTCGTCACTGACGACCCGACGCCGATTGCCGACAGTCTGTCCGGCAGATGGGGACCGTACATTCTCGGCTCAATGCGTCTGAACATCGTGCAAGCCGTGGTCGATATGAGGAACCGAGCGCGGGCGGTCAAGCAGTTCGCGGCGCGGTAGGTCGTCCATTTCGCGGACTGACGATCCCGCAGGACGAACGGACGGTCGAAAAGGTTGGGACGTTTCGTGCAGCGGTCGCGGAACGAACACAGGAACGCGCAGGGAGATGAAACTATGGAACCAACAACAAAGAGGAAGGCGGCGACATGTCGCGAACGGTGCCATATACGACCGTTCGACTTCTCGTTATGGGACTTCAGCAACGCGGTGTGTGTTGCACGCGGCGTTGACTCGTTCATTCTCTACCCGACAACGGCGGCGATGCAAACAAAGTCGAGCATCTCGGCTGTGAAGCGAGCGGCGAAGCGTCTCATCGCTGACGGTTGGTGGGAAGTCATCTATGCGGCGACGCCCGGTCGAACAAGTTGCGGCGAGTATCGCGTGCTGAACCATGAACAATGGGTAGCGAAGTACGGCCAACGCGTCAAAGGTTCGGCGTGTATCTACATCGACCCGAACAAGCCGGGCGCGGAACTCATCGCAGCGTAATCGTCCACCTTTGGACGATTTCCCGGACACGTCCAACGAACTCCCGGACGAAGCGAACCGTCCACCCTTGGACGATATGAAGAAGCAATTCGTCCACCCTTGGACGCCACAGTCTGTATTAGCTAAAGGCTGTTGCAAAACACAGAGACCAACCCCTTGTTTGACGCGGGTAGCTGCCGCAACGGCGTGGCAGATCTGCTGGTTCGCTTAACTTTGCACGCAAATTTCTCCGAAAAAGTGCGGTAACTTCATCATTTTTTCTTGACAATGTATATATTACTCGATATAATCGGGTACGTTGTGATCAACTCTACCTCACACCAACCCTGGCTCTTCTATTCCCCCTTGGCCACTGCTCAAAGACGATTTGCTCGACCCCGTCGATGAGCTCCTGGACGATCCCGCTTTGATCGAGTTGGTCCGGCAATGTCTGGCGGCACGTTCCCCGGCCTCAGCGCGCACCGGGCGACCCGGCATCCCTCCCGATCGCGTGCTGCGCTGTTGTGTCATGAAGCACCTGAAGGGCTGGAGCTTCCGCGATCTGGAACGGGAAGTTTCGGAAGCCGGCGTACGTCATCGCGCCGAACTCTATTACCAACAGTTCGACGCCTTAGCGGCGTTGCGCCAGGGGACGCGACGAGAACTATTAGCGGAAACACGGAAACATCCGGCCATGAGATTACTGTGGCAGGTTCCTGCGATTGGCCCCATCCGCGCCGCTCTGTTGATCGCTCTGATACAGACGCCTAATCGCTTCCGCACCAAGCGGCAGCTGTGGGCTTACTGTGGATTGGCGTTGAGGACGTACACCAGTGGAGAATGAGCAGAGGATAGCCGGCGGGGTAGGTTCGTGGCGCTCAAATTCTTGCCGCAAGTTGCGCATTCCGATCCAGTAGCCATCGAGCGATTCCGGCGTGAAGCGCGCGCCGCCTCGGCTGTAATTGCGGGCGAAATAACAAATTCGCCATAGACAAGTTGCATTGGGAATCTCGCGCGGATTAGCGCCGAGCGAGCAATTCGACCGGAATGAAACGAATCTACTTCAACGATCTGCCATAAGCAAACTGCTCCGGCGCGAAGTCAAGAACCGACTCGTAGGTCACTTAGCGCCACTATGGCGTGGATAACCGGGGCTCCCCCGGATCGACAAGTTCGCCGGATATTTGTGGAAGCCCTGCGCGGGATGGTAAAACCAAGGTAAAACTGAAGACGGAAGGGCCAGAACGATCTTCAAAAAACCGCTTTTTTTATTGGGAAAAGTGGCGCGCCCGGCTACTCGACTTACCGAGGATAGCTGAAGTCCACCGGCTAAGCTGCCTTCCTAGAACGCAGAAATTCCTGCACGACAAAGCCAATAGCCGCAGACACCGCAGATCCAAGCAGGGTAACCAGGATCGACCGCAATGAGTCGGGGAAGGCAGACCCGAGATTTTTTGTCGGAGCCGTTACCGGACCTGGATACACCAGAGACATTCCATTTCGCTGGGCATCTATACGTAGAGTGGTCTCGTTACCGGGAAGAAGATTTAGCTCGCGCTGTTTGGTCTGATCGAACCCATCCGTTGCCGAACTCAAATGCACCTGCACCACGTGTTCCCCTGAAGGCACTGTCAGTGATTTGGAGAACGTCTCGCCTCTCTTCCCGAGGATGGCGAAGAGCTTTTTTGGACTCGCGGAAATGTGGTCCGTGTAGGTTGTTCTGCCGTCAATGGAGACGGATATGTCGGCACTGCGAAGATCATGACGGCAAATTAGATTGAGAGTGGCAGAACCGCCGAAAAGGGATGTGTAAACGGCCAAGCCGACTAAGACCAGTAATCCCGTAAGTACTGCCAGCCGCGCCTTGGGTGGGATTAACTGGACCACACGATTGAAGGTGGCGATGATGGGACCGGCGGGTGCTGAGGCGCGTGGGGGTTCGGGTTTTTGCGTCGGAGTTTCATTCATTCAAAGAGCCCTCGGGAGAGCGGTGACTAAATCCTACTCGAGGTGCGGCGGCCCGAAGTACTGATCGTAGGGCCAGCGTTGCCCTAAGTTGAAACGAAGCGCTGGGCAGCCCTCTGTGCCAACATCTCTGAGACAATTCCAGTTGTGCATCGCCAAAATCGGCAGCTGAGCCTACCGAAAATCCCATTCAGCGGTTTTCAGCAATGTAACATTGTTACATTGCGCTCAAAACTTGCCACAGTAGCAATTCGCCAGGGACAGGGAAAATGTTGCTGGACTTCCCCCTTGGACGCTTTTCAAAAGAGTCTATCTTTTGGGGAAAAACTTGTTCATCCCGGTCCATTTAGATCCCTCGTAGTATATCGATTGTTCGCATCCA